>Ga0308159_1003781_pt1 | contig 14661 bp, 11 predicted proteins | sample PhyCR1_FD_201040 | JGI IMG/M metagenome (GOLD analysis project Ga0308159, IMG submission 201040) | Phyllosphere microbial communities from UC Gill Tract Community Farm, Albany, California, United States - DLSLC.R1 | ecosystem: Host-associated > Plants > Phyllosphere > Unclassified | place: USA... | reverse complement strand
GGAAGGTCGACTGATCGCCGGTGTAGGTCAGCAGCAGTTTGGGACAGCCGGTGCGCGCAAGGTTGGTCGGTCCATCGGCCTGTGAGCGTGATGACCACTGCGACAGGAAGGCACTCAGCGAGGTGGTCCGGCCCATGGCATTGGCCGAGTAGTTGACCTGACGCGCCTCACCCCATACGCTGCCCGGCGCGCGGTCGTTGGGGTCGAGCGAGAGATCGACGCAGCGCGGATCTGCGTGCGTGCGGTAGACGATGAACGCCTGGTCGCGTGGCGCGCCCGGCGTGGCGCGTAGCGTCGCAAGACGGTCGACGGCCCACCGCTCGATGCGGTCCAACCGTGCTCGCTGCGCGGCGCCGAAAATGGCCAGGAATTCAGCGTCAAAGGGCACCCTGTGGCGTGCGTCGTACATGTCCAGCGCCGGGTCTACCGACATCGGGTCATGCTCGTTTGTCACGGAGGGGTCGATCCAGTCGCGCAGCAGGCGCGAGCGGCCCAAGTGAGCCGCGCAGAGCGCGATGCCGTCCACAGACGGAAGGTCGTTCGCATGCAGGTGCGTGGGGTCCCCATCCGGGAAGTGCGTCGCTGTCAACTGCTCGGCCTGAGCTTGGTAGAAGCTTGCGAGCGCAGCGCCGCCGGAGTTGCCTATCAGCACCACCTTCTCGTAGCCGGCTGCACGCAGGTGCTTCACACCGGCCCCGAGGTCCTGAATGGCGCGTTCCATGAGCAGCACGGTGTCGTTGCCCATGTAGCGCGAGTTGAGGCCCAAGCAGGCGACGCCGCGTGCCGCAAGCGGCGCGATCAGGTAATGGCCCATAAAGTTGCTGGTCGGATGCATCACGATCGCCGCGACCTTCTTCGGGCCGTGCGGCGCGGCAAGGGCCCCGTAGATGCGCGGGCGCAGCATCTGCAGGCCTGATTGACTCTCGAGCGCAGCGCCCGACTTGACATCGATGACGACGAGTTCCATCACACGGCCTTCCCAGTCGAAGTGAGCGCGGTGTGCCCGTGCTCAGGGGACCGAGCAGCGCAGATCCCTCGTGCGAGGCGGCAGCGGTTAGACATGTGTCATCGCTCCGCGTGCGGCGCGCAGACCGGCCTTGCGCTGCGTCCATTCGGCCAGATCCGCATGTGCGCGCAGCGCGTGCCGCTGCATCTCGGCGGGGGACACGGTGGGGGTGGTCAGCTCAACGCGAATGCCGTTTGGGTCGAAGAAGTAAATCGATTCGATGATGTGATGGTCGGTCACGCCAAGCACCTCAACGCCGGCTGCTTCCAAGCGCGCCTTCGCGTGGCGCAGATCGTCGGTGGAATCCACCCGCAGTGCGATGTGGTTGACCCAGGACGGCGTGTTGGGCGAAGGCGCGGCCACGACATCGTCGCCCAGGTCAAAAAAGGCGATGAAGGACCCGTCTTTCATCTGGAAGAAGATATGAACGTAGGGGCAGAACTCCCCCGTGCTTGGCACGTGGTCGCTCTTGATCACGTGCACCAATGGCAGCCCCATGAGGTCCTCGTAGAACCGGCGGGTCTCCTCGCTGTCGCGGCAGCGCCAAGCGAAATGGTGAAGTCCGCGCACCGGCACGGGCGTGCCGCTGGCGTTGGGCTGTGATGGCATGGGGTCGTCTCCGTCTTGAACTCGAAGGCGATTGGGCCGCGTGGCGTCTTATGATGCAATCGAAATTAATTCATAGATTGATGAAAAAACTATATGAATCTCACGCTTCGTCAATTGCGTGCGTTTGCAGCGGTGGCCGAGGCCGGCAGCTTCACGGCGGCGGCGCGCGAGCTGCACCTGACCCAGTCGGCGCTCAGCGTGCTGGTGCGCGAGCTCGAGCGCGAGATGGGCGTGCAACTGCTCGACCGCCACACGCGACGAGTCAGCCTGTCGGAGGCGGGGCGCGAGTTCTTGCCTTCCGTGCACCGGCTGCTTGGCGGGTTGGCCGGTGCGGTGGCCGGCGTGACCGATTTGCGCGACAAGAAAAAGGGTGTATTGCGCTTGGTCGCTCCCCAATTGATGGCTTGCACGTTGATGCCGCAGGTGATCGCCTCGTATCGCGCGCGTTTTCCGGAAGTAGAGGTGCGACTTGTGGACACGCTGCCAGAGCATCTGCTGGCCGGCGTCTTGGTCGGTGATGCCGAGTTGGCTGTGGGGCAAGATGTGCCAGTGGACGACGCCATCCAGCGGCAAACTTTGTTTCGCGATCGCCACTGGCTGATCTGTCCGCCGAGCCATCCTTTCGCGCAGCGTGCCTCCGTACGCTGGTGCGAACTGTCGCCGTGGACCTTCATTGCGCCGACGCGCGATTTTCGTCCCCGCATCGCGCCGGAAATGTCGACGGACGCACGCGAGATGCTGCAGCGCCCAGGCACGCAAGAGGTTTCATACATGACCACCGCCCTGGGCATGGTCGCAGCTGGGCTCGGACTCACCGTCTGCCCGGCTTACTCGGCACCGCTCGTGAGGGCTTGGGGCCTTGCGATGGTGCGGCTCACTGCACCGGATTTCCACCGCGAGGTGTGTGTCTACACGGCTTCAAGGCGGTCACTGTCGCCCGCTGCCGCGGCGTTCGTAGAACTGCTGATGGCAGAGCATGGTCAGGTCGACCCGGGCGCTACCAGTCGTCGTGAGCGCAACCCGATGCAGCGAGGTGTCAGAGCCAAGCGCGCGCCGAAGAAGCCCAATTCGCCTTAAGCGCGCGTGGTTCTCGCCCAGCCGGGGTCTGCAAAATGGGCGTTAACGTGTCAAGTAAGGCGCTTAGCGCTGCTGGCATTTGCCGGCGGGTCGCATAGATGCCGTGGATGCCGAGCGGTGCGGGCCTCCCATCGGCCAAGATCAGCTCGAGTTCACCGCGCGCCAAGGCACCGGCCACGGCATATACCGGCTGCAAGCCGATGCCCACTTCATCGAGCATCGCCTTGTGAAGCACCAGGGACTCGTTGGCGCTGAGGTTGCCGCCCACGGGCACGCTGGCGTGCTGGCCCGAGGCGTCTGTAAATTCCCACAGACTGCGCCCGACGTACGAGCAGCCCAGGCAGTTGTGCAACGCCAGATCCTCCACCTGCCGGGGGACGCTACGGGCCGCCAAGTAGGCCGGCGAGGCGCACACCACCGACTCGCAGGCGCCCAGCCGCCGCGCGACGATATTCGGGTCCAGGTCGTTGGTGATGCGGATTGCCAAGTCGATACGGTCTTCGATCAGATTCACGGGGCGCGAATCGATGCGCGGGTCGATGGCCGCGTGTGGATGTGCGCGCAGAAAATTCGCCAGCGTCGGCATCAGGACTTCCTGCGCCAGCGACTGCGCACAGGCCACACGCAGCAGGCCCCGAACCGGGTCGGCGTCGTCCTGTGGCGGCTGCGCCATCTCCTCTGCGATCTCCAACATGCGCCGGCAGCGCGCCAGTGTCTGCTCGCCGGCGGCTGTGAGACTCTGGCGCCGAGTCGTGCGATGCAGCAGTCGGGCACCGGCCCAAGCCTCCATCTGGGCCAGACAGCGGGTGACCATGGTGCGCGACATCCGCAGGGCGTCCGCCGCGGCGGCCATGCTGCGGCCTTCCACAATCTGCACGAAGACTTGTGCAGCGTCGAGACAGTCCGTTGCGTGTCCTCCTATTGAACCGAATCAAGCAACAAAGATGGCCATCTTAGGGGCTTAATCGTTTCCGTGGAGAAACATAGGATGACAGCTCCTGTCACTCATCCAGCATCCCTCCGGCTGCTAGGACCCGCGTGTCGAAAGTCGGCTCCTGGTCGCATTCCGCCGCAGAGCCGCCCGGTCGACCAAGGACGGGGCGGTTGCAGGTTCATGCGTCGATCAGCTTCGCCAGGTCCAGCACATGCTCGACTTAGATGCCCGAGTACCGCACTGTGCTCGCGCTTGCTGTGCTCAACCAAGCCTTCAACGGCGCTCAGCTTCTGCGTGTGCCGATGCACACACGAGGGCTGCAGCGACAGCGACCGTCGGAGAGGAGCGCGATCGCGCGGCTCTGGAGCTCGCCCTGTGAAGACGGTGCGTTGACCGCGCATGCCGCGGTGGTGAGTGCGACGCTCGCATGACTCGCACATGCAAGCACTCCTGCATTGCCCAGTCCTTATTGTTCTCGGGAAAGGCCTGTTCGCTCATCAGACAACGGGTGGGTACGGTTCTCCACGAGTTATTGTTCGGCGGCAGATCCCGTCATCGATGAAGGGCGCGAGCGCCGCCTAGAGCGTCAGGCCCGAGCCGATCATCCCGCGGAGCGGGCGAACATGCGGCGTGCCTTCGCCAGCGCGACCTGCAGCTTCTCTTCGGAGGGTGGGTCGTATGAGCTTGAACTCAAACCGAATTTCTTGCCCGCGATTTCCTGCACCGCAACTAGGATGCCGCGAAGCGCGACCGGATCGCGTTCAAGTTCCAGGGCTGCGCGCAGGCATTCGAGCGCCTTGGGCGCAGCGCTGCGGCGGTTGAGCACGATCTGCATCAGCGCACTGGCGGCCCATCCGCGGTTTGCAACGGCGGAGTCGTTGGCGAGCAGCGGCGCCACCTTCGCGATGTCGGTGGTGCCGCCGAGCCAGCCGATCACCCACAGGCCCTTGCAGCGCAGGTCTTCGTGCGGCGACGCGAGCGCGGCGCGCGCCAGTGCCGCCGTTTCCTTCAGGCGCTGGCCTTTGCGGTACTTGAAAGTGCCCAGCATCTGCAACACCGTCGCTTGCATCGCCGGGTCTTGCTCTCGTTCGAAGCTGGCCAGCAGATGGTCTTCGGCTTCGTCGCCGCGTTCGCTGAACTTGCGGCAAAGCCAGTCGTACAGATCGCTGTCCATGCCGGTGTCGTGCAGCAACTCGTAGTGGAAGGCCAGCGCCTCGGCTGATCGAAACGCGAGCAGACTGGCCCCGAACTCGAACATGTCCGACACCTCGGTGTCAGTGCGGATCGTCTTGAATCGGCGGCGCAGCGTTTCGATGGCCTTGCCCTCTTCGGCGGACACATTCATTCGAGATGCTCTCTTTCCAAACAAACAGTGAAGCGCGCTGCGTGGACGGTTGTGTGTGGCGTGGTTGTCCACGACCGGGTGCATGCTCAGGTGTTTGGGAGCGGCGTGAAGCTTGACCTGGTTAACCGGCGAATCCCGGGCGCTTGAGGTGCTTGATGGCTTGAAACTGCTGACATTCAGCTCACCATTCTGATACGGCCTTGATGATCTCAGAGCGGGGCGTTGTGTGATCAAAAGAGCAGATGATGACGCCGCGCAAACTACCGTCTCTCAAATCGATTGTTTTTGTTTTTCTATTCCAAACAAAAACCTTGCGATTTCCACTCAGTGTCACCCAGCAGGTTCGCGATATGTTCTTGTTGCGAGAGTAGACTGAAATATCATCAACTCCTAGTTGAAGACGGGCTCGGACCGCTGTTTGTAAGTGATCGATCATTTCCAATACGTGCTGCGCATGATGCGCCGCCATGACCTTTACGATCTTGATGTACCGGTCAATGTCTTTATTGGTTTTTAGTGATTGCGCCATTTTTATATTTCGATTCTGACTAGCGGAAGTAAAGGAGGAGTTTGCCTGTAACAAGCCGTCGCGACATGGCACCTTATGAAGAAGATCGATGTGGAAGGGTTGAGGTGGGGAATCCGATGTTGGAACGGTACAGGTCGGTGACGATATGGATTTGGCTGGTCGTGCGGAGTCCCATCACTTTTTCTTAACTTTCTATCTGCAATGGCGTGCTTACGGCGGTCGGCACGTGATCTATTTGATTAGACCAAGTTGGATCCTAGTCCTGCGTTCTCGCAAATCATGACCAGCTCTCCGATGACGACCCATGGCTGTCAGCGCCAGCTATCCACAGTGATGCGCACTGTGCAGTTACTTCCTTGTATGAGTTATGCGTCTGGCAGCAGCAGACGATACAAGATGTCACAATCTTTTTCTCTCAGGGGGATCGCTTGCGTTGATCGGCACTTGGCACTGCACGGCGGCGGCACACCACACGCATCGATGCACTCGCAAATGCGGTTCGACGCTCGGCCGTGATGGTTGACGACCTTGTTGCGTCAGGAGTCCGGATGCCATTCGCCGGGTGGCGCGAATCGGGATGGGGCGTCAAAGGATTCCGTGCACGTTCCACGAGGTGTTGTCGAGCACAGGGTCAACCGCTCGAAACGGGGAGTCTTACTTGCTCTTTAACAAGATGGCCGAAGGCTTGTAAGGTGTCATCCAGAAATCGTCTTTCGGGGAGGCCTGGCGGGATTTGCAAGACGCCGTGAATCACCCATGACGTCAATCCGTGGGTGTAAGACCAGGCGGCGCGGGCCGCGCGGCGCACCTCGGGGGTCTGAGCATCGCACTGAAGCACCTCCGCAATCGTGCTTCTGAGCTCGCCGAAGGCCTGCTCGCGGGCGGACGTCAGAGCCGGGACCAATTCGCCTGTGGCGAATTCCGGGCCGAACATGAGTCGGTACAACGCCGGATTGCTGCGCGCGAAATGGAGCGCCGATTGTTCGAACGCGCTCAATTAGGCGGCCTGGTGCCGGGGAAGCATTGACGCGGTCAGCCGCAAGCGCCAAGTACCGGCGCATGCCAAGCTTTTCGATATCAAGTCAGTGGACCATGTCTGCTTCAATCATGAAGGCAGAATGTCCTTGTCGGGAACACGCTCAGAAGCTGAGGTATGGCTTGTTCGGGGTGTCCCGCGTACCAAAGTTCGATGGGATGGAAGTCCAACGCAAGCCAATTGCAGTCTGTCGGTGCAAAGCTGGCAATGTCGCCAGCAAATTCGTAGGGTCTTGAGCGTGATGGCCGTCCGCCGGGAGTGGCGGATTCGACCGGTCCTGCAACACGCCGGGCCACGCTGGTCGACAAGCAGCGTGCTGGGCGCTTGCCCGGGTCGCCTAACGCTTGATTTCATCGTTTCACACACGCACGCGGCTGCCGACGCTGGTGGAATCAGCGGGCATCTACCGATCGGACTTCCGGTTTCTTAACGAAAGTCCATGGCGCAGTGGGAGCGCTCGAGCGCGGGCAGTACTCTGCCAGAGACACGTCTGGCTGCGTTTCGCTTCTCTGGATTCGTCTCTAGAACGTTGCCCAGTTGTCGGTCGATGCGACGGTCGCGATGGGCTCCCCGGACTGACCGCGGACGGGGGGCGTTTGGGCCCTTGCCTTGGCGGATTTCTTCGCAGACGCAGGCAGGGAAGGTCGCACAGCGCGCGTCGCCGCCTCGGCGGCCAAATTGCCGTCCAGCTTAAAGACACTGACGGCTTTCACCAGATCCGAGGCCTGCTCCTGAAGGGAACCAGCTGCCGCAGCGGCCTCTTCAACCAGAGCCGCATTCTGCTGGGTGACTTGGTCCATCTGCGTGATCGCTTGGTTGATCTGCTCGATACCTGTCGTTTGCTCTTGGCTGGCCGCCGTGATCTCGGCCATGATGTCCGTCACCCGCTTGACGCTGTCGACGATCTGGACCATCGTGCGACCCGCTTCGCCCACGAGCTGCGCACCGTCGCTCACGTTGCCGACGGAGGTGTCGATCAGGCCTTTGATCTCTTTGGCTGCAGCCGCCGAGCGCTGCGCGAGGTTGCGCACTTCGGCAGCAACCACTGCAAAGCCACGGCCCTGCTCGCCCGCGCGTGCGGCTTCCACCGCCGCGTTCAGCGCAAGAATGTTGGTCTGGAATGCGATGCCGTCGATCACCGAGATGATGTCGACGATTTTCTTGGAGGACGTCTCGATGGCCGACATCGTGTCCACTACGCGCCCCACTACGTTCCCGCCTTGGACTGCGAAGTCCGATGCGCACACCGCCAGCTGGTTGGCTTGGCGCGCGTTCTCCGCGTTCTGTTTGACCGTCGACGTGAGTTCCTCCATCGACGCGGCCGTCTGCTCCAGCGAACTGGCCTGCTCTTCGGTGCGCGACGAGAGGTCCTGGTTGCCCGTGGCGATTTGCGCCGTGCCCGTGGCAATGCTGTCACTGCTGGCGCGCACCTGGGTGACGGCTCGCGCGAGATTCTCCCGCATGACCGTCATCGCGGCGAGCAAGCTTGTCCGGTCACCGGCGCGTGTGTTGATCTGAAGGGCCAGGTTGCCGTCTGCTATTTGCTGGGCGACATACGAGGCATAGTCTGGTTCGCCGCCGAGTTGTTGAACGATGGAGCGGGTCACCCAGAACCCCAATGCAATCGCCAGTAAAACGGCCAAAACCGACCCGCCGACCACTGCGTTTCGGTTAAAGGCGCGCAAATCTTCCGCGTCAGCCGCGCGTTCCACCAAAAGGTCGCGTTCGGCTTTGCTGAAATCGCCCTGCAGCGCGCGAAAGCCGTCCATGGCCGATTTTTCCTTGCCCAAGCGAAATTCGGCTACCAGATCGGCCATAGTCTTGCTGCTGTCGTTGACTGCGCGCCGCAAGTTCATCATGGCGTTGGCCAATGTCACGAACTCCGTGTGTTGGACCTTGATTTCGTCCAATCGCTTTTGCTGCGTCAGGTTGTCGGCGGTGAGGCTCTTGCCCTGCGCCCATGCGCTCTCGAAAGCCTTGAGGCCGTTGTTCCACGGCTCGAGATAGCGGCTGTCGCCGGTCATCAGGAAGCCTCTGCTGCCGGTCTCCATGTTGATCATGCTCGCGAGCATCGTGTCAGCCGTTCCCAGCACGTTGTAGGTGTGAGAGTTCCATCGGTCGGCATCTGCCAATCTGCTCCCGGTGTACAGCGCAACGGCCGCAACGCCCAGAAAGATCGCGATCACGCAGGCAAATGCTGCGCCCAAGCGTTGCGCAACGGTCATGCCCGCTGCGCCGCCGTTATGTGAACTCGTGTTGTTTTTCATTTTTCGATCTCATTGGCCGCCGACGGAAGTCGTCGGAATTTGCATTGGGCGACAGCACCGAAGAGATAAGGTGATCGATATGTGAAATGCGTTCCAAGGGTAAGGCGCGGCCTGATCTGTCCTCGGTGGCACTTTCGATCAATGCGAAACGCTGAAGACTGCTTGAACAATGTGTGGTCAACCTTGTATCGAGCGGATGGTTTGGCCATCGCTCAGCGGCTGCCAATCTGGCCGTGGACGGCGCGTGTTGCGCACTCACCTGATGATTCCATGGCGATCGCAGACCCATTGCCTGCGCAGCGACGCACGCATGCTTGCGCAGCCAGCGGTTTGCCGCCTGCCATGCAAAGCTTCAGAGAGCGCGAATATGGAAGAGGGCTTGCACGAGGTACGGTTGTCCGCCAATTCGCCAGCCTGAGCTATGCACCCGTCTGCTCCACACGCGCGCCGACCATCGATTCAGGCATCTGCTGAAGAGATACAGGATGGCCGAGCAGATCCTCGCGTTGGTCAATGACCTCTTGGCCGGCATCGGCCTGTTGCTCAACGCCCGCACCTAAATCGATGCAAATTCTGATCACACGCGCCGAGTGCGACTAAAAATCAGGATGGTCAGCGTGATCTAGGGATTCATCAGGCCAAGAAGATCACAAAAGGTTCTTTGGCGCGAAGGCGCACGTCGGAGTGGATGACGGTTCGGGCTCGGTGCTCAGTGTGGGGGCACTGCCGGCAAGGTCAGCGATGGTGCGGCCAGCTGCCCGGTGCTGCACGGTGACGACGCTAGTGGCCTCACTGCACCCTGGCCTGGGCAAGACACCCATAGCATACGACATTGCCAATGCCACAAGTTGGGTGTCACAAGGACAGTGTGATCTACGAATTACGCGGGGGTCATCGGGCTCGGGAGGGTTGGCATTCCGAGCGCCCGTACCGAGCGCATGCGACAGTTCCGTGGCCTTGTTGAGTGACGGCGGCAGCGCCTAGTGATTTTAACGATCCGCGGCTGAGTGCTGGAAGCGACAGGTCAATCCGTCCTCATCAACGGCAAACGCTGGCATTTGTAATGAAAAAGCTCTTGATTTAGTGGATCTACATGATTGTTGTTGTCAATTTAGTGAAGCTGATGACAATGACCTTTTACAATACGGCACTTGCATCCGTGGACTGCTGCCAATACCGGCGCAATATGAGGTGTACGGAGTGACCATGACTGATTGGGAACGGCATGGTGGCGAGTTGAAGGACTCCAGGCGGTCGCGCGCGGTTCGCTCAAATTCTGAGCGGTCCCAAGTCCGCCTGATCCGCTTTTGCATGAGAGGCAGCTCAAAGGCGGCCATCGCCGGCATGGCTGTGGGGTTCTTCGTTCTGGTGGGCTATGTGCTCGGGTGGTCGCCCGCATGGCGACCTTTCGCCGGCGGACCCGCAACGCATCCGATAACAGCAGTCCTGTTCGTCGTGCTCGCAATCGCGGTTCTGGGCGTGCATCCTTGGCGCCGCCATCATCTTGGCGTCGGCATCGGCGCAGTTGTTTGCGCTCTGTCTATGGTCGAACTTTTCAGCTTGCTGCGCGGACAAGGCGACGTGTACCGCACGCTGATGCCCTTCGAACATGTGCTGCGGCAGGAAGCGGCTGCCGGCCGACCGGTCAACATGGGCATGAACACCGCCGCCACCTTGGCGCTGCTCAGTGCCTCGCTCGCCGGCCTGTCGGCGCGACGGACGGCGGGCTCGCAGGTGCTCGCTGTGCTAGCGATGTTCTTCCCCGCGGCGGCGTTGGTCGGCTATCTCTATCGCATTCCCGGTTTCCACGGCGCGATGGCGCCATGGACGGTGGTGGGCGCGCTGTTGCTGGCCTTCGCGACATTGTTGCGTGCGGCGCACCGCGCGCCGGTTCGCAGCTTGCTAAATATAGGAACGACCAGCCGGCTCCCGCGGTTTCTGGTCGTCGCGCTGATTTGCCACAGCACTTTGTTGGGACTGCTGGCGGTGTGGCCGGTGATCGATCCGACGCTCAAGGCGCTGCCGGCCATGATTGTGTTCGCACTATTGACGATCGTCGCCATCATCGCCGCCGCCGCCAACCACGCAGAGGGCAAGACACGCCGCCGGCAAGCACAACGTGTCGTGCGCAAGCAGGCCATCGACTCCGACCTGGCCGGCGCGGCAGGGCGTGGTGAGATGTTCCTGCTCTACCAGCCGCAAATCGACTTTGCGACGCAAAGTGTCGTGGGCGTCGAGGTACTGCTGCGCTGGCACCATCCCCAGCGTGGACTTGTCTCCCCCGACGAGTTCATCCCTGAAGCCGAAGCGACCGGTCTGATCGTGTCGCTGGGCGGCTGGGTGCTGGAGACCGCTTGCGAGCAGGCCGTGCAATGGCGCCACGGACCGCTGGCAAGCGCGACACTCTCAGTGAACGCATCGGTCGTTCAGATCAACGAGCCCGGTTTTGCTGAAAACGTGTTGCGCGTGCTGCGCGCCAAGGGATGGCCGCCGCACCGGCTGGTTCTCGAAGTGACCGAAAGCATCATGGCGCAGCGTGACGGTCGTGGTATCCAGGCATTGCGTGACCTCCACGATGCCAAGGTACGCATCGCTATCGATGATTTCGGGACGGGCTACTCGAGCCTGTCCTATTTACGGATGCTGCCCTGCGACTGCCTCAAGATCGACCGTTCTTTCGTGCAGGGTCTCCCCGGCGATGACGGCGCCGCGGCCATCGCACGCGCGATCGTTGCCCTGGGCCGCAGCCTCGGCATGCGCATCGTCGCAGAGGGCATCGAAACGAAGGCGCAAGCCGAATTCTTGCAGGACATCTGGTGCGATGAAGGGCAGGGCTATCTCTATGCCCGACCCTTGACATCAGATGCATTGACCGCCTGGGTGCAGGCGCGCATGCCGAGCGAAAGAGCAACCGAGCTGATTGGAGTCACCCTATGACAGAGCAAGCGTCCGCCCCCCGGATGGAGAAGATCCGGACCGGGATTGCCGGCTTCGACAGGATGGCCCACGGTGGTCTGCCGCAAGGTCGGGTGTCTGCCGTCATCGGTGCCGCAGGTGCGGGCAAGACCGTGTTCGCCATGCAGACCTTGGTGAATGTTGTGCGCGCGACAGGCCGCGTGGGTGTTTTCGTGTCTTTCGAGCAGACGGTCCAGGGCGTCGTCAGTGACTTGTCGTCCTTCGATTGGGATGCGATGTCACTGATCGACGGCGAACGCTTGCTGGTTATCGACGGTCGGCCACAGGCCGATGTCCTTCACAGCGGTGCATTTGATCTGATCGGACTGCTGGCCACGGTCGAAGGCGCTGCATTCCCGGGGGCACCGGTGTGCGTGGTGTTCGACGGCATCGACACCTTGCTGAGCCTGTTGGGCTCGCCCATGGCCCAGCGAACCGAACTGCTACGGCTTCAGGAGCATGTTGCTCGGCTCAACACGACCCTGCTGCTGACGATCAAGGCAGGGACTGTGGTGGGGCAAGGTTTCGAGGAGGTCGCGCTCTACATGGCCGACTGCGTCGTCGAGTTGGCCCGGGATCAGAAAGGGGACCTGTCCAGCCGCAGTTTGCGCATCCAGAAGTACCGCAGCTCCGGCCATGCGCAAAGCACGGTCCCGTTCGTGATGACCGTGCAGGGCATTGAGGTCGAGTCGGTGGATGTGGAGGCGTGGGCCACGCCGGTGTCCAATGAGCGCATGTCGGTGGGGGTTGAACGGCTCGACGCGATGCTCGGCGGCGGCGTTTTTCGTGGCAGCAGCACACTTCTGTCCGGCGCGCCCGGCACTGCCAAAACGACACTCGGCACCCGGTTCATTGATGCGGCATGCCGGCGCGCTGAACGCGCCTTGTGCATATGTTTCGACGAGAGCCCTCAGGAAATCGTGCGCAACGTCGCCTCGGTCGGAACGTTGCTCGCGCCACACATTGCCTCTGGACTGTTGGAGATGCACGGACCGGCCGACCATGCAGTGGGCGCAGACGAACTGGTGCACGAAATCATGGTGCACATCCGACGCCATCAACCGCGTCATCTGATGGTGGATCCCGTGTCGGTCTTCACGAACTCGACAAGCTCGCGCAACGCGGTTCAGCGTCTCGTGCGGCTGTGCAAGCGCGAGGGCATCACGGTCTTGCTAACAAGTTTGTTGGAGCGCAGCGCCGGTGAGACAGAGTCGTCGCGTTCCTACGTTTCCTCCTTGTGCGACAACTGGATCCACCTTTCCTATCTGGTTCAAGGCGGGGAGCGCAACCGCGCGCTCACTGTGGTCAAGTCCCGTGGCACGGCGCATTCCAACCAGGTCGGCGAACTGCTGCTGGGCGACGATGGGATCACTCTGGCGGATGTTTACGCGGAGGATGGTGCCGTGCTGATGGGGTCCTTGCGCTGGCAGAAGGAGCGAGACAACCAGCAGGCCATGCAGGATGCTCGGAACGCAGCCGACGATGCATACCGGGAAACCGAGCGTTCGGTCGAGGATCTTTCCAGACGTCTCACGGATTTGGGTGACGAACTGGCCGTCAAGCAGCAGGAGCTGGTCCGACTGCGTGGCCGCGCGGCGAGCGTAGAGGCGCAGGAGACCAGCCGACGCGAGCAGATGACCGAGCTTCGGCGGCCGACGGGCTTGCCGCCACCCGATGCGTTCGGAGTGATGTAATGAACCCAGTGCAGCTAGAGCTTTATGTGGCCGGTGACACACTGCCGTCCAAGCAGGCGCGTGGCAATCTGGAAGAGATTGTTCGGCAACTGGAGGGGCCGGCCACTGTGACGGTGATTGACGTCCAGAAGGATGCCAAGGCCGCTTTCGCGCGGCGCATCTTTGCCACACCGTCGCTGGTCTGTATCCATGACAAGCAGAAGATCCTCATCATCGGAAATTTGGCGGACCGCGATGGGGTGGTTCAACGCCTGGCAGGGCTATACAGCGCCTAGAGCGTGTTCTGAACTTTCCCCTTGATCGGACGTGGTGGAGCGGTATCTTGGAGCGATGCCAAGAAAGCTGTATCCGACTGATGTCAGTGACGAGGAGTGGAGTTCTTGCTTGGCACACCCACAGACATCCTGCCGGCTGCGATCCGCTATGCGCGTGCCATGTTGTTGGTGATGCCGCTCGTGTTCGTCACGTGGACGGGTCTGGCACTGAGTCGCGGCACTGGCGATGCGCACTCGCCAATGTGGTCCTTGCTGGCCGCGACATTGGTGAGTGCGGTGTGCACACCCTTGCTTGTGGCCGGCACACCTTGGGGGGCAGCCGCCGTGGGGATCTCCATCGTCCTGGCGCAGTTGGCTGCGCTGACCGTGCGGATCCGGCGCTGGAGTGGCGCCAACCATCCGCTCGCTCCCGGCACCGAGTGGCGGGAATGCAAGCCGAGTGGGCCTGTCGCGGCACAGATGGTGCGCATCGGTTTGCCGGCCGCATTGCAGATGCTGGCCATGGCGCTTGCTGAGGTCGTGCTGCTCGGCCTGGTGAATCGACACGGGTCGACGGCAACGGGCGCCTATGGCGCGGCGACGCAGTTGCTGAGCTGGGTGCAGTTCCCGGCGATGAGCCTGGGCATTGCCGCGGCGATCTTCAGCGCGCACGCCGTCGGCGCCGGACAGCGCGCAAGGCTGTCTGCGATTGTGGGTACGGGACTTCGCTTGAACGCCGTGGTCACCGTGCTGTGCGTGGTCGCCGCGCACCTGCTCGCCCCGTTCGCGCTGCGTGTTTTCCTGGAACCAGGACCCGTGCTGGACCATGCGGCGGTCATCGTGCGGACGGTGGCCTGGAGCGTTGTACTGCTCGGGTGGAGCCACGTGCTGGTAAGCGCCATGCGTGCGAGCGGCGCGGCGTGGCTGCCAGCGCTCCTGAGCATGGCTGCGATCG
>Ga0308159_1003780_pt1 | contig 14665 bp, 10 predicted proteins | sample PhyCR1_FD_201040 | JGI IMG/M metagenome (GOLD analysis project Ga0308159, IMG submission 201040) | Phyllosphere microbial communities from UC Gill Tract Community Farm, Albany, California, United States - DLSLC.R1 | ecosystem: Host-associated > Plants > Phyllosphere > Unclassified | place: USA... | reverse complement strand
CACCAAACTGGCGCGTCCATGTGCAAGCCAGGAGTTGACCACCTACGGTTTCGTCGCGCCGTTCGGCAAGGGCGAAGATGCGCCACTGGTGCACGTCAGCGGCGACTTCCTGCTGATCGCTGCACGTAAGGAAGAACGTATTCTGCCGGGCAGCGTCGTGCGCGACGCGGTCAAGGAAAAGGTCGAAGAGATCGAAGCCGAGCAAATGCGCAAGGTCTATAAGAAAGAACGCGATCAGATCAAGGATGAAATCATCCAGGCGTTCCTGCCGCGTGCCTTTATCCGTCGTTCGTCGACCTTCGCTGCCATCGCACCGAAACAGGGCCTGATCCTGGTGAACTCGGCCAGCCCGAAACGCGCCGAAGACCTGCTCTCCACAATGCGTGAAGTGCTCGGCACCCTGCCCGTGCGTCCGCTGACCGTGAAAACCGCGCCGACCGCGGTGATGACCGAGTGGGTCACCACCCAGCAAGCAGCACCGGACTTCTTCGTGCTGGACGAATGCGAGCTGCGCGACACCCACGAAGACGGTGGCATCGTGCGTTGTAAGCGTCAGGACCTGACCAGCGAAGAAATTCAGTTGCACTTGAGCACCGGCAAAGTCGTCACTCAGCTGTCGCTGGCCTGGCAAGACAAGCTGTCGTTCATGCTCGATGACAAGATGACCGTCAAACGCCTGAAGTTCGAAGACCTGCTGCAGGATCAGGCAGAACAGGACGGTGGCGACGAGGCCCTGGGCCAACTGGACGCCAGCTTCACCCTGATGATGCTGACTTTTGGCGACTTCCTGCCGGCGCTGGTGGAAGCGTTGGGCGGGGAAGAGACTCCGCAGGGGATCTAAACCTCTCTCCGGCGCCCTCCTTTATTGAGGGCGCCTGAAAAAGCAAAGATCGCAGCCTTCGGCAGCTCCTACATTTGGAATGTGTTTTCCTGTATGAGCTGCCGAAGGCTGCGATCTTTTTGCTGGCACCGTATGCTTAGCTTCCTAACGCTTTCACATAATAAGGAACACGCCATGCGAGCACTGGCTGCACTCAGCCGCTTTGTCGGCAACACTTTCGCTTACTGGGTTCTGATTTTCGCCGTGATCGCATTCCTGCAACCGGCGTGGTTCCTCGGTCTCAAGGGTGCAATCGTGCCGTTGCTGGGGCTGGTGATGTTCGGCATGGGGCTGACCCTCAAACTCGACGACTTTGCCGCCGTCGCCCGCCATCCGTGGCGTGTGGCTCTGGGCGTGGTCGCACATTTCGTGATCATGCCCGGTGTGGCGTGGTTGCTCTGCCAGATCTTCCATCTGCCACCGGAAATCGCCGTCGGGGTGATTCTGGTGGGCTGCTGCCCAAGCGGCACCTCCTCCAACGTCATGACCTGGCTGGCCCGCGGCGATCTGGCGCTGTCGGTGGCGATTGCTGCCGTCACCACCCTGCTCGCCCCGCTGCTGACCCCGGCGCTGATCTGGCTGCTGGCGTCGGCGTGGTTGCCGGTGTCGTTCATGGAGTTGTTCTGGTCAATCCTGCAAGTAGTGTTGCTGCCGATCGTGCTCGGCGTGGTCGCGCAACGCGTGCTCGGCGACAAGGTGCGCCACGCGGTGGACGTGTTGCCACTGGTGTCGGTGGTCAGCATCGTGATCATCGTCACCGCCGTGGTGGCCGCCAGCCAGGCGAAGATCGCCGAGTCCGGGCTGCTGATCATGGCCGTGGTGATGCTGCACAACAGCTTCGGCTACCTGCTGGGTTACTTCACCGGACGCCTGTTCAAGCTGCCACTGGCGCAGCGCAAGTCGCTGGCACTGGAAGTCGGCATGCAGAACTCGGGGTTGGGCGCGGCGTTGGCCAGTGCGCACTTCTCGCCGCTGGCGGCGGTGCCGAGCGCGCTGTTCAGCGTCTGGCACAACATTTCCGGGGCACTGCTCTCGACCTGGTTCCGGCGCATGAGCGAGAAGCAAGACCGTGAGGCGCTGGCGCAACAGCCGGCCGACTGACCGGGAAACTTGATCCCCGGATTAATGCTCGGCAGACTGTTGCGCTACGCGGGGACGACCCTGCGGCTCGATCGAGTTATCAATCTGGGGACGGCCCCGTCAATCGATGGAGGTCTCTCATGTCCTGGATCATTCTGTTTTTCGCCGGCCTGTTCGAAGTCGGCTGGGCCGTCGGCCTGAAGTACACCGACGGCTTCACCCGCCCGCTCCCCACCGTCCTGACCGTGGCGGCCATGGCCATCAGCCTCGGCCTGCTGGGCCTGGCGATGAAGGAATTGCCGCTGGGTACGGCTTATGCGATCTGGACCGGAGTCGGCGCTGTCGGCACGGTGATTGCCGGGATCATGCTGTTTGGCGAGTCGATGGCGTTGATTCGGCTGGCCAGTGTGGCGTTGATCATTATCGGGTTGATTGGTCTTAAAGTAAGCGCTTAAGCCAATGGCCCCATCGCTGGCAAGCCAGCTCCCACAGGGATCTCCGGTGAACACAAATCTTGTGTAAATCCAGAAAACCTGTGGGAGCTGGCAAGCCAGCGATGGGGCCAGCACTATCACCGATTACCTGACGGCCCCGCGCAACGCCCCCACCAACCCCTGCAATTTCGCCGGCTCCGCCGCATCCACCGCCACCGCCGAACCAGCCACCAACGTCACCCGCGACCACAACCGCTTGAACAGCCCCTTGTTCGGATCGCGACTGAAGAAACTGCCCCACAACCCCTGCAACGCCAGCGGAATCACCGGCACCGGGGTTTCTTCGAGAATCCGCGTCAGCCCGCCCTTGAACTCGTTGATCTCGCCGTCAGTGGTCAACTTGCCTTCCGGGAAGATGCACACCAGCTCACCGTCCTTCAGATACTGGGCGATCCGGGTGAAGGCCTTTTCGTAGATCTGGATGTCTTCGTTGCGTCCGGCGATCGGAATCGTCCCCGCCGTGCGGAAGATAAAGTTCAGTACCGGCAGGTTGTAGATCTTGTAGTACATGACAAAGCGAATCGGCCGACGCACCGCGCCGCCAATCAGCAAGGCATCGACGAACGACACGTGGTTGCACACCAGCAATGCCGCGCCCTCGTCCGGGATCGCCTCGAGGTTGCGGTGCTCGACACGGTACATGGAATGGCTGAGCAGCCAGATCATGAAACGCATGCTGAACTCGGGGACGATCTTGAAGATGTAGGCGTTGACGCCGATGTTCAGCAGCGACACCACCAGGAACAATTGCGGAATCGACAGTTTGACCACACTCAGCAACACGATCGAAACGATCGCTGACACCACCATAAACAGGGCGTTGAGAATGTTGTTGGCGGCAATCACCCGCGCCCGCTCGTTCTCGGCGGTGCGCGACTGGATCAAGGCGTACAGCGGCACGATATAGAAGCCGCCAAAAATCCCGAGTCCGAGAATATCGACCAGCACCGCCCAGGTATGCGCAAAGCCCAGCACTTCGATCCAGCTGTGGCCGGTGACGCTTTCCGGGATTCCACCGGAATGCCACCACAGCAACAGGCCAAACACGGTCAGGCCGAACGAACCGAACGGCACCAGACCGATCTCGACCTTGCGCCCGGAGAGCTTCTCGCACAGCATCGAACCCAACGCAATGCCTACCGAGAACACCGTGAGAATCAGCGTCACCACGGTTTCGTCGCCGTGCATCCATTCCTTGGCGTAGGCCGGGATCTGCGTCAGGTAAATCGCCCCGACAAACCAGAACCACGAGTTGCCGACAATCGAACGCGACACTGCAGGGGTCTGGCCCAGACCGAGTTTGAGGGTGGCCCAGGACTGGCTGAAGATGTTCCAGTTCAGGCGCATTTCCGGCGATGCTGCGGCAGCGCGTGGAATGCCGCGACTGGCGAGATAACCCAGCACGGCAATGCCGACAATCGCCGTCGACACCAGTGGCGCGTAATGGGTCGAGGACATGATGATGCCGGCGCCGATGGTCCCGGCGAGAATCGCCAGAAACGTGCCCATCTCCACCAGCCCGTTGCCGCCAACCAGTTCATCCTCACGCAATGCCTGCGGCAGGATCGAATACTTCACCGGCCCGAACAGCGCCGAATGCGTGCCCATGGCGAACAGCGCGACCAGCATCAGCGACAGGTGATCGAAGAGGAAACCGACCGATCCTACGGCCATGATCGCGATTTCCGCGAGTTTGATCAGACGGATCAGCGCGTCCTTGGCGAATTTTTCCCCGAACTGCCCGGCCAGCGCCGAAAACAGAAAGAACGGCAGGATAAACAGCAGCGCGCACAGGTTGACCCAGATCGAACGGTCACCTTCGATGGTCAGCCGATACAGAATGGCGAGAATCAGCGACTGCTTGAACACGTTGTCATTGAACGCGCCCAGCGACTGCGTGATGAAAAACGGCAGGAAGCGCCGGGTGCGAAGCAGGTTGAACTGTGAGGGGTGACTCATCTTCCGTGTTTCCCTGAGGTCGGTAGAGAATGGCCTGGATCTGCTTATTGGAATCTCGATCGGCGCTCCAGGCCACACCTTACCTAAACTTTTCAGGTTATTTCTTCAAACCTGCAATACACGGCGAGACAAACAACTCACCGCGCCACGCGCCTTGCACGGTGCGTTTACCGACGATCAGCCACATCACTGCCAGCAACGCTACCAGCACGCAGCCCACCACACTGAAAAAACCGAGGTTCAGTGTGCTGGCAAGCTTGAGGGTCGCCAGCGAATACACGCCCAGCGGGAAGGTAAAACCCCACCAGCCGAGGTTGAACGGGATGCCGTCACGCAGATAACGCGCGGTGATCAGTAGCGCCATCAACATCCACCACAAGCCGAAGCCCCACAACGTGATGCCGGCGACCAGCCCCAGGCCCGCAGCGATTTCACCGATGCCCGACAGGCCGTTGGCGGCGAAGATCGCCGGCGCATCGCTGCCCAGCAGCAACATGCCCAATGCACCGGTACCGATCGGGCCGAGGGCCAGCCAGCTCGAGGCGGCCATGTTTTCATGCGGCAGTTTATGCAAGGCCATGCGCAGCAAGAGAATGGTCAGAATGCTGAACGCCACCGGCAGAGAGAATGCCCAAAGCACGTAGCTGGTGATCAGCACCACCAGTTGCGCGTGAGCATCGGCCAGATGCGGCGCAAGCAAACCGCCGCTGGCCGCCGCCACTTCCGCCGCCACCACCGGCAACAGCCAGACGGCGGTCATCTGATCGATGCTGTGTTCCTGACGGGTAAACATCATGTACGGAATCAACACACCGCAGGCCAGCGACATCGCCACATCGAGCCACCACAGCACTTCGGCAAGATGAATCACCCCATCGCCCCAGCGGGGCAGGCCGAACAGCAGAAAGCCGTTGATGATGGTCGCCAGGCCCATGGGTATGGTGCCGAAGAACATCGATACCGTGGAGTGACCGAAGATTCGCCGCGCCTCATCGAAAAACAGCACCCAGCGGGCGGCATAGGCGAAGGTAAACAAGGTGAACAACAGAATGTTGAACAGCCACAACCCTTCGGCCACCGCGTGCAACCCGGGGATCGCCACCGGCAGTTGCGCCAGCGCCAGGGCCAGCACGCCGGTGCCCATGGTTGCGGCGAACCAGTTCGGGGTGAATTGTCGGATCGCTTCACGCGGATGCTGAAGCTGGCTGAACGGCTTGATACCGGGTTTGGCAGTGTTGGGGCAAATCATCATGAACTCCTGTCCTCAGGTGAGGTTGAGTCCATGGTAGAACCGAATCGAATATCTATATAACGGGTAATTTCTCTATCTGTTATCTACTTTGCAGATAAGCGTCTAGACACTGCCTTCGCTTTCGATCACTAGAATCCGCGCCGCGCCCTGCGGATGTGCCACGTGCTCGGTGCCGACCGAGGCGTAGAAAATGTCGCCGACCTCCAGTAGCACCTGCTTTTCCTCGCCCTGTTGGCGATAGTGCATCTGCACCCGCCCATCGAGCACCACGAACACTTCCTCACCGTCGTTGATGTGCCATTTGTACGGCTGATCGGTCCAGTGCAGGCGCGTGGTGATGCCGTTCATGCTGGCGATGTCCAGCGCGCCCCAGGCACGCTCGGCGGTGAACGACTTGCTGCGGATAATCTTCATCTGTCGATCCGTGAAAAGAAGGCCGGACAAAGGTAACTGAAACCACCGCGTTTATGGAGTGCTGCAAGCCTTCACTGCTTGCGGGCGCAGGCTGAGCAACAGCGCGGTGACGGCCAGGACGATCAATCCGGCGCCGTAGCCGTCGGTGGTCGCCAGCAATCCATAGGCGCGGGTCAAATGCCCGGCCAACAAGGCCGGCAGGCAGAACGCCAGATAACTCAGCGCGTAGTACGCCGACATCAAACCGGCCCGTTCATGCGGCAGGGCCAACGGCACCAGGCTGCGCACCGCGCCGAGGAAACCCGAGCCAAAGCCGCAACCGGCAACCAGTGTGCCGAGGAAAAACAGCGCCAGACTGGCACTGTGCACGCCAAGCAAAATCAGCAGCACGCCGACAGGCAGCAGACTGGCGCCGATTTGCAGGGCTTTGCCGGCGGGACGATTGCGCAAAGTGAAAATCATCACGGCACCGGTCACGGTCAGCGCCGAGACGGTCGCACCGCCGATCAGGTTCGACGTCGAGCCCGTGGCGGTGCGCACCAGCGACGGCGCCAGCGAGGCAAAAAAGCCGCCGAGGGCCCAGGTTGCGGTGTTCAGCGGTAGCACACGCCATAAGGTCGAACGCGCCTGAACCGGCACATGCAGGGTTGGCCGCAACGAAGCCCAGGCCCCGGCTTGCGGGGTGACGCTTTCCGGCAGACGCCAGACATACACCGCCTGCAACACAAACAGCGCCAGCAACAACCCGTAAGTCAGTTGCAACGGCGCCGGGGCGAATTCGGCCAGCAGGCCACAGCCCATACTGCCCAGCGCCATGCCGAGCAACGGTGCGACGCTGTTGATCAACGGCCCTTGCTGGCGGTCGGTGTCGAGCAGTGTGGCGCTCAAAACAGCGGTGGCCATGCCGGTGGCAAAACCCTGCAGCACGCGGGCGCTGATCAGCCAGGCAACACTGTCGGCGCTGATGAACAGCAGCATCGCCAGCGCGTTGAGCAGCACGGCAGTGAAAATCACCGGCTTGCGCCCCAGGTGATCGGACAGCGATCCGACCGTCAACAACGCCGCCAGCAGACTCAGCGCATACACGCCGAAAATCAGGGTCAGCACCGCTGCCGAGAAGTGCAGTTGATCCTGATACAGGTGATACAACGGCGTCGGCGCTGTGGAAGCGGCGAGGAAACTGAGTAAGGTGATCGCCAGGAAAATCAGGCTGCCACGGTTGGAAGCAAGGCTGGTCATGGGCACACTCCGCAAAAGCTAATTTTTTGCTTTTGCGGAGTGTGCGCTCGACTTTGGCTTAAAGCAAATTCTTTGTGTTAAGGTCTGGCGCATGGCTATTAAAGAAGGTTTACGCCCCGGTGGCCGCAGTGCCCGGGTGCAAGAGTCGATTCATTCGGCAGTCCGCGCACTTCTGCAAGAACAGGAGCGCAGCACCGTGACCGTCCCGCAAATCGCGGCGCGCGCCGGGGTCACGCCGTCGACGATCTATCGGCGCTGGGGTGACCTGGCAGCATTGCTCGCCGATGTCGCCCTCGCCCGCATGCGCCCGGACAGTGAACCGGCGGTGACCGGTGACCTGCGCGGTGATATCCGCGCCTGGGCCGAGCAATATCTGGACGAAATGAGTTCGGAGCCGGGGCGCAACATGATGCGCGACGTGCAGGCCAGCGCCACGCCGGGGTATTGTGTGACGATCATTGGCGCGCAGTTGCAGACCATCATCGAGCGTCACCCTGATGAGCCGGCGCCGAGCGTTGATCATCTGATCAATCTGGTGGTGGCCCCGGTGGTGTTCCGGATTCTGTTTTCGGCGGCGGCGCTGGAGGTGGATGAGCTGCATCGGTTGATCGATATCGCACTGCGACAGGACTGACGCTTTCGCTGGCAAGCCAGCTCCCACAGGGTCTGTGATGTTCACAAAATATGTGCCCACTGGAGTTCCTTGTGGGAGCTGGCTTGCCAGCGATGGGGCCTGACCGGTCACCCGAGAAACCACCCGGTTTCAAACCTGCGACACCCCGCCACGCCACGACCTTGGTCGACACTGACTAACCGCCGCACTCATGCGAGACTGTCCGCCCGGGCAGGATTGCCGGGGAGTCTTTTGTCGGGAGTGTTGCATGTCGTTGTCCACCGGGCTGATCGCCGCCGTCGCCCTGGCCTATATGGCCATCATGTTCGCCATCGCCTTCTACGGCGACCGTCGCAGCACGCCGTTGCCGCCGCGGATGCGCGCGTGGGTGTACAGCCTGTCGCTGGCGGTTTATTGCACCAGTTGGACGTTCTTCGGCGCGGTCGGCCAAGCCGCCGAACAGCTGTGGTCATTCCTGCCGATCTACCTCGGACCGATCCTGTTGCTGCTGGGCGCGCCGTGGGTCCTGCAGAAAATGGTGATGATCAGCAAACAGGAGAACATCACCTCGATTGCCGACTTCATCGCCGCGCGCTACGGCAAATCGCAATCGCTGGCAGTGGTGGTCGCGCTGATCTGCCTGGTCGGCGTCCTCCCTTATATCGCCCTGCAACTCAAAGGCATCGTGCTCGGCGTGAACCTGTTGATCGGCGCCGGTGCCGACGCCATGGGCACCCGCGCCCAGGACACCGCGCTGATCGTGTCGCTGGTGCTGGCGCTGTTCACCATCGTCTTCGGTACGCGCAACCTCGACGCCACCGAGCACCACCGCGGCATGGTGCTGGCGATTGCCTTTGAATCACTGGTCAAGCTGTTCGCCTTTCTCGCCGTTGGCGCCTTCGTCACCTTTGGCCTGTATGACGGTTTCGACGACCTGTTCAATCAGGCCATGCTCGCGCCACGACTGGAGCAATACTGGAAAGAAACCATCAACTGGCCGTCGATGGTGGTGCAGACCGGTGTGGCGATGATGGCGATCATCTGCCTGCCACGACAGTTTCACGTCACGGTGGTGGAGAATATCGACCCGCAGGACCTGCGTCTGGCCAAGTGGGTGTTCCCGGCCTATCTGGCGCTGGCCGCGCTGTTCGTGGTGCCGATCGCCCTCGCCGGGCAGATGATGCTGCCGAGCCACGTACTGCCCGACTCCTTCGTGATCAGCCTGCCACTGGCCCAGGCCCATCCGGCCCTGGCGTTGCTGGCGTTCATCGGCGGTGCGTCAGCGGCCACCGGCATGGTGATTGTGGCCAGTGTGGCGCTGTCTACCATGGTTTCCAACGACATGCTCTTGCCGTGGTTGCTGCGCCGTAACAACGCCGAGCGCCCGTTCGAAGTGTTCCGCCAGTGGATGCTTTCGGTGCGCCGCGTGAGCATTGTGCTGATTCTGTTGCTGGCCTACGTCAGCTACCGTTTGCTCGGCTCCACCGCGAGCCTGGCGACCATCGGCCAGATCGCCTTCGCCGCCGTCACCCAACTGGCACCGGCGATGCTGGGCGCGCTGTACTGGAAACAGGCCAACCGCCGTGGGGTATTCGCCGGTCTGGCCGCCGGTACATTCCTCTGGTTTTACACGCTGATCCTGCCGATTGCCGCCCACAGCCTCGGCTGGTCGCTGAGCACGTTCCCCGGCCTTTCGTGGCTGCACAGTAACCCGCTGAACCTGCCGATCACCCCGTTGACCCAAGGTGTGGTGTTGTCGCTGGCGGGCAACTTCACGCTGTTTGCATGGGTCTCGGTGTTGTCGCGCACGCGGGTCTCGGAGCACTGGCAGGCCGGGCGCTTCATCGGCCAGGAAATCAGTGCTCGGCCGAGTGCGCGCTCGATGCTCGCGGTGCAGATTGATGATTTGCTGCAACTGGCGGCACGCTTTGTCGGTGAAGAACGCGCGCGACAGAGCTTCATTCGTTTCGCTTACCGCCAGGGCAAGGGCTTCAACCCGAACCAGAATGCTGACGGCGAATGGATCGCCCACACCGAACGCTTGTTGGCCGGCGTGCTCGGCGCTTCTTCGACACGGGCGGTCGTAAAAGCCGCGATTGAAGGTCGGGAAATGCAGTTGGAGGACGTCGTCCGCATCGCTGACGAAGCTTCGGAAGTCCTGCAATTCAACCGCGCCTTGCTGCAAGGCGCGATCGAAAACATCACTCAAGGCATCAGCGTGGTCGACCAGTCGCTGAAACTGGTGGCGTGGAACCGGCGCTATCTGGAGCTGTTCAACTACCCGGACGGTTTGATCAGCGTCGGCCGGCCGATTGCCGACATCATTCGCTACAACGCCGAACGCGGCTTGTGCGGCCCCGGCGAGGCGGAAGTCCACGTTGCCCGGCGCCTGCACTGGATGCGTCAGGGCCGTGCGCATACCTCCGAACGCTTGTTCCCCAACGGCCGGGTGATCGAGCTGATCGGCAACCCGATGCCCGGCGGCGGCTTCGTCATGAGTTTCACCGACATCACTGCGTTCCGCGAGGCCGAGCAGGCGTTGACCGAGGCCAACGAAGGTTTGGAGCAACGGGTCAGCGAGCGCACCCAAGAGCTGTCGCAGCTCAACGTTGCACTGACTGAAGCCAAAGGCCATGCCGAGGCCGCGAATCAGTCGAAAACCCGTTTCCTCGCCGCCGTCAGCCATGACCTGATGCAGCCGCTAAACGCCGCGCGCCTGTTCTCTGCCGCCCTCTCCCACCAGGACGACGGCTTGAGCAGCGAGGCGCAGAAACTGGTGCAACACCTCGACAGTTCGCTGCGTTCGGCAGAAGACCTGATCAGCGACCTGCTGGATATTTCCCGCCTGGAGAACGGCAAGATCAACCCCGATCGCAAGCCGTTCGCGGTCAACGAGCTGTTCGACACCCTCGGCGCCGAATTCAAGGCGCTGGCACAGGAACAAGGGCTGACGTTCCGGGTGCGCGGCAGCCAGTTGCGTATCGACAGCGACATCAAGCTGCTGCGGCGGATCTTGCAGAACTTCCTGACCAACGCGTTCCGCTACGCCAAAGGGCCGGTGTTGCTGGGCGTGCGTCGACGCGGCAGTGAACTGTGTCTGGAAGTGTGGGATCGCGGACCGGGGATTCCGGAAGACAAGCAACAGGTGATTTTCGAGGAGTTCAAACGCCTCGACAGCCATCAGACCCGCGCCGAAAAAGGCCTCGGCCTGGGCCTGGCGATTGCCGACGGTTTGTGTCGCGTGCTCGGCCATACCTTGCGCGTACGTTCGTGGCCGGGACGCGGTAGCGTGTTCAGTGTCAGCGTGCCATTGGCCCGGGCGCAAGCGCTGCCGCAAAGCGCCGCGGTGGAGTTGAATGGCAAGTTGCTCAGCGGCGCGCAAGTGCTGTGCATCGACAACGAAGACAGCATTTTGATTGGCATGAACAGCCTGCTCACCCGCTGGGGCTGTCAGGTGTGGACGGCGCGCAATCGCGAAGAATGCGCGGCGTTGCTCAACGAGGGTGTGCGGCCGCAACTGGCATTGGTCGACTATCACCTCGACCACGGCGATACCGGAACCGAGCTGATGGCGTGGCTGCGCACCACGTTAGGCGAGCCAGTGCCGGGGGTGGTGATCAGCGCCGATGGCCGCCCGGAGACGGTGGCGCAGGTGCATGCGGCAGGGCTGGATTATCTGGCCAAACCGGTGAAACCGGCGGCATTGCGGGCGTTGTTGAGTCGGTATGTGCCGCTGTAAAAGCAAAAGATCGCAGCCTTCGGCAGCTCCTACATGGGATTTGCATTCATCCTGTAGGAGCTGCCGCAGGCTGCGATCTTTTGCTCTTTACTCTGGCAGTTCGACCAGCCCGTCGACATCGGTCATCGCCCGTTCCAGCAAGTCCGCCGGCAGACTCTTGCTGGCCCGCGCACCGAGCAGTTTGAGCTGCTCACTGCGGCTGACCAGGTTGCCGCGCCCTTCCGTGAGTTTGTTGCGCGCCGAGCTGTAAGCCTTGTCCAGCTGTTGCAGGCGATTGCCGACCTCGTCCAGATCCTGAATGAACAGCACGAATTTGTCGTACAGCCAGCCGGCACGCTCGGCGATTTCCCGGGCGTTCTGGCTCTGCCGCTCCTGCTTCCACAGGCTGTCGATCACCCGTAACGTCGCCAGCAACGTGGTCGGGCTGACGATCACGATGTTGCGGTCGAATGCCTCCTGGAACAACGTCGGCTCGGCTTGCAAAGCGGCGGAAAATGCCGCTTCGATCGGCACGAACAGCAACACGAAATCGAGGCTATGCAGGCCTTCCAGACGCTTGTAATCCTTTCCGGCCAGGCCTTTGACGTGACTGCGCAGCGACAGCACGTGCTGCTTGATCGCGACCTGGCCGAGGGTGTCGTCTTCAGCGGCGACATACTGCTGATACGCCGTGAGGCTGACCTTGGAGTCGACCACCACCTGTTTGTCGCCCGGCAGGTAAATGATCACGTCCGGCTGGAAGCGCTCGCCGTCCGGCCCCTTGAGGTTGACCTGGGTCTGGTACTCGCGCCCCTTCTCCAGACCGGCGTGCTCCAGCACCCGTTCAAGAATCAACTCACCCCAATTGCCTTGGGTTTTCTGGCCTTTGAGGGCGCGGGTCAGGTTGGTCGCTTCGTCACTCAGACGCAGGTTCAATTGCTGCAGACGCTCCAGCTCTTTGGCCAGCGAGAAGCGCTCGCGGGCTTCGGCCTGATAGCTCTCTTCCACGCGTTTTTCGAAGGACTGGATGCGCTCTTTCAGTGGATCGAGCAACTGGCCGAGACGCTGTTGACTGGTCTCGGCAAAGCGCTGTTCACGCTCATCGAAGATCTTTCCCGCCAGCTCGGCGAACTGCGCGCGCAACTCATCGCGCGAGCCTTGCAGGTCGTTGAGGCGTTGTTGATGGCTTTCCTGTTGCTCGCGCAGTTCGGCGTTCAGCGAAGCGGCCTGGGCGTCGAGGCGGCGCAATTCGGCCTCTTTGTTGGCGCGCTCGATGTTCCAGGCGTGGGACGCGTCACGGGCGTCATCGCGTTCGATCTGCAGCAACTCGACTTCGCGGCGCAGGGCCGCCAACTCCGCCTGCCTGGCGGCATTGGCCTGGCCGAGGTCGACGATTTCATCGCGACTGGCTTCCAACTGCGCGTTAAGCCCGTCCTGCGCCAGTTGCGCCATGGCCAGGCGCTCTTCGAGCAAGGCGGCCTCGGCTTGCCGGTCGCTGGCCCGCCGCTGCAGTTGCCAGGCCAGCGCCAGCAGCGGCAATCCCGCGCCCGCCAGACCGAGCAACACGCTGGTCAAGTCCATAGCCATAGCCACTCCTGCCGATCCGATAAAGCCTGAAGGTTAACCAAGGCGTGGGGTGTTGGACAGCTCAGTCTTCGAGCAGACCGAGTTCCCGTTGTGCACGACGGTCGCCGGCGCGAGCGGCCTGGCGCAGCAGATCCTGGCCGATGCGCCGATCCCGGGCATTGCCACACTCGCGGCACATCAATTGGCCGAGGCGACTTTGCGCCGCGACTACGCCTTCGCGTGCCGGTTGCTTGAGCAGGCGCCCCGCCAGATGCTTGGCATTACGGCTATCGCCCAGCCGCGGGCTGTCGAGCAGCCATTCGGCCACACGCACGGAAAATCGCTTGGGAGAGGTAACACGAGGGTGTTCGGAGGTAACAGAGTCTGATACTGAGCGAAACTTCATAAAACACTGTGGGACAGATCGGAAGGCGCGCCACTCTACTCTCTTTTTCGTACAGGTAAAGTCGAAAAAAACCCGGCACGCCCGTGCTAGAGCAAGCGCTAGGGACAATCCACAGAAGCTGTGGATAACTCAGTGGACAACCGCTTCCGAACTCGCGCAAAGCCTTGTGGAATGGGGCTCGCAGTCAAACTGACGATTTTTTCACCAACAAAAAAAGACGATATTTTTCATTGACTTAAACTTTTGATGCAGGCAGCCATCGGGGTCAGGATTGATATGACAGTGAGGTTACCGTCTGCGCAACTAATGTGCACAAGTACCTGTTACCCGGTTATATCGATGCGCTTTTTCGGGTCGTTTTGCACCCTGAGCAGTGGATAAGCGGGTTGGCGATGGGCAGGACTGCACGCTTTTGTGGCGACGGACGGCTTCTTCGCGAGCAGGCTCGCTCCCACATTCGGATCCCTGTTCTCCTGCGGGAGCGAGCCTGCTCGCGAAGGGCAGCCCTGTCACCCATGATTCGCGCCACCGGCCGAAATCTTTTTTTGCCGCAGGGTTTGCATTGCCCAGGACGTTCCGTTACTATCCGCGGCGTTAGTACCAAGCTGAAAGTCAATTCCGGTCGAACACATCCCCACGGTCAACCTTCTTCCCAGAAGCCCTTCACCGAAAAAAGCGGGAACGACCCCTCGATGGTTTCCAGGTAAATCTTGCGCCAGCACAGCCTTTGAATGAATGCAAAGGGTGCTGCGAAGACCACTTACTCTGACCGAACCAACCTGCAAATTGATCAGGATCTTCACCCCGGGCCCAGAACCTCTGCCCTCGATGTGTTGCCTGTCCTCCTAAGTACCTACCTGCCAGCCAAGCGCGCCAACTTAATAGCGCTTCAAACTGGCTGCTTTGTTCCAGTCGGGTTCTTTGTTCGACCAATGGTGGTCGACATTACTGGAACGTTTTAACGTTGCACGGTTCTTATCCGTGTCATTTGTAGGAACACCTAATAACTATGTCTACTCAAATCCAGACTCAGGATGCCATTCG
>Ga0308159_1003777_pt1 | contig 14667 bp, 16 predicted proteins | sample PhyCR1_FD_201040 | JGI IMG/M metagenome (GOLD analysis project Ga0308159, IMG submission 201040) | Phyllosphere microbial communities from UC Gill Tract Community Farm, Albany, California, United States - DLSLC.R1 | ecosystem: Host-associated > Plants > Phyllosphere > Unclassified | place: USA... | reverse complement strand
CTGGAAGCGAAAATTGACTCGCTGACTGCAGTCAGTCGTCAAGACGAAAAATTAGATATTAATCTGGACGAAGAAGTGGGGCGCCTGCGTGAAAAAAGCGTCGAACTGACTCGTAAAATTTTCTCAGATTTGGGTGCCTGGCAGATTGCGCAGTTGGCTCGCCATCCGCGTCGTCCTTACACTCTTGACTACATCAAGCACATCTTTACTGAATTTGATGAACTTGCCGGTGATCGTGCCTTTGCCGACGATAAAGCTATCGTAGGTGGCATCGCTCGTTTGGGTGAACGTGCCGTGATGATCATTGGTCATCAGAAAGGTCGTGAAACCAAAGAGAAGATCCGTCGCAATTTCGGTATGCCTGCACCTGAAGGCTACCGTAAGGCGCTGCGTCTGATGGAAATGGCCGAACGCTTCAAACTGCCTATCATCACCTTCATCGACACGCCGGGCGCATACCCTGGTGTCGGTGCCGAAGAACGTGGTCAGTCCGAAGCTATCGCCCGTAACCTGCGCGAAATGTCTCGTCTTAACGTACCGGTTATCTGTACCGTTATCGGCGAAGGCGGCTCGGGCGGCGCATTGGCTATCGGCGTCGGCGACAAGGTCAACATGTTGCAGTACAGCACCTACTCGGTGATTTCACCGGAAGGCTGTGCGTCGATTCTGTGGAAAAGCGCCGATAAAGCGCCTTTGGCCGCAGAAGCGATGGGCATCATTGCTCCACGTCTGAAAGAGCTGAAACTGATTGATTCCGTCATCCCTGAACCTCTGGGCGGCGCGCATCGTGACGTTCCTGCCATGGCTGCCTCGCTTCGTGCGCAGCTTGAAGCAGATCTCGCCGAACTGGACGCATTGAACAATGAAGAGTTGCGTGACCGTCGTTATCAGCGTCTCATGACTTACGGCTACTGCTAATACCTGAAATCCTTAGTGATCCAGGGTGTTAAATTCAGTGTGAAATTATAGGGGCAGTCTTAGGACTGCCCTTTTTTATTGTTTCGGCATGGTGAGGTCGATACCCTGTCTTTCAGGAAACCAGAAGGATTTGTCAGATGAATATTATTGCCATCATGCGCCCGGAAGGGTCCTACTATAAAGATGAACCTATTCGCGAGCTGGATACCGCGCTCGAAGTCGCCGGGTTCAAAACTATCTATCCGCATGACAGAGCCGACTTACTGAAACTTGTCGAGAGCAATGCGCGGATTTGCGGCGTGATTTTCGATTGGGACCAGCACAGCACCGAACTCTGTACCGAGATTAATGAGCTCAACGAATACCTGCCGCTGTACGGGTTTATCAATACCCATTCCACGCTGGACGTCAGCGTCAACGATATGCGGATGGTGCTGTATTTCTTCGAATATGCGCTGAATGCGGCGGAAGACATCGCGCAACGCATTCGCCAGTACACCAACGAATATATCGACCAGATAACTCCGCCGTTGACCAAGGCGTTGTTCAACTATGTGGAAGAAGGCAAATACACGTTCTGTACGCCGGGCCACATGGCGGGCACCGCATTTTTAAAGAGTCCGGTAGGCACGCTGTTCTATGACTTCTTTGGCGCAAAGACCCTCAAGGCGGACGTCTCGATTTCAGTTACCGAACTGGGGTCGCTGCTGGATCATACCGGCCCGCATCTGGAGGCCGAAGAGTATATCGCCCGCACTTTCGGCGCCGAGCAGAGTTATATCGTCACCAATGGCACTTCCACCGCCAACAAGATTGTCGGCATGTATTCGGCGCCTGCGGGCAGCACAGTTCTGATTGACCGTAACTGCCATAAATCATTGGCGCATCTGATGATGATGACCAACATCATCCCGATTTACCTGCGCCCGCTGCGCAATGCCTACGGGATTCTGGGCGGTATTCCACAGCGTGAGTTCACCCGCGACAGCATCGAACAGAAGGTGGCGCAGACTGACAACGCCACCTGGCCGGTGCACGCCGTAATCACCAACTCAACCTACGACGGGCTGCTGTACAACACCGACTACATCAAAAGCACCCTTGACGTCGCCTCGATTCATTTCGATTCCGCCTGGGTGCCCTATACCAATTTCCACCCGATTTACGACGGCAAGAGCGGCATGAGCGGTGAACGTATTCCGGGGAAAGTGATTTACGAAACGCAGTCGACCCACAAACTGCTGGCGGCGTTTTCGCAGGCTTCGATGATTCATATTAAAGGCGATTATAACGAAAACACCTTTAACGAAGCCTACATGATGCATACCACGACCTCGCCGAACTACGGCATTGTTGCCTCGGCAGAAACGGCGGCGGCGATGCTGCGCGGTAATCCGGGCCGCAGACTGATTAATCGCTCGGTGGAAAGAGCGCTGCATTTCCGTCACGAGATCCAGCGCCTGCGCGAAGAAACCGACGGCTGGTTCTACGACATCTGGCAGCCGGAAGTCATCGACGAAGCCGAATGCTGGCCGCTGAATCCCGATGACAACTGGCACGGTTTCGCCAATGCCGATTCCGACCACATGTATCTGGACCCGATAAAAGTCACCATTCTCACGCCGGGTATGGACGAAAACGGCAATCTGGCAGCGGAAGGCATTCCGGCGGCGCTGGTGGCCAAATTCCTCGACGAGCGCGGCGTGGTGGTCGAAAAGACCGGGCCGTATAATCTGTTGTTCCTGTTCAGCATCGGCATCGACAAGACTAAATCGATGAGCCTGATGCGCGGCCTGACCGATTTCAAACGCGCCTATGACCTCAATTTGCGGGTCAAGAACATGCTGCCGGATCTCTACGCCGAAGATCCCGACTTCTATCGCCACATGCGCATTCAGGATTTGGCGCAGGGAATTCACAAGCTTATCGTCAAACATGACTTGCCTTCCCTCATGCTCAAGGCGTTTGATGTGCTGCCTGAAATGAAAATGACGCCGTACGAAATGTTCCAGCATCAGGTGCGCGGCAACATTGAGGAGTGCGAACTGGAGGAGCTGGTGGGCAAGGTGTCGGCGAACATGATCCTGCCTTATCCGCCGGGTGTGCCGGTGGTGATGCCGGGTGAAATGATTACGCACGAAAGCCGTGCCGTGCTGGATTTCCTGCTGATGCTCTGTTCTATCGGCGAGCATTTCCCGGGCTTTGAAACCGACATTCATGGCGCCAAGCTGACGGAAGACGGCAAATATCGGGTCAAGGTATTGAAGCTGGCGCAGGAAGAAGCACAATAGCCGTTCAGCCTCTCGTGACAGGAGGCTGAAACCCCATTATTGTCGATGCCCATTGATAGATAAGGTTCTCTTTATGCTTAATATTCGTCATCTCCATCACGTTGCGATTATCGCCAGCGATTACGAGGCCAGTAAGAAGTTTTACTGCGACGTCCTCGGATTCGAGCTGCAATCCGAGGTTTACCGTGAAGCGCGCGATTCCTGGATGGCAAAGCTCGCCATCAACGGTCACTATCAGATTGAGCTGTTCAGCTTTCCGCTGCCGCCCGCGCGCGTCAGTCGGCCCGAAGCCTGCGGACTGCGCCATCTGGCCTTCTCCGTAGAGAACATCGAGCAGGCGGTAATGAAACTGGCTCAGGCGGGCGTCGAGTGCGAACCGGTCCGAATCGATGCCTACACGCAAAAGAAATACACCTTCTTCAGCGATCCCGATGACCTCCCTCTGGAGCTGTACGAGATTGGCTAAAGAGACTGATTTTGCCGCGGACAACGTCGATGCTGGCTGAACATCTTATTCGACAGCTGGGCGAAACGCGCCACGTATGTGTGGCCTTCAGCGGGGGACTCGATTCCACCGTGCTGCTGCACGCGCTGGTTCAACTGCGGGCAGGCATCATGCCCGATTTGCGGCTGCGGGCGATGCACGTCAATCATGGTCTGAGTGCCTACGCGCAACACTGGACCCAAAGCTGTCAGGCGCAGTGCAGGCAATGGCAGGTGGAATTCGTTCCGCTCGCCGTCGAGGTCGATGCGCGTGACGGCGGCATTGAAGCGGCGGCGCGGCGCGCGCGATACCGTGCGCTGGCCGAGAATCTTCTGCCACACGAAACGCTGCTGACTGCGCAGCATCTTGACGACCAGTGTGAAACCTTCTTGCTGGCGCTCAAGCGCGGCAGCGGTCCTGCGGGACTTTCTTCGATGAGCGTCGTGACCCGAATTGCCGGTCATCCGGTATTGCGGCCGCTGTTGTCGCTACGGCGCGAGCAGCTTGAAGCTTATGCCCGCGAGCATCGGCTGCGCTGGGTCGATGACGACAGCAATAACGATGCGCGTTTCGATCGCAACTTTCTGCGTCTCGAGGTTTTGCCATTACTTTCAGCGCGCTGGCCGCACTTTGCCGCCGCCACGGCGCGCAGTGCCAGTCTCTGCGCCGAACAGGAGTCTCTGCTGGACGAACTGTTGCAGGAGGCGCTGGAACAGCTCGTCGATGCGTCCGGCAGTCTTTCAATCACCGGACTTGGCCCTCTTTCTGCCGCGCGGCGTTCGGCATTGATCCGCCGTTGGCTCGCGCAGCGCGGTGCGACAATGCCGTCGCGCGAGCAGCTGCAAAGAATATGGCAGGAAGTGGCGCAGAGCCGCGAAGACGCCGATCCGCAGCTGAAACTCGGGGCGTTCTGCGTGCGTCGTTTTCGGCAGCGGCTTTACTGGCTGCCCTTACTGCCCCCATTAAAAGAGTGTGTCATCGACTGGTCTGGCGAATCGCCTCTGCTATTGCCGCAGGCGCTGGGCACTTTGCAGATGCACGACGTGGCGGATAACGGCATGCCACTGCGTAAGCCGCGCGCCGAAGAAAGGCTGAGTGTGCGCTTTACCGCCAGCGGCAGCGTGCACAAGGTTGGGCGCGACCGCTCGCGGCAGATAAAAAAACTCTGGCAGGAACTGGCCATTGCGCCGTGGGAGCGCGAGCGCATTCCCCTGATTTTCTATAATGAAAAACTTGTCGCGGCGGCAGGCCTTTTTATCACTCACGATGCCCTCACCACGGACCCGTCAGAGGAAACCTGGTGGCTGCATTGGCAGAAATCCACGTTGTAGTTCATACCGCCGGGGTGAACCGGTTTGGGGGCAATGATGCATGTATTATTCAAAAGCGCGTTGGGCGCGGGCCTTGCGTGGGCGCTGTTCAGTCTGCCGGTGCAGGCGGATGGCGATATCGCAGCCGGGCAGGCGAAATCGGCGAGTTGCGCGGCCTGTCACGGGGCGACCGGCAAAGCCACCAATGCGTTGTACCCGAATATTGGCGGGCAAAATCCGGCGTATCTCGCCCTGGCGCTCAATGCCTATAAAAAGGGAGGCAGAACGGGCGGACAGGCGGGCGTCATGCAGGCGTTTACGACAGGGCTTTCCGAGCAGGATATCAACGACCTCGCGGCTTATTACGCGAGTCAAAAGCCCTAAACGAGACGGATGGCAGAAATAAAAACGGGCAATCGCAAGATTGCCCGTCGGGGTTATTGGTGGGGCCTGTCGCGGTAACTACTCTACGCTAACGACCACGGTACCAATTTTGGGGTTACTGAAGCTCTCGATATGGTCGAGTCTCAGTTCCAACTGTTGCCCACCCGAGTCAACAATCAGATATTCCACTTTTTTCCGCATCAATAGATCTTTGGCCTTGGCCTCGACAAGCTCTCCACTGCGCAATTTCAGTGTCAGAACCAGATTGTCCTGACAGGCAAGCTCGAGATTATCGTAATCATCGCAATTGATGGGTTGGTACACATCATTAATCGACATAATCGCTCACCAGTAAGTTAGCGGCGGCATAAGCCGCCTGTTCTCGAACGGAAGACGGAAGTTCGGCATTCGCCGCCACATCGTCCAATGCCTTTAGCACACAGCCCAACGCGTCGGGCACATAACCAAGATCGCCACTGCCTATCTCGGAATATTTTCGGCGTACTAACTCAGAGTATTGTTGCATAGGTCCTCCTTTAGAGCTTGTTCGAAATGGCTCTTTACGCTTCTTTTCGATCAAACTCTGTCACTTTCCGCTCATGCCCTTAAACCCTTTTAGCGAGGGAAAGATAAACTTCCGTTATTAAAGGACTATAGCACAAGCACGCCGGAGTTATCAGGGGCAGGGCGCCAAGCTTTATCTTATGTTGATATCAAGTACAATGTGCGTCCAATACTTAGAGGTTTCCCATGGCGTTAAAAGCAACAATATATAAAGCCGCAGTAAACATTGCCGATATGGACCGCAATTTCTTCCATGATGCCAACCTGACACTGGCCCAGCACCCCTCCGAAACCGAGCAAAGAATGATGCTACGCCTGCTGGCGTGGATTTGCCATGCCCACGAGCGTTTAAGCTTCACCCGCGGTCTGAGCGCGGAAGACGAGCCTGAAATCTGGCGCAAGAACGATCACAACGGCATTGAACTGTGGGTTGAGCTGGGTCTGCCGGACGAAAAACGTCTGAAAAAGGCCTGCAACCAGTCACGCACCGTCGTGCTCTATGCCTACAGCGAACGGGCCGCCAACGTCTGGTGGTCGCAGATGCAAAACAAGGTCAGTCAGTACGCCAACCTGAGTGTACGCTTTATCGATGACGAATTGCTTACAGGTCTGACGGCATTTATTCAGCGCAATATGGTTTTGCAGGCTACGCTTCAGGACGACGCCATCTGGCTTTCCGATGCGCAGAACAATCTTGAAATACATTTCCAGGAGTGGAAAAGCGGCGACTGGAAACAGGCAGGACATTAATTTTGTTAATACTTTCCGGCAGACTTGAAATTCCCGACGGCGAAATCGAACTGACCGCCATTCGTGCGCAGGGCGCGGGCGGGCAAAACGTCAACAAGACGTCGACCGCCATTCATTTGCGCTTCGATATCAAGGCATCCAGTCTGCCCGACTATTATCGGCAACGTCTGCTGGCGTTTAAGCATCATTTAATCACCGCAGAAGGCGTTGTGATAATAAAGGCGCAGGAATATCGCAGTCAGGAGCAAAATCGCGAAGCCGCACTGGCCCGCCTTTCTTCTCTTGTCGATCAGGCGATGGTGATTGAGAAGCCGCGCCGACCTACCAAACCGACGCGAGGGTCCAAAATTCGCCGCGTCGAGAGTAAAGTTCGCAAAGGGGCAACCAAAGCCTTGCGAGGAAAAATTCGCTCATCCTGACAGGCGAAGTAAAAGTTGAAAACGCAGTGGGAGAAAACTGTGAAAAAAATAATGATCGCTATAGGGCTGAGTTTCAGTCTGTTTTCGTTAATCGGATGTCACAACAAGATTTTTGCTCAGGAACAGCCTTTTGAGGCGATGCAGCAGAGTTATACGGGCGTGTTGCCGTGTGCCGACTGCGGCGGTATCGAAACGTCGTTGTTTCTTCAGCAGGACGGCACCTATGTGCTGCGCGAAGTTTATCAGGTGAAAACCAGGAACAACAAGGCGTTTGCACAATACGGCACCTGGGCGCGCACCGCCGACAAACTGGTGCTGACCGAAGCCAACGGCGAAAAACGGTATTTCCACCCCAAGGGTAAAAACCTCGAGATGCTGGATATCAATGGCGATCCCATTCATTCGGCTGCCGGGAAAAAGGTGAACTACCAGCTTAAGCCTGCGGAGCAGCGGATGCCGCATACGCCGATGCCGTTAAGCGGGATGGTGCGCTATCAGGCCGACAACGTGGTCTTTACCGATTGTACCACCGGAAAGGTCATTCCGATGGCGACCAGCAGTACGCTGGAGAAAGCCTATATGGACATTCGCCATAGTCCTGATCAACTGGTCTTTGTCTCGATGGACGGCCACTTCCAGGTCGAGCCGGGCGGTGAGCAGGGCAAAGGGCACAAGTTGCTGATTGCCGACAGCCATATCAATGTCGATGCCAGCAAACACTGCCGTTAACGGTTGAATCGTCTATAAAAATACGCCCGCCGGGATGTCAGAACCCCGGCGGGCGTTTTACTTTCTACGTGACTCGCTTAGCGCGGGATCTGGCTCAGCAGGAAATCAACGGTGTCGCTGATTTTCAGCATCTGCTTCTCGCCGCTGCGGCGGTTCTTGTATTCGAGCTCTTCTGCGTCGAGGTTACGCTCGCCAATCACGATTTGGTGCGGCACACCAATCAGTTCCATGTCGGCAAACATCACGCCCGGACGCTCTTTGCGATCGTCCAGGATAACGTCGATGCCCTTGGCACGCAGCGTGTTGTAAAGCTCTTCGGCAGCGTCTTTCACGCGGAATGACTTGCTCATGTTCATTGGCAGGATAGCCACCTGGAAAGGCGCAATCGCGTCTGGCCAGATGATGCCGCGGCCGTCGTGGTTCTGCTCGATGGCGGCCGCAACAACGCGGGTAACGCCGATACCGTAACAGCCCATGGTCAGCACCTGGTTCTTGCCGTCTTCGCCTTGCACGGTGGCCTTCATGGCTTCGGAGTATTTGGTGCCGAGCTGGAAGATATGGCCTACTTCGATACCGCGCTTGATAAGCAGCGTCCCTTTGCCGTCCGGACTGGCATCGCCTTCTACCACGTTACGCAGGTCGGCGACTTCCGGCAGCGGCAGGTCGCGCTCCCAGTTGATGCCGAAGTAATGCTTACCGTCGATGTTGGCACCGGCGCTGAAATCGCTCATGACGGCCACGGTGCGGTCAATCACGACCGGCATTGGCAGATTGAGTGGACCCAGTGATCCCGGACCTGCATTTACCAGCTCGCGAATTTCCGCTTCGGTTGCGAATTCCAGCGGCGAAGCCACCAAAGGCAGTTTCTCGGCCTTGATTTCATTCAGCTCGTGATCGCCACGTACCAGCAGGGCAACGAGTTTATGCTCGCTGCCTTTTACCGCGTGAACCATCAGCGTTTTTACGGTTTTTTCAATCGGCAGCTGGAACTGTTCGACCAGCTCGGCGATGGTTTTGGCGTTTGGCGTGTCGATAACGCGCAGCGCTTCTGTTGCTTCGCCGCGTGGCGTTGCCGGCGCAACCGCTTCGGCTTTTTCGATATTGGCCGCGTAGTCGGACTCGGTAGAGAAGATAACGTCGTCTTCGCCGCTCTCGGCCAGCACCTGGAATTCGTGCGAAGCATTGCCGCCGATAGAACCGGTGTCCGCTTCGACCGCACGGAAGTTCAGCCCCATGCGGGTAAAGATTTTGCTGTAGGCCGCGTACATCGCGTCATAGGTTTCTTGCAGCGATTCCTGGGAGACGTGGAACGAGTAGGCGTCTTTCATCAGGAATTCACGCGAGCGCATCACGCCAAAGCGCGGACGGACTTCGTCACGGAACTTGGTCTGGATCTGGAAGAAGTTCAGCGGCAGCTGCTTGTAGGAGCTTAGCTCGTTGCGCATCAGATCGGTAATCACTTCTTCATGCGTAGGGCCGAGAACAAAGGCACGGTCGCCGCGGTCGACAAGACGCAGCAGCTCGGGACCGTACTGCTCCCAGCGTCCGCTCTCCTGCCACAGGTCAGCGGGCTGCACGACAGGCATGGAGACTTCGATAGCACACGCGTTGTTCATCTCTTCGCGCACGATGTTTTCGACTTTCTTCAGAACACGCAGACCGGTTGGCATCCAGGTATATAGTCCTGAAGCCAGTTTGCGGATCATTCCGGCGCGCAGCATCAGCTGGTGGCTGATCACTTCGGCGTCGGCTGGCGTCTCCTTCAGAGTGGAGAGCAGATATTGTGTTGTACGCATGATGTGTTGGTTCCGTTAGCACTGCAAAGCGTCCGCAGACCGGAAGGCCTGCCGGGACGTGAAATATTCGAATAATCGCCCGTTATCCGCGGCCATGATTTACCCCGAAATAGCCTGCGGTCCGCTAGTTTACCAGTGACCGACGCGAGTCAAAAGAGAACCGCCGGAATTTTAGCGGGGGTCGAGCGAGATTACCTGATTCTGGTCGGCGATGACGCGCCATTTGACGTTGAATTCCAGCAGGCTTACCGCATAGTCTCGCGCTAAGTCTTCACCTTTACGGTAGGCGGGGCGGGGATCCTGAGCCAATACCTGGGTAATGAAACGGCGCAGATGCGGGTAACGTGCAAGATTTGCCGCCAGCTGGCTTTCGGCATGCTCGGAGAAGGTCACGGGCATGGAGGCATCGGGCGCACTCTGCGCGAATCCGGCAAGGGCCTGCGGCTGGCTTTCGGCAAAGGGCAGATAGGGCTTGATATCTACCACCGGCGTGCCGTCGACCAAGTCCAGACTGCCGAGCTCCAGCACCACTTCCTGACCCTGACAGCGAATGCCTTTCAGTTCGACCAGCGACATGCCAAGCGGATTGGGACGGAAAGTCGAACGGGTCGCGAACACGCCCACGCGTGCATTGCCGCCAAGCCGTGGCGGACGCACGGTCGGACGCCAGCCGCCTTCCATCGTCTGGTGAAAGACGAACATCACCCATAAGTGGCTGAACGCTTCGAGACCGCGCACCGCTTCCGCCTGATTATAGGGCGGCAGCAGATGCAACTCGCCGCCGCCGTCTTCAACCAGTCCTGGCTGACGCGGCACGGCGAACTTTTCTTTATAGGGCGAGTGAATTCGCCCTATCTCGTTAAACGTGAATGCGGTCATTTAAAGCTGACATTTAGCGCAGAACCCTGACATACCGCCTGCTGCTTGCAGCTGGTGGCATTGGTGACGGTTTGGCACTGGTGAAGCAAGACGGCATTGGCTTTCATGGACGCCGCGTGTGCCAGCATTTTCTTGCGGGCAGAAGCCAGGCTTGGCGCAGGATCTTGTCCGGTCTGACAGGACTCGCCGGAGACTTCGCCCAAATCGCGGAACGGCGTGCCGACCAGCGCGGTGGCGTCTTTATAGAGTTTTACGGGCGCAGGGCGAGCGGGAGCTGGCTTGGGCTTGACGATTTTAGGCTGTTCGGTGACTGGGCGCTCGTTAAAGATGGGCTGCGTTTTTTGAGTCGCGGTACATCCCGTTAGCAAAAGGGCTAACAAACAGAGAGGTAAAGCACGCATGATATGTCCTCTGCTCCATACCCTTTTATTCATCAAAACGAGGAGGGTTGGGCATCCTTATTTCCCCTAAATGACTTCTTTAATCGTTGAGGGCGTCTTACGGCTGCTACCTGTCCGCATTTTAAATGCTGGGGGTATAATTATAGTGAAAGAAAGAGGCGTTATTGAAGCAAGGTATGGCACAAATAACAAGGCGGGCATTAGCCCGCCTTGCGAAATAACCAACTTATTTGGGTAACAGAGGATTACCAGCCTTTGACTGCGCCACCGTTGAAGACTTTGTTGGCCGCCTGGTCGACTTCGTCGGACTGATAGGCCTTGACAAACTTCTGCACGTTTTCCGCATCTTTGTTGTCTTCGCGGGAAACAATCATGTTCACATAAGGTGAATCCTTGTCTTCGACGAAGATGCCGTCTTTCGCCGGCGTCAGGCCTATCTGGCTGGCGTAGGTGGTGTTGATAACCGCCAGGGCGATTTTGTTGTCATCCAGTGAACGTGGCAGCTGAGGTGCTTCAAGCTCGACCAGCTTCAGGTTTTTTGGATTCTCGGTCACGTCCAGTACGGTTGGCAGTAGACCCACGCCGTCTTTCAGCTTGATCAGACCCTGTTTTTGCAGCAGCAGCAGTGAACGGCCGAGATTGGTCGGATCGTTTGGCAGCGCAATCTGGTCGCCGTCTTTCAGCTCGTTGATGGATTTGATTTTCTTGGAGTAGCCGGCAATCGGGTAAACGAAGGTATTTCCCACGGAAACCAGCTTGTAGCCACGGTCCTTGATTTGCTGATCCAGATACGGTTTGTGCTGGAAGGCGTTGACGTCGATATCGCCTTTGCTCAGCGCTTCGTTTGGCAACACGTAGTCGTTGAAGGTTACCAGCTCCACGTCGAGGCCGTATTTCTCCTTCGCAACTTTCGCCGCCGTTTCGGCAACCTGCTGCTCGGCACCCACGATGACGCCAACCTTGATATGGTTGGGATCTTCTTTCTTCGGTCCGCAGCCTGCAACCGCCAGCGTTCCCAGAAGTACACCCGCTACAGCAAGAGATTTGAATTTGATGGACATGTCCTATCCTCTACATTTTATGTCGAGATTAATTATGGGCGGCGTAAAGCCCTGCCGCCGTTTTTGCACCAATAAAGATAAACGCGTTACTTGTGGGTCACCGCTTTGACAATGCGATCGCCACAGAGTTGAATCAGATACACCAATACCACCAACAATACCAATACGGTGTTCATTACTGTGGCGTCGTAGCCAATATAACCATACTGATAGCCAATCTGGCCTAAACCGCCTGCACCTACCGCACCGCCCATCGCCGAGTAGCCAACCAGCGTGATAAGGGTAATGGTTGCTGCGTTGACCAGCCCGGGCAGGGCTTCCGGCAGCAGCACCTTGCGGATTATCTGCATCGGCGATGCGCCCATTGCACGGGCCGCCTCCACCAGACCGCTCGGGATCTCGAGCATCGCGTTCTCGACCATACGGGCGATAAACGGCGCGGCACCGATGGTCAACGGCACAATGGCCGCCTGCAGGCCAATCGAGGTGCCGACGATAATGCGGGTAAACGGAATCATCCATACCAGCAGGATAATAAAGGGAATGGAACGGAAGATGTTAACCAGCGCAGACAGCGTCCGATACAGCTTCTTGTTCTCGGCAATCTGACCCGGACGGGTCACGTAAAGCAGCACGCCAAACGGCAGGCCCAGCACAAAACCGAAGAAGCCCGATGTCAGTGTCATCACGACGGTTTCCCAAATGCCTCGGCCCAGTAACCACATCATTGCCTCAGACATAACCGAGTACCTCTACCTTAACCTGATTTTCGTGCAGGAAATGAATCGCTGCCTGTGTGTCTTCAACGCTGCCATGCATTTCGGTCAGCATGATGCCGAACTTGACGCCACCGGCGTAATCCATCTGCGCGCTGATAATGTTATTGTTGATATTGAACTGGCGAACCGCCTGCGAGAGCAGGGGAGCATCGACCGATTGACCGGTAAATTCCAGACGCAATAAAGGCACGCTTCCCGCAAATTGTTCGGGCTTCATGCGCTGCGCGTAGTCATCCGGAATATCGAGATGCAGCGTCGACTGTATAAACTGTTGCGCCAGCGGCGTTTTCGGATGCGAGAACATCTCGCTGACTTTATCCTGCTCGATAAGCTGACCGTTGCTGATAACGGCAACCTGGTCGCAGATGCGTTTAACGACGTCCATCTCGTGGGTTATCAACAAAATGGTCAAACCGAGACGACGGTTGATGTCTTTCAGCAGCTCGAGGATGGAGCGGGTAGTTGCCGGGTCAAGCGCGCTGGTGGCTTCGTCGCACAGCAGCACTTTAGGATTGCTGGCCAGCGCACGGGCAATCGCCACACGCTGTTTTTGTCCGCCGGACAGATTGGCCGGGTAGGCGTCCTGCTTCTCTTCCAGCCCCACCAGTTTCAGCAGCTCGGTAACGCGCTGATTGATTTCCTTGGAAGACAGGTTGTCCAGCTCCAGCGGCAGCGCCACGTTGCCGAAGACGGTACGTGAAGACAGCAGGTTGAAGTGCTGGAAGATCATGCCGATTTGACGACGGGCGCGTGTCAGCTCTTTTTCCGAAAAGGCCATCAGGTCTTGTCCATCGACTTCGACCTTGCCTTGCGTTGGGCGCTCAAGCAGGTTTACGCAGCGAATCAGCGTACTTTTCCCGGCGCCGGAAGAACCGATCACGCCATATATCTGTCCGGCAGGCACGTGAAGACTCACGTCGGAGAGCGCCGTGATGTTGCGCTGGCCCTGCTTGAACACTTTGGTGATGTTAGAAAGTTTAATCATATTTTTCTTATGTTGTCTTTACAGCCGTGACGTATAAAAAGTAACCCTTGGGAACTAATCCCGCAACTTGCCGAGGATGCTAAGGCGTCTAGACGTCCAAGTCAACCAGATAGAATTCTCACAGCCTCTTAAAACATGCGATACTGACAGCATTATCCAGCCATAAGGAGCCATTTCGTGGCACAAACTATTCCAGCAATCTTTCTAGACCGCGACGGTACATTGAATGTCGATCACGGCTACGTCCATGAAATCGATGACTTCGAGTTTATCGAAGGCACAATAGAAGCCTGCCTTGAACTGAAAGCCATGGGCTATGCGCTGGTACTGGTCACCAACCAGTCCGGCATCGCACGCGGTAAATTCACCGAAGATCAATTTTTCCGTTTAACGGAATGGATGGACTGGTCGCTGGCCGATCGCGGCGTCGATTTGGACGGCATCTATTTCTGTCCGCACCACCCCGATGCAATAGTAGAAGAGTACAAGCAATCATGCGATTGCCGTAAGCCGCAGCCGGGCATGTTCATGACGGCCAAAGAAGAGCTGAATATCGATATGGCTTCTTCCTATATGGTCGGTGACAAGCTCGAAGACATGCAGGCGGCAATAAATGCAGGCGTCGGCAAGAAGATTCTGGTTAGAAGCGGCAAGCCCGTGACTGAAGAAGGCGAAAAGTTAGCCGATATCGTGCTCGATAGCCTGGCACAACTGCCTTCAGCGATTAAAAACGGCTTAAAATAAGCCGTTGCGGGTGAAAAATAGGCAAACGAAATAAAACTGTATTTATTCGCTTGCCATTCCCGCCAGGCTCCCTATAATGCCGCTCCAACGACAGGGAACAACGCAGCAGCAACGCGGTGTGAACGAGTCGGGAAGAATTAAAAATGATGGTGACCGCGAAAATAAACGGTTGA
>Ga0308159_1003775_pt1 | contig 14676 bp, 15 predicted proteins | sample PhyCR1_FD_201040 | JGI IMG/M metagenome (GOLD analysis project Ga0308159, IMG submission 201040) | Phyllosphere microbial communities from UC Gill Tract Community Farm, Albany, California, United States - DLSLC.R1 | ecosystem: Host-associated > Plants > Phyllosphere > Unclassified | place: USA... | reverse complement strand
CAACGCGACCAACGCGATGTAATCATCGTTGGGGTCATCCCAACGAAAGGGGCCGTCCGGGCGACCGGGCGGCCCCTTTTTCATGGGCTCTCCCCCAACGTCGGCAGTGACGTAACCGGCTGTGCAAATCCCGGATTTCGCTAAGTTTCCGTAACGACCGGCCCGGCATCAACGATTGCCGTACGGGCGTAATTCCGTTTGGGAAAAAAGCCGGAAAGCGTTATGTTTCGGGACGCTCGAAGGCCCTACGGGGGAAGGATCGGAACACAATGAAAGTGGTGCGTACCGCGCTGGTTGCTGGCGTGGCGTTTTGGGGGATGGGTGCTGCCGCACCCGCATCGGCGCAATTCTTCCTGCAGCCCTATAATTTCCAGGGAAAGCCCGTCCAGGGCGACGAACCCGGCATCGGCCAGCCGCTGCCCGGCGCGACCCCGGCGGAATTGCGCGCAGGCCTGCTGTGGAACATGCGCGCCGCGCTCAACGTCGCCGCGCTGCAATGCCAGTTCGAACCGTTGCTGACGACCGTCAGCAACTACAACGCGACGCTGAAGGATCACGAAGTCGAGCTGAAGGGTGCGTTCGACACGCTGGGCGCCTATTTCAAGCGGCAGAACAAGACGGTGAAGGCCGGGCAGGACGCGCTCGACCAATATGGCACGCGCACCTATGCCAGCTTCTCGTCCGTGTCGGGGCAGCTGGGTTTCTGCACGACGGCGGCATCGATCCTGCATCAGGCGGTGTTCACCCCGCGCGGCCATCTGGGCGAACTGGCGATCGACCGGATGCGCGAGCTGCGCAACAGCCTGGTTCCATACGGCGAACAGCGTTTCCCGCGCTATATCGGCCGCGAGCAGCATATTGCCGCCACCATGCCGCGTCTGGATGCGCTGTGCTGGAACAAGAAGGCGGAATGGGTCGTCAAGAAGTGTGGTGTCCAGAACTGGCCGCCCGCAGGCGCGACCGCGATCGCGGCACGCTGAAGCCAAATCCTCCCCGGCACGGGGAGGTGGCAGCGCGAATGCGCTGACGGAGGGGGGCTTCCGCTAGGGACGCCCGGTGTGGAACGCCCCCTCCACCATCCTTCGGATGGTCCCCCTCCCCTTGCAGGGGAGGAAAATCCAGCCTCTCCCCATCCGCGCCGAAATTTGCTAGGCGCGCGCCATGCTCAATCTGAACAGCATCACCGTGCGCCTGGGCGGCCGCACGATCCTCGACGGTGCATCCGCCGCACTCCCCCCCGGCAGCCGCGTCGGCCTGATCGGTCGTAACGGCGCTGGCAAGTCCACGCTCGTCCGCGTGATCGCGGGCCAGCTGGAGGCCGATGACGGCGCGTGCGAAATGCCCAAGGGCGCCAAGCTCGGCTATATCGCGCAGGAAGCGCCCGACGGCACCGCCACCCCGTTCGAGACGGTGCTCGCCGCCGATGTCGAGCGCGCCGAATTGATGGAGCGCAGCGAGACCGAGAGCGATCCGGAAAAGCTGGGCGACATCTACGAACGGCTGATCGCGATCGACGCTTATACCGCGCCCGCCCGCGCCTCCAGCATCCTTCAGGGCCTGGGCTTCGACGAGGCGATGCAGGGACGCCCGCTGTCCAGCTATTCGGGCGGGTGGAAGATGCGCGTGGCGCTCGCCGCGCTGCTGTTCTCCGCCCCCGATGTGCTGCTGCTCGACGAACCGTCGAACCACCTCGACCTCGAAGCGGTGATGTGGCTGGAGGATTTCCTCAAATCCTATCGCGCGACGATCCTGCTGGTCAGCCATGAGCGCGACTTCCTGAATAATGTCGTCGACCACATCCTGCACCTGCAGGGCGGCAAGGTGACGCTCTATCCGGGCGGCTATGATTCGTTCGAGCGCCAGCGTGCCGAGCGGATGGCGCAGCTCGCCGCCGCCAAGGCGAATCAGGAGGCGCAGCGCGCCAAGTTGCAGGACTATATCGCCCGCAACTCGGCCCGCGCCTCGACCGCCAAGCAGGCGCAGAGCCGCGCGAAGATGCTGTCCAAGATGCAGCCGATCGCCGAGATGGCGAATGATCCGTCGCTGTCCTTCGATTTCCCCGATCCCGACCAGTTGCGGCCGCCGCTGATCACCTTGGATCTGGCAAGCGTGGGCTATGCCGAGACGCCGATTCTGAAGCGGCTGAACCTGCGCATCGACCCGGACGACCGGATCGCGTTGCTGGGCCGCAACGGCAACGGCAAGACGACGCTGGCCCGCCTGCTCGCCGCGCAGCTGACGCCGATGGAAGGCGATATGAATTCGTCGGGCAAGATGCGGGTGGGCTATTTCACCCAGTATCAGGTCGAGGAACTCGACACCGACGACACAGCCTTGGAGCATATGACGCGCATCATGCGTGGCGCGAGCCCGGCAGCGGTGCGCGCGCAGCTGGGCCGGTTCGGCTTTTCGGGCGACAAGGCGACGACCAAGGTCGGCAAGCTGTCGGGCGGCGAACGCGCGCGTCTGGCATTGGCGCTGATCACCCGCGACGCGCCGCACATGCTGATCCTCGACGAGCCGACCAACCACCTGGACGTCGACGCGCGCGAGGCGCTGGTCCAGGCGCTCAACATGTACAAGGGCACGGTCGTGCTTGTCAGCCATGATCGCCACATGCTGGAGATGACGGCGGACCGGCTGGTGCTGGTCGACAACGGGACCGCGAAGGAATTCGACGGGTCGCTGGACGACTATATCGCCTTCGTCCTGAAGGGCGATGCGGGTCAGGGCGACGCCGCGTCGAAGGCGGACCGCGCGGCGAACAAAAAGGCTTCGGCCGAGCAGCGCGAACGCTTCAACGCGATGAAGAAGATGCTGCGCGGCATCGAGGACGAAATGGCCAAGCTGACCCGCGAGCGCGACGCGCTGGACAAGGCGATGAACGACCCGGCCGCCGCCGAACCGCGCCATGCCAAGCTGTCGATGGGCGAGTTGAACAAGCGCCGCGCGGAGGTGGTCGACAAGCTGGCCGAGGCCGAGACGCGCTGGATGGAAGCGGGCGAGGCGATGGAGGCGGCGTGACCCGCCGCCTCTGGGCGAAGTCGGAGCGGGGCGAGCTTATCCCTCAAAACCCACTTGTTCTCCGGCGAAGGCCGAAGTCCAGTTTCTATAACGCAGGTGGTGCGCTAACCACCGCGTTGGAGGCCATCGCCCGCACACCGCACCTGGACCCCGGCCTTCGCCGGGGTACGCACGATATTTAGGCTTCGGTCTCTTCCGAACCCTCTGCGGCATCCTCGCCATCGGCCGGATTCTCGATCCACGCCTCGACCTCGCCGTTCAGCTTCAGGGTCAGCGGGCGGCCATGGCGGTCGACCTTCTTGCCCAGCGCGACGCGGATCCAGCCTTCGGAAATGCAATATTCCTCGACGTCGCGGCGCTCATTGCCCTTGAAGCGGATGCCGACCCCACGCGAGAGGAGGTCCTGGTCGAAATAGGGGCTGTCCGGGTTGGTGGACAGGCGATCGGGAACGGTATCGGTCATGCTCGTGGCCTTAACGCCGACTCGGGGGCGCTGCCAAGCAGGGGCTCCAAGAAAAAGCGGCGCCGGGATCGCTCCCGACGCCGCCAAGGGTCTTAGTTACAGACCCGCACCTGCACATTGCGGCCCCAATAGGGGTCCCAGCGCCAGTCGGTCCAGCAGCGCGGCGCATAGCTGCGATACTCATATTGATACACCGGCGGCGGGGGCGGCGGCGCGTAATAGGGGTCATAGCCCCGGTTGTAATAATAGCCGCGATCGACATAGCGCGGCTGGTTGCTGCTCGCGATGGCCGCGCCGATGCCCAGGCCGACGATACCGCCGATCAGCGCACCTGCGGCCGCATCGCCGCGATCGCGGTGATAATAGCCGCCATAGCCGCCACCCCAGCCACGGCCCCAACGCTGCGCCTCGGCCGGAGCCGCCGCCGTCAGCGCGGTGGCGCCCAAGGCGAGGCACAGTCCCAGTTTCTTCCAAACTCCGTTCATACCGAACCTCCGATACTGATACGCCCGGTCCGCTGATCGCAAAACGCGCAGGCGGCGTCCGTGTTGCCTTCCCTGCCACTATCGGGCTGAATGGACACGGAATGTGGCGTTTAGGCGCGGTTCAGGAGGAAAAGCGGAGATGGCATACTGGCTGCTGAAGTCGGAGCCGGAAAGCTATGGCTGGGACGATCTGGTCCGCGACGAGCGGACCGAATGGGACGGCGTGCGCAACGCCGCCGCCGCCGGGCATTTGCGGGCGATGCGGCCGGGGGACTCGGCGCTTCTCTATCACAGCGGCAAGGTCAAGGCGGCGGTGGGCATCGCGACGATCTCCCGCGCCGCCAGGGCCGATGGCGATGACGGGCGCTGGGTCTCAGTCGAGATCGCCCCCGACCGTCCGCTGCCCCGCCCCGTCACACTGGCCGCGATGAAGGCCGAGGCGAGGCTCGCCGCGCTGCCGATGCTCCGCCAATCGCGGCTGTCGGTATCGCCGGTCGGCGAGGCCGAGTGGGCCGTACTGATGGCGATGGCAAAAGCATAATCCTCCCCTGTAAGGGGAGGGGGACCAGCGAAGCTGGTGGAGGGGTGTTGCCGCCTGTGGTGGATCGATCAGCAGCGGCGACACCCCTCCGTCAGGCCTGCGGCCTGCCACCTCCCCTTACAGGGGAGGAATGCTGCCTTCACCCCATGCGATAGGCGTAATCCGCCGCCTCGCGGACCTGTTCGGGCGTCGGGCGGACGCCGGTGTAGAGGATGAATTGCTCGAGCGCCTGGATGGTCGCCACCTGGGTGCCGGTGATCACCCGCTTGCCCAGCCCCCGCGCCGTGGACAGGAAGCGCGTCTCGGGCGGATATTGCACCACGTCGACGGCGATGTCGGCGTGTTCGATCATGGCCTTCGGAAAGGCGAGCTCGTCCTCATTGCCACCGGTCATACCGATCGGCGTGACGTTGATCAGCAGCGGCGCACCCGAATCCAGTTCCGCCGACCAGCCGAACCCGTAAAGCCCCGCCAATTGGCGTCCCAGCGGTTCGTTGCGCGCGACGATGGTGCCCTTGGCAAACCCTGAATCGCGCAAGGCCGCCGCCACCGCCTTCGCCATCCCGCCCGATCCGCGCAGGACGAAGGGCGTGGCGGGGTCGATATCGGCGATCAGCTCGGCCACGGCGGCATAGTCGGTGTTGTAGCCGGTCAGCCGCCCGTCATCATTAACGATGGTGTTCACGCTGTCGATCGCCGCCGCCGATCCGGCCAGCCCATCAAGCAACGGGATCACCGCTTCCTTGAATGGCATCGAAATGGCACAGCCGCGAATGTTGAGCGCCCGGATACCGCCCACCGCTCCGGCCAGATCGGTCGTGCTGAACGACTTGTAGACATAGTCGAGGCCGGTCAGCTCATAGAGCCGGTTGTGGAAGCGCGAACCGAAATTGCCGGGCCGCGCCGACAGCGACATGCACAGCCGCGTGTCGCGACCGATGGGAGGTTTGCTGGTCATGTCACCGGTTTAGCGGAGTATTGCGGTGAGCACATCCCTTGGCCTTCGACTTCGCTCAGGCTGAACGGAGCGGAGTATATAAACATCCGTTCAGGCTGAGCGAAGTCGAAGCCCACGCCCAACCCTATCCCCGCATCTCTCCCGCGATCACCCGAACCAGTTCTGCTGCGGGCAGGGCACGGGCCAGAGGCGCGCCCTGCCCCGCCCATTGGGCACCGTAACCGCCCTCACCCCGCGCCTTGGCGGCAGCGTTCAGCGCCTTCCCCGCATCATAAGCGATCGGATAATCAGGCACCGCCGCCGTCAGACTTTCCCCCAGCGCGGTGAAATCATTGGGCAAGCACCGCGCCGGACGCCCCGAAATCGCGCGGGTCATCACCGTGTGCGCGGCCCCCTCGCCCATCAAGGCGGCGCGGTACGCCGCATCCGCCGTGCTCTCGGGACAGGCGATGAAGGCCGTCCCCAGTTGCGCCGCCACCGCCCCCAGCGCGAGGACAGCCGACACCCCCGCCCCGTCCATCACCCCACCCGCCGCGATCACGGGCAACCGCGGCCGCATCGCCAGCAATCGGGTCAGCGCCAACGTCCCCAACCGATCGTCCGCCGCATCCGGATCGAAAACCCCGCGATGCCCGCCCGCCTCATAGCCTTGTGCGACCAGCATATCGATCCCGGCACGCTCGGCGGCCCGAGCCTCGGCCAGCGAGGTCACGCTCGCCAGCAACAGGCATCCCGCCTGTTTCAGCGCGGCGATGCGCGGACCATCGGGCAGGCCGAAGTGAAAGCTGACCACCGCCGGTCTCGTCTCGACCAGCAGCGCCAGCATCGCATCGTCCTGCACGAAGCTCTGATAGATGGTGCGCAGCGCGGTGGGCGGCTCGGCGTCGAACGCGGCGAAGGCGGGACGAAGCGCCTCGCACCAGTCCGTCTCGCGCACCCGATCGGGCACGGGCGGGGCATGGACGAAGAGGTTAACGTTGAACGGCCGCTCGGTCCGCTCGCGCGTTTCGGCGATCATCCGGGCGGCCGCATCGGCATCACCAGCGCCGATCGCGATTCCGCCCAGACCGCCGCCCGCATTCACCGCCGCCGCCATGGCGGGAGTCGACACCCCCGCCATCGGCGCCTGCAGGATTGGAACGTCGAGGGTCAGCCGATCCCGCGCCTCGGTATCAGCGCGGGGCCTTGGCACCTTCCACCGCGGCTTGCGGATCGACCGAGGGCGCGCCACTGGCGGGCGTGCCGGTATTGGCGATCGATCCGGTATCGGCGCGCGGATCCTCCTCGACCTTGTTGACCGCCGCGTCCGCGCCATTGGCGGGGGCATCGCCCGCCGCCGGTTCCGCGTTGGCGGCCGGGGCCGCCGGAAGCGGCAGGTTCGATCCCTGCTGGTTGAGGTACAGGATCACGTTCGCGCGGTCCTGCGGATTGGAAAGCCCGGCAAAGGTCATCTTGGTGCCGGGCGCGAACTTGCGCGGCGACGTCAGCCACGCGTTCATCTTGTCCCAGTCCCATTTGCCGCCGACCGCCTTCAACGCGTCGGAGAAGGCGAATCCCGCCTTACCCTGTGCAATCGCTTCGCCCATGGTGGCATAGAGATTGGGGCCGATGCCGTTCGCGCCACCCTGGTTGATGGTGTGGCACGCGGCGCATTTCTTGAAGACTTCGGCGCCCTTGGCCGCGTCGGCGGTGGGCAGCAACGAGGCGATCGGCACCTCGGCGGCATCGCCGCCCGCGCCTTCGGCCTCCACGCCCTCGATCGCATAGCCCATTTTCTCGGGGCGCTCTTCGTGGAAGATCATGCCGCCGACGATCGAAAGGCCCAATGCCGTGCCTGCCGCACCCAGCACCCATCCCGCGATCGTATTGGTCCTTAGGTCCATCGCGTTTCGCTGCCCCGCCAATATCTCTCCTGAACGCGGACCTTAGGTGCGGCTTTCGCGAACGGCAAGTTCTGCTTCCCTTGTCGCCTGCCTTGATCGTGCCGCGTGCCCGCTCTACGCCGCTGCGCCATGGAGAATTACGCCGCCCCCGCCCGCCCCATCGTCGCGGGCATGACCGCCGCCGCCCTGGCCGAGCCGGCCCGTGCCGTCGCCTTTCAGGGCGCGCCGGGCGCCAACAGCCATGTCGCCGCGACCGAGGTGTTTCCGGACGGCCTGCCGCTCCCCTGTTTCGATTTCGCCGACGCGCTGGACGCGGTGAAGAGCGGCAAGGCCGACCGCGCGATCATTCCTATCGAGAATTCGCTGCACGGGCGGGTGGCCGACATCCATTTCCTGCTGCCTGAATCCGGGTTGGTCATCGTGGGTGAGCATTTCCTGTCGATCCGCCACGCGCTGATGGCGACGGGCGAGCGCGACGGGCTGGTCGAGGCGATGAGCCATCCGCAGGCACTGGGCCAGTGCCGCCACTGGCTGCGCGCACACGGTATCCGCCCGATCGCCTATGCCGATACGGCGGGCGCGGCGGCGCGGGTGGCGGAGATGAACGACCCCCGCGTCGCCGCCCTCGCCCCGCCCCGCGCCGCCGAACTCTATGGCCTGAACCTGTTGGCCGAGGATATTTCGGACGCGGACAGCAACATGACCCGCTTCGTCGTGCTGGCCCGTGGCGGCCAGCCGCCGGTCGGGGATGGGCCGTGGATGACCAGCCTGATCTTCGAGGTGAAGAACATTCCCGCTGCTTTGTACAAGGCGATGGGCGGTTTCGCGACCAACGGCGTCAACATGACCAAGCTGGAAAGCTATCAGCGCGGCGGCAGCTTTGCCGCAACGGAATTCTATTGCGACGTGGTCGGGCGGCCGGGCGAAGCCGCGTTCGACCGGGCGATCGAGGAATTGGGGTTCCACAGCAAATGGGTGCGGATGCTGGGGACCTACGCCCAGGCGCGGGAGAGGGGCTGACCTATTCCTCCTCGGCATGGGGAGGTGGCAGGCCGCAGGCCTGACGGAGGGGGGCTTCCACAAAGGGCGTCCCCCGAGGCACGCCCCCTCCACCAGCTTCGCTGGTCCCCCTCCCCATACCGGGGAGGATTTACTTTGCCCACGCCTCCAGCAGCGTATGCGCGATCGCGTAAGACGGCGGCACGCCGAAACGCGATCCGTCCCCGGCCAGCGCCGCGCGCACCTCGTCACGCGAAACCCAGATCGCGTCCTCCAGCTCGGTCGTGTCGATGGTCAGCCGGTCATCCACCGCCTCCGCCACACAGGCGATCATCAGCGACGACGGGAACGGCCAGGGCTGGCTGGCGATATAGCGGACGTGTCGAACCCGCACGCCCGCTTCCTCGAACAGCTCGCGCGCCACCGCTTCCTCGATCGATTCGCCCGGTTCCAGAAACCCCGCCAGCGCCGAATAGCGCCCCGGCGGAAAGGCCGGCTGTCGACCCAGCAGGGCGCGACCGTCATGCTCGGCGATCATGATGACGACCGGGTCGACGCGCGGGAAATGCTCGGTCCCGCATACGGGGCAATGCCGCCCCCAGCCAGCGCGGAACGGCGCGGTCGCCGCCCCGCACTTCGCGCAAAAGCCGTGCCGCGCATGCCAGTCGAGCACCGAGCGCGCCGCCGCATAGGTCGCCGCCTCGCCCTCCTCCAGCGCATGGAGCGCCGCGATCATCTCGAACGACCGGCCGACCGCCGGTTCGCCAGTCAACCGGGCGAAATGCGGCACACCGTCCTCGATGCCGAGCAGCACATGGTCCTCGGGGGCCGCATCCGCATCGATCGCGGTCCAGCCCAGCCGTCCGCCGTCCATCACCGGCCGATAGTCGTTCAGGACCAGCAGCCGCGCCGCCGGATCGGCCAGCGCCGCCGCGAAACCCGCCGGATCGTGGCGCAGCGGGTCGGCACGATCCAGCCGCCCGCCGGTAAAACCCAGGGTCGTCACTTCGCCATCCGCCGCAGATCCTTGTAAAGCGCCGTCGCCAGATCGCTGCGCAACGGATAGCGGTCGGCGGGGAAGTAATTGACCATCACCGTGCCCCGCACATGCCGGGTCGGATCGACATAGGCGATGGTGCCCGCCGCCCCGCCCCAGCCATAGGTGCCCTTGCCCGGCCCGCCCGGCGTATCGGCCAGCGTCACCGATCCGCCCGCGCCATAACCCGTCGGCACCTCGCCCCCGCTGCCGCCGCTCGCGCCCGTCACCGAACCATAGGTGACACCGGCGGGCAGCAGGTTGGACATGGCGAGCTTCACCGTCTCGGGCTTCATCACCCGGACGCCATCGACCTGGCCCTCATTCTGAAGCATCTGGAGGAAACGGTCATAATCGCGCGCCGACATGACCAGCCCCGCGCCGCCATAGGGAAAGCTGGGGGCCAAGCGAAAGACCGAGGTCGCCGCCGGGTCCACCGGCACCATCCGGTCGCCCAGAAAGGTGTAGTTGGTGACCAGCCGGTTCGCCGCCGAAGCGGGCACCTGCCAATAGCTGCTGTTCATCTTCAAGGGCGTGAAGAGACGGGTCTGGATGAACCGCTCGAACGGCATGCCCGAGACCTTCTCGACCACCGCCGCCAGCACGTCCAGGCCCATCGAATAGCTCCAGCGCGTACCCGGCTCGGCGATCAGCGGCGCGGTGGCGGCACGCTCGGCGAATTGTTGGAGGGTCGCAGGGCGGGTCGGACGAACCTTGGCCTCGACCTGCGCATTGGCGGCGAAGGGCACCAGACCCAGCCGCTCATATTCGCGGAGCAGCGGCCCCTTGGCGGTGAAGCTGTACCCCAGCCCCGCCGTATGGGTCATCAGTTCGCGGATGGTGATCGGGTTGGTCGCCGGGCGGCTGTCGAGCGAGGCCTGCGGATTGGTCAGCACCCGCATATTCTTATAGGCCGGATAAATATCGGACAGCGGCTGGTCGAGCTTCAGTCTGCCCTCCTCGACCAGGATCATCGCGGCCATGGCGGTGATCGGCTTGGTCATCGAATAGACCCGCCACAGCGTATCCGGAATGGCGGCGGGCGCGTTCGGCTCGATCGCGGTCCGGCCTGCGGCCACGAACATCGGCGGTCGTCCCGGCAGCCCGATCGCGGCCACGATGCCGGGCATCTTGCCCGACCGGACATAGGTGTCGAACAGTGCTTGGGTAGCGGGCAGCGCGCTCGCGGCTTGCGCCCTCGGGGTCCGCGCCACCTGCGCGGGGGCGGCGGCACCCAGCAAGGCCAGCATCGCCCCGCTTGTCATCATCACTCGACGAATCATTGATATCAGACCCTTTTCAACAGATCGGCTGCCCGCGCGAACAAGGTGGGCAGCCCCGCGGTTCCCAGATCGGCGATCGGCCACCATTCGCCCCCGCTCGAATCGTCCGGCTCGCCATCGGTGCGGGCCAGCGCCAGTTCGAGTTCGAAATGGGTGAAGCCATGTACGACCGTCTCGTTCAGCATCGTCCATGGCCCCTGCCCCGGCGCATCGGCCAGCCCCGGCCGCTCATCGACCCAGGGCCCGGTCGGCAGCGCGCGCATGCCGCCCAGCATCCCCTTGTCCGGACGGCGGACCAGCCAGACGCGGCCCTCATGCTCGATCCAGAAGACGGTGCCGTGACGATAGGGCCGCGCTTTCTTCGGCGCCTTGGCGGGCAGCGTCTCGGCAATCCCTTCCGCCCTCGCCCTACAATCCACCGCGATCGGGCAGAGCAGGCATTGCGGCCTCTTCACCGTGCAGACGGAAGAACCCAGATCCATCATCGCCTGCGCGAAATCGCCCGCGCGTGCGTCGGGCGTAATCCGGTCGGTGGCCTCGCGAATAGCGGGCCGCGCGGCGGGCAGCGGGGTCGTGATGGCGAACAGCCGGGCGACGACCCGCTCGACATTCGCGTCGACGACCACCGCCCGCTCGCCGAACGCGATCGCCGCCACCGCCGCCGCCGTATAGGCCCCCAGCCCCGGCAGCGCGCGCAAGCCCGCCTCGGTCTGGGGAAAGCGCCCGCCATGCTCGGCGACCACGGCCCGCGCGGCCTTCACCAGATTGCGGGCACGGGCATAATAGCCCAGCCCCGCCCAGGCGGCCATGATGTCCTCGTCCGACGCCGCCGCCAGGCTGGCGACATCGGGCCAGCGCGCCACCCAGGCGGTGAAGCGGGGCGTGACCGCCGCCACCGTCGTCTGTTGCAGCATCACCTCGGACAGCCAGACGCGATAGGGGTCGGGCACCTCCCCCGGACGGCTGCGCCAAGGCAGTTCGCGGGCGTACCGGTCATACCAGGCGAGCAGCCGGGCGGCGGGATTGTCGGGCGATGATGAATGCTTGGCGTCCACCCGCCCGCTATGGCATGGGGACGGATATGAGCAAGCGCGTCCGCGCCCCCCAGGAGCCGCCCCCCCGTTCCAACCGCCCCCGCGCGGTGTCCGAACTGCTGCCCGCCATCGGCGGCGCGGCCTTTCGCCGCTTCGGTTTCGTCCAGAGCGCGATCGTCAGCCGCTGGCCCGATATCGTCGGCCCGCGCCTGTCCACCGCCAGCGCCCCCGAATCGATTCGCTTTCCGCAAGGCGAGAAGCAGAACGGCGTACTGACGCTCGTCGTGCGCGGTGCCCACGCGCCGATGATGCAGCATATCGCACCCGAGATCATCGAGCGGGTGAATCGCTTCTTCGGCTATCCGGCGGTCGCTCGGCTCCAGATCCGGCAGGGCGAGCTGCCCATGGCAGCACCCCGCCGCGCCGCGCCGCCCAAGCCGCAGCCGGTGCCGCCGGAGATGGGCGACGGCTTGCGCCAGATCGCCGATCCGGAGCTTCGCGCCGTGCTCGAATCGCTTGCCGCGGGCGTCGCTGCGACGCGCGGCCTTCCGAAGGTGTCGTGATGCGTCTTTTCCTGTCGCTGGCTGCGCTCGGCCTCGCTCTCTCCGCTGGTTCGGCCCAAGCCGCCCAGGCCCAGCGCAAGGGCGTGAACTGGGCGAGCCATGTCACCCAGACGCCCGCCGGGGCCTATGTGATCGGCAATCCGGCGGCGCGGGTGAAGCTGGTCGAATATGTCAGCTATACCTGTCCGCATTGCGCCGTCTTCACCACCGAATCGGCGCCGGTGCTGAAAGGACAGATGGTCCGGTCCGGATCGACCAGCATCGAGATCCGCCATTTCATCCGCGACCGGCTGGACCTGGCCGCTGCCCTCATCGCGCGCTGCGGCGGGGCGGCCAGGTTCGCCGGACTGAGCGACACGATCTTTGCGCAGCAGCGCGACTGGTTGAAGCGTGGCATGGAGTTCGACCAGGCCAATGGCCAGCGGATCGCCGCCTATCCCGCCGCCGCGCAGATGCGGGCGGAAGCGGACGGATCGGGGCTGACCGCGATCGGCAAGAGCGCCGGGCTGAGCGATGCGCAGATCACCGCCTGCCTGTCGGACCGCGCCGCCACCGACCGGATCGTCGCGATGACCACCGCCGCCCCCGACTCGATCGAGGGCACGCCGGGCTTCTTCATCAACGGCAAACAGGCCATGGGCGTGTTTTCCTGGGACAAGCTGCTGCCGCTGTTGCGCGCAGGCGGCGCCCGCTAAATCCTTCTTTTCCTTCGGAGCATATGTCGATGAAGTCTCGTCTCCTCCTCCTCGCCCTTCCGCTGGCGCTGGCTGCCTGCGGTGGCGGCAATGGCGACGCCAACGGCAGCGCCCCGGCCGCGTCGCCGGTGGCCGCGGTGCCTGCGCCTGCGGGCCAGGACTGGACCCAGGTCGTCAGCAAGACCGCCGAGGGTTATGTGATGGGCAACCCCAACGCGCCCATCAAGCTGGTCGAATATGGCTCGCGCCTGTGCCCGGCCTGCGGCGCGTTCGCGCGGGAGGGCTATGAGCCGCTGACGAACAACTACGTCAAGTCGGGCAAGGTCAGCTGGGAATTCCGCGAGTTCCTGATCCACGGCGCGCCCGATCTTCCCCCGGCGCTGCTCGGCATCTGCGCGGGCGAGGCGACCTTCTTCCCGGTGCTGGAACAGATGTACCAGTCGCAGCAGGGCTTCAACGACAAGCTCCAGGCGATGAGCCCGGCGATGCAGCAGCAGTTGCAGACCGCCAAGCCGGTCGACGTCATCAAGGCGCTGGCCGACCAGATGGATCTGGTCAACTTCGTCAAGCAGCGCGGCATCCCCGAAGCCAAGGCGCGCCAGTGCCTGAGCGACATGACGCAGATCGACCGCCTGACCAAGCAGACCCAGGATCGCGGCGCCGATGGCACCGTGACGGGCACGCCCACCTTCATCCTGAACGGCAAGCCGCTGAAGGGTGCGGTCAGCTGGTCGGACGTGCAGGCGGCGCTGAAGAACGCGGGCGCTTAAGCGGCTCGGGTTTTCGGGTTACGGGAAAGGCGGTCGGGCGAAGGTCCGGCCGCCTTTTTTCATGCGCCCTTCCGTACCCCGGCGAAGGCCGGGGCCCAGTTGCGGTGTGGCCGATGGCGCGCGCGGCGATGCGGGGAGGTCATTACGATATGCCCGATGTGCTTTCCCCACCATGCCCGCCATCAACTGGAGCGCACCGCAACTGGACCCCGGCCTTCGCCGGGGTACGGGACCTCCCCTCATCCGTTCAGACTGAGCGAAGTCGAAGTGCATGCCCCGCCTGCAACCCCGAGCGAGTCCCATGGCCTTCGACTTCGCTCAGGCTGAACGGGGGTGACGTGCAGGGCGCATGGAAAAAGGCCCGGGGATCGCTCCCCGGGCCTTTCTTTGGCATTGCCGCAAGGACAAGGCCGGTCCGGTTCCCGGCGGGCAAGCCCGCCGGTCCCCGATCCGACTTAGAAGTCCATGCCGCCCATGCCGCCCATGCCGCCACCGGCGGGCATGGCGGGCTTGTCTTCGGGCAGCTCGGCCACGGTGGCTTCCGTGGTGATCAGCAGGCCCGCGACCGACGCCGCGTTCTGGAGCGCGGTGCGGACGACCTTGGTCGGGTCGATCACGCCGGCGGCCACCAGGTTCTCATAGGTGTCGGTCGACGCGTTGAAGCCGAACGAGGTGTCGTCCTGGTCGAGCAGCTTGCCCGACACGACCGCACCGTCATGACCGGCGTTCTGAGCGATCTGGCGAACCAGCGCGGTCAGCGACTTGCGAACGATGTCGATGCCACGGGTCTGGTCGTCGTTGACGCCCTTGACGCCATCCAGCGCCTTGGTCGCGTACAGCAGCGCCGTACCACCACCGGGGACGATGCCCTCTTCGACGGCCGCGCGGGTCGCGTGCAGCGCGTCGTCGACGCGGTCCTTGCGCTCCTTGACCTCGACCTCG
>Ga0308159_1003774_pt1 | contig 14677 bp, 10 predicted proteins | sample PhyCR1_FD_201040 | JGI IMG/M metagenome (GOLD analysis project Ga0308159, IMG submission 201040) | Phyllosphere microbial communities from UC Gill Tract Community Farm, Albany, California, United States - DLSLC.R1 | ecosystem: Host-associated > Plants > Phyllosphere > Unclassified | place: USA... | reverse complement strand
TGCCCAAAGACCACCCGCAACACACCACGCCGTACTGGCAGCAGTCGATCTATACCGCTGCCGTCATCGAAGGCCTGACCCGCGCCATGCCGCGCGCCCAGCGCCCGGAAGCCGGCCTGACCTATCTGGCCGGCCTGTTGCACAACTTCGGCTATCTGCTGCTGGCCCACGTATTCCCGCCGCACTTCTCGCTGATCTGCCGCCACCTGGAGGTCAACCCGCACCTGTGCCACAGCTACATCGAGCAACACCTGCTCGGTATCAGCCGCGAACAGATCGGCTCGTGGCTGATGCGCTACTGGGACATGCCGGATGAGCTGGCCACCGCCCTGCGCTTCCAGCACGACCCAAGCTACGACGGCGCCTACGCCGAATACCCGAACCTCGTCTGCCTGGCCGTACGCCTGCTGCGCAGCCGCGGCATCGGCTCCGGCCCCGACGAAGACATCCCCGACGCCCTGCTCGACCGTGTCGGCCTGACTCGCGACAAAGCCAATGATGTGGTCAGCAAAGTCCTCGAGGCTGAAGTGCTGCTGCGGGAACTGGCTTCGCAGTTCAGCCAGGGCTAAAACGAAACAGGCCCGCTCCCCAGGATTTACACAAATCCCCTGTGGGAGCGAGCCTGCTCGCGAAGAATCCAACTCGACCTCTCTGTCTCATACAAAACCCGTGGTGAGGGGATTTATCCCCGAACGGCTGCCCAGCGGGAGCAAGCCCCTCGCCACAGCAGTCCCTCCGCTCAAGCCATTGGCTTGACCTTACTAAACCTCAAATACGTCACCAAACTATAAAACTACATCACCAGCGCCGGGTTGCCCTCCATCAGAATCGACTTGTCCTGATCCCCCACATAAAAGCCGGTTTCCTCTCCTTTAAACACCAACATTGAGAACCAACAATTCCAAATCCGAGATCTATAGCTTTAGATTAATTGCACATTATGAATAACTTGCATTATTCACCTTCCATTAGGTAATTTACGCTTTGGATACCGGCATTACGCCAGCTGCACGTCGTTTTTTTGACGGCTCACAATGTGTAAGAAAATTCGCTTCACTCGGATAGAGACAGGAATCCTGAATAGGTAATGATATGAACATTTTATTCTTATCGAGCTATTCGAAAAAAACCGAACTATACCCTGTGTCGAACCTAGAAAATTACACTGTTGGCTTCAGCAACATCCCAAGCTATCGATTAATAAATAACTTACGAAACTAGTTAATTACTACACCAAAAAATTAATACCCTTGCAAAATCCAGCAATCAGAATTCAATCAAGGACTAGAACATGCGAATTCTTCATATCTCCGACTTACACATCACCAATAGCGCAGATCATGCAAGAACTATAGACGCTTTATGCAAAGACATCACGGCGGAAAACAACAAAAAGAATATTGACGCGATACTGTGCACCGGAGATATAGCGAACAGAGGCGACACATCCGAGTCCGCGATAGCTGCCCAAGAAACAGTAATAAAAAAGATACTTAACTCTGCAAACCCGCTTGTAGAGTTTATGTGCTGCCCTGGAAATCACGACATAAACTTAAAAGCTCGAGAGGAAATTTACGAGTCGATTTTTTCAAGTATAAAAAGCCCCGAAGATGCAAACAAGCTAATTGAAAACCTACTCAAAAAAGGCAACAAAGCTATTTGGGGACACTTAGATGGCTATATCGAACTATCAAAAAAAATCGACCCATTATCATATAAAAACAACATACTTTTTACTACCAAATCCTTAGAACTAAAATCACTGAAAGTTGGAATAGCCTCATTAAACAGCACATGGCGCACTTTCGGCGGCGGAAACAAAGATAGAAGCAACCTATACTTAGGTGAGAGGCAGATCGAACTCGCATTAGACGAGATACAAGACTGCGATATAAAAATCGCTCTCATGCACCATACATTGGACTGGCTTGCACCCGACGAAAAAAATAGAATACAAAGAACACTAGCTACAAATTTTGATGCTTTACTTTGCGGGCACAATCACAACAACAATGCAGGACATACAACATCAACATTAGGAAATCTATTCATTAGCAACACAGGATGCATTTACGAAAGCAGAGATCATTACAACGGTTATTCTATCATTGATATCTGCAGCGCAACCAACACTTGGAGAATAGAAGCCCGAGAATATTACAGCCAGCGAAATGTATTTGATATCTCACCTAGATTCGCTGAAAACGGTATTTTTGAATTCGATTTTACAAAAAAGCATGGCGTACAAAAAACAGCTATTTCAAGCATGGCGATAAATGCGGCGCTAGAAAAGGCCAACTCAAAACTGTTATCTTTCTCTGCATCCGATGTCGCCCCTAAACATTTGTCCTCAATTTTTGTCGAACCGCCGCTGGCAAAAAGAAGCGAAAAAAAAATAGCAACTAGTGAAAGTTTAGACACGGACAACAGTGATGAGTTTGTAAGCCTTCACAGTCTATCTCAAGAAAAAATAGATATCATGTTCATTGGGAAAAGAGAATCTGGTAAATCAACCCTACTTAACTACATTGCTGTAAACCGATTCATGGAATTTCATGGCCACGCCAGGATCGGTCTATTAATTGACATTTCAGTTCTTACCAAGCTTACAATCGCGGCCATTATCACCCAGGCCATTGAATTCATAGGAAATGAAATCACTAAAAGAGAACTCATCAGCTTATTAGATAATGGGGAGGCTCTTGTGATTTTTGATAGCTTCAACATCCATAATGCATCACACCGAAAACTCATTGAAGAGTTCAGAGATAAATATCCCGCCCCCCGTTATATACTGGCGACTAACGAAGAAGTTCAAGACAACCTAACTCTCGAAAAACTACCCTCATTAAGCAAAAACCCTACTCCGATATATATTCATTCCTTCAAGAGAAAACAGACTAAAGAATTAGTTCGAAAATGGTTTGGTGAGCACGACCAAAACTCCGAAGAGAAATTTGCCCTAGTAAAAAAGCTACTATCAAAACTTAACGTTCCCCAGACACCCTTCCTAGTTTCCATTCTGCTGTGGGTTATAGAGCAACAACCGTCAGCAAAGTTGATAAACCAGGCATCGGCGATTGAAGCTCTAATTTTCGGACTATTGGAAAAATTTACAGAATCAAAATCTAGGTCCAACTATGATTCGAATATCCAATCACACTTTCTTTCCGAACTTTCCACTATCATGGATGAGGAAAATATTGAATGGAAAGACTCGAATGAATTTGAAATATTCGTTTCATCTTACTTTAAAAAACGCGGCTTAGCCGATCCTTCGAGAGGATTTACCGAAGAGCTTTTAAGAAAAGGTTTGTTATACGAGAGCAATCAAAAAATCACTTTTAAGTTCGACTGCTTTAGAGCTTTTTTCTTAGCCAACAAGCTTGCGGACAGTAAAGAGACGTTAGAAAAAGTTTTGACGCCAACATCTATCGCCAAATACACAACAGAACTCGATCTATTAACAGGCCTACATCGAGACCGTAAAGACATTCTTACCTTAGCAAGAGAGTGCTGCCATCAATTATTAGCATCTTCTGAATTCGATATTGATATATCGCTATTTGAAACCCACGGTAAAGAACTGGGCATATTCAACCAAGAGGAAACTTTAACAAAAATTGAGGACGATTTTTTAAATGTTCCCATGGATGACGACAACAGGGCAAAATTTATCGAAAAGACGGAAGTCCCATCGAAAGCGTCCATTGATCATGATCATGCGAGACAACGACATCCTGCTGCCCCCCTTTCTAGTCAAATGCACTTCATTGGCGCATTGAGAGCATACTCAAATATATTGAGAAATAGCGAATTAATTGATGACGTTGAGCTCAAAAAGCTTTGTCTCAACGACGTTCTAACTATGTGGTCAAAGATTATTGTATCAACAACAAACTACTTAAATGGAACGACAGCGGAGGACCTTCCAGATGAAATACAGACACATGGCTCGCTAACTCCCAGCCAGTTTAAAGTTTTTGCAAAACTGATGATCCCGCAACTGGTTTCTTCTTTGATGGCCGAATCTTTAGCCACTCCAAAGCTTGAAAACTTTATTCTGACCGAAACCAATAATCCGAGTCAGTGCATTAGCTTCCTATCCACTATGCTAACAATAGAAAATTTGAATGCGCAGAGCATAAAAGCAATCCGAAAACTTTTAAAAGACTCTGGCAATAACAACATCACCACCCAAGCATTGTTTATTAGGCTCCTGACATTATATTATTTTGAAGCACCAAGTAGTTCACTGGATGCGATAAGAGACTGCATTGGCGAGGCATTTAACGTACTTCGCGGCTCGTCGAATAACGAAAGGTCAGTAATGAAAGGAAAATTCCTACAGCACATCGATGAAAAACGCGCTACTAATCTCGAAGAAGATGAGATTGCCTAACGATTAACAGCGTCCACGATGGCAAAAACTATTGGCAAAGCTTTTTATCTCCACTAGACATATCTCCTACTTAAAAAGTGGGGGATTGTCCTGCGACCGAAAAGCTTTGCCCCATTTTCAATGTGCGAATAACAGGCTAAAGCCTAGGGCTTGGCCTTCCTCGGCTTCAAATATTTCATCAACCCCTGAAACCACATCACCAGCGCTGGATTACCCTTGAGCTGGATCGACTTGTCTTGAATTCCCTGCATAAACGCCAACTGCTTGTTCTTCGCCTGCATCGTCGCAAAGCCATAACCGGCATCTTTAAACGCAATCGCAAACGCCGGCTCTGCCACCACGCCAGACTTGCTGGTGATGCGCTGATCCTTGACCACAAAATGCCGCGCCACTTTCCCGTCCAGCGTTTGCAGCTGAAACACCAGATCCTTGTCACCCAACTGCTGCTGGAACGCAGGATTTGTCCGGCTGGCCTTACCCATCAACAAACCCATCATCCACAGAAGAAAACGAAATTTCATGCGCACAGCCTCAAAAGGAAAATGAACGGCCGGGGCAGTGTAAGGGATTCGGACGATAACGCCAGTATCTAACGCTGTTGGAGGATGATGCAGACCATTTCGCGCACGATGACCGCCAAGTCACGATTCAAGGTTCCACCCCCGATCGTTCCCCCGCTCCGCGTGGGAATGCATCCCGAGACGCTCCGCGTCTCACCACTCACGTTTCCTACACCTGTTGAAACACATCCCTGTAGGAGCCGGCGAAGCCTGCGATCATTTGATCTTCCGCCCCGCGAATCCATGGGAAATTTCCTGCGAAGTGCCGGGCTGTCCGTGAACTAGGCGGGATTGGTCGTGAGGGATAGGCTTTGTGTGTCGCCGCAAAATCGGCGATACGGACGTGCAAGTCCGCATCGGCACACTATCGGTTATAGCTATTCATCGAGCGTTTTCTTATGCTCGCGAATCGTTATGGCAGCTGTGTGTGGGAGATCTCAGGATCTGCCGGTTTGCCGATTGCCGGTCTTGCACACCTATACACAGCTGCCACCTTATTCGAAGTGCGAGCGAAGGGGTGTTAGCTCCTTAATCGGTATATTTCAATGAAGAAACCAACACCCAATCCCCCGGAAACCCCGGACATATCGCCCTACGAATCTCTGGAATCGAAGAAATTCCACGAAGCCGCCGAGCGCGCCCTCGACCACCACTTCAAACCGCCCACCGAACCCCACCCCAGGCGCGAAACCGGCCTCTTCAAACTCTCCCCCGGCACCGACGCCGAAGCCCTCATGGCCAACGCCTCCGAAGACCTCCTGTCCATCAGCGTCATCGCCTGCGACCTGGCTGACGATCTGCACGGCTCACGCCGCTCGGTGGCACTGGCCCTGAGCCGAATGGCGGACGGGGTGCGACTGATGGTGGAAGGGACGCTTGATCATATTGAGGTGAAGAGCGCGGCGGCGAAGCCGTAGCGGGATTGATGGTTGAAAAAAGGGGACGTTGAGTCCCCTTTCTGCAGTCTTCTTCGCTATCTAAAGTCTTCAGCGCTTTTAGGCAGTGCCTCTATACCCTGACGGGCAACGCGACTAACAAATGAATAACCACCCGCGCTACAGAACTGCCGGAACACCACCTTGTCATCCTTGAGCACCGTCAAAAAACTCACAAACGCCTGATTAACGAGGTAGGTATACGGGCCCTTTTTGAATTTGATGTTGTTCAGGTTAACGCTGCCTTCCGACGCATCCACTACGAAGAACTTGCCCTTGGGAGGCACGCTCTTCTGCGGATAGAGCATTTCTATCTTTCCCGGAACACCGTAACGGTATTGAACGTATCCGGCAGTGGGCTTGTTATTCCCTTGCGCGCAAACAGAAACCGTTTTACCTCCTTTCAAAGGACAGCTGAAGTAGATGTCTTCCTCTACAGAGCACAACGTTCCGTCCTGCCCGCCCTGCAATGGCGGTGTTTCTTGCGAGACGCGTTCTGGTGTTTGAGTGACGACGGCGCAATTGGACAAACACACCAGCTTCGAAAGATCCGGAACATCGCTTTCAGTAAACAGGTACGTCGCTGAACCATCACGGTTGCGAGCGTGGTAAACGGGAACACTGACAGCCAGCCCCTTGGCTGACACGGGCACGATTTTATCCTTCCCTGAGACGACCCAGCCTTCAGCACCACCGCACAACGCCTCCAAAGCAACTTCACTGAAGGGTTCTTTCGTGGGCACGGCGAACGGCTTGGCATCACCTCGGCAGTCGTAGCCGTGCCAGTACGGTCCGGTGTTCGGGTCAATGTCTATCGAGAAAATATAGGCGCCGTCGAGTACTACTTTTCCGCCGTTGTAGGTAAAAACCAGCCAACGACGCGTCTTTGCCTGGGAGTAGTTGTCGTTCTCCAGAATGTAACGCTCGCCATCTCGATACAGCCAGAAACCACTCATTGCTCCGGCCGATTCCGCCTCGTCGGAGAGACGTTGCCCGGATTTTGCGTCCACCAGAAGGTTTTCTTTCAACGCCAACGCACAGCCGCTGTCCGCGTCCATGCAGGACTTAAGGGACGGGAACATTGGTTCCGCAGCCACAGAGAGAGAGCACAGCAATAACGCGACCAAAGCTAATCTTTTCAACTCACCTCCCCGCTGATGGTTCAAGAGCTTGATTGAATATGAAAAAAGGGGCGTTAAGCCCCCAACGTGAGTATTCCCTGTCTCACCACTGGCAACCTGTTTCAGGCTTCGAATCCACGTTGTAATCATTTTCAAACGAATACTTCTTAGCAGATTTGTAATTTGTATACGTCATCGCATCAACCCGGCCACCTTGGGTGACCATCTGATACTCACCTGTCAGTGCGCCATCAACTACTTCAACCCAAGTTGTCGTGTACTGGTAAGGCCGGCCATACACGAGTTCTTCTTGTTCAGTACTGCGATGAACCAGCCCGATAGCCTTTTTCGACTTGCTGTACTTGACGCCAGCACCGCTCCATTTGGCAACCAAGCCTCATGCGTTTCAGTACCCACCGCGGGTACATAGAGGGGAAACGTTTTTCCATTGGCGGTAAACGAGGCAACCGCCGACTCCGCGGCAGGCCTGCCCCATGTCTTGTCCTTCAGCGTCACTAAGTGCCCGCCAACCCCCACGATCTGAATATTTTCAGACAAGGCATTGGCCGAAGCTGACACGCTCATGACAATCATCATCCGCTTAAGGCTGCCCGCGAGAAGACGGTTCATCCACTCACTCCTCATCCATCGGCGACGATTCCACGTCGGTCATGCTCAGCAGCCGGAATTCGTTGTTCACAAATTCGTAGTAACGATCCCGGTTATCACTTTCCAACGCATTCCCTTGGGCGTCCTCTTCACCGTCGAGCGTGATGCCGGACACGATGATCAAGCGGCTCTCGGGCTGGTAAACCATGCCGAACGTGCTGCCGTCGTAAGCATTCGGCAGACCGCCAACGACTTCCCCAGTCTGAGCGTCCAGCACTTCGCCGCAAATGGCGCTGCCGCCACAGCCGAGCCTGTGCAGGATGTAATGGCCGGCGAAGTTGACCTTGCCTTTCAAGGCTTGCACCCGTGCTTGGTCCATCATTGGGCTGCTGTTTTCTTGCGGCACCAGTTTATGGTTGGGGCCGGTGAAAACTGGCGTGACGGTGTAATCCTTGAAGGCTGGATCGGCAGCGAATGCCATGGATGCGGCAGCCAATATCAAGCTGCCGAGAAGAACCGAAAATCCTTTCACGCTGTAGCTCCGTCGACGTAATGCATTTTGGGGATGTTCATTCGAAGGCAATGCCGCGCACCGCTTTCTTGATTTGGAATCCTTCGTTGCTGATCGCCAACGGGGCGGATGAGCCCGATTCCGCCGAGCCGATCAGCACGTCCTTGCCCCTCAGCAGGCAAAAAGCGATGCGGGTAATGTGCCGTCGTGATTTGTCGTGGAAACCGAAGATGAACCCCGAAGAATTCTCCCCTCCCCATTGTTCGAAGGTGTAGGTATTCGCACGACCCGCCAGAGAGTTGGGCACCCAGCCCTGATCGGTACGAGTCGCCGGACACCTGCGGTCGTTGTCGTCACGCAGGGCTTGCACCGCAAACGCCTCGTCTACCGGGGGTTTCCAGTTGGTGAGAAGCGAAAAATACTCTGAGTTTTCACACATCAAACCAAACCACGGCTGGCTCAGGTCGCCGTGTTTCTCGAAGTGCCAATCGGCACCACTTGACGTCTGCGCTTGCCACAAGGTGGGGGCGCTGGACGGTTTGGGCAGTTGTTTGGCTGCGATAAATACTGAATAGAAATCGTCGAACTTCAGCCATTGGTTCTGTAGCAGCGGCATGGAGAACCGACACGAACCCATGTCTACAACTGTCTCGGTCGGACCTTGCGCAACCGGCGACTGGCCGGGCTCGTTACCGACCAACACAGCAGCTGCGGCAGTCACATAATCCACCTGTAACAGCGCGACCAGACTAAAGATCAATTCGCGGGGGCATCGTAGTTTCACGTCACATCCTTCGAATTGATCAATTGCAATTCACCATCCCGATACAACACCTCACACCCCACCCACGCCTGATCCACCTGCGGCATCACCGCCGACGGCTTGCGCAATTCCCGCAACAACGTCGAGCCATGCGACAACCGCCCACCCATCCGCGCAATCACCGCCCGCGCTGTTTGATAGTGCGCATGTCGCCCAGGATCGAGGGTGTCTTCGAGCAGGATGTCGGCGCCGAGGATGCCCTGCGCCTGCCCGGGATAAATCATGAACCCGGTCGCCTGCTCCGCACCTTCGCGACCGTCCTGCCAGAAGCTGCCATCGCGAGTGCGCACATCCGGATGCGGTGCAAACCAGTGCTCGCGATCCGCCAGCGGCATGGCGTGGTGCAGGCGGAAGAAGATGCGCATCAGGTTGTCGCGGTACCATTCGCGCACTTGCAGGTAGTAGCCGCGCAGGCCCGGCAGGCCGGTGGAATGGGCGAGGCGAATCAGAGCTGGCCATTGCGGGAATACCTGTAACGGCAACTCAGTCGCCCTAGGCCGAGGCGTAGCGGGATCGGTCTCCCACGGCAATCGATGCGGACTGTTTTCAAGATTGTCGTAAGCGGTCGGCGGGCGGCCCAGCCAATCACCACCACTGCTGGCCAGCGCCGTGGCGATGCAAAGATTGCCTTGCACCACAAACACGTAAAACCGGGTGAACCAGTCCGCGAGCTGTTGGCCATCGCCACCTTGGGCGACGAGTTCGGCCAGTTCCCGATCGAAGCGCTGCAAGCCGTTTTCAAGATTCAGCAAATGGCCGCGAGCCTTGCGTTGCATACGCAAAAACAACGGCAACGAACGCAGCATCTTCAGCGGTTGCCACGGCAGATGTGGCGTCGCGCCGCCGACTTCACCGGCGTAGTTATCAGCGCTGATGCCCCAGTCGGCCAGCCGAGCGAGGAACAGATCATTGTTGATATAGGACGCGCCGCCGAACACTGCGGTGAACGGCTCGTTGTCCTGCAACACCCGCGCATCCCAACGCGCCATGATCGCCGAGATACTCGCTGCCGCACGGCGCTGGGCGTACTCAACCAGCACGCTCGGTTGCGGCGGCAGGATCTCGGCGATGTTGGCGGCGGTCAGGTGCCGGCGCCAGCCGTAGTCGCTGATCGGCCGGTATTGCAGCAGCCAGAGTTGCGAGCCATCCCAGGCCCATTCGACGTCGCCGGGCACGTAGTGGAACACGCGCAGCACGTCTTGCAGAAAGCGCCAAAGCAGGTCTTCGGTCAAGCCGTGGGACGGTGTAAACGTGCCGCTGCGCCACGCATCGCCGAGCCGCGAAAGGGTTGCCCGCGAGGGGCTGACGTGACCGTCGGCCAGCGATTCGAGATGGCCTTCCACCCATTCCAGTTCTACCGAGAGATGGCGCACGAAAGCGATCCCGGAAACTACCGGGGTGATGAAGCGCTGCACCACCACTTCCTCGACACCTTCGGCCGTCAGTTCGGCAATGCGTTTCGGCACATTGGCGGACGGCTCGCGCAGATAGGTGGTGCTCAAACCGGCATTCGCCGAATCGGCCTGATCCTCGCCATAACTGGAGGAGCGCACCGCCCAGGTCACATCCGGTTGGGCGGCGAGAAATGCCGGCAGACGCGGATCGCTACAATCGTTGAGCGTCAGCGCCGCTGGCACCGCTTGCCGGGCCAGTTCAGCCAGGCGCAAACGCCCGCCCTTGGTGTGCGCGACAAACCCGCGCTCGCCCGACTCCAGCCACTGCGCGAACTGCGCGGGCGAGTCGATCCACGGGTAATGGCCCCAACCGGGTTTCAGGCTAATGGTCAGATCAGCGCGGGCGAGAATCGTCGACCACGCTGCCGCTTGCTCGATGCCGAGCACCGCGTCCTGATCACCCCAAATCAACTCGACCGGATCGGTGATCCACTCCATCAGCGGCAGCGCGGTGTCGGCGCGAATCAGATCCCAGTGCGGCACAAACGCACGGCAGCGCGCATAGCCGGCGCCCATGCGCTGGTACTGCGCGGGCGTCCAGGTCTGGTTGGAGAATTTGCGCGCGAACAGCGTGGGTTTGTTCGACAGCAGCCAGTGAATGGTCTTGCGGATCGGTAGTGGCGACATCAGCGCCGGCAACCGCCGCTGCCACAAAAACGCACCGACCGGCGCCAGTAAGACGCTGCGGGAAAAGTGCCCGGGTCGACGTTGCAACGCATGCAACACCAGCAAGGCATTAACCCCGACTGCCATGATCGCGCTGCCCTGCTGCGTCATCGCCAGCAAGGTCTGCGCGTAGTCCGCCAGATCCTCGCAGGGCGGCTGGGGATTGGCACCGAAGCCCGGCAACTCCAACGGCGCTACTTCGTAGCGCTGGAAGTGCGGCAGCGCGTCGTCCCACCAATCGGCAGCGCTGCCGTTGCCGGCTAGCAGGTACATCAACGGCTTGCTCATGAGCGATCCTCAGGTCAGATCGCGCAGAGCGGCGTCGAGGGTTGGAAAGCGGAATGTGTAGCCGGCCTCGGTCAAACGCTGCGGCACCACGCGCTGACCGTCGAAGAACAACTCCGCCATCTCCCCGGCCAATGCACGTACTGGCGCGGCGGGAATGTTGAACCACACCGGGCGCTTGAGGACCTTGCCGGCCTGCTCGGCGAACGCTGCCTGACTGACCGTTTCCGGCGCGACCATGTTGTAGGTGCCACGCAGAGTGTCGTCGTTGAAAGCCTGCGCGATCACCTGAAGCACATCGTCGCGATGCACCCAGCTCATGATTTGCCGACCATCGCCCATGCGCCCGCCGAAGCCCAGGCGGAACGGCAGTAGCAACGGCGTCAACGCACCGCCGGGGCCGAAGACCACGCCGAGGCGCAGCACCACCTGACGCACGCCGAATTCTGTGGCTGGTTGCGCGGCGGCTTCCCAACGCGCGCAGAGTTCGGCCATGAAGCCATCGCCCTTGCTGGCGTGTTCGTCGAGGTTTTCACTGGCGTCGCGCACGCCGTAGAAGCCGACGGCCGAGGCTTGAATCCACAGCGCAGGCTTGTGCTTGGTGTTCTTCAGCCAGGTCATCAGCGCTTCGGTTGTGCCGACTCGGCTGGCGAGTAGTTGCGCCTGACGCTTGGGGCTCCAGCGCGGCCGGGCCACTGGTGCACCTGCCAGATTGATCACCACGTCGAAAGTCTCGTCGTCGCTAAGCTGACTCAGCGAACACACGCACCGCGCACGACCCTCGAACAGACTCGCCGCTTTCGTCCGTTCCCGCGTCAGCACGCTGACCGCATGGCCAGCATCGAGCAATTGATCAACCAGCGCCCCACCGATAAACCCGGTGCCGCCGGTGACCAGCACACGCTTGAATGCGCCGCCAGCAAACGGGTTGGGCTCATGCCCAATGTTATCCACAGAGGATTTTCGACGGTCGTAGCGATACAGCCAGATCAGCGGCGGCAACAGCGCGAGCAACGCAAAACCATCGAGCCAAAGATGAGACCAAACCTGCTTCTGCATCGAGAACCAAATGTCCTGCGGCGCCCACAGCAGAATGCCGGCGATCACCCAAGCCCACGCCATCGGCGCTTTCAAACGATTGCCGATGTGCACCAGCGCGAGCATGTACAGCGAATAGCTTTGCAGCGTCGCGCCGAACAACGCGATCCACCAGACCTGTTGTTCACGGGCGGCGGCAGGCATCGCGTCCGTGCCCCAGAAAGTGTGTTCAAGGGATTGCAGGTAGCCGTCGAGTAAGCCGGAGTGTCCAGCCCAGGTCAGGGCGAGGCCGCCGAGTAAGTGCGCAAGTGCGGCGGCGTAAAGCCAGAGTACCAAGGCTGGGCGAAGCGAGGGAGAAGGGGCTGGCATTCCGTGTCCTGAGCGCATTCCTTGGGGGTGGGGAGTTTAAAGGGGACGGGTGAAACCGATACACAATCGCCCCCTTTTAACTCACTTATTTCAATGCTTTGATGAAGGGATCCTGATAGCTCGATTCAATTTCAATGCCAGCCTTTTCCGCCTTGTCTTCTCGGGACTGCCGAATATCTGCGTATTCTTTCAACTTGGCTGGCAGTAGCTCTTTCCAGCGTTTTTTTTCTTCAGTCTCGGGAAAAGCAGCACTCCAGTACTCACGTTCGGTGTTGAAGCTCAAACTCACCAAATAGGTTCCGCGCTCATCGGGAGCATCATCAGAATCTCGCCGCCATGCCTTTAGCGTCAGATGATTGCCATCCTTGTAAAAATGCCAATTGTAAAACTTTCCAACCTTTAACCAACGCTCAAGATCCAGTTCATAGTTCGGATCCAGCCACGGATGACTTAATACGTAATCACCCATGACTTCATCAGCTGAATCAATCTTGTCAGCCTGACTACCCGAAATCCTGGGATCAGAAGGTGCGTAATAGTGCACCCAGCCTGCGTTCTTTATATCTTTTATCAACCCGTATAAATAAGTCCGATACTCATCATGTTTACTGCCATCCGGGAGGCTGCGAACTGACAGATCAAGGTTCTCAATAGTCGTACCTACTTCACCATCTACTGCAGTGCTGACACTGGCGACTTGATTCAATCGCAAAGCCTCATTCACCTCTACCGACGGCAGGTCATCATCACCGAAAGACTTCTTGATTTTATACCAGCACATTTCAACATCAGAAACGCACTCTTTTGAGAAAGGCACTGGAGAGTTAGAAAGTAGATCACTGATCTCTTCGCCGATCTCAACACTGATCAGCGGATTTTTATTCGTCATGGAGCCAGCTCCTACACTGTTTGAATCGCCGCACGCAGCAAGCAATAAAAAAACCAATAATCCGTAAAATTTCATTTCCGGTTTTTCCAGGTAGAAATCATCCCTATTTGCTGTTCCATATAATCTTTCTTCTGCCCCATCATTTTATGGTATTGATCTGCAATTTCCTGGATAAATACCATTCGATCGGACTCACTGAACAAGTCGCCTTTCGTCATCTGAACTCTCAGCTCCTTATTATTTACATCGCAGGCTGAACTGAAAGAGGCCACCCGCAAAGGTACAAACGGGGCACCTTCGGCAGTAGCCTGTGCCTGCAGAACCTTCTGAAACAGAAAGCCGTTATAGATAAGCGGTTGAAGAATCCTCCTTTGCTCATGATCAGCAATTGCTAAAAGCGATTGCTGTTGAAGATTTCGTTTGGCAACCGGATCAGATGTCGTCTCGGATTTCTTTATGAGGTTGAAGCCGGCAGTGATATCAGGTGTCAGCCCCAGGTTTTTCAGGACTGGGAGTGCTTCATCTGCCCATGGCAGATCATCAATGTTCATCTGGACTTGCGCATCGCAGCTTTTCGCATTTCGCTTCGGGGCACAGTCATTAAACTGATCCGGGTATTTTTTATAAAACCAATGCCAGACAAAAATATCCTGAAACAGCCAAAAATTACCCATACCGAGGCCGTTTTTGCCAATTTTGTAGGGGATCTGAAAGGGCAACGGCACTATTCCTGTCAGGTACGGTTCCGTAGGAATGTAATCCAGACCGCACATGACTTGCTTGCTCGCGAAAGCCGCTAGCCCCATCCAGTAAAAGCGCCCCTTTAAATCAGGTTTTCCATCCTCACCACGCTCCAGATAGAACTCGGCGTAGGCTGCTGCAATGCGTGCAGCTCGTGCGCTGAAGTCACTCACCAGCACCATTTTGCTCGACGAAGAAAACCAGCTCTTTTCTGGCACACTCAATCGGCTGATAGCCTCTTGCTGCCCCATCGTCCATAGCTTGTCGCATTTCA
>Ga0308159_1003773_pt1 | contig 14683 bp, 11 predicted proteins | sample PhyCR1_FD_201040 | JGI IMG/M metagenome (GOLD analysis project Ga0308159, IMG submission 201040) | Phyllosphere microbial communities from UC Gill Tract Community Farm, Albany, California, United States - DLSLC.R1 | ecosystem: Host-associated > Plants > Phyllosphere > Unclassified | place: USA... | reverse complement strand
CGAGCGGCTTCGGGGTGGGGAACCCCTGGTAGGGGCGACCGGTGGGTCCGAGGATGACCTCGTCTGCGCCCGTCTTCTGGCCCTTTGTGCTCGCCGACACCGAGTCTCCCGCCTTCGTCATAACGTCGTCGAGTCTAGCCGCCGCCCGCCGCCGCGCCCGGGAGACCCGCGGGCGGGGGCGTTGCCCGCCGAGACCGCACGTGTTCACCGAGGCCGCATCCGTTGGGCGACAAACGCGTGCGTTCTCGACGATCGTGTACGTCCTCGACGCAGGCCGCTCCCAGGTCCCGGGGCTCGTCGGAGGAACCGAGACGCACGCCCGCGGAGCCTTCGACGGGCACAGCCACCGCCACGCCACCGCCCGACCGGAGCCGGGCGCTCGCTGGGCTACGCGACCGCCGCGCGCCGCCGCATCTGCACCAGCACGGCCAGCAGCAGCGTCGCCACGCCCCAGCCCGCCGCGACCTTCACCAGCACGCCGTAGACGAGGTGCGTGGGGGTGTAGTCCGCGTCGAACCCGCCCTCCACCGCGAGCGCCGCGACCACGGCGACGACCAGCGCCACGGGGAGCGAGACCCACCACGCCCACCGCACGGCATCCGGAAGCACGCGTCGCACAGAAGCCGGCCGCCGCTTCGACAGCCACACCAGCGCGAACACCGCTAGGGCGATCAGACCGAAACCGCTCGAACCGTACTGCAGCCACTTCACGCCCGGCAGCGGCCCCCACAACTCATCGAGCGCCGGGAACAGCTGCGTGCCGGTGCGACCCTCGTGGGTCAGCAGGTCCCACGCGATGTGCGAGGCCACGCCGAGTGCGAGCGACAGCACGAGCCACAGGATGCCAATGACACCCCCGCTCACGCTCGCTTTCGCCGCCGCGGCGGCTCCGGCATCCCACTCCGCGGGCAGGCGCTCCGCCGCCGCACGGGGCACCAGCTCGCGCGTGGCCGGGCGCAGCAGGCAGCGCCACACCAGAAGCAGCACGAACGCCACGACGGTCGTGAGAGGGACCCAGGCGAAATCGTGCGTCATGCCGTAATCGGGCAGCATGCCCCGCAGGAACAGCGGCAGGTCGGGGGTCATCGCCCCGACGGCGATCGCCGCCGGAACCAGCCGCGTGCGCAGGAAGGGCAGCGCGACGACAGCGTGGCTCGGCGTGAACGGCATGTCAGCTGAGGAACAGACCCGCGAGCGTCTTCTTTCCGCGGCGGAGAACCGAGACACCGCCGGGGAGCGTGCCCTCGACGACCGCCTCGTCGCTCGTGACCTTCTCGCCGTCGAGCGAGACGCCGCCCTGCGAGATGGCGCGACGCGCCTCGCTGAGGCTCGCACACAGGCCCGTGGCGGTGAGCGCCTCGACCACGGTGGCCCCGGCGGCGACGGTCGCGTGCGGCAGCTCCTCGAGGGCGCTGCGCAGCACCGCGGCGTCGAGCACGGTCACATCGCCTTGGCCGAACAGCGCCTCGGTCGCCGTGATGACGGCCTCGGTGGCCTCGACCCCGTGCACGGTCGTCAGCACCTCGCGGGCGAGACGCTTCTGGGCGGCGCGGCGGAACGGCTCCGTCTCGACGAGGGTCTCGTACTCCTCGATCTCGGCGCGCGTGAGGAACGTGAACACCTTGAGACGCTCGATCACGTCACGGTCGTCGGTGTTGAGCCAGAACTGGTACATCACCCACGGGCTGCACATGTCGGCATCGAGCCAGATGGCGTTGCCCTCGCTCTTGCCGAACTTCGTGCCGTCGCTGTTCGTGATCAGCGGCGTCCCGATGGCGTGCACCGAGACACCCTCGGCGCGGCGCACCAGGTCGGTGCCGCTGGTGAGGTTGCCCCACTGATCGCTTCCGCCGGTCTGCAGCACGCAGCCGTGCTGGCGGTACAGCTCGAGGTAGTCGAGCCCCTGCAGGATCTGGTAGCTGAACTCGGTGTAGCTGATCCCCGCCTCGGAGTTCAGGCGCGCGCTGACGGCATCCTTTTTCAGCATCGTGCCGACGCGGAAGTACTTGCCGATGTCGCGCAAGAAGTCGATGGCGCTGAGCGGCGCGGTCCAGTCCAGGTTGTTCACGATGCGCGCGGGGTTCTCGCCCTCGAAGCTGAGGAAGCGCTCGACCTGCAGCCGGAGTTTGCCCACCCACTCCTCGACGGTCTCGCGGGCGTTCAGCGTGCGCTCCGCCGTGGGGCGGGGGTCGCCGACGAGACCGGTCGATCCGCCGACGAGCCCGAGCGGGCGGTGACCGGCGAGCTGCAGACGACGCATCGTGAGCAGCTGCACGAGGTTGCCCAGGTGCAGGCTCGGCGCGGTCGGATCGAAGCCGCAGTAGAACGTGATGGGCTCTCCGCCGAGGAGTTCGCGCAGCTCGCCCTCGTCGGTCGAGACGTGCACCAGACCGCGATAGACGAGCTCGTCCCAGACATTGTCGAAGGTCGGGTCGATGGCGGGGGCGAGGGCGCTCACGGGCACCGCGTCGGTGGAGGCAGACACCGGTTCAGGGTACCAGCGGGGGTGTCCGACTCCGGATGCCGCCCCCGGGCACTCACCGCGCTGGCTGCGGCGGCTTGCCGGTGGCAGCGCGCGACGGGCCGCTCCGCCTCGAGGAGCAGAGCGATCCCCCGCGAGGGTCCGACCGTCAGCGCGCGTGCACGCCCCACCACACGAGGAACGCCACGGCCAGCGACGTGACCCAGCTGACAAGGCTGCCGATGAGGAAGTACTCCGCGCGGTCGCCGTCGTCGCGATCGCGCGAGATCTCGGGGAAGCGCACGATCCCCTTCGCCGCGAGCACCGCGGCGAGCAGGGTGTACGCGCCGGTGAGCGTCAGCACGAAGACGAGGATCCGCTCGAGCGGACCGATCAGACGACCGCCCTTGAGGGTCGGCACCGCGTCACCCTCGGGGTCGGCGACGCGCCCTCCCATCTCGGAGCGCAGCGCGATGCGCACCACCGCATTGCCCGACTCCAGCAGGAACACGAGGCACCCGACGACGAGGACGGCGACGTCGATCGACACGGACGCCCCCGGTCGATACGCGGCCCACGCTTCGCCGAGCAGGCCCGGCCGCTCGCGGCCCGGCGCGACGACCACACACGCCGCGGCAGCGAGCGCGAGCAAGGCGACCGGCCACAGCCCCGCGCGAGCGGGACCGTCTTCGGGCACGACCCACGTCCAGATGGCGGCGACGGCGACGGCGAGGAGCCCCGCGATCACGGCATCCAACCCGGCCGAGACGAGGACGAGAAGGACGGATGCCACGGCGAAGGCCGGCCAGAGTCTCGTGCGGATCATCTGGCGGATGAGGTCGACCGCTCCGACCGCGAGCAGGAGGAGACCGGCCGCGATCATGCGCGCACCTCCGCGGTGAGCGCTCCGAAGCCCTCGACGAGGGCGGCGGCGCCGGCGGTAGCGAGAGCCTGAGAGACCGCGGACTGGCTGATTCCCTCGGCGTCGGCGAGTTCGCGCTGGGAGCGGCCGACGCAGCGCCCGTAGGTCAGTCGGCGCGACCTCTCGCTCATGGCCGATACCAGCTGGTCGCGGCCGAGGGCGTAGGCGCGGGCGAGAGCGACGGTCTCGGTCATGGTGGCATCCTGCCCTTCGGCGAGAACGATCCAGGTTCGTGCGAGCGGCGCGGCGCGCTGCTGCAGCCGTTCGATGTGGTCGATGGCTTCCCGCGCGGCCCACCAGGCCGGCCCCTCGGGAACCGTGCGATCGGCGAGCTCGATGGGTCGCACCTCCCCCACGCCTACTCCGAAGCGGCAGTCGACGTCATCGGGCAGGGCCAGGCGCAGCAGCAGCAACGAAGCCAGGGCTCCCGAGAGGTTGTCGTACTCGCCCTGCAGTTCATCGCCCACCACCGGCGTGAGGGGGGCTGCCGCGACGGGCAGATCGCGCTGGACCGTCTGCACCGCGTCGACGATCGATCGCTGCGCGCCGGCGCGGTCGTCCAGCCGCCGGGAGGCGACGATGTCGGCGATCACCGCGACGGTCATGAGATAAGCCTAACGCTTATAATTTCGATTTGATAAGCGATCAACTGATATTCAGCCGATGAGCGAGCGGGACGCCGACTGAGCCCGAGCGATGAGTTCTTCGCGCTGTTCGCGGACGCGGTCCGGCGCGGTGCCGCCGACTCCCGTGCGGCTCGACACCGATCCCTCGATCGTCAACACCTCGCGCACCCGCGGGGTGAGCTCGGACGATACCGAAGCGAGCAGGGCGTCATCGGCGTCTTCGAGTCCGATCTCGCGTTCCTCGCACGCTCGCACCAGGGCTCCGGAGATCTCGTGGGCATCGCGGAAGGCCACACCCTGACGCACGAGCCACTCGGCGACATCGGTCGCGAGCGAGAAACCCTGCGGAGCGAGCTCGGCCATGCGGTCGGTGTGGAACCGGAGCGTGGCGATCATGCCCGAGAACGCGGGCAGCACGAGCTCGAGCGTCCGCACCGAGTCGAAGACCGGCTCTTTGTCTTCCTGCAGGTCGCGGTTGTACGCCAGCGGCAGGCCCTTGAGCGTCGCCATCAGACCCGACAGATTGCCGATGAGGCGTCCGGCCTTGCCGCGCGCGAGCTCGGCGATGTCGGGGTTCTTCTTCTGCGGCATGATGCTCGAGCCCGTGGAGTACGCGTCGTCGAGCGTGACGAAACCGAACTCGCGGGTGTTCCAGAGGATCACGTCTTCGGCGAGACGCGAGAGGTCGACGCCGATCATCGCGGTGATGAATGCGAACTCGGCGACCACGTCGCGCGAAGCGGTGCCGTCGAGGGAGTTCTCGGCCGGGCGGGCGAGACCGAGGCGGTCGGCGACCAACTGCGGGTCGAGGCCGAGAGTCGCCCCGGCGAGCGCGCCGCCGCCGTAGGGCGAGACCGAGGCGCGCACCGACCAGTCGCGCAGGCGCTCGAGGCCCCGCACGAACGCCCAGCCGTAGGCCTGCAGATGGTGGGCAACGAGGACCGGCTGCGCGTGCTGGAGGTGGGTCCGACCGGGCATGATCGCGGTGTCGTGCGCCTCGGCCTGCGCGACGAGGGCGTCGATGAGACGCAGCAGCTCTCGTGTGAGGGTGCGCGAGTGATCGAGCAGATACAGCCGCACGAGGGTGGCGATCTGGTCGTTTCGGCTGCGACCGGCGCGGAGCTTGCCGCCGAGGGCCGGGCCCACTGTCTCGATCAACACGCGCTCGAGAGCACCGTGCACGTCTTCGTCGCCGGGGGCGGCGACGAGCGAGCCGTCCTGTACGCGAGCCGCGAGCTCGTCGAGGCCGTCGTGCATCGACCGCGCCTCGTCCGCGGTGAGGTACCCCGCGGCCTCGAGGGCGGCGGCGTGAGCGTGCGAACCCTGGATGTCGTAGAGGGCGAGATCCCAATCGAAGTGGGTCGAGCGGCTCAACGCCGCCAGCTCGGGAGACGGTCCGCCCGAGAAACGGGCTCCCCACAGGGCGCCCTCGTTCGTCGACTGACCGGTCTCGCTGCTCATGCCTCCAGCCTACCGAGGGCCGCCGACACCGCCGGAGTCCGCGACGGGTGCCGCACCCGATGGGCGCGCTCCGGGTGCGGCATCCCGCCCCACGATGAGGCGCACCACGGCGTCGACGAACATCTCGAGGGGGCCTCGGCCGATCGTGAGGGCCCAGACCGTGCAGCCCACGAGGAGCCCGAGCGTCAGGGGGACGAACAGCCCCGCCTCGCGGATGCCGACCAGGTCGGACGTGTCGCCCAGCAGGACCTGGGCGACGATGGCCCACACCACGAGCTGCAGGACGTACGCGGTCAGTGGCATCGAGCCCACGGCGCGCAGCGGGACGGCGACCCACCGCACCGGCGTGCGGCACAGCAGCAGGCACGCACCGATCGTCAGCAGCGCGAAGCCGCCGGACCCGATCACCTCCCACAGCCCCGAGGAGTGGTCCTCGGCGGTCAGCACCGCGGAAAGGTACGGATCGCCCGCCGCGATCGGGGCCGTGGCGAGGGCGAACCCGTACCCGGCGAGCGCGAGCGACAGACCCGCCAGGGCGAGCAGCCCCTGATCGGCGACACTGCGCAGGTCGAGTCGACCCACACCCATGCCCGCCAGCAGGAAGGCGATCCACACCGTGAACGGGTATGCCCAGCCCACCGCGGCCTCGAGTTCGGCGCCCACCGGCCCCTGCCACACGGGCGCGGCGTCGAGGACGGGCTGGATCCACGGCATGACGATCGCGAGCACGCCGGCGGTCAGGAACAGATCACGCGCACGCATGCCGAGGAACGGCAACGCCAGCACGAACAGCAGCGCGTAGGCGGGGAGGATGACGTACACCGGCACGCCCGTCATGACCAGGAGCAGGCCGATCACCCAGAGCAGGGCACCGCGCAGGGCCAGACGCGCCGCCGCGCGCGGGCGTCGGTGCGGGGCGAGCGGTCGCGGCCCACCCGTGACGAGGGCGATCGAGACCCCCGCGAGCACCGCGAACAGGATCGACGAGCGACCGTTCACCAGGGTGACCCACGTGCTCGGATCCGGCGTCAGGGTGCGCTCGGTCTCGAGCAGGTGCGCGGCGAGCATGCCCAGGACGGCCAGCCCCCGCGCGAGATCCACGCCGACCAGCCGGCCCGGTCCGTCGAAACGGGACCAGGCTCGGCCGAGCGGCGAAGAGGTCACTGCTGACGCAGAAGCCACACCAGGAGCGCCTTCTGGGCGTGCAGACGGTTCTCGGCCTCATCCCAGACGACACTCTGCGGACCGTCGATGACCTCGGCGTCGACCTCGTAGCCGCGGTCGGCGGGCAGGCAGTGGATGAAGATCGCGTCGTCGTCGGCGCGCGTCATGAGATCGCTGGTGACTTTGAAGCCGCCCAGGTCGCGGATGCGCGCGATCTTCTCCTCCTCCTTGCCCATCGAGACCCACGTGTCGGTGACGACCACATCGGCTCCGGATGCCGCCGCCTCGGGGTCGCTGAGCAGGGTGATCGACCCGCCGGTCTCGGCGGCGATCCGCTCGGCATCCGCGATCACGTCGGCGCGCGGGGCGTAGTCCGCCGGGGCGGCGACGCGCACGTGCATGCCCGCGGTGACCCCCGCGAGGACGTACGAGTGGGCCATGTTGCTCTGCCCGTCGCCGAAGAACGACAGGGTCAGGCCCGCCAGCTCCCCCTTGTGCTCGCGGATCGTGAGCAGGTCGGCGAGCAGCTGACACGGGTGGAAGTCGTCGCTGAGCGCGTTGACCACGGGCACGCGGGTTCCGCGCGCCATCTCTTCGAGACCCGCCTGAGCGTAGGTGCGCCACACGATCGCGGCGACCTGACGCTCGAGCACGCGCGCGGTGTCGGAGGGGGTCTCCTTGCCGCCCAGCTGGCTGTTGGCGGTCGAGATGATCAGCGGCGAGCCGCCGAGATCGGCGATGCCCACCGCGAACGAGACGCGCGTGCGGGTCGACGACTTGTCGAAGATCACCGCGACCGTCTGCGGACCTTCGAGCGGCTTCTGCGCCCAGCGGTCCTTCTTCAGCTCGATCGCGAGGTCGAGGATCTCGGCCTGCTCGGCCGGGGTCAGGTCGTCGTCGCGCAGCAGGTGGCGGGTCACGCGGGGGCTCCTTCGAGGATGAGGGCGTCGGAGACGGTGGCGAGGGCGGCACCGAAGAGGTCGAGGAACGCCGACACCTCGGCATCCCCGATCGTCAGGGGCGGGGCGATCCGGATGCTGGTGTCGTTCGCCGCGTTCACGATGAGGCCGTGCTCCTGCGCCGCAGCGACCACGGCCTTGGCGACCGGGCTGGTGAGGGCGATACCGAGCAGCAGACCGCGACCGCGCACGCCCGCGACCAGCGGCGAACCCAGAGCCGCGATGCCCTCGCGCAGCTCCGCCTCGCGGCGGGCGGCGTTCTCGACCAGTCCGGCCGACTCGATCTCTTCGAGAACGGCGCCGCCGACCGCGGTCCCCAGGGCGTTGCCGCCGAAGGTCGAGCCGTGCGTGCCGGGGAAGAACAGGTCGCTCGCCGCGCCGAAGGTCACGAGCGCGCCGATCGGGAAGCCGCCGCCGATGCCCTTGGCGACCGTGATCGCGTCGGGGACGATGCCGGCGTGCTGGAAGCCGAACCAGGCGCCCGTCCGGCCGGCGCCGGTCTGGATCTCGTCCACGATCAGCAGAGCCCCGTGGCGCTGCGTGATCTCGCGAGCGGCCTGCAGGTACCCCTCGGGCAGCTCGACGACCCCGGCCTCACCCTGGATGGGCTCGACGAGGAGGGCGGCGACGCGCTCGTCCATCGCGGCCTCGAGAGCCTCGACGGTGGCGTCGATGTGCTCCACGCCCGGCACCATCGGCAGGAAGTCCGCCTGCAGCGCGGGCTTGCCGGTGAGGGCGAGAGCCCCCATCGTGCGGCCGTGGAACCCGCCCTTCAGGGTCAGGACCCGCGTGCGGTCGGTCCCGCGCCCGTGCAGACGCGCGAGCTTGAGCGCCGCCTCGTTCGCCTCCGCGCCGGAGTTGCCGAAGTACACCCGGCCCGACTCCCCCGTTCCCGCGAGCCGCTTCAAGCGCGCGGCCAAGGCCAGCTGCGGGGGCGTGGCGAAGTAGTTCGAGACGTGCGCGAGCGTGGCGGCCTGATCGGTGAGGGCCTTGACGAACACGGGGTGCGCGTGACCCAGGGCGTTCACGGCGATTCCCGCGAGGAAGTCGAGGTACTTCGTGCCCTCGCTGTCCCAGACGTAGGCGCCCTCTCCGCGCACGAACAGCGCCATGCGATCTCCGAAGCTGCGGACCAGATCGCGTCCGGCGTCGTCCTGCCAGGTTGCGATGGTCATGCGACCACCTCCGTTCCGATTCCCTTGCTGGTGAACAATTCGACGAGCACCGAGTGCGGCACGCGTCCGTCGATGATGGCCGCGGTGGGCACTCCCCCGTCGACGGCGTCGAGGCACGCCTGCATCTTCGGGATCATCCCCGACTCGAGCTTCGGCAGCATCGCCCGCAGCTCCGTCGAGGTCAGGTGCGACACCAGGGAGTCGCGGTTCGGCCAATCCGCGTAGAGCCCGGGGACGTCGGTCAGGACGACGAGCTTCTTGGCGTTCAGGGCCGTCGCGAGCGCTGCCGCCGCGGCATCCGCGTTCACGTTCAACGAGGTGCCGGGGTGATCGAGATCCGGTGCGATGCTCGACACGATCGGCACACGGCCGGCGGCCAGGTGGTCGAGCACCGGCTGCGGATCGACCGTGACGACGTCTCCGACGCGACCGAGGTCGTGCTCGACACCGTCAACCACGACGCCGCGACGGCGACCGCCGAACAGCCCCGCGTCCTCGCCGCTCAGGCCGGTAGCCAACGGGCCGTGCGCGTTGACCTTCGCCACGAGCTGCGGGTTGATCTGCCCGGTGAGCACCATGCGCACCACACCGATCGCCTCGGTCGAGGTCACACGGTAGCCGCCGCGGAATTCGCTCGGGATGTCGAGGCGGTTCAGCATCGACGAGATCTGCGGGCCGCCGCCGTGCACGACGACGGGCTTGACGCCGACATAGCGGAGGTAGGCGATGTCGGCGGCGAAAGCATCCTGCAACTCGTCGCTGACCATGGCGTTCCCGCCGTACTTCACCACCACGACCTGGTCGCGGTACTTGCGCACCCAGGGCAGCGACTCGACGAGCGTGACCGCCCGTTCGCTCGCCTGGGCAGGGTCGGTGTCTTGGAGATCGACGTGGGTCATGAGGAGTATGCGCTGTTCTCGTGGACGTAGTCGTGCGTGAGGTCGTTCGTGCGGATCGTCGCCGCCGCCTCCCCGACCCGCAGGTCGATGACGAGGTCGGTGGCGCGCGGGGTGAGGTCGACGTCCTCGCGGGGGCGGTCCGGGCCGCCGGCGGTGCAGACACGCACCCCGTTCATCCACACGTCCACGTCGTAGGGGTCGAAGGCGGCGTCGGTGGTACCGATCGCGGCGAGAACGCGGCCCCAGTTCGGGTCGTTGCCGAAGATCGCGGCCTTGAAGAGGTTGTTGCGCGCGACCGACCGTCCGACCTCGACGGCGTCGTCCTCGCTCGCGGCGTTCACCACCCGGATCGTGATGTCGTGGCTGGAGCCCTCGGCATCCCCCTGCAACTGAGCGGCAAGGTCATCGCACACCGCGGCGAGCGCCGTGGCGAACTCATCGGCATCCACGCGGATGCCACTGGCACCGCTCGCCAGAAGCGTGACCTGGTCGTTGGTCGACATGCAGCCGTCGGAGTCGAGCCGGTCGAAACTCACCCGCGTCGCCGAGCGGAGGGCCGCGTCGGCCTCGGCGGCGTCGAGGACGACGTCGGTCGTGATGACCACGAGCATCGTGGCCAGGCCCGGAGCCAGCATGCCGGCCCCCTTCGCCATGCCGCCGATCGACCAGCCGTCGCCGACGTGCACGGCGCGCTTGGGCTTCGAGTCGGTGGTCATGATCGCGAGCGACGCGTCGTCACCACCGTCGGACGACAGAGCGGCCACGCCCTCGTCGACGCCCTGCAGCACCTTGGCGCGGAACACCTCGTCACCCGTGCCGATCAGGCCGGTGGAGCACACCACCACGTCGCCCGCTCCGACGCCGAGGAGCTCGGCGGCGCGCTCGGCGGTCTGGTGGGTCGTCTGGAAGCCGAACGAGCCGGTGAAGCAGTTGGCCCCGCCCGAGTTGAGGACGACGGCCTCGATCGTGCCGTCTTTGACGACCTGCTCCGACCACAGGATCGGGTTGGCCTTGGCGCGGTTCGAGGTGAACACCGCCGCGCCCACCTTGAGCGGGCCCCGATTCACCACGAGGGCGACGTCGCGCGCCCCGGTCGATTTCAGACCGACAGCCACACCGGCGGCTTCGAATCCTGCGGGCACGGTCACGCTCACGGGGCGACTCCGTTCAGGGGGAGGGCGGTGGTCTCGGCGAGACCCAGAGCCAGGTTCATGGATTGGACGGCAGCGCCGGCGGTGCCCTTGACGAGATTGTCGACCGCCGCGACCACCGTCACCCGGTTCGCCGCGCGATCGATCGCGATTCCCATCGACGCGATGTTGGCTCCGAGCACGTCGGCCGTGCGCGGGAACACCCCCTCGGGAAGCAGCTCGACGAAGGGTTCGTCCGCGTAGGCCTTCTCCCAGGCGTCGCGGATCTCGGCGTCGGTCGCGTCTTCCCGGATCGGGGCGGACGAGGTGGCGAGGATGCCGCGCGACATGGGTACGAGGACGGGAGTGAACGAGAGCCGGATGCCGTCGCTCGGCGCACCGGCGGCGATCAGCGCCTGCCGGATCTCGGGGATGTGGCGGTGCGTCCCGCCGACGGCGTACGGGTTCGCGGAACCCAGGATCTCGCTGGCGAGGAGGTTCGTCTTCGCCGACTTCCCGGCACCGCTGGGTCCCACCGCGAGCACCGACACGATGTCGGCGGGGTCGATGACTCCCGCGGCGACGCCGGGCGCGAGCGAGAGGGCGACGGTCGACGCGTTGCAACCGGGGGCAGCGATGCGCGTCGCTCCGCGGAGGTTCTCGCGCTGCTTCCCGCCCGACACCGGGAGCTCGGGCACGCCGTACGCCCACGGGTCGGGGTGCGGTCCGCCGTAGAACGCCGCCCAGTCTCCCGCCGACGTGAGCCGGTGGTCGGCACCCGCGTCGATCACGAGCGGCGTGTCGGCCAGGGCGTCGGTGTACTGGGCGGACTGGCCGTGCGGGAGGGCGAGGACCACGACATCGTGCCCGGCGAGGACCTCGGGCGTCGTGGGCTGCAGCACCAGGTGCGCGAGGGAACGCAGGTGCGGCTGGTGGGTGACGAGGGGCTGTCCCGCGCTGGAGTGCGCGGTGACGGTACGGATCTCGACGTCGGGATGAGAGGCCAGGAGGCGGAGGATCTCGCCGCCCGCATAGCCGGAAGCGCCGGAGACGGCGACCGAGAGGGTCATGTATCTACCTTACGAGTCGGGACTGGTGCTGAATTCAGCAGGAACCGGGGCGGCGACGCCCGTATGCCCGACCGATGGCGGGTTACGAGGTCGCCGAGAATCGGCGCTCGACCCGACGTCGACGCTCGCCACCGGTGCTCACGAAGAGCTCCTCGGTGCGTGCGGTGATCGACGACATGTGGCGAGGGTATCGGCAGCGGAGGCGGAGGGGCAAATCAACGACCTCACCTGTGCCCTCTCCCCACGAGACACCGGACGCCGGATCGCCGTGTCCCCCAAATGGGGGACACGCATCGTATGATGGAGCTCCTGCCCTCATCGCCGGGCACTTCCGATTGCCCCCTTACCGGCGATGAGGGCAGTTCTCCTGCACGTGAGATCCCGTGGCCGTGTCGGCCCGCTCGCTCGCGCTGACCATCGTCGATCCACTGCTCGGCCGAGGTGCGTCGCGCGTCCGGTCGACGCCTCCACCCGTTCGACCGCGCCCGCGATTCGTCGCGTCGATCCCAGCGGAAAAGCCGAAGCGCCGCGCGGCGTGAGCCGGCGGCGCTCCGAGACGCACGGAACGCCTCAGTCGCGAATCGCGGCACCGAAACGCTCGGCGGCCACGGCGACGCCCGCGAGCTTCGCCTCGGTCGCCTCGGCGGCGGTGAGCGTGCGGTCTTCGGCGCGGAACCGCAGAGCGAACGTCAAGCTCTTCGTACCGTCTCCGAGCCCGGGGCCGCGGTAGTCGTCGACGAGCCGGGCTCCCTCGAGCAGCGGAGACCCGCCCTCGAGCAGCGCGGCACGCACCGCTCCGGCGGCCACGTCGGCCGGAACCGTCAACGACACGTCCTGCGTGGCGGCGGGGAATCCCGAGAGGGATGCCGCGACCACTCGAGCGTGAGCGAGTTCGAGCATGGCGTCGAGGTCGAGTTCGGCCACGAGCACGCGCCCGGGCAGATCGGCCGCGTCAGCGACCGCGGGGAGGAGCTCCCCCACGTAGCCGATATCGGTGCCCGCGGCGAGCACGCGGGCGGTGCGACCCGGGTGCAGGGCCGCGCGCTGCGCCTGCACCAGCTCGATGTCGAGGCCTGCAGCGGCCGTGAGCACGCGCACGGCGTCGACGGCCGCGGCGAGGTCCGCGGCTATCGCGGGCTGGCCGGGCTGCTTGGCGACGGTGTTGCCCGTCAGCAGCACCGCGACGTGACGACGCTGCGGCGGGATCGACGCATCGAGGGCGGTGAGCGTCGCGGCATCCGGGCGCACGGCCAGCGGCGGTACGGACGGCGTCCCGTATTGCACGCCGGGCTTCGGCAGGAAGACCGTGCCGGTCTCGAACAGCGCGAGATCGACGATGCCGCGCGAGACGTTGCGGTGGGCGACCTGCAGCAGGGCGGGGACCAGCGAGCGGCGCAGGAACGGCGCGAGGCCGTCGAGCGGGTTCGCGAGCTTGACACTCGGCAACGGGTCACCGGACGGCGATCCGTGCAGGGCGTTCTGCTCTTCGGTCGTGAACGGGAAGGACGGCGTCTCGACGAAACCGGCCGCGGCGAGAGCGTTCGCCACACGGCGGCGCCCCTGCTGCGCGGCGGTGAGGCCGCGTCCGGACGGGGGCGTCGGGAGGACGGACGGGATCCGGTCGTAGCCCTCGATGCGCGCGACCTCTTCGGCGAGCGTCCACTTGTCACTGAGGTCGTGGCGCCACGACGGCGCGGTCACCGACCATCCGCCGTCGCGCTCCTCGACCGTGCACCCGATGAGTCGCAGCGCCGACACGATCTCGTCGTCGGTGTACTCGACGCCGATCAGTCCGGGGACGAAGCCCGCGGGCAGCGTGATCGCCTCGCGACGGTAGGTCGAACCGAGCGACCCGCCGAGCTCGGTGTCGAGCGTGCCGCCGGCGAGCTCGACCATCAGCGAAGCGACGCGCTCGGCCGCCACGTACGGCACGAGCGGGTCGACGCCGCGCTCGAAGCGCCGCGACGCCTCGGACGGCAGCTTGTGCCGACGCGCCGTGCGAGCGATTGACACCTGGTCGAACGTCGCCGCCTCGATGAGGACGTTGCGCGTGGCATCGCTCATCTCGGTGGGGCCGCCGCCCATGACGCCGGCCAGACCGATCGGACCCGACTCGTCGGTGATCAACAGATCCTCGGCGTGGAGCGTGCGCACCTGGCCGTCGAGGGTCTCGAGCTTCTCGCCCTGCTCGGCGCGGCGCACCGTGATGCCGCCCTGCAGCCGGTCGAGGTCGTAGCCGTGGATCGGCTGGCCGAGCTCGAGCATGACGTAGTTCGTGATGTCGATGAGCACCCCGAGCGAGCGGATGCCGGCGAGCGACAGACGCGTGATCATCCAGGGCGGGGTCGGGCGCGAGGGGTCGACGTCGCGGACGATGCGCGCGACGAACTCCGTGGCGCCGTTGCGTCCCCGGATCGGCGCCTGGTCGGCGACGGTGAGCGGGAAGCCCGAGGGGGTGCGCCCCGCCGCATCGTCGTGACCGAGACCCGGATCGCGGAAGTCCGCGCCGGTCGCATGCGAATACTCGCGCGCGACACCGCGCAGCGACAGGGCGTAACCGCGATCGGGAGTGACGTTGATCTCGACCGCGAGGTCGTCGAGACCCAGCAGGGCGATGGCGTCCGTTCCGACGGGAGCATCGATCCCCAGGTCGACCAGACGCAGGATGCCGCTGTGCTCACTGCCGAGACCCAGCTCTTTCGCCGAGGCGATCATGCCGTCGGACACGTGGCCGTAGGTCTTGCGGGCGGCGATCGGGAAGGGGCCGGGCAGCACCGAGCCGGGCAGGGTCACGACGACCTTGTCGCCCTCGAAGA
>Ga0308159_1003772_pt1 | contig 14684 bp, 13 predicted proteins | sample PhyCR1_FD_201040 | JGI IMG/M metagenome (GOLD analysis project Ga0308159, IMG submission 201040) | Phyllosphere microbial communities from UC Gill Tract Community Farm, Albany, California, United States - DLSLC.R1 | ecosystem: Host-associated > Plants > Phyllosphere > Unclassified | place: USA... | reverse complement strand
TGAAGCTGTAGAACAGCGCCTCCTGCGCCACCGTCCGCTCGCCCATCATCGGCCCGTCTCCGCTCGCCTCAAGGCAATTGAATCAGACCACCGACACTACTGCAAGCCAGCCTTTTTCAACACAATCCCCTCATAGCGGACATTTCATCGCGATGGATGGCGGCGTGCCGAGGGGGCTAGCGATGGCTCTCGGCGAACCCTTCGTTACTGCAACCATGGAAGGTGCCCGCCAAAGGCCAGCAGTCCTGCGTTGAATCAAGTCAACCTAGATCAATCTGCGGATATGTTCGTCCGGCATTCTGTTTTGATGGCAATGCCGACATATTCCATCGAAATACGTGATAACCGGCCGGAGCAACCCGATGCTTTCGAAGCGCCTGACTTCGAACATGCGCTTGCGATGCTAGTTCGAGTCGCTGGAGAAAGCCTTATTGGTCACACCCAAGGAAAGGCTGGCGATCCACTTTTCTGGAACTTTGACCTGATGGATGAGCGAGGTTTGATCCTATACTCCTTTTCGATTCAGGGGTTTCAATCAGCGGCAATGGGACGGCTCCGTTGAGATGCTCGGAAGCGGCCGTTCCGCTCCCGCCCACTAGCGGACGTCAGGAGCGACCGCCTATAAAATTGCGATGACGTCACGAGAATGCATTGCGGGCAGGCTGGCCGACGAGTGGCTGGCAATGATGGGCAAACTCCCTTGGCACGATCTCGCCATTGCTATTCGTCGGCGTGCGCCGCTGCAATGTGGCGAAACTACTTCGCTTCCAACGAAGATCGGCCTGCTCGATGTCAGCGATAGCTATGAGTGGGCGGCGGAAGCAGATGGGCCGATCCGTCTTACTATCGAAGTCTTCGACAGTCCCGATGAACCCGCGCTCGCTTTCCGCGAAATGATCGTCGAGCGGCCAGGTGCCAGCTGATTCAATGCCCGCAATCCAACCAAGCCGGACGAATTGGCCGAGCCGCATTCGCTACTAGGCTTAGCGAATTGACATACCCGAAATTTATTTCGTCAAGTCGCTGAGGGGGGTATGGCATATTCCCGCGACGTCAGCGACCATATTGCCATAGCGGGGTATGTGGCATGGCAAAGCACTATGGCGTTCTGACGTTCGACAATCGCGGTCCCATCAAGTCGTGGGAGCGGATGATGCTTGTTCAGCGGCACAACGCGCGGACAGAGGAACTGCCACATTGCGATCCGGCAGCCCAGGAGCCTGAATTTTTGAAGGGTTCCGAAAGACTGGTCGAGGACGCGCAACGCGAATTGTGCTTGCGTGGGCTCGACCCGCAAACTCTTCGAGCTAACGGCGTCATCGCCCATGAGGTGATCCTGACCGCCTCGCACGAGTATTTCGCGCAGGGTGACGAAGCGGAGCGAGATCGGCGCCTGTGGCATTGGGTTGCCCGCGCCTATCTGGCTGCGATCAAAATCTGGCGAAAAGTGACCATCGTGCAGATGGTCCTCCACCTCGACGAATACACGCCGCACATCCACGTCGTCCTCATGCCGCTGGTCAAGAAGGTGTTCGCGCGGCGGCCGGACGATGGCGAGCGATGGACGCTGAACGGGCGCGAGATCACCGGTCCTGGCGAGTTCCAGCGGGCGCACGATGAATACGCCATCGAGATGGCGGCGCTGGGATTGCAGCGCGGCGTGTCGGGCAGCGGGCGTAAGTATCGGCCGTTCGCGGAAAAGGCCGCTGAGATGGACGAGCAGTGCAAACGGGCGGCGGCGGCAGAGGCCGACACCGTGAAGGCGAGGGAAGAGTCGGAAAAGGCTGAGCAGGCCCGCGCGGCACACTGGGCAGAAGAGTTCGACCGGCTGAAGCGCGATCGGCTCGAACTGGAGGAGGGGCAGCGCCTGTTGAAGGTCGAACAGGCCAAGGTTCGTGCCGATATGCTCCGCCAAGAGGTGACGAGGCGGGCACTGGCGTCACAAGAGGCGTATCTGACCAAGATGTCGGCGCAGTTGGCCGCATCGCATGATAAAGCCGCCGCCGCGCTGGTGGATGCCGATCGGATCAGGGCGGAGGCACAGCGGGTACTGGCGTCCGTGGTGAAGGCTCGGGCGCATGCCGATACTCTGATGGCCATGGCTAACGATCTAGAAACGGCCCGCCTGATCCAGGTGCGTGACGCTGTGCGGGCTCAGACCGATTGTGTGGACGACGCGCTGGAGGATGCGGACCTCGGCAATCAGTTTGCGCTTCTGGACCGCATCCGGCCGCGCGGGCGCTGAACGTCGAGCAGAGGTGTTGGACGCGGGGGAGAGTTGCCATATTATGAGGGCGTGAATCTTACCCCCATCATCGTCACCTCGATCAGTATCGCGCTATACAGGGGCGTGGTGGGCCCGAGCATTTCGAAATATCGAGCGTGGCGGGACGGCCCCCGCGTCAGGACCGCCCGTCGGAATTGGCGAGGCGTTTACGTCCCCGACCTCACCATCAAGCGGATTGAACGTCTGTGCATCGCCCTTGTTGTGGGGGCTATCCTTTTTGGTGTCGCGGTCTGCTGGACGGTTATGGTTCGTCCCGGGTAAACTTGACATCGATAGAAGATCGATGCGGCTTATTGCCCTTGCTTCGGACTGGTTAGGTAGTTGCCCGCTTGGTTGACGCTGTTGACCCACGGCGCATTGAACATCATCCCCAAACGCCTCGGTCGCGACGCTTCGACCAGCGCCTGCCAGTCTGCATAACGGCCCATCACGTCATCGACCGACGACAACGCCGCGCGCGGATTGGTGTCGAACAGGATCGGCGCCAGGGCTTCCGCCTTCGCCTCAGCCTGCTTGCCCATCCCCAGAGCCAGACGATCGCGCGCCCAAGTCCCGGCAACACGGGCAGCGGTGCCGGGCAGCGATGCCCCACCAGTCGCCAATGCAGCGCCAGCGTGTAGCGAGCCCTCCAGCAGCGGGTTGGTCGAGAAATTGGCGTCCGCGATTTGATTGCGTGCAGTGCGGGAGTTGCCCAGGATAGCGTTCGTCGTCTGCTGCAAGCCGCCCTCGATGTCGCGGGTGCGCAGGAGGCGCGGCACATTCGCATTGCTGTCGTACAGCGTATCGAGGCGGGCGCGCATTGCAGGCGTGCCCAGCGTTGCTTCAAACGGGTTGGCATTGTCGCGCACACCGGCCGCACGCTTCAAAAGCGAGTCCTGAAAGCCAAGCCGCATCTGCCCTAAATGCTCCGGCGTCTGCTGGCCAACCTGCACCGCGAGCTGATCGGTGGGGAGCGTGTAGGCGTCCTGCCCGCGAATGAGCGCATCGCGCGATGCTACCGGCCCTTGGTACACGCCGCGTGCTTGGGCATAGGTCGGGTTCAGGCGGTCCAATTCGGACAGCAGATTGCTCTTCACGCCGTTCTGAGCGCGCCCGGCCTCATCAAGGACCAGCCGGTTCGTGATCGGGTTGCGGTACTGCTCCAGCACGTCGTCCATGCCGCGCTTCACATAGTCGAGCGTCTGCGTGGTGTATCCCGGCTGACGCATGGCTTCTCCGGCAGCCGGAGCGGCATTGAACGACGCCTCAGCCTGCCGCAGTCCCTCACGGGCATTCTCGACACGGGTACGGGCACTATCCAAGTTCCCTGCCGGACTGTTGCGTGCATCGCGATATGCCGCTTGCGCCGCGTCGAGATTAGCACGGGCGCGGGCTACGGCGTCGATCTGCTGCGTCGGAGCGGGATTCAGGCGCACGGTGCCGTCCGCTTCTTGCACAAACCCCATCTCCATCGGGTTGCGGCGCTCGTTGGCGGCGATCGTGCGTGCCCGGCCGGTTGCGCTGCGCCCGAACGGTGTGTTCAGCAGGCTTTCCAGTTCCGGCGTCGACGTGACCGGCTGGCGATAAGCCTGCTCATACAGCGGGGCGGCTGCCGTCTGTGCCTGACGGGTCAGGTCATCGCTCATCTGTGGGATGTTCACGGACGGCCCCAGATCGCGTTCAACTGAACTGACGAAGCGGTCATACTGACCACGGCTGCGTGGGATTAGCGCATCTTCCGCGATCTGGGACGCAGCAGGCGAGCGACGGACAGCTGCGCCACCAAGCTCGCGCAAAGCAGGGTTTGTGTCGACAAGCGCCATGGGGATGCCGAGGTCAGCGGCTTCCGTCAGTGGGGTGCGGATGCTGTCTGCGCCGATGCGATTGATCGTGTTCGCAGCGATCGTGTCAGCGGCGTTCAGCGGCGCGGCGGAGGGTAGGGGCGCGCGACCGAAATAGGTTCGCACCGCATTGGTCGCCGCCTGCCCAGGCTGAGTGCGGATTGCAGCGCCGATGCCGGAGGAAATTCCGCGGCCCACCAGATTGCCAGCGAATCCGCCTGCCGCGCCAATACCTGCCCCTAGAAAGCGACTGTCATTATTCTGGCCAGCCCCCGATAGGGTGCCGAATGCGATGTCACCGGCAAGGCCAGGGGACGCGAACCGCGACGCCAGGCCCGTCGCGCGGCTAGCCATTCCCAGACCGTACATTGCGCCAAACGTGCCCAATCCTTGCCCCGCGAGGGCTGCGTAAGGGTGCGCAGCAAATGCGCCCTGCTTGCGGGCGTTTAAGTCCGCCAGGTCGCCACCGCCGAGCAAGCTGGTAATCTCGTCGGAGGTCCCGCCCAGCACACCGTCAATTGCGGCCATGGCACCGATGCCCACGGGCGATGTTGCGATGTCCTCCCATCCACTGGTGGGCACGTCGCGGGCGCTGTCGAACAGCGAACCCTTGTACTGGGGATGCGCACGGAGCCACTGCCCAGCTTGAGCCACACTCGCAGGGTCAAGCTCGCCATATCCAGCGGCGCGCGACAGCGTGTTGAGCGTCTCGATGTCTGCGCCTTTGCGCAGCAGCTCGGTCAGCGACTGCTCCAGCGCAGGATTGCGCTCGGTCTTCTGGCCGCCCGTGGCGAGCTGTGGGGTGCCTAAAGACGGAGCGCCGACCAGTTCGGAACGCTCCGGCGTCGTGTCGTTCGGGATCGGATTGCCGTAATAGTCCAGCTGCTGCTGCTTGCGGCCGAGAACCCGTTCAGACAATTCTTGGAACCGTGCGCCGGGATGTTCCCCAACCACATCCATGGGGTTCAGACCATTGCGATCGGCGATCCCCTTGTAGCGGACGCGATCGGCAATCAGCGACTGGTTGAGCTGTGCCATCCGGTTCGCCATCTCCTCGCGAAGGCGATGGCGGAATTCAGGGCGGAAGGTGCCGCCGTTACCCAACTGCTTTTGAAGGTTCGCAACCTTCTGATTCGCCCAGGTATCCGCCCCCGCAACTGACGCCTGCTCGCTTTCGCGAACGACGCTGTTCGGGTCCATCACTTTGGCGTACGCATAGATCAAATCTAGATCGCCAGCCGAATCCGGCTTGGAGCCTAATCCCGCCGCATAGCCGGGAAGGGCCTGCATGTACGCCTTGTACGAAGGCAGCGTCTCGTAGCTATTACGAAGCTCAGCGGCCTGTGACTTTGTCGAATTGCGCTCGCGCTGACCGTATTCCAGATTGGCCAGACGAAGGCGCTCTGCCTCATTTGTCGCTGTCCGGTCAGCAGCCGTAGCAGCCCGCATAGCCGCTTCCGATGCGCGCGCGTCTGCACGGTCAGCCCGCTCATCCCGACGCACCGCCAAAGGATCGCGGTTGGTCGTGAACGTGTTGAACGGGTTGCTGGCGGCAGCATCGTCGAACTGGTCGAAAGGGTTCTTCTGCATCAACGCGCTCCAACCGTCCCGCGACGGCCAAAATAGGGGACGCGACCATAGCCGGGCAGCGTCACGTGGATATGATCGCCCTCGTTCAGCAGGCGAGCGCTAGGGCCATAGTAGGCGCGCAAAGCGGCCATGTTCGTGCCCGCATAGTCGACGCCATCGCCCGACAGGTGGCTACTGTTCGGCACGCCGCCAACCAGGCGGTTGCCCTCGACGGTGCGCCGCCCGCTGGTCATCCTACCAGGCGCCCTGAACGGGTCAGGGAAAGGTCTGCGACCCGCTTGGGGCCGCACCTCCCTGCAAAATACGCTGCGATGCGCCCGCGCCGTACTTCTGGTCGAACTGAGCCGCCAAGCCGGGGTTTTTACGCAGGTAATCCACAGCACCCGCCGGAGGGATGGAAACCGCTGGCTTCTGGTTAAACGACCCACGCGGCAAAAACGTCTTGGTCGGGTTGCCCTGCGCGTCAAAGCCGTCGATAGCCGTCACCGGACCTGCTGCGACGTTGCCAAGATACTGTTTGGCGGCTTCTGGCCCAAGCATCTGCTCGATGAAGCGGTAATCGTTCACCGTGTCGTTGTTGACCGGCTTCGGATGCGCGCGCTCCCACTCCTGCTGAGCGGTCCACTGCGCCATCTCGTCAGCTTGACGCATGCGGTAGTCCTGAAGCTGCTGCTGACGCTGCCGGAACTGGTTGCTGGCGGCTGCGTAGGGCGTTGCCCCGCCGTAAGCGGACGATACGGCATCACCGATCGAGCCGAGAAGCTGAACGCCCATCCCGCCGCGCGAGAAGAAGCCCTTATCCTCTGGTAGCTGCGGCGTGGCGGCTTGCATCGCGCCACCGAGAGGACCGCCATAACCCGGTGTCTGCCCTGGGATTGGCTGCTGCGCGAAGCCCCGGAAGAACATGCCACTCGGCTGCTGCCCAAGTGCGTTGGGCATGGCGCCCAAATTGAAGGGGGGCATGATACCGGGAAGCATCAGGCGCCTCCCATCGGAGCGATGAACGCGAGGAGGGGTGGGACCGCCGCAGCATAAAACTTGACGTCACGCCACGTCATTTCTGGCAATGCCTGATTTAACAGGTTGTTCTTACCGCAGTCTTGCAATGCCAGATCGACCATGATGGAAACGGCCTCGACGCCGAGGCTGTCAACAAGCCCTGGGTTCGTGCCTTGATGAAGTTCGAACTTGCGACGCAGACACAGAATCGTGGCAAGGCGTTCAAGGAGTTCGGGATCACCGCTTTCGCTTCCGACGCGGGCGATGTGTTCGATGTAAACCAAGTCGCCAAAGCTAATCGTACCTGGCGTCTTATCCGACACGACGACGTCGAGCAGACGGGTTAGCGCTTGGGTGTTCCCATACGCGGCCCTGGAAAACTCGGCCTCGCTATCACGAATGCCCTGCACGACTTCCTCATCTGCCTGCCAGACCGGCCCGATTCCCAACTTGGCCAGTTGGTCGGTGGCATCCGCGTCGCCAGCATCGGCCAACAGCTGAAAATGGTGCGCGACTTCGACCAGATAGGGTTCACTCGAATACCCACGCGTCTCGCGTTCATCGCTCCGAGCCTGGAGTATCAAGGCCAGCGCCTTGCGATCGTCTGCATCGCCAATGGCGGACGCAAACCGTGCATAGCATTCGGCTGCGATAAGCGATTCCAGAAGTGGATAGGTGTCCCCGGCGGCCTGTTCGATGGCGAAGTCACGCAACCTGCGATACCCATCGAGATCACCAGCCGCCGCAGCTGCCATATCCGAGGGGTAGACGTTAGTCGAAGATGTCTTGATTTGCATGCCAACCGGTCTCCAATTTGGTGGAAACGGCTTCTGCATAAGGCAGATGGGCACGTTCGATTTTTATAGCGGAACAGGAGGTGATTGGCAACGGTAGAAGGCAACGGGGTGAGAAGTTGCGTCACACAAATGCGCTGCGTCGACTGCCTGAGGCGTTATTCTACCAATCCGTTTTTCCCCGTATTTTACGGGTATGAAACACCGATCTTCCCTGTTTCCACTCTGTTAAAACAGAGGCAATGCCGAGGTGGATGATCGGCCGCCCATTACGACGTGCCGCGTTATTTCAGGTTATTAAAACGGCTATCGCCACATCGATCATCCAATAAATCGCCTGTAGTTTACTGGATGAGGTTCGGTGCCTTTCCCGATAGATCATCGGTATTCACGTGCGCTGTGCTGGCCACCGTCCGCCTGTGCCTCGCGTGCGCGCGCGTATTGGTCGCAAATGCACCATTCGCACGGCGGACGTCGCCCCCGTTCGACGTTTTTTCCAGTGTCCGGAAATAGCTGGGGGGTATGAGCGGCAAGGCGTGACGAATTTTCGGAGGCCCTAAAGGATGGCCCGCCAAGCGCGGGCAGACTGCTCAGCCCGAGCGGTTGCTATTGCTTCCGCAATGTCAGGTTTTGACAGGTTCTCCGCCCCCAGTCGCTTCCTCGTCCCATTCGCTGTGCATGGCGATCAGGGCCATCAACAACGGTCGCATATGCCAGTTGATGTCGTTGCGGACGCTGTTGGTCAGGCTGGTCTCCCAGGACTTCGAGGCGTGCGCTCGTTCGGTGAGGTGATCCGGGTACATCGTCTTGAGGTGGTTGACAGCCTCACGACCGATGCTGCGCGCCATTCGGTCGAAAAGGCGGCGCGCTTTCTGCTCTTTGGTTTCGGTATTCGTGCCGCCGGAAATGGCCGGCAGGTTGGTCGGGGTCATCATGTGCTCCTGGGGTCGATTGGGGTGGGTCGCGCCGCCGCCGCGCGTTGCCGCGCGGGGTGCCCGGAGCGAAAGGGAATGGGTGTCATCCATCACCTTTTCGCTTCGTTCTGGAGGGATGGCGCGGGCACCTCATGGGCCGCGCCATTCCCCCCTATAGGGGGGAGGTGTGTTGGGGGGGGTGTTTGGGGGGACTGGTTGGGGGTGTCCGGGGAATGTGTTTGGGGGCCGTTTGGGGTGGCGTTTGGGGAACCCAGATCAACCTCCCGGATGCCCGTCACATCGCGCCCCTTGCCGCTGTCACGCCACAGGAAACCCTTCTCGATCCGGCGCGCCACGAACAGGCGTTCCATCGCCCTCTTGAGCCGAGCCTTGCCAATTCCTTGGGAGTGCGGCAGCGCCTCGAACACAGCCGGGGCATAGTTCGGACCCGAGCTGTCGGACACCGCGCGCTGCTGCCGAAAGCGCTCTGCTAGACACTTCAGGAATACGTCGTTGTCATAGGCGGCTTCTGCGATCGCCCGGTGTTCCCGCATGGCATCCTCGGGCACGTCCTCGTGGCGGACGAATGCCCAGTTGTGCCACAGGAAGCGAACCGACTTGCCGCGCTCCGAATAGTTCGGCTTGCTGTTGGTCAGCACGCGCGCTGCCGGATCATGCACCTCGCCTTCGCGGGTGCTCTCCAGGCCGAGGAAGATCCGCGAACGAACCTGATTTTCCCACGCCGTCGAGCCGCTGAACTCGTCCCCGGCCTTGTTGGGATGGCCGATCAGGATGACGACGCCGTCGATCTCCTCCGCCAAGCCGTCGACAAGACCAGCGAACGCCGCCACCTGATTGCGGATGTTCTCGTTCCCGGTGAAGAAGTGCGCGACGTTGTCGAGCGTGACATGCGTCGCGCCAGTTGCGGCAACCGTCGCCTTGAGGCTGGCCCACCGCTCGGTCGTGCTCATCCGACCTTCCGCGTCGAACGTGCACAATTCCTTGTTCAGCATCCCTTTGAGGGAAACGAGCAGCAGCTTGCCGCGCAGGTCCTCCCAAGTGATGCCCAGCGCCTTGTTGATCGACTCCTGCCGACGATGCATTTCGTCAATCGGATCTTCGCAGGTGATATAGAGCGACACACCCTGACGGACGGGCACGCCCAGAAACGGCAGTCCGGCGGCGGAGCAGGTCATGCGCTGCTGGGTCAGCAACGACTTGCCCGTCGCGCCCATGCCGGTCACGAAAACCATGCTACGCCAAGGCTCCCAGCCCTCCAGGCCCCATTCGCGATCCGGCACGGTCTTCCCCGCGAACTCCGCGGCGTCGACGACGGGCAAGAGAGCGACGTCGGGCTTCGTCTGAATTTCGGACGAAGTGGCGGCGGGTGCCGCGTCAACCAGCGCGGTCAGTTCGGCTACATCGCCGTCCCAGTTGAGCACGTCACCCTTGTCCGGCAGGCGGGGCAGATGAACGATGACTGGGCGTCCCTCCGCTCGCTCAACGTCCGCCTTCACCTTGTCCGCGAGCTTCGCGCCGGTGTTGTCGTTATCGGGCAGGATGATGACCGACCGGCCTTTCACGTACCCGGAGAAGTCATAGCCCCGCCAATCCTTGCTCGAAGTGGCGATGAGCCCCCAAGATGCCAGACGATCGGCCTTGGCCTCTCCTTCTGCCATATAGATCGGGGCGTCCTTCGGGGCGTTCGCCAGATCCTTCAGGCGATAGGGTACCTGATTGTCACCACGGCCCCAGCGCCAGCCGCCTGCGCCGTCCGGATGATCGTAAGCAAATTCTTTGCTGCGATCGCCACGGCCCGGCTGGATGCGGTGCTTGCGATACAGCACTTTGCCCGTCGCATCGGTGAACAGGAAGGTCGCGACGATGCGCTGCCCCGGATGGAGCTTGATCGCATGCGCCCGCGCACGGTCCGGAATCAGGCCCTCGCGGACCAGCCACGCCACGGCTTCGGCTTTATCAAGACCGTACGCGTGGCGCAGCAGCTCCAGGGTTCCGCCCGATTGGTCAGCCTCGGTGTCCTTGAAGGCGCCCGTATTGGAATAGACGATGCGGGCGCCCTGATTGCCCCAGCGCATCTCGCCAGGCTTGGACAGCCGCTTGTTGGGCTCACCCCAGACACGCTGCGCAACCGTCCCGATCAGCGAACCGAACGACGTCGTCTCCTGCGGTTCGGCGTAGGATACCGCGCTCATGCGTACCGCTCCACGATTGGCAGATCATGCTCGACCGACAGCCGGTGAGCGTAATCCGATGCCTGATGCGACTTGGTGAAGCGCACGCCCACGCCGCCGCCGCCCCTGGGTGCCTTCACGCCAACGATATAGCCGCCCGCGATGGGGAAGACGCAGACCGACCAGCGTTCCGACTCTTCACCCAGGCCACGCAGTTCGATCAGTTCGGCAGACGGGCGCAGGCCATACAGCCGCTTTTCATCGGGGGAGAGGCGCAGGCGCGCACCCAGCCGCCCCTTCGGGACGGGCTGAGCACGATACCAGGCGTCGAGCGTCGGATAGGCGACGATCCCGCGATCGATACCGAGGACCCCATTGAGGTCACTCGGGCTGTTGATCTGCTTACGGAACGCCTCGACCGTCGCAGCGGCCTTGCCGGGCACCTCGGGTGCCTGCCTAGAGGCGATGGGAATGACGGTGGCGCTCATTCTGCACCTCCATTGACGGACAGGTTGGTCGGGGCTGCTGCCGTGGGGGCTTCCATGGCCCGCTGGACCATTTCAGACGTCATCGCGCCCTTTTCCTGTTGCTCGGTGATGCGCCAGACGATCGCTTTTGCACCGCTGACATTGCGGCGGCGCAGGCCGGTGTCGAAGATGGCCTTCCGGTCCCGCAACTCGGTGAAGCGAGGCTGGAGGCTGTATCTGGGGTATTTGGCGATAGCGCAGGTCTCATCGACCGTGAGCCCGGCGGGGTGGGCATGGAGCGTGCGGTACACCACGGCACGCAGCCGTTCCGATGCATCGGCGATGCTGCCGTACGCTGCTGCGCTGGTGTCGGTCTGACGGCGGGTCATGCGGCAGCTCCCCACGCGAGGGAGGCGATCAGGTACGCGCGGGACTGGGACATCCCGAACGTCGCCAGCCGTTGCAGGCGGAGAACAGCGGTGGTATCTACCTCGTTGCTGATGTGATGAATGTTCAGATCGGGTCGTGCGGCGGCAACCGCGCGACCCTTTCGCTTATTGGGCTTCGGTGCCCGCGCCGAGATGTCCGGCATCGCTCACGCAGCAACCGGCTGCGAGGTCGATGCGACGCGACGCGACGCCTTCCACGTTTCGATGTCGACGGGATCGTAAACGATCCGGCGCCCGGCACGAACGAACTTGGGGCCGAATCCTAGCGACCTCCAATTCTCAGCCGTCTTGGGCGCGACGCCGATCAACGGCGCAGCCTCGACGGTGGTGAGCAGCTTCTGCATTTGCTGTCCTCCTGCCCGGCGGGATTGCCGGGGAACAGGAGGGGTTTGACGGGTGCAGAAAACGATGTCGAAATGTGTTAATGACCGAACATTAATACATTAATCTGAGCTCTTATTGCCGTTGGCGAAACTCTTTGATCCGATCGGCCGGCCGCGTCTGATTGTTTTTCCCGCGAGCTGCTTAGCTGCTTTCAAGGCGTTTTGCGCGTTGGTTACAGTAATGCCAGTCTGTGGTATATGCTGGCGGGCATCTTCTCCCGCATCACGTATTGCTACGTTACGCTCTGTAGCGCTAATTGCCCACGCAACGATCAATGGGTCTAAATTCGCCAATGTGTCTGGGGTCCGTGGCAGAGCTCCACCACCGTCGGTCAGTTGTTCTTCGCTAGCTTTGGCCGCCTCCAGATCTTGGAAAAAGCGATCGACCATCTGGGTTGACGTTTCAGCATCTCCCTCGGCATCGTCTGGCTTGAACACAGGAAGTCTCTGGACGCGTGCAAGCAGCATGTCGCGTTTCACGAGAAGGGGTACTGCAAAAAATTCAAGGTAGCCCTCGCCACCGTTCCACGGGACGGGACGACGCATTGCATATTCTGGTTTTATATTGAGGGCGCCATGCTCAAATCGGTCGCAAGCCACATCCCAAGTTACGTTCCAATTCGACTTGTCGAGCTCGCGTATTCCGCCTTTAGAGTTTATGTGGCAATAGGTGAAGTTGCCGCTCATTCCGAGTCGATACATAATCCAGAAAATGTGCAGCTGCCTATCAGATAGCTCTGATCCCCTTCCTTTCCATATTATCCGTAAATCGTCGGCTTGCTGCCACTGATCTCGCGTCAGATTGATTTGAGGCTCACTAGGGATAGAAAGTACGCGACGGACGATCGACGATCCAAAATTGTACAGGCGCTTGTCGATGATCCGATCGCCGTCTGGACCGTACACGGCGTCACATGGCGGCAAATGCACGATGCGCTCGTCAAATTTTGACTCCTCACCGGTCCACGTTCCCACAGCCGAAAAGAAATGACGCCCTATGATCTCGAAGACATCCGGGACTCTCAGGTATCCTGGCGGTACGATGGTCGTGGAAAAGGTTATTTCGTTCCAGTAGGTCACGTGTGCGCCTCCCAGCGCATCCGCATAATTGAAGGGGCGGCAGGCTGGGCGGAAACCAGCCGTTCGGGAGCTACCCTAGCCGCCCCAGCATCACGCCCGCCTTTCAGCGAGCGCAATCACGTTGGTTTCGTCTGTCTCGGTCAGAACCTTTTGAATATGCGTTGCCCATGCATCGAGCGCGGCCCGCTTTTCGTCGGTCCACTCGTGCCGCTGGTACACGCCAGCAACGCCGGATCTGGCACCTGACAGGTGATTCAGCACGGCCTCGGTCACCTCGAAGCGGATGCCCAACCGTTGGAACCCGGTCGCCAGGGTGCGGCGCAGATCATGCAGTCGCCAGCCGGGGATCGGCTCACCACCGTCCTTGGCCAACAGCGCGTCGATCTTTTCCTTACCCTTGGAATGGGCCGTAAACGCGCCGTCGGCCTTCGTCGTGAACACCAGTCCCTTGCGGGGCCATTTGTCCCCCCTGGCCATCTTGTCGATCGTCTCGATCGCCAGACTGCTGAGCGGGACGCTGTGGGGTTCACCGTTTTTGGTCCGCTCGCCTGGGATGCGCCACAGGGCCTTCGCGCGGTCCAGCTCGGCCCATGCCATGCCGGTCACTTCCTCGCGGCGCTGGCCGGTGACGATCAAGAGACGGATGATCGGCCCGAAGCAGCGATGGCAACCGGGCGCCGCAAGCCAGACGCGGCGCAACTCGTCGTCGGTCAGGACCCGATCCCGCGCTTTGACCGGCGGCGGCGTCTCCATGCCCTCCATCGGCGATATGGAAATGTCGCCACGCCAGATCGCCCATTTGAACAGGCGCCGGAGGATGGCGAAAACATTGCGGCGTCCGGCCTGCTGATCGGGCGGCATGGCGTCGAACACCATGACGATGTCGGCGCGCGTGATGAGGGGGAGTGCCTTCTTGGCCAGCACCGGCTTCACATGGATGCGCAGCGATCGCTCGACGAGGGCGCGCCAGCCATCGCCCTTGCACGACTTCAGGAAACTGTCGGCATAGGCGCCGAACGCCAGGTCGACTGCTTCCCGGCGGCGCTTCTTCTCAGCCTCGGCTGGATCGATGCCCTGTGCGATCAGGACCGATAGCCGCTCCGCCTCGGTGCGGGCCGTTGTGGGCGTCCAAGGCGATCCATGGCCGCCGATCGTAAAGCGCTGGGTCTTCGCCTCGCGCCCGCCCATCCGGTATTGCAGGACATAGGACAGCGCCCCGGCAGGGGTGATTTTCACCCCGAACCCCTTCAGGTCCTCATCCCACAGGAAAGCAGCCGACGGCCCCGGGCGGAGCGCGTCGATCGTCCTTTTATTGACCTTTCCCGTCGGCATTTCGTGCCCCGCCAGCAATCACCTGGCAATCACCGTAGCGGGAAGTGGAGGGAACATCAAGGAAACGCCGGGATGAGCGTACGAGGGGGAAGGGGGTGAACGAAGCTCGAACAGGAGGGCCTAGCGGCGGATATACCGGAAATACCACACCTCATGCCCCTGCCGCCGGGCCTTGCGCTCGTAACGGGTTTCGGGCCAGTCGGCGGGGCGGGTGAGGAAGTCGGCGGGAGTCCGCGCCTGCCATTCGAAATCGGTCCGCGCGTTCATGATCATCATCGACCAGTGGCAATAGGTCGGATCGTCGGTGCCCAGCCGGAATTCGCCGCCCGATTTCAGCTTGCGGGCGATGGTGTCGAGCGGGCCGTGGTTCATCATCC
>Ga0308159_1003771_pt1 | contig 14687 bp, 10 predicted proteins | sample PhyCR1_FD_201040 | JGI IMG/M metagenome (GOLD analysis project Ga0308159, IMG submission 201040) | Phyllosphere microbial communities from UC Gill Tract Community Farm, Albany, California, United States - DLSLC.R1 | ecosystem: Host-associated > Plants > Phyllosphere > Unclassified | place: USA... | reverse complement strand
CCGCCTCCGGGCAGATCCGCCGGCTGCGCCGTGGCGGACAAGTCGGCGTGCTTCACGATGGTCACCGGCACCGGGCTCGCATGCACCAGCGCCTGCGAGACGGAGCCCAGCAGCGCGCTGGCGATGGCGCCCTGGCCGCGGGCGCCGATGACGATGAGGGCGCACTGCGTGCGCTCGGCGATGTCGGCCAGCGTGGGGACCACCTCGCCCACGCCCACTTCGGATTCGCAGGGCACGCCGGCCGCGTCGACCAGCGCGCGCGCCGGGGCCATCAGGTGCAGGCCGGCCTCCAGGCTGGCGGCGGCGATGAGGTCGGGATCGCGCGAGACCACCATCTCGTAGAGCGTCGCCGGCTCCTGCACGTGCGCGAGCACCACGGTGGCCGCAAGGCCCTGGCGCACCAGTGCGAGCGTGTGGCGCACGGCATCGAGCGAGAGGTCGGAGCCATCGACGGCGACGAGGATCTTGAGCATGTTCGGAACTTCCTTTCTTCGGGGATCGGTGGTGCGGACCAGTGTAGTGGCGCCCCGCGCCGGGCCGTCTGGGACAATCGCCCGATCATGCTCCAATTCGAACTTCTCGCGACCGATCCCGACAGCCACGCGCGGCGCGGCACGCTCACGCTCAACCACGGCGTGGTGCAGACCCCCATCTTCATGCCCGTGGGCACCTACGGCACCGTCAAGGGCGTGATGCCGCGCAGCCTGCACGAGATGGGCGCGCAGATCATCCTGGGCAACACCTTCCACCTCTGGATGCGGCCCGGCCTGGACGTGATGCAGAGCTTCGGCGGCCTGCACGGCTTCGAGCAGTGGAACAAGCCCATCCTCACCGACTCGGGCGGCTTCCAGGTCTGGTCCCTCGGCGCGATGCGCAAGATCACCGAGGAAGGCGTGACCTTCGCGAGCCCCGTGAACGGCGACAAGCTGTTCATGTCGCCCGAGGTGAGCATGCAGATCCAGACCACGCTCAACTCCGACATCGTCATGCAGCTCGACGAGTGCACGCCGTACGAGACCAAGGGCCACAAGACCACCGAGGCCGAGGCGCGCAAGTCGATGGAGATGAGCCTGCGCTGGGCGCGCCGCAGCCAGGACGAATTCCACCGCCTGAACAATCCCAATGCGCTCTTCGGCATCGTGCAGGGCGGCATGTACAAGGACCTGCGCCAGGAATCGCTGGAACGGCTGGTGGAGATGGACTTCCCCGGCTATGCCGTGGGTGGCGTGAGCGTGGGCGAGCCCAAGGACGAGATGCTGGACATCATGGCGCACACGCCGCACCGGCTGCCCGCCCACAAGCCGCGCTACCTGATGGGCGTGGGCACGCCCGAGGACCTGGTGCAGGGCGTGGCCGACGGCGTGGACATGTTCGACTGCGTGATGCCCACGCGCAATGCGCGCAACGGCACCATCTTCACCCGCCACGGCGACCTGAAGATCCGCAATGCACGCCACAAGGCGGACCACCAGCCGCTGGACCCGACCTGCACCTGCCACGCCTGCGCCGGCACCGAGGGCGTGGCCTGGGCCGACGGCGGGCGCGGCGGCTTCAGCCGCGCCTACCTGCACCACCTCGACCGCTGCGGCGAAATGCTCGGGCCCATGCTGACCACCGTGCACAACCTGCACTACTACCTGAACCTGATGCGCGAGATCCGCGAGTCGCTGGACGCGGGCCGCTTCGGCGAATTCCGGCGCCGCTTCGCGGCCGACCGCGCACGCGGCGTCTGACGTTCCGGCCGCCGGCGCGGCAGGGCGTGGGGCGGCGGCCTACGCCGCCCGGCCAGGGCAGCGCCTACGATGCGGCCCATGCTGACCGTCCACCACCTCGAAACCTCCCGCTCGCAGCGCGTGCTCTGGCTCCTCGAAGAGCTGGGCGTGGCCTACGACCTGCGCCGCTACCAGCGCGACCCGCGCACTCGCCTCGCGCCGCCCGAACTCAAGCGCATCCACCCGCTCGGCAAATCGCCGGTGATCGAGGACGGAGGCGAGGTGATCGCCGAATCCGGCGCGATCATCGAGCACATCGCCGAGCGCTACGGCGCGCAGGCCTCGGGCGAACTCGCCCACCTCGTGCCGCAGGCAGGCACGCCCGAGCACCGGCAGTGCCGCTTCTGGATGCACTACGCCGAAGGCTCGCTCATGAACTGGCTCGTGATGAAGCTGGTCTTCAAGACCATTCCGCTGCAGCCGATGCCGTTCTTCGCGCGGCCGGTGGCCTATGCGATCTGCGGCAAGACGCAGAAGAAGCTGGTCGATCCGAACCTGCTCACGGCCCTCGCCTTCATGGAGGACCACCTCGCGCGCCACGCGTGGTTCGCGGGCGATGCGATCACCATCGCCGACTTCCAGATGAGCTTCGCGGTGGAGGCGGCGATCTCGCGCGCCAGCGGCGCGGTCGAGTTCACCGCCCTGAAGGCCTACCGCGACCGCATCAACGCACGCCCGGCGTACCAGCGCGCGATCGCGCAGGGCGGCCCGGTGGTGATGGGCTGAGGGCCGAGAGCCCATCACCGCACGGGGACGGGCATCCTTTCGCCCGCCTCGCCCCGCCCCGGCCGTCAGATGATGGGCACGCCGCCCGTCACCGCCACCGTCGCGCCCGACATGAAGCTGGCCTGGTCGGACGCGAGCATCACGTAGGCCGGAGCCACCTCGGCAGGCTGGCCGGGGCGCTGCAGCGGCACCTGCTTGCCGAATTCGCGCGCGCGCTCGATCGGCATCGTGGACGGGATCAGCGGTGTCCAGATCGGGCCCGGCGCCACGCAGTTCACGCGGATGCCCTTGTCGGCCAGCAGCTGTGCGAGCCCGCCCGTGAAGTTCTGCAGCGCGCCCTTGGTGGAGGCATACGCCAGCAGCGTCTTGTTCGGCTTGTCCGCGTTCACCGAGACGGTGTTGATGATGGCGCTGCCCGGCGGCATGTGCTTGGACGCGGCCTTGCTCAGGTAGAACGTGGCGTACACGTTGGTGCGGAAGGTGCGGTCGAACTCCTCGGCCGAGATCTCGTCGATGCTCTCGTGCGCCATCTGGTAGGCGGCGTTGTTGACGAGGATGTCGATGCCCCCGAGCTCCTTCAGCGCACGGTCGATGATCGCGTTGCAGTGCGCCTCCTCGCGGATGTCGCCCTGCACGCCAACCGCGCGGCGGCCTTCGGCGGTGACGATGTCGAGCGTCTTGCGTGCGTCCGCCTCTTCCTCGGGCAGGTAGGCGATGAGCACGTCCGCGCCCTCGCGCGCGAAGGCCAGCGCCACCGCGCGGCCGATGCCGCTGTCGCCGCCCGTGATGACGGCGCGGCGGCCCTGGAGCCTGCCCGATCCTTGGTACGACGCGGCGCCGTAGTCGGGCTGCGGATGCATGTCGGTTTCGGCGCCGGGCGGCGTGAGCGGCTGCTGGTCGTTGAAGGGCGGGCGGGGGCCGGCAGTGCGGGGGTCGAGCGGCATGGGTTCTCCTGCGATGCGTTCGGTGGGTTCAAAGTCGCCCGCCACCAGGTGCGGGCACAGTCCTGCAGTCTGGAAAACATGCGCACCCCGCAGGTGTAGGAGAAACGCGCCTCCTGTCCCGGCCCGGGTTACAGGGTGAGACACCCGGAGGCGGCGGGCGATGCCGGCGCCATGAGCGCGTTCAGCGCCACGTGGCGGCAGGTGACGGCCCCGGCGCCCTTGCCCACCGTGAGCATGCGCCCCAGGCCGCTGCCCCCGCGCCGCACGGCGCCGGCGGGCGCGGACGCCTCGCGGCCGATCAGCGCGGACGCATCGGCGGAGACCAGCGACACCAGGCTGTCCACGAGGAAGCCGCGCAGCCGCTCGCCCTGCCGCACCACCAGCACCCGCGACTGCGCCGTGGGTTCGGCCGCGGTGCTGCCCAGGAGGTGGCGCAGGCAGAAGACTTCCAGCGGCCGGCCGCGGCGCTCGACCATTCCGCACATGCCGTTGTCCGCGCCATCGATCCGCACGGCCGGGGTGGCGTAGTCGAGGATTTCCTCCACCTCCGCGAGCGGCGTGGCGCAGTCGCCTCCGGCCCGGTAGACGAGGAAGGTGGTGCGCGCTGCATCGCCGCGTGCCGCGTCCGCCACCGCCTGCGCGCCGCCGATCACCGGGGGCTGGCTGCCGAGGAAGGCGGCGACGAGCGGGTGCGCCAGCAGCCCCTCCACCCGCAGCACCGCCGCGATGCCGTGCGCCGACGTGCGCAGGGCCCCGGCATAGCATTCGGGATGCAGGCTGGCCCCGGCGCCCAGGGGCACCGTGGCGTCGGGCGCCGCCATGTCCATGCCCAGCAGCGCGTCCACCTGCACGCCGATGCGCCGGTCTCCGCGCTGCAGCACCATCAGCAAGGGCCTCGACGCGCCCGGCGGGAGGACCGCCCCGGCGGCCGGCCCGCGATGCTCCGTGCCCAGCAACCGCTGCAGATCGACCACCGCGACTTCATGGCCCCGCCAGGGCACGAGCCCGCGCAACGCGCCGCTCGCGGCGAAGAAGGCGCGCATGGCGGGCATCGGCAGGATGTCGGGCACGTCGGCGAAGTCGAAGGCCAGCACCTGCCCTTGCAGGGATGCGAGGGTGTGCCGATGCGCTGCCGCGCCGGCCTGCACGGCGGTGTCGCCGGGCGTGGCCTCCGCGGCCTCCACCGCGGGCACCACGCCCGGCGTGTGCTCCAGCAGGACGGGCACCTTCAGCACTGGCAGGGCGCGGGCCTCGGGATCCTGCGTGACCACCCAGTGGCCGAACAGCCCCCCCGGCGCACCGCCCAGCGCGGTGAGGGCCGACGGCGGCACGCGCAGCACGCCGGCGATGCTGTCCACGCCGATGCCCAGGCGCCGGCCGCCATGCGCCACCACTGCCACCTGTCGGCACCGGCCCGCCCGGACGGCGGGCGTGGGCAGGGGGGCGGCAGGCGTGGCGGCAGGGGCCATCAGCCGCTGCAGGTCCAGCACCGGCACCAACCGGCCGCGCAGCAGGAACATGCCCGCCATCAGCGGGGACGGCTCGGGCAGCGGAAGCAGCTGCGGGGGCATGTCCACGGCCTCGACCAGTTCGCTGGACGCGATGGCGATCTCCTGCCCCGCAGCGCGGACGATGCCGAAGTGCAGCACCGTCGCGCCGGCCGTCATGCGCCCACCTGCGCCGCAGGCGCAGCCCGGCCCGAGGCATCCGTGCGGATGCGCATCGAAAGCCGTGTCAGCTCTTCCAGCAGCTGGGCGACGTTGCGGGTGGCGGCGGTCTGCGCCTCGGTCGCGTCGTGGATGCCGGCGATGGACGCGGTCGTCTGTTCCACGCCCTGCACGATGCGCTCGAAATTCTCCGCCGCCTGCGACGATATGTCGCCGCCCTGGCGCACGCGCCCCACCGACTCGGCGATCAGCTTGGTGATCTCGCGCGTCGCCTGCGACGACTTCTCGGCCAGCTTGCGCACCTCGTCCGCGACGACCGAGAAGCCCAGGCCGTGCGAGCCGGCCCGCGCGGCCTCGATGGCGGCATTGAAGGCCAGCAGGTTCGTCTGGTTGGCGATGTCGCCGATCACCTGCACGATCGCGTTGATGTCGTCGGACGATTCCTGGATGGCCTTGGTGGCCTCCATGGAGCGCTGCAGCGTCTGGCTGCCGCGCCGCGCCTCGGCCTGCGTGACGGCGGCCAGTTCGGTGGAATGGCGGGTGGTGCGCGCGATCTCGCCGATGGTCTCGGTCAGCTGCTGGATCGAGTGGCCCATCTCGTTCACCCGGTTGCGCACCAGCTGCTCGCGCTCCACCTGCTCGCTCACGTCGATGGCGTACTTGATGATCTTCACCGGGTTGCCGTCGGGCCCGATGATCGGGTTGTAGGTCGCCTGGATCCACACCGGGTAGCCGTGCTTGCTGATGCGCTTGTACAGGCCCGAGTAGAACTCGCCGCGGCTGAGCTTCGCCCAGAAGTCGCGGTACTCGGACGAGCGCACGAAGTCGGGCTCGCAGAACATCTTGTGGTGCTGCCCCACGATCTCGCGCAGGGTGTAGCCCAGCGCGTCGAGGAAGTTGGCGTTGGCATGCAGCACGTTGCCTTCCAGGTCGAACTCGATGACGGCCTGCGCGCGGGACATGGCGTTGACCTTGCCCTCGTATTCGGCGTTGCGCATCTTCTCGGCGCTGATGTCGGTGGCGTATTTGACGACCTTCACCTGCCGTCCCTCGCCGTCGAAGATCGGGTTGTACGACGCCTGCAGCCAGACCTCGCGCCCGTCGCGCGCGATGCGGCGGTACACGCCCGCCTCGAACTCGCCATCGCCCAGTTTGCGCCAGAAGTCGCGGTAGGCGGGGCTTTCGGCATATTCGGGCTGGCAGAAGATGCGGTGGTGCCGGCCGAGCACCTGCTCCATCGTGTAGCCCATCGTCTCGAGGAACAGCGCGTTGGCCGTCAGCACCGTGCCGTCGACCGAGAACTCGACCACCGCCGTGGAACGGCCGATGGCCTCCACCCGGCCCGCGTTCTCGGTATTGCGCTGCTTGGCCTCGGTGATGTCGGTGGCGTACTTCACTACCTTCACCGGCCGGCCGTCCTCGTCGAGGACGGGGTTGTAGGACGCCTGGATCCACACGTCCTGCCCGTTCTTGCCGATGCGGCGGTACTCGTTGCTCTGGAATTCACCGGCGGCCAGGCGCTCCCAGAACTCCCGGTAGTCGAGGCTGCGCACATGCTCGGCGTCGCAGAAGATGCGGTGGTGCACCCCGAGGATTTCCTCGGCGGCGTAGCCGAAGGTGTCGAGGAAGTTCTGGTTGGCCTTCAGGACATGGCCCTTCAGGTCGAACTCGATGATGGCCATGGCGCGGTCGATCGCGTCGATATGGCCCTGGTATTCCCGCAGCGCGGCCCGCTGCTCCGACACGTCTTCCAGCAGCAGCACGGCCTGCCTCACCGCACCGTTCTCGTCCCGCAGCATGAAGGCCTGGGTGCGGGTCACGCAGTTGCGCTTCCAGCTGCCGAAATGGCGGCCGGTGGCGGTCTGCACCGTCTCCGCGGCGTCGGTCGCGAAGCAGGCGTCCAGCCATTGCGCCGCACGCGGGAAGCAGCTCCGGTAGTGGTGGCCGATGACGTCCGCCTCGGCATGCTCGGTCATTTCCAGCACGGCGGGGTGCGCCGCCACCACGTGGCCGCGGCCATCCAGTTCGATGAAGGCTTGCGATGCCCGGATGGCTTGGGCGAATGCGAGGGGCAGGTCGCCGGAAGCGGCGGCAGGCGGATGGGACATGAAGGTCTCTCAGGAACAGCGAAAAATGATTTGATTTCTTTGTCATTATTAAAGAAAACATCAATTTCCGCTTACCTAACCCCTTTGAAAAGTCCTATCCCGCACTTTATTTATATCACTTGCAGCATTTTCCTGCGACTCCCGCCGCGTCCCGCCTACGACCGCCCGGCGGCTGGTCCGACCGCTGGCGTGCTGCCCGTGCCGCAGGCATGGCAGAACCGCGCGAACGCACTCTTGCGCGTGCGGCAGTTCCCGCAGCGGTCGAAGAGGCAGATGCCGCAGTGCGGGCAGAAATCGATCGCCTCGTTCTTCAAATCGACGGGCCGTTCGCAGCCGGGGCACACGCCCTTGGACAGCCGCGCCAGGGCGACGTCGTAGCTCAGCTCCTCGCGCCGCTGCGCGTCGGGCAGCGCCTCCGCCTGGCGCTGCCGCTCCAGGTAGCGGTTGAGCGCCAGGATGGCGTAGCGGCCGACGAGCACGGTCGCCACGATGCCGACGGCATAGCGCACGTAGCCGCCGTAGCTCGGCAGGTAGGGAACCAGCTCCACGAAGAACACGAACACCGCGAAGAAGATGAAGCCCCAGACGAAGGGCCACCAGGTGCTCTGGCGCTTCTTCGCGAACAGCCAGCCCGCGGCCACCAGCAGCGGCAGCGTGAGCGCCAGCCGGTAGAGGAAGACGCGCAGCTCCACCTTGCGTTGCGCCACCCGCATCCGCTCGTAGCCCCCCGCCTCCAGCTGCTCCAGCCGCTGCCGTGCGGCGTCTGCCGCCTGCCGCGCATCCAGCGCCGCCTGCTGCTGGGCCTCCACCGCCTGCTGCGTCTCGCGCTCACGCGCCTTGAGCGCGTCCAGCGCCTGCGTGCGCTGCACCACCTCGGGGTTGTGCTCGGACTGCTGCGTGGCGCTGCGCGTCGCGATCCAGTTGTCGAAGCTCTCGCGGGCGGTCTGGCTTTCGCTGCGCGCCTTGCTGCGCTGCAGCCGCGCCTGCTCCAGCGCCGCCTGGGCGCGCCGCTCGGCCCCCTCGGACGACTCCACCTCGGTGCGCAGTGCCAGCGCCGCGGGGCGGTCGAGGAAATCGTCGAGCTGCAGCGGCGCCTCCACGCGCGGCAGATCGCCCACCAGCGTGCCGCCGAGCCCGATCAGGAAGCTCGCGAACACCACAGCCACCAGCCACAGGCCGCGGCGGAACCATTTCTCGGACAGGCGCAGGGATTTCGCCATGAAGGAACTCCTTTTCTTCTTTCTTGCTGTCTGCAAAAGGGACGCACGGGACCGGCAGCACCCGGTCCTGCGGCGACTATGGGCCCGTTCGCGCGCCGCCGTCCAGCGACAGCGTGACCGGCGCGCCAGTCAGCCCGGCACGCTCCAGCCAGACGAAGGCGGAATCCACCGTCACCGTGGCGATGCGGCCGGCGTACCGGTCGCGGTCGGGATGGTCGTCGAAGGCCACGTTCGCCGCCGTGGCGCGCGCGCCCAGCCGCGTGAGCGGGCCGACGCGCAGCACGGCCGGCGCATAGCCCCGGTCACGCAGCCAGGCCTGCGCCGCGCCGCGCGTGCGCACGGCGGCGGGCTCCATCGCCGCGGCCAGCGTCTCCAGCGCCCACTGGTTGGACTGCTGGTAGCGCGTGCCCCATGCATAGCCCACCATGCTGTAGGCGGGCTGGTGCATCGCCAGGGTGCGCGGCCGGTCGGCCAGCACCGCGGCCAGCCGCGCCTGCGCCTCGGGCGACGGCACCAGCCATGCGGACTCGTGGCGCCAGAGGTCGTCCAGGAAGAACTGCCCCAGGCCCTGGCGGTGGACGTGGCCCTCGGCGGTGCCGCAGGCATTGAGCTTGTGCGCCACGCGCCAGTGCCCCTCGGGCGTACGGTAGGCCCAGCCCATGTGCGAATAGTGCACGCCGTACTTCGACAGGTCCTGGCCCGCGCGGGCCAGTAGCACGACCCGTGCACCGGAGCGCCGGTGCTCCGCATCGAGCGCCCGTGCGGTGCGCTCGGCCAGCTGCATGCCGCGCTCGATGACCTGCGGCGTGGGCCGGCGGGCCTCGCACGAGCGCCCCGCGTGGGCCGGGCCGGCCGCGAGCGCCGCGGCCAGGGCCAGCCCGGCCGCCGCCATGGTGGTGCCCCTCACAGCCGCTCGTCGTGCAGCAGCGCACGACCCAGCGCATTGGGCACGAAGGCCAGGACCTCGCCCGCGGCGGACAGGATCACGCCCGTGCCGATGACGCTGCAGGCGACGACGGTGCCCACGCCCGCGGCGATCCCGGAGGCGGCGCGGCCCGTGACTTCCACGCTCACGCGGGCACCGTCCGAAGCGCGTTCCAGCACATAGACCGTGCCGGCCGCCGAGGCCTCCACGGCGCGCACGGTGAGCACCGCGCCGGCCACCGAAAGCGCCGCAGGCAGCGCGACCGCCGCGCCGGCCACCGTGGAGCCCACGGAGGCCGCACCGACGACCGACGCCACCGGCAGCATCGACAGCGTGAGGGACGCTTCGCTCTGCGCCCGTGCCGGCGCCGGTGCAGCCGCCGTGCAGGCGATGGCGATGGCCACGGCACCGCAGAGCGCCATTCCCGCCAGCCGGCGGCGCCATCCAGCGGGGAGGATGCGGGCGCGGTGCGAAGGCACGGGCCCGCGGTACGGGAAATGCGACATGGCAACGGTCTCCCAGCTTAGTTCACGGCACGGTCCGGGCGCACTGCGCCCACGGGCGCCTCCTGCAGCGCAGCCGGGGACGTCTCTGCGGCGGCAGACTGCATCGCATCGCGGCGGCCTGCCAGCCGGGCTTCCGCCAGATCGGCCTCATGGCGGTCGCGCAGCATCTTCGCCAGCGTGAACGCAGTGGTCAGCAGATACAGCCAGCTCACGCCCAGGAAGGCCTTGTAGGGGGGCGAGATGTCCATGTCCAGCAGGCCCCAGCCGGTCAGCCCCACCGCCACGGCGAAGCCGCCCCAGACCACCAGCTTGAAAAGCGGCGTATCGCCCGCCCCGCGCCGCGTGGCGGCCTGGTTGTCGCGCACGAACTTGGCGAGCATGAACACGGCCGAGAGGCAGAAGACATAGCCCATCACCATGAAGATCTGCTCCAGCCGCTCGCCCGGCAGCCAGGCCAGCCCCACCGCGCAGCAGGACGCGGCGATGCCGAACGACACCCAGACCTGCAGTTGCCAGGCGGACGTGTCGCGCTGGACGAGGGGGGCGGAAAACGACGGGGAAGGCGAAGGACGCGGCATGGCAGCGGGGGCTTGCGGCCCGTGGTGGAACATGGGCGGCATCATGGGAGCGGCGCCGGCGGTGGTTTCCGGAAAGCTACGGGGTGCCGGCATATCGCCCGGCCAGTACCGCCAGGCGATACTTTTGCTGCGCGGTGGGTCTGCATGGCGTTCACGGGAGCCGCGCCATCGGTTAGGCTGCGGCCTTCCGATCGCACAAGACCCAGGAGGAGCCCATGCCCGCCCCGAACTTCGCCCGCGCCGCAGGCGCCCTACTGCTCTGCGGCTGCGGATTCGCCGCGCCCGCCCTGGCCGGCGTGGTGGCCGGCACCGGCGGCGCCCCCTCGCGCACCCAGCTGGGCGCGACGGACGCGGTCGGGCTGCAGCCCGCCCCCAACCAGCTCGGCCACGTGCTGCTGGTGCCCTATTTCACCGCGCAGCAGGGCCAGATGACCGTGCTGCACCTGGTGAACACGGACCTCTCCAACGGCAAGGCGATCAAGCTGCGCGTGCGCGGCGCCGCCAACGGCGACAGCCTGCTTTCCATGACGCTGCTGCTGTCGCCCGGCGACATGTGGACCGGCGCGATCACCGCCGGGGCCGACGGCCGTGCGCAGATCGCCACCGCGGACGGCTCCTGCACCGCACCCCAGCTCACGGCCGGCGTGCCGCAACCCTTCGGCACCGACCGGCTCGATCCCGCCCTGGGCGCGGCCGACCGGGCCAGCCAGACACGCGAGGGCACGATCGAGGCCATCGTCGCCGCCGACATTCCCTCCACGCCGGTGTACGGGACGAACGGCGAGGAGCGCTCGGCGCTCTTCACGGCGATCCGGCAGACGTCGGACGTGGCGCCCTGCACGGGCTCGGCCATCGACGCCGCGCTGCAGCAGGACGCCGGCGACGAGGCCACGGCGGCCGCCCGCGGCTTCGCCACGCCGTCGGGCGGCGTGGGCGGCACCTGGTACGTCATCGACGTGCCGGGCGCGACCACCTTTTCGTCCCCCATGACCACGCTGCAGGCCGTGAACGCGGCCGGCCAGCCGGGGCGCGGCAATTACGTGCTGTTCCCGCCCACCGACCAGGTGATCGTCCAGCCCGAGCGCTTCACGGCCGATCCGCTGCTGGTGTCGGCCGGCTTCGCCGTGCGCCAGAAGGATATCGACGGCGCCACCAGCGTGCCCACCATGGCCGCGGTGGTCACCGCCCGCGCGTACGACCTGCCCGATCTCTCCACGCCCTACCACCTGCCCGCATCGGAGGCCAATGCACGCCGCACGGCCACGGAGCTATCGGAACTGCTGAACGCCCGCGAGGTCCGCAACCAGTACGCGCTGGAGCCCTCGATCTCCGCGCAGACCGACTGGGTGTTCGCCATGCCCACCAAGCGCTACAGCGTGGCGATGGATTACGCGGCCGGCGCGCGCACGTTCTCGGTGGTGCCGCCGGCCGGCACGGGCGACCAGTTCTTCCATTCGGACAACACCACCGTGTCCGGCAACCAGGTGTGCAGCGCCAACGGCAGCTGGTCGTTCCTGGTGTTCTCGCGCGAGGCTTCGGTGTCCACCAACGGTGCCGCGATCCCCTCCACCCTGCCCCTGGTGCCGCGCCTGTGCGGCGCGGTGTCAGTGGCGGCGTTCAACGGCGTCTCGCCGCTGTCCACCTCGGTGGCGCGCTCTCCGCTGCGCAACGGCTTCCAGTCCGGCTGGGCCACGCTGCAGGTCAGCGATCCTTCCGGGCTGCCCGTGATCGGCGCCGCGTTCACCAAGCTGACCAATCCCAACGTCGCGCCGGGCCTGGCCGGCCGCTATGGCCTGATCTACCCGCACATGATCCGCCAGCCCTGACGGCGGTGCGGCGCCGGGCCCCTCAGATGGCCAGCGGCAGTTCCGTGGTGGACACCACGTTGCGCAGCGCCATGAACGAGCGCACCTGCCGCACGCCCGGCAGGTAGAGCAGCTGTTCCGCGTGCAGCCGGTTGAAGCTGTCGCTGTCGCGGGTGCGCACGAGCATGAAGTAGTCGAACTCGCCCGTCACGAGGTGGCATTCCATGCAGCCGGAGATCCGCGCCACGGCCTCCTCGAACGCGGCGAACGATTCCGGCGTGGAACGGTCGAGCACCACGCCGATCATCACCAGCATGCCGGCGCCCACCGCGCGCGGGTGCAGCAGCGCGACCGTGCGGTCGATCAGGCCCAGCCGCTTCAGGCGCTCCACGCGGCGCAGGCAGGCCGGCGGGCTCAGATGCACCCTCGACGCGAGCGCCACATTGGAGAGGGAGGCATCGCGCTGCAGCGTGCGCAGGATCGCGCGGTCGGTGCGGTCGATGCCCGCTTCCGGCACGGCGGTGGAGGCGGCCTGGGCGGGCGGAGCAGCGGCAGGGCGAGGAGCAGGCGCCGGCGCGGCGTCCTGCGGCTTGCGGGTTCTGGTGGCGCACATGGTCGTTCTGGCGGCATGGGAGAGGGAGGTCCCCATTCTCGCCATCGGCCGGCCCCCGTCCGAAAGCCGGCCGCGTTGCCGCGATCGCCGCGCCATGCCCGTCTAGTCTTGGAAATGCGTCCCGATCGCATCGAATTTGTCAGATAACTTCGCCAATCCACACCAAAATGTGGAAACTGCGGGCAATTCGAGAAATATTTTCGCGATTATTGAACAATTGGTTACTTCAAGCCGCGGTGGAGACCACTTCGCCCGTCAATGGAGTACCTCATGAATTCTCTTCGACATATCCGGCTGGGCACCCTGCTCGGACTGGGCTTCACCCTGGTCATCCTGCTGGGCCTGTTGCAGGCGGGCATCGGCCGGCTGCGGCTGGGCTCGGTCAGCGACGACATCGAAACACTCACCACCGACCGCATCGCCAAGGTGATCCTCGTGCAGGAAGTGCGGGACAACGTGAATCTCGTGGCGCGTGCGCTGCGCAACATGGCGCTGCTGGAGGACGCGCAGCAGACCGCGGAGGAACGGCGCCGCATCGACCGTGCCGTGGCGCGCAATACCGAGATATTCGGCCAGCTGGGGCAGAGCATCCGCACGCCGAACGGGCGCGCGCTGCTGGAAAAGCTCCTGCAGATCCGCACGCCCTATTCGGAATCGGTGGACAGGGCGGCCGAGCTCGCGCAGCAGAACGACGTCGCAGGCGCGCGGAAGGCGCTTCTGCAGGACGTGCGCCCGCTGCAGCGCCGGTACTTCGATCTGCTCGATGAACTGAGTGCCTATCAGCAACGGCTGATGGCGGACACGAGCGCGGAAGCGAAACGGGAAGCCAGCAGCGCTGCCTCGCTCATCCTGCTGCTCGCGGTGTTGTCGGCCGCGCTGGGCGCGCTCGTCGCGTGGTCGATCACGCGCCGCGTGAAGGGCCAGCTCGGCGGCGAGCCCGCCTACGCCGCCCAGATCGCCCAGGAAGTCGCCCGCGGCAACCTCGCCGTCCACGTCGATCTGCGCCCCGGCGACTCCTCCTCCGTCCTCGCCGCCATGGGCTCCATGCGCGCCAACCTCGCCCGAGTCGTCTCCGAAGTCCGCCATTCCAGCGAATCCATCGCCACCGGCGCCTCCGAGATCGCCTCCGGCAACGCCGACCTCTCCCAGCGCACCGAGGAGCAGGCCTCCAACCTCCAGCAGACCGCCGCCTCCATGGAGGAGATGGCCTCCACCGTCAAGCAGAACGCCGACACCGTCCGCACCGCATCCCAGCTCGCCTCCTCCGCCTCCGCCACCGCCGCCCGCGGCGGCGACGTCGTGGGCAACGTCGTGCGCACCATGGAAGACATCACGGCGTCGTCGCGCAAGATCGGCGACATCATCGGCGTCATCGACTCCATCGCCTTCCAGACCAACATCCTCGCGCTCAACGCCGCCGTCGAGGCCGCACGCGCCGGCGAGCAGGGCCGGGGCTTCGCCGTCGTCGCCGGCGAAGTGCGCACCCTCGCGCAGCGCTCCGCCCAGGCCGCCAAGGAGATCAAGGCCCTCATCGGCGAGAGCGTCTCCAAGGTCGAGACCGGCTCGCAGCTCGTGGGCGAGGCCGGCACCACCATGGGCGAGATCGTCGAGCAGGCCCGCCGCGTCGCCGACCTGATCGCCGAGATCGGCGCTGCCACCCACGAGCAGGAGCAGGGCATCTCCCAGGTGAGCGATGCCGTCAACCAGCTCGACCAGGTCACCCAGCAGAACGCCGCGCTCGTCGAGGAATCCGCCGCCGCCGCCGACAGCCTCAACTCCCAGGCCGCACGCCTCGTGCAGCTCGTCAGCGTCTTCCAGATCGA
>Ga0308159_1003770_pt1 | contig 14687 bp, 13 predicted proteins | sample PhyCR1_FD_201040 | JGI IMG/M metagenome (GOLD analysis project Ga0308159, IMG submission 201040) | Phyllosphere microbial communities from UC Gill Tract Community Farm, Albany, California, United States - DLSLC.R1 | ecosystem: Host-associated > Plants > Phyllosphere > Unclassified | place: USA... | reverse complement strand
TGGTCGCACCCGCTTGCCAAATTCCTGTGGCTTGAATAGGCAGCATCGCAATGCGGGTGTAGCTCAATGGTAGAGCAGCAGCTTCCCAAGCTGAATACGAGGGTTCGATTCCCTTCACCCGCTCCATAACAAACAGCCGTTCCTCAAGAGCCGACTTGCCGCTGGCAAGATCGATGATTGCGGCCAACCGTCCCTCGACCTCCAGCAGTACGCCGCGCCCGTCCGGATTGGGCGTGAGGACGATGCGGTCGATCAGTTCGCGCAGCGCCGGGATTGCCTCCAGCCGGGCCTCGGGATCGGCGAGCGCTTCGTTCAGCCGTTCGACCTGCGCGCGATAGTCGGCGGCGACCGTGGGGTGCAGCGCGACGACCGGCATTGCCTCGATCTCGGCAAGGGCGCGTTCGGCGGCGTCCTGCTCGGCCCGGGCTTCGGCAAGCGCCTCGCGAATGTCGGCGAACTCCTGACCGCCAGCAGCGATGGCGGCGACCAAGCGCTTCACCTGTCCCTGTGCGGCCGTCAGGCGCTTCCGGAGACGCGTTTCGTCCCGGCGGCTGTCGGCGGCGCGGCGGGCATATTCGGCGTGGTACTCCCGGACGAAGACCTCGACCAACGCTGGGTCGAGCATCCGCTGGCGCAAGGCAGCCAGCACCCGGCGCTCGTAATGCTCGGTCGTGATCTGCCGGTTGTTCGTGCAACTGCCGTCCGACTTGTGCTTGGTGCAACCCCACCGCTCGGTCCCGATGACGATCCAGCCCTCGCCGCACAGACCGCAGACGCCTAGACCCGACAGCATCCGACGCGGACGGACGGTCCGGTGCAGCTTGACGCCGTGATAGGACCGCCGCCGCGCCTGAACCGCCTCCCAGGTCTCGTCGTCGATGATGCGGAGGTGGGGGACCGAATGGACGACCCGGTCCTCTAAGACGTTGACGCGGATGCGGACCGTTCGGGAAACTGGCTCGGGCACCTTGCTGGTGCGGTTGTGGACCAGCCGGCCGACATAGAGTTCGTTGCGCAGGATACCATTGCCACGTCGACCGTCACCGTTGATCGTCGAGGCCCGCCAGTGCGATCCACGAGGCCCCTTGATGCCATCCGCATTGAGCCCGGCGGCGATCGTCCGTGCAGCCAGACCGCGGGCGAACTCGCGGAAGATGCGGCGGACGACCTCGGCCTGCTCCTCGTCGATCTCGCGCAGGCCCCGGATCGGACGGCCACGGGCATCCATCTGGTTGGCGGTCCGATATCCATAGGCGAGACCAGCCGGCGAGCGACCGCTGGACACGGTGCCACGCTGGCCGCGCTTGATCTTGGCGCCGAGTTCCTTGCGGAACTGCGAGTCCATCAGGCCCTTGATGGCGCCGTTGATCTCGGTGATGACCCCGTCCGACAGGGTGAACAGCCGAGTGTTGTGATATTCGAGCTGCTCCCGGATGCGGTGGCTGTCACCCTGGTGTCGCGATAGCCGGTCGGTGGATTCGGCGAGCACCTGATCGATGTCGCCTTGCCTCACCCGTGCCAGCATGGCGGCGACGCCCGGTCGCTGCTCCTCGGCGATCCCGGCGGCGCCGCTGATCGCATAGTCGGTGAAGACATCGACGACGGTCCAGCCTTCGCGATCGGCACGCTCCCGGCAAATGGCGATCTGATCTTCGATCGACCGGCTGTTCTGCAACTGGCTGGAGAATCGGGCGTAGATGACCGTCCTCATTCCGACCGGCTCCGGCCGGTCGCCCGCAGGTCACGCACGGCGGCCAGGCGCGCCCAGGCTCGGACGAAGCTCTCGAGTTCGGGTTCCGGCCGTATCGCGGCGGATCGCAATGCATCCTGTTCTTCGACTGCGACAGGACCCAACGCTGCACTCGTCGGCTGGCGTTGAAAGGTCGCCACTCCGATACGATCGGAAAGATCGTGATATTCCAAATTTTCCTCCGGGGTGAAATTGCACCCACGGCAATCCTCACCTTCCAATCTGCGCATCTTACTCGGTACAGGCATGACGCCGCTCGACCGTCATTCCTGTACCGAGCAAAAAAATAGCCAGCTTGCGCATGCACAAGCTGGCCAAGGCTGAGCCTTCATCAGGAAGGCGAGCAGACGATGTTGCCCTCCGACGACAACCGACGGCGGTTGCCGCCGGACACAGGCTTTACGGGCTGGCCGGCATCGGATGATCAGGCAGCTACCTCTGTCAGAGGTATCACGCCCCGGATCATCTTGATCTTGCCTGCGCTGATATCGATCAGCCCGTCTTTCTTCATCGCGGACAGTTCGTAGGCGAGCGTGCCTGCCGACTTCGCGGACTGGGAGTCAGCGACATTGGCGATCGTGCCGAGGATGGGATTATCGGCCTGCGCTGCGATAAACGCCGTCCTTACGTCGTCTCGGGACAGCGGTTTACCGGGTGCACCGCCCGTCAGACCTTCTAGCAGGGCTACCATCGCCTTACGAAGCTCCGGCGTATGGGCCTTCGCGCCGCGGCGAATCGGCGACTTGCCGAACATCTCGGGGTAGGTCGACGTAATGTTGTCGTAGGCCCCGTCTTTGCGACGCAGCAAAGCACGGGGCGTGAGGTCCGCACCCTCGGAATTGGCTTTGGCGACCTGCACGATGACGATGTCTCGGTCCCCGAGATCCGGGATCGCGGCGCGGACACCGCTCATGTCTTCTGCGTCACCGGCGAGGCGGACTTCGACGACCGTCCTCGGTGTGGTCGACCACATGGCGGATCCACGTAGCCGCTCGATCGCGGCGTCATCTGCCCGCTTCGCGGCGTCCTTGGGCGTGTGACCGATCACCGCCCAGAACATTTTCTGCCGCCGAGACAGACGGTTCAGATAGAAGAGGAAGTTCGTGGTCGCTTCCGAATTCGCCAATTCGAAGCCCGCCATGGATACGGCAGAATCGAGGATGACGCCGACGATCCGATCATGCGGTCGGCCTTCCTCCTCGACGCGAGCGTTCCAGTCCTCGAGAAAGCCTTCGACCCCCTTGAGGACCGGACTGGGTTGCCAGCGACCGCCTGGACCGCGCTCGAACAGACAGGCGTTGGGTTCGGGGAACTCGATGTCCGTCATGCTGAGGAACGCCATCACGTGGATGCGGCCGCAGATGGCCGCCGCGTCCTCGTGAGTACCGCCCAGTTCCTTCACCATTTGCCGGGAAATCGCGCTGATGCGTTGAAGGAGGTGCTCGCGGAGGTCCTCGGCCGTCAGCACGAGGATGTTTCCACGAACGCATATGTCTGCCCCCAGCCATTGGTCTGGGACAGCATCGCCGACAGCGGCGATATGCGCGGCCATCCACAGAAGTAACTGGGTCTTGCCGGTCGATCCGGCCCCGAACCAAATGGTCGCTCCGGTGGCCGGCATCAGTCCATTGATGGCATAGTCCATCGAGTGGTCATACGAAGCGGCGTCAACGGCGCGATAATGCCCCTCCCGCGCACGGATCGTCCAGCTCTCGTCGGTCATCTTCTCGTTCTCCCGCTTTCCCGTGCGGGACTATTCTCTTTCGGTTAAAAAGCGGATGACGCCTCCTTCGCCAACCAGCGCGACTTTCACAGCTCGTCGCAAATCGGTCTGCATGTTAACGAAGTCTTAGGTTTTCATTCCCATGTAGAGGGAGGTGGGGGTGGAGGCGGTGAGCAGTTCGGACTGCACAACGACGCCACCCCCACCGACCGTACTGGGCAAAAACCCTTCGCGAACATGTTCCGTCTGCGGCGGTATCGATCGTGCGGACCTTGGGCGTATACCCGCCATCCCGAATTCGCGCACTGGTCGGCAGCATCCAGGATCTGAGTGCGGCGAAGTCCGCGCAGGCAAGCATCTCAATCCGGCAGCACTGCTCCGACGACGGAAAGCGCAGAAGGCGCGATGCGTGTGGGAAAGCTCAAATCTTCCAAAGAGGAACTAACCTTTGGAGGAAAAATGAGACTGAATGCAAAGCAGGTCGATGCGGATCTTCGTCAGGCCCGCCAGTACGTCAACGACGCGCTCCGAGAAGCCGTCTGCCGTTGGATCGATGATAACAAGGCCAGCCGCGCCCGGACCGCACGCGCGTTCGGCATCTCGGCCGAACGCGTCGGAACATTCGAGTTCGAAACCATGATGAGAAAGCACGAGGCGGAGCGCCGGGCGAGAGTTCGGAACGAGCCGATGGTTACAATCGGCGGCTGCTGAGGCACGGCAATCTGAAACGCACTGTCCAAAAGGCCCACCTTATGAACAGTGCCTTTAGGACGCTTGAGCAAGGTCCGTAAGTTAGGGAAAGAAGATTTGAGCCAAGCTCGAAACGATCAGGGTAGGATTTGACCCTGGAGGAAAAGAGTGGCGAGAATTGCATATTACCGTGTTTCGACAAGCACGCAGTCGATCGAAGCGCAGCGCAGCGCGATGGTCGGTCCGTTCGACAAGGAGTTCAAAGACGAGGGAGTTAGCGGTCACGTGCTCGCCCGGGATCGGAGCGGGTTCTCCGAGATGATGGCGTATGTTCGCGAAGCGGACACGCTGTGTGTCTACGCCATTGACCGCCTCGGTCGTGACGCCATCGACATCCAGCAGACGGTACGCCTGTTGCGCGAGAAGGGAGTGGCGCTGAACGTCAAAGGTTTGGGCGTCATCTCAGGAAGTGTCGGCGATCTGATCGTCGCCCTCCTTGCCCAGATCGCCGAGATGGACCGTGCCATCATTCGGGAGCGAACCGCGGCAGGGCGCAAACTGGCGCGCAAACGGCTGGATACCGACGGAATGACTCAGAACGGGGCCAAAAGCCTCGGGCGGCCACCCGCACGCGACGCTGACGAGGTACGCGCGTGGCGCAAGGAAAACGACGCCAGCCTGCTGGATACCGCGAAACACTTCGGCATCAGCCTTTCGACGGTCAAGCGTTACCTATCTTCCAGCGGTCCGACCGCTGCTGATCGCCGCCATTGGATCGAAGCGCCACTCGGCGACGGCGCAAAAAAGGCCGTCACCGGTCCGGTCTCGCATGATTCCGACTGCCTTCCTATGCGGTCGGCCACACCCGATGCCGATCGAGAGGTTGCCGAACCCTTCCTCCCTGGCCCTCCACCTCTGGTCGGTCCCCTGAAGGCGGATCTCTATCGCGTCGAAACCGTGCTAACCGGTGATGAGACGTCCGAGGTCGTGGTTCGCGATGTTGATGTCCCATCGTCCGCCACGCCTGACGATCGGGAGCCCCCGGGCGTTGCCGAAGGAACCCTGCAACTCTCCGCGGAGGCGCCTGCGGTCCTCAGCAGCGACATGCAACCGCGGCGAGGCAAACCGGCTCCGCATGGCTCTGATGACACCAGCGTCGTTGGCGGAGGTGATGGCGGAACGCGGCCAATTGAAGGTGCTGTCGGCGTTGATGGCCAGATGGCCTTACCCTTTGATGACCCAAAAGGTGTGGTCGCTCAGTAGCGCAGTTGCCAACGCATTGATGGCGGTATCGCGTAAATCCGCCATCAATGTGCAAGGCATGATTGTCGGGTTGATATCGGCAGCACCACTTATGGCCCCGTCCCGGTCGCTCGGCGCCGCCCAGTGACGGCTTGAAACCTGCTACCCATTCATGTCGGATGGACCGAACGCTCGCGGTGAGCTCAGCGAGCCTTCGTGAACGACCGAGACTGGGACCTTTCTGCCGATCGGCGGTGCCCTGTGAGCGTCCGGTTTCGCTGAAACCGGCTGTTCATGTCGCTGCATAAACCGGCTTGCCTATATTCAGTCCTGCGGACACTCTGGAACGGCGACTTCAAGGCAGAAGCTCCAGGCAAACAGGCGACCGCATACCTCTGGCCGAGGGCATTACATGAACGGTAGGCTCAATTCGCGACCGCGGTGATTTTTTTGGGCGGCAGCAGCCCAGCGGCGTTCAATTCACGGGCGGAATGCTATCGACAATGATGCGTGACGCCGGGCAGCCTGAGGGCTAACGCCAATCAAACATCAAAGGAATGAAGCGCCCATGCCGTTTTCGCCATCCGAGTTGTCAATGTGGTCCAGCGATTCCGGCGAGCGGCCAGCGCAGGCGGACGATCGCGCGATCAACGAACGCTATGTTCGGGGCGAAGGTCGGATCGTTATCGAAAGCAATCGCGAAAAACTCCCTGGTTTTGTGAACCAGCTCAAGGATCCAAACTATATGGATCTTCGGCCATTCTATCAGCGTCGTCCGAGATGGGATACACGGACTCAGAGCCTACTTATTGAGTCGTTCATCATGAACATCCCTGTTCCTCCAGTGTTCCTATATGAGAGAGACTTTAATTCATACGAGGTTATGGATGGTCAGCAGCGAATTACAGCGATCAAAGACTTCTACGCGAACTCATTTAAGTTGCGCGGTCTTGAAACTTGGCCGGAACTCAATGGTCGGACCTACCTTACCCTGCCTGAGAAGCTGCGTGCTGGCATCGACAGGCGTTCTATAACGTCAATAGTTTTGCTGAAGGAGTCGACGGAAAGTGAAGAGGAGGCGTCTCTTCTACGAGAGACGGTCTTCGATCGATTGAACACGGGGGGCATCAAGCTCGAACGGCAGGAAATCCGGAACGCCCTCTACCGAGGCTACTTCAATGAGATGCTGAACGACATTACGCGCACGGATGATTTCCGGGAGGTCTGGGGAATGCCTCGCTGGGTCGAGGGTGAAATCGACACCAACCCGACACTCGTCGCGGATCCATTTTTTGCAAAGATGGCAGATGCGGAGGTGGTACTTCGATTCTTCGCTCTACGGCACGTTGACCATTATCGGCGCGGCATGCAGGGCTTCCTGGACCTGTATATGCGGCGTGCCGCCAAATTCAGCGACGCCGACGTTGTCGAGTTGCGGGAGCTGTACGCTCGCACCCTTTCTTTGGCCAAGGAATTGTATGCCGAATACTTATTCAGACCCTATTCGGCAGAGCGCGGAGCTTGGGAAGCGAAGCCCCACCGCGCTTTCCAAGACGCCGTGATGATTGGAATATCCGAGCGCCTCGCCGATGAGGTGACGCTGAAACAGCGATCACCCGAAATTCTTGAGGCAACTAAGCAACTATTTCTGTCCCATCCAGATGGCACCTTCACTGGTCGAGGAAATACGAAGCAAGACATCAAAGATCGAATCGATCTTTATCGGAAAATGCTCGCAGAAGTTCTAAAATAGGATGTATAATGCCTTCTTGGAGCGCACGAAGGAGGCGATCTCAGCGCTTCGTAGACACATCCACGCGTCGGACCGGTTCCGCACAGCGGTTTTCGAACAGACGTTGCGATGCGCCGCTGCGTCACCATGCTTTGATCCCGAACTAGGTTCGATCGAGGCGGTGCCCAATAGAATCGAATGGAGGATAATCGATCACTGTGCGGCGGTAACCCGGATTTACTCAATCTATGAGCAATTCGCTCACGAGATGATCCGAGAGCATCTCAGTCTGTTGCAGGGGCGGCTTGCATTTGATGAATTGCCTGAAAAAATCCGTTCCTCCTATCGTGGCGGCGTTGCGAAGATCTTGGAAAAGATCGGCGGGCCTCGGTTCGCGGCACTCGACGTGAGCCAAATAATCGCGGGATACCACGACGCGCTTTCTGGTAAGCCATACGCGATCGAGCCTCAAGCAATGCTCATGCAGGAGCAGAACCTGCGCCTTCCTGAGCTGGAACGTTTCATGAGAGCCTGCGGGATCGACGATGTCTCTGGCTGGGTAGAAGCCCATCCAGCAGTAGAGGCATTTTTTGCAACGGGCGGCAGGCTAAACGCTACCGCAGCAACCGAAATGGCCGCGTTGATCGGTTATAGGAACGACGCAGCTCATGGCAGCATCGACATAGGAGACATTCTGCACATCAATGTTCTGACGGAGTTCTGCGACTTCATTGGCGCCGTTTGTGAGGCACTTGCGGAACGTGTCCAGCTGGCCGGGCTCCGTTCGCTGCAACCCCACGGGCATGTACTAGAACGCGGTAAAATTACAGAGTCTTTGAAGGGCGGTGCTGTGGCCATTGGCGAAATCTCAGGCGCGGTCGGAGTCGGCAACACCGTTTATCTGTGTGGGGAAAATTATTGCTTGGAGCGGATTGTCACAAGCCTCCAAGTAGAGGGCAAGCAGTTCGAGAATGTCGACCTTGGAGTGCCGACGGAGGTTGGCCTGATGTTCGATGGAGCGTTTAAGAAGAACGGCAAGGTGTTGATGCTTGAGCCGCTTGCTGTGCCATTGCCAGAATCTTCGGATTCTTCAGGGGAAGGTCGCTCGGATCAGCCGGCACATCTGCAGCCAGGTTCTGTCACAGAGAAATGATCTGGGCTGGTAGCCATACCCCCTCTCTTTCGTATCTGACTTAAGCTGCATACCAACGGCAGGTTTTAGCGCGAGCTGACATTTACCGTGGTGCGCTGAAACGACTTAAATTGGTCGCGAACCGACTTTGGTGCCAGTGAACGGCGGCCCGGTTACCGAACCATCCGCCCCCAAAGCCTTCGGGCAGCCTTCCACCAACCTAACCCTGGCTGTCAGCAATTAAACTGCGGGATCATCCATCAGGGAGAAGATATCCCGCAGTCGCTAGAATCGATGCTGGGCCCGTTCGGATCAGGCTGCCAGCGGTCGGGTCCGAACCGCCGCACGATCGGCAAAGGCGACACCGCGAGCGACCAGCTTGGTGAGTCGCGCCTCGGCGCGGGCGATGCCTTCGTCACGGTCAGCCGGCTGGTTGGACAGCTGGATCAGTTCGCCCGGTGCCAGTCGGTACGCCTTGCGGATGCCGAGCTGCGGCAGAATGATCGCACGCGATCCGCCCCGGCTCAAATACAGGCGGCAGTCGGTCTGCAGATGGCAGATGCCGTCACGTACCGCGCAAAGCGTGATGCTGGTCGGCCGATAACCGTCTTCGCCATCAGCGAAATCCAGATACACCAAGTCGTTGCCGCTGCTGTGCGCGATGGCGCCGATCCGCATTCGCCCTTCGACTCCACCCAGCTCACCAGCGACGATCGCGGCGCCGGGCTTCATCGTGCGGCTGCCGACCAGCATCTGGGCGACTGCCTCGGTGTGGCGGCGGATGATCGCGGTCTTGTCAGTCGTCATTATCGTCTTCTCCATTTTCATCCCCGGATCGGGGACCATCCTTCTCCCTTCGTGCCTTGCCCCCGGCAGGCGAGCGGGACCGCTGCGGTTCCCGCCCGTCATGCTCAACCGTCCCGGTAGCGCGGCACCCAGACGTCGTAGAAACCCTCCCATTCCTGCTGGAATCGCGCCTGCGCGGTTTTGGCGACAAGATCAGGGTGCACCTCGCCCCAGCCCGAGGAGCGATGGACGCGCGCCATGCAGACGACATGGGCGTGAGGCCGGCGAGCGGACAGTTCGTCACCTGGCATATGCACGACGGTCATGCTGGTCAGTCGGCGTTGCAGCGCGAGCTTTTCCAGTGTGTACGTGCCGACCAGCGACAAAATATCGGCAGGTTGCCAGCTATGTGGGAACCGCATGGTGAGTACGACAGCCAGCAGCTTTTGGTGCGCTTTCGTTTTGGCGTCATACCCCTGGAAGATAGTTTCGAGCGCGCCAGGCTCGACCGCGACACCGGGCGCGGTGACGATGCGGTGCATTGTACAGGTGATCGGCCATAGGCCATCCGCTAGCCAGTCGTGGTCGTTCGGTTTGCTGGGTTGGAGTTTTGCGCGAGCGAGATCGGCGACGCGGTTCTCCTTTCCCTTTGCAGTCTTACGCAGCAGCGCAAAACCGAAATCAGGGAGCGATCCCATCGGGTCATCGTAGAGCATGTCATCGGCGTCGGACGGGCTGATCCAGGGCAGCGGCTTGCTCATCAGCAATCCCCCCAGACAGCGGCAAGGAAAGCATCCGCTCGCGCCAGCCCGGGTTTTAGATCGCAGCCTCCGTCAGCGGCGGACAGCCGTGCCGGCATCATCGGCCGCAGACGACCAGGGGAAAGGCGGAAAATCGCGTCGCTCTCATCCGGTTCTGCAGGATCGGGCACCAGCCACGCCTCGGAGGTACGCGATAGCCAAAGTCGTCGGACGTGATGCCAGACGGTGCCGTGGCGCTGCCACTCTCCGACCGCGCAATAGAGCGTGCGGCTGCCGATGCTCGACGCTTTCACTACCAGCGCATCGCACCGGGCAATGCGGGTCCCGCGCTCGACGGTGTCGAGATCCCCGCGTGACGGCTCGATCGACGGCACAAGCAGCAGTTCGGCGGCGGCGATGTGTAGGTAATTGCGAAAAGGCGGCGGGATGATCGGGACCGATCGGTCGATCCGCCAACCGGCGCGCTCGGCGATGGCGAGCGCGCCAGACAGGGCGCGCGCCTTTGCAAGCTCGCGCTCGCGATTTACGATGTACATGGAAGTCCTTGATATTGTGCGGGAGCGGCGGGCTGCTCGCCGACCCCGCACCATCATTTCGCCTCTACGGCACAGCCGCGGACTCTATCCAAACCATTCCCGGCCGGCTCGGCCGTCTTCACCACCCTCTCCCCGGGTACATACGACGGCACGTGCGCCTGAAGCCGTCGGGTGGATCACGGCACCACCATCAATGCCCGATGCGGTACCATTTCACTTTCGGTGCCTCGACGCTGTCGATCGACAGGCGAACGGCTCGCAGATCGTCGATCGATCCGCTGAACAGCTGTGCGGGCGCTTTGCCGTCCAGTACGGCGAGTGGCAGATCGAGGGCGTGGCGGATGGCGCCGCTGTCATGGTTGAGCCGCCATTCCAGACGCTGCAAGATGTTGACGAACAGCCGCAACCGTTGCTGCTGTACGCCATCGAGTTGCATCGACAGCCGCCCCTCGGCGATGAGGGCGACCGCCTGCTCGTTGGTAAGGTCGATCACCGCCATCAGATGTTCGGGCGCCAGACGATGGGTCAGCATGATCCGTCCGGCAAGGTCGGCCAACGCCCAACCCGATGGATTCGAACCAGTTTGGCCGGGAGGCAAATTCATTCTAATACTCGCGGAAGCAGGATCACCGCCCGGTCGGGTCGGATCAGGCTGCCCGTCCTTTCATCACGGCCGACAGCTTCGCTGACTGCGGTCGTTTCCGCTCTTGTTGCTCTATCAGCGGCGCTTGCCGCTGCGCCTTCCGGAACCGCTCAGGGCGGTGGAGGACCTGGCGCGGCACCGCGCCACACCGCCCGCACCGCCGGGCCGACACGGTAGCTGGTCATGCAAGAGCGAGACTGCCGCGACATGACAAGGGAACGATCGGCACGGCGATGACCATGGTCCCGACCAAGGCAGAATCAGGCGACCGGGACTTCGCGGCCCCTAATTTTCGCAGTAAACGTGGGTCCCCCACGTTTACGGTATTGCGCCTAACTTTTTTGCCATGTCAGAAAGCCTGTTTTGACATGCTCCTAAATGGCGATCCCGAGGGTTCGGAGGACTGTTTTGACAGGGTCTTGGCGGCGGAGGGCGAGGCGCGGCTTACCCTGTCAAAATGGTGGGGGGCAGGGTCTTGGGCTTGACCGCAGGCGACGAGGGTCGCTGGCTGTCAATGACCTCGTAGCGGACGCATAAATCGCCAGCCAATGCCGCTAAACATTGAGTAGTTGCTGGCGTGCGGGGTGCCGAGCAGCATGCCCAGCTTGTGAAAATGGTGGTCGGCATAACGCTGCGGATCAGCTTCCACTACACGCTTACGCTCCACACAAAGATGGATCTGGTGCCTCGGTCATCACGGCATCCGCAGGCACGATGCCAGCGAACTGATCCAGGGCGTGATAGCTAGAGTTGCAAGTGCTATAGGTAGCTATAAGCGATTTGAGACAGTAGTCCGTTCTGGTAATCGTTTTGCCATGCGATTAAGAGCTTTGACATGAAGGTCGGCGCGCATGACGGTCCAGCACCGCTCGGCCACATGTGGCTGCGGGCCCATTTCGGGCTCCGCGCCCCCGCGCCCCATGTGGAAAGCTATGTCATCGCTGGGGCACGCCGGACCGAAACCAACGGGTCGGACATAATCGAGCTTTATCCGCGCGCCTATGCCACCGGCGATGACGTTGTCGCCAATCTACGGTTCGCGTTGCGATATGAGCCGCTGGATCTGGGCACGCTGTCCGCCGCGTTCGCGGCCATTTCTGCCGATACCATAGCGGATTGGGTTCGCCGGGAACCGAGCGGGAGCTATGCGCGACGGGCGTGGTTTCTGTACGAGTATCTAACAGGCGACGTCCTTGCTGTGCCCGATGCCACGGCGGGCAATTATGTCGAGGTGCTTGACCCCGCCAAGCACATCACCGCCGCCCGTCGCAATTCTGCGCGCCACCGCGTGATCGACAATCTGCTCGGCGTACCCGGGCTGTGCCCTACCGTCCGCCGGACGCCGCGCCTAGCGGCCCAGATCGACGTTCATATCGATGCCGAGGCCCGCGCGATCATCGAGCGGTACGATCCGGCGGTGCTGGCTCGGGCGGTCCGCTACCTGTTCACCAAGGAAACTCGTTCGTCCTTCGCGATCGAGGGCGAAACGCCGACCCCGGACCGCACCGAACGGTTCGTCGCCGCGCTGCGATCGGCCTCGCGCTTCGACGTCGGGGACGAGGCGGCCATCGTGCGCCTGCAGAACATGATCGTCGACCTGCGCTATGCGGCCACCGGCTGGCGGACCTTCCAGAACTTCGTCGGCGAGACGACGGTCGATTTCCGTGAGGAGGTGCACTTTATCTGCCCCCGGCCAGAGGACGTGCCGTCGCTGATGGCGGGATGGATGGCACTGACCGCGCGAATGCTGGAAGACGCAGTCGAGCCCGTCGTCGCGGCGGCGGTCGCCGCCTTCGCCTTCGTCTTCATCCACCCGTTCGAGGACGGCAACGGCCGCATCCACCGCTTCATCGTCCATCATGTGTTGAGCCGGACGGGCTTCAGCCCGGAGGACCTGATCTTCCCGGTGTCTGCCGCGATCGTGCGTGACCAGCGCAGCTATGACGCGGTGCTGGAGCGCTTCTCGCAACCGCTGTTCGCCGCGATCGATTGGGCGTGGACCAACGAGCGGGAGATCAGCGTCCGCAACGACACAGCCGCCCTCTACCGCTACTTCGATGCGACACCGTTCGTCGAATATCTGTATGACCGGGTGGTCGACACCGTCCGCACCGACATGCACGAACAACTCGGCTTCCTGACCGTGTTCGATCAGGCGATGGAAGGGGTGCGGACGGTCGTCGACATGCCCGACCGGCGCGCGGCGTTGCTGATCCGCCTGATGCTCCAGAATGGTGGGCGCATGTCGGCGGCGAAGCGGGGTCAGTTCGCAGAACTGACCGACGACGAAATCCGCGCGATGGAAGCCATGGTGCAGGCGGCGATGGCGGACGGCGGATCAGGGCTGTCTGCTGGCGGGTAGCTTCCGCCAGCACGGCCGTCAGCTCGACCAGCGTCTGCGTGGCGCATCAAGAGCCGTTGCGATCGTGTCGGCATTCCGCGCGTCGATATCGATCACGTGCTTGGCGGAAAAAGGAACCTCGGTGCCAAGCCAGAACTCCTCATTCTCGGCAATAGCGTAGGGTTCGTTATCAAGGATTCCGAGATATCCGTCAGTTGTCCGTTCTCGAACCAGAACCCACATGCGCTCGACCGACACATCCTCGTCCGGGTCGTCCACACTGATGCAAAAGATCAACTTGGCGAGGTCGCCGACCTCCAGGCTTTCCCGCCTGTGTCGATCTGGAATCCATAAAGTGCCGGGCGCTTCCGCATGGCGCGCTTCGCCATCTTCAAGGCACCATCCGTCGATCTCGAAATCCGGCTCGCGCATCAGACCATGGTTAGCGGCAAGGACGAGGGCCGCAAGATGCCATAGATGCGCCGAAAGCGGCAGCTTCCAGTCGGTTCGTCAAATGGAAGCCGGCATACTCTTCGCGGCGATAGGCCCGTCGCAGTTCGCTGGCATGACATGATCGATAATACACATTCCAATAGCTGGTCACCCGACGCTTGGTCGTGGCCCAGAATGCTTGATTGTCGATGATGAACGCTGCCAGAATTTGCTCGACCTCAGGCGTGAGTGCCTCGGATACGTCGTCCAGTATCTCGACGATGTACTCCCCCAGGAGCGCGACGATGAACGGTGCGCCCCATGGTTGTAGATCGGTTAGCAGGTCGCGAGCAGCGCGTTGTCGCTCATACCCATCGTTGCTGCGGGTCTGCAAAGCGCGCACGAACGGCCATGCATCGTCGTCATGGCTGACCGGCAGTTTTCCAGACATGAAATACAGACGCGCCGGGATCGATACGGTTTGTCCCATCGTGCAGACGGAAAAGCGCTCGGTCCATTGCCGATCAGCAAGCCCCCGAGCCCCGATTTTGGCGGCCTTCAACGCAGCGGGACGATGCTCTATAGGAAAGGCCTCGGCGAGCATCCCAGCCCCGATGTCGGTGAGCATCTCTTCGTTGGCCATTCCAGCACCATAGTCTATGGCTTGGCGCGCGCAATCGAGCGACCTGAAGGCATCAACGCCAATCTGCCGACCGACCGAGTCGAGCCTGAAGTTGATAAGCCATTGTTTATGATGCTTAATTCCTCGCCTTCAACCATGGCGGTTTGTTGTCGATTCCCTTCACCCGCTCCATCACCGCACTGAACCCACGGATTTCCCCCATTCCGGCGTCCGACCGCGCTTGGCGGGACACCGGGCTGCAACATCAGGCTGCGCGCACACCGCCGTCGTCCACCC
>Ga0308159_1003769_pt1 | contig 14691 bp, 12 predicted proteins | sample PhyCR1_FD_201040 | JGI IMG/M metagenome (GOLD analysis project Ga0308159, IMG submission 201040) | Phyllosphere microbial communities from UC Gill Tract Community Farm, Albany, California, United States - DLSLC.R1 | ecosystem: Host-associated > Plants > Phyllosphere > Unclassified | place: USA... | reverse complement strand
GCCCCGGCGCTCGCCCGCGGGCGTAGCATGGAGCGCATGTCCGCTGACACCCCCTCTGACACCACCTCCGCGTCGAAGCCGTTGATCGCGCTGCTCAACGCCCCCGGTGCCGAGACCGAGACCACCCAGAAGCCTTCCGCGTCGCAGTGCTGCGGCGGCGGTTCCTGCTCGCTCTGAGTCCGCGGTCCGCGGCATCCTGACGGCGGATGCTGGCCCGACCTGGGTTCAGTGTGCGATCGGCGCGCCGTCGAGCTGGTCGGCGGGTTTGCGGATGAGGAAGGCTCCCGCGATCAGCGGAACAGACAGGATCGCCGCAATGAGGAAGGCCGCGCGCGTGCCCGCGGCGCCGCCCTCGAGTCCGCCCCCGGCGGCATCCGCGACCGATGACATGATCGTGATCAGCAGCGCGATGCCGGCGGCTCCCGCCACCTGCTGCACGGTCCCGACGATCGCCGAACCGTACGAGTAGAAGCGCGGCTCGACGGAGCCGAGCGAGGCCGTGAACAGCGGCGTGAACGACAGGGCGAGGCCGATCATCATGATCGTCTGCACGACGATGAGCAGCACGAACGAGGTGTCGGTTCCCATCGTGGTGTAGAACCACAGCGATGCACTCGTGATGACCGCGCCGGGAACGAGCAGGATCTGTGTTCCGTAGCGGTCGTAGATCCGACCGATCAGGGGGCCGGCGAGACCCATGGCGAGGGAGCCCGGCAGGACGGCCAGACCGGTCTCGAGCGGAGTCTTGCCGAGCACCGTCTGCAGGTAGAGCGGAAGCAGGGTGATCGCGCCGAAGAACGCCATCGACATGATCCCGAGCTGCGTGACCGACAGGGTGAAGTTGCGCGAGCGGAAGACGCGGAGATCGAGCAGAGCCGAGTCGCTGCGCTGCAGGCGCAGCTGACGCCATACGAACGCCGCCAGCCCCAGGACGCCGACGGCGAGCGACACGACGAGCGTCACGGTCGAAGCGTCGGCGGCGCCGGCGTCGCCACCGTGTCCGCCGCCGATCTGGCTGAGACCGAAGACGAGGCCGCCGAAGCCGAAAGCCGACAAGATGACCGAGGTCACATCGATCGGGGCGTTGCGCGTCTCACCGAGGTTGCGGATCCAGCGGGCGCCGACGAAGAGAGCGATGAGGGCGATCGGCAGCACGATGCCGAAGATCCAGTGCCAACCGAGCGACTGCAGCACCAGGCCCGACATGGTGGGGCCGATCGCGGGGGCGAGCGCCATCACGATGCTGACGCGGCCCATCATGCGTCCGCGTTGCGACGGCGGGACGATCGTCATGATCGTGGTCATCAGCAGCGGCATCATGATGGCGGTCCCGGAGGCCTGGATGACGCGGGCGACGACGAGCACCTCGAAGCCGGGGGCCGCGAACGCGACCAGTGTGCCGGCGGAGAACAACGTCATGGCGGTGATGAAGACCTGCCGCGTGGTGAAGCGCTGCAGCAGGAAGCCGGTGATCGGAATGACGACGGCCATGGTCAGCATGAACGCGGTCGTGAGCCACTGCGCGGCGACGGCGGTGATGCCCAGGTCGCGGATGAGGAACGGGATGGCGACGTTCATCGTCGTCTCGTTCAGGATCGCGACGAACGCGGCGGTGAGCAGCAGCCAGATGACGCGGCTCTGCTCGGTGGTCACCCCGGCGCCGGCATCGGCGGCGGAGGAAGAAGTGGTGGGGACGGTGCCGGTGACGGCCATGACGAGGTCCTTCATGTGCGGGGGGCTTCGTGGCGCCACGAGAGGCGACTGCGACAGGGGTAACCGGGGGTCGCGTTCGATTATTCCGACGTCGAGATAAATCGGAGAACGGATGCCGCGGGTGCCGCGGGCGATCATGGTCGGGGCGTTCGACATCGCCCGGCCGAGAGCCGGTGTCGGTGGGCGGACGTAGGCTGACGAACATGAGCATGGGCGGAATGGGCGGGAGCATGTTCCGCGGCGTGGACGCCGACGTGCAGCGCCGCCGCAACGCTCAGGCACCGCGGGTGCCGAACCTCGGGCGCCGCGTCGTCGACCTGTTCCGGCCCTACCGCGCGCGGATCGCGCTCACCGCGCTGCTCGTCGTCGTGGGCGCCGCCGTCGCGGTCGTTCCGCCGCTTCTCGTGCAACGGATCTTCGACGACGCGCTGTTCCCCGTCGACGGGTCGAGCCCCGACCTCCACCTCCTCGCTCTTCTCGTGAGCGTGATGATCGGCCTCTTCCTGGTCTCGGCTGCGCTGAACGTGGGCCAGACCTGGCTCACGGCGACCGTGGGCAACAGGGTGACGGGCGATCTGCGCACACGCCTCTTCGACCACCTCCAAAACATGGAGCTGGGCTTCTTCACGCGCACGAAGACGGGCGTCATCCAGTCGCGCCTGCAGAACGACGTGGGCGGAGTGTCGGGTGTGTTGACCAACACCGTCACCAGCATCCTCGGCAATGCCGTGACGGTCATCGCGTCGCTGGTGGCGATGGTCCTGATCGACTGGCGTCTGACCCTGATCGCGGTCGCGCTCATGCCGTTCCTCCTCTTCGTCCAGAGGCGCGTGGGGCAGGTGCGTGCGCGCATCGCCGGCGAGACGCAGGAATCCTTGTCGGAGCTGTCGGCCATCACGCAGGAGACCCTGAGCGTGTCCGGCATCCTGCTCTCCACGTCGTTCAACCGGCAACGCACCGAGTCCGCCCGCTTCGATGCCGAGAACGACAACCAGGTGCGTCTGCAGGTGCGCCGGGCCATGAGCGGTCAGGGCTTCTTCGCGGTCGTCCAGGTGATCATGTCGAGCGTTCCCGCGGTGATCTACCTCGTCGCCGGGTACCTCATCGGCGGGGGCGCCGGGGCGATCACGGCCGGGACCATCGTGGCATTCACCACCGTGCAGGCCCGGTTGCTCATGCCGTTGATGGGGCTCATGCGCGTCGCCCTCGACGTGCAGACCTCGTCGGCGCTGTTCGCCCGGATCTTCGAGTACCTCGACCTGCGCCCCGCTATCGTCGACGCGCCCGACGCGGTGCCCGTCTCGGCCGCGCCGGGGCCGGTGGGGCGCGTCGAGTTCCGCGACGTCGAGTTTCGCTACCCCGACGCTCCCGAGAGGGCGCGTCCCACCCTCGACGGCATCTCGTTCACGGTGGAACCCGGTCAGCACGTCGCCTTCGTCGGCCCGTCGGGCGCGGGAAAGACGACGATCCTCTACCTGACGCCTCGCATGTATGAGGCGACGGGGGGAGCGGTGATGTTCTCGGGCGCCGACGTGCGCACGCTCGACCGGCGCTCGATCATCGATGAGATCGGCATCGTCTCGCAGGAGACCTACCTGTTCCACGCCACCGTTCGCGAGAATCTGCGGTACGCGCGCCCCGACGCGACCGACGACGAGATCGAGGCCGCCTGTCGCGCGGCTAACATCCACCACGTCATCGCGTCGTTCGAGGCGGGCTACGACACGGTGGTGGGTGAACGCGGGTACCGGCTCTCGGGCGGCGAGAAACAGCGCATCGCGATCGCGCGCGTGCTGCTGAAAGACCCGCCCGTGCTGCTCCTCGACGAGGCCACGAGCGCCCTCGACACCGTGTCGGAGCGCATCGTGCAGGAGGCCCTCGAGACGGCGTCGCACGGACGCACGACGCTGTCGATCGCGCACCGCCTGTCCACGGTCATCGGCGCCGATCAGATCCACGTGGTAGATGCCGGGCGCATCGTCGAATCGGGAACGCACGCCGAACTGCTGGCGGCGGGTGGCCTCTACGCGAGTCTGGCCGCCGAGCAGCTCGCGGCCTCCTTCGTCCTCGCGGACGAGCAGCGCGATGCCGCGGGTCTGGGGCACGCCGCGCTTCCGGCCCGCCGCGCCGACGAAGCACCGGCGTAGGCGCGATCGGTCAGCCCGGCAGCGTCTCGAGGAAGGCGTCGAGGGCGATACGGTACGCCGGATCGGGATGCGTCGCGGCGATGCGCAGGAGCGGTGGCAGGTCGAGCGTGCGGATCAGCACCCCGCGCTCTCGCACCGCCGCGTCCGCCCCCGCCTCGTTCAGCACGGCGATGCCCTCGCCGAGAGCATCGAGGTAGTCGCGCAGCACATCGAGCTCGCTGAGACGCTGGGTGATCGACCCGCCTTCGCGGCGCTGACGCCACTCCACGACGACGTCGGGGATCACATCGAACGCGGTCGAGCGCGTATACATGCGCTGCGTGAGCACCTGGTCCTCGTAATACCGGCCCTCGGGGAACCGCAGGCCGTGCGCCCTCCAGAAGTCCGCGCGGCTCATCTTCGACCAGGCCACGATGTTCCCGGAGACCGCGGGATGTTCCGCGAGAGAGGTGCGATCCCGGGCGGGATCGGTGGATGCCGTCACCCAGGGCTGCACCTCTCCCGCGGTGTATCCGGGGGTGTCGGCATCCGGTCGCAGACGGACATAGGCGCCCACGGTGAAGTCGCTGCCGGTGCGGTCGAGCGTGTCGGCCAGGCGGGTCAACGCGTCGGGGCGGAAGCGGTCGTCGGCGTCGAGGAAGGCGAGGTAGGGCGTATCCACGCGGGCCAGGCCGGTGTTGCGGGCGGCGCCCAGGCCGCGCTGCGTGGGGTGACGTTCGAGTCGGAAACGGGAGTCGGCCGAAGCGGCGTCGGCGAAGATGCGGGCGGTGTCGTCGCTCGAGGCGTCGTCGACGAGGACGGCGCTCCACTGCCGATGCGTCTGCGCTCGCAGGGAGTCGAGGGCTTCCTCCGCGAAGGCGGCGACGTCGAACCCGGGAACGATGACGGTGACGGGGGTGGAACTCACCCGCGCGAGCCTACGGCGATGACGGCCTCGGCGACGGCTTTTGCGACGCCGTCGAGAGAAGCGGTCGCACCGTGCGGCAGGGTGAAGCGCACGGCGGTTCGGGCGTCGTCGGGCGACACACCGATGGCGAGGAGGACGTGCGAGGCGTCGTCGCTTCCCGCCGCGCACGCCGATCCGCTCGACGACACGATGCCGCGCCGCTCCAGTTCGAGCAGCACGGTCTCGCCGTTCGTGCCGGGGAAGACGAAGCTCGCAGTGCCCGGGAGCCGTCGCTGCGGGTGTCCGGTGAGGCGCGCTCCCGGTACGGCCGCGAGCACCTGCGCGACAAAGGCATCGCGAAGGCGAGCGACCCGGGCGGAGTCGTCAGCCCGTTCCGCTTCGGCGAGCGTCAGCGCCGTGGCGATGGCCACCGCCCCGGCGACGTCGGGGGTACCGGAACGGCGGCCGCGCTCCTGTCCGCCCCCGTGCAGGAGCGGTTCGAACGGCAGTCGCCCGCGCACGGCCAGGATCCCGGTGCCCTTCGGGGCGCCGATCTTGTGGCCGGCCACGGTCATGGCATCCGCGCCCAGTCCCGCCAGCGGCACCCACCCGGCGGCCTGCACGGCGTCGAGGTGCAGGGGCACCCCTCGAGCGTGCGCGACGGCGGCAAGGGCCGCGGCATCGTGAACCGTGCCGATCTCGTTGTTCGCGTAACCCACCGACACGAGGGCCGTGTCGTTGCGCAGGGCGTGGGCGAGGGCGGACGGGTCGAGTGCGCCCGTGCCGTCGACGGCGGCGTGGGTGACCTCGACGCCGTGCAGGCGATGAAGGTAGTCGGCCGAGGCGAGCACGGACTCGTGCTCGATCGCGGTGGTGATGAGGTGCTTCTTCGCCGAGGCCAGCACGATTCCCTTGATCGCCGCGTTGTTCGACTCGGTGCCTCCCGAGGTGAACATCACATCACCGGTCCGGAAGCCGAGCACCGCCGCGACCCGGGCGCGAGCGTCATCGAGGGCGGAGGCCGCGGCCTCACCCACCTCGTGATGACTCGACGGGTTGCCGAAGTACCGGGTGAGGTACGGGGCCATGGCCTCGAGCACCTCGGGGCGCACGGGGGTGGTGGCGGCGTTGTCGAGGTACAGGCTCACGCGGTCTCGATGCGGATGTCGAGGCCGAGGTCGAGGGCGGATGCCGAGTGCGTCAGTGCTCCGACGGAGATCACGTCGACCCCCGTCTCGGCGATCGCGCGGACGGTCTCGAGCGTCACCCCGCCGGAGGCCTCGACCTGGGCGGCCCCCGCGATGCGAGCGACGCCGGTGCGGAGGTCGTCGAGAGAGAAGTTGTCGAGCATGATCGTGCCGACTCCGGCGGCCAGCACCGCGTCGATCTGCTCGAGGCGGTCGACCTCGACCTCGACGTGGGTGGTGTGGGGAAGCCGCGCGATGGCGCTCTCGAGGGCCTGCGTGAGCGAGAGTCCGGTGGCCGTGAGCACCGCGAGGTGGTTGTCCTTGGCCATCACGGCGTCCGACAGCGAGAAGCGGTGGTTGTGGCCCCCGCCGTCGCGCACGGCCTGCCGCTCGATCGCGCGCAGCCCGGGCGTCGTCTTGCGCGTGTCGACGATGCGGGCGCCCGTGTGCGCCACTTCGGCGACGTAGCGGCTCGTGAGGGTCGCGATGCCCGACATCCGCTGCACGAAGTTCAGGCCGATGCGTTCGGCGGTGAGCACCGCGCGCGCGGGACCGTCGACCACGGCCAGGGTGTCACCGGGCGAGAAGCGATCGCCGTCGTGGACGCGCTGCTCGACGGTGATCGAGGGATCGGTGAGGGTGAAGGCGGCGGCGAACACCGCGGCGCCGCTGAAGACGCCCTCGACGCGCGCGACGAGTTCCGCCCGGGCGGTGGCGTCTTCGGGGATGAGCGTCTCGCTCGTCAGGTCGCCCCAGGGGGCGTCCTCCTCGAGGGCGGCGGTGACGACACGGTCGATGGCGGAGCGGGTCAGCATGCGAAGACCTTCCGGGAGGAGGGGGCGGATTCCGCGTCGGCGGGGGCCACGGCGGGGGAGGCGACGGCGATGGGGAGACCGACCGCGCGTGCGAGGGGACCGGCGTCCGCGTCGGAACGGAAGTGTGCGCCGACGGATGACGTGCGACGCCGCGCCGCGTCGACGACATACGAAGCCACGAGGAGCAGGTTGTCGTCCTCAACCCCACGGGGGGTCGGGGACAGCCGCCACGCGGCGAGAGCGGCGGCCGCGCGATCAAGACCCGCAGCGTCGCGGATGAGCCCGGCGTGGGCCCACATCAGTTCCTGAAGAGCCGCGCGCGTGAAAGGCGGCGTCGCGTCATGCGGAACCCCTCGCAGGGGGGAGGACGCGACGGCGGAGACGGGCCAGTCCGTGTCGCGAGCTACCGCGTCACCCGCCCGGGCGCCGAACACCGCGCCTTCGAGCAGGGAGTTCGAGGCCAGGCGGTTGGCGCCGTGCACACCCGTGCGAGCGGTCTCGCCGACGGCGTAGAGGCCCGGCACCGTCGTTCGTCCGTCGAGGTCGGTCACGACACCGCCCATCACGTAGTGCGCCGCGGGGGTCACCGGGATCGGCTCCCGGCCCCAGTCGAGACCGCGTTCGCGCACTGCGGCGTCGATCGTGGGGAAGCGCTGCGCGAGGCGCTCGCCGCCGATCGCGGTGGCGTCGAGTCGCACGGGGCGACCGCCTTGCGCGGCCATCGCGCGCGCGTTGGCGCGGGCGACGACGTCGCGCGGGGCGAGCTCGCCGTCGGGATGCGCGTCGAAGGCGAATCGACGGCCCGCCTCGTCGATGAGAGTCGCTCCCTCTCCGCGCACGGCCTCGGAGACGAGGAACGGCGCGCCCACGCCGAGAGCCGTCGGGTGAAACTGCACGAACTCGAGATCGGCCACCGCGGCGCCCGCACGCAGCGCCGCGGCGATGCCGTCTCCTGTGGCGCCCGGGGGGTTGGTGGTGTGCGCGTAGAGCTGGCCCGCGCCGCCGGTCGCGAGGATGACCGCGTCGGCGCTCAGGCGCTCGCCGCCGTCGAGCTCGACGCCCGTGATCCGCTCGCCCGTGACGACGAGGTCGCGCAGCAGCGCGTACTCGCGCACCTCGACGCCCGCCGTCCGGATGGCTGAGCCGAGGGCCGCTTGGATCGCCGCTCCCGTGGCGTCACCGCCCGCGTGCAGCACGCGCGGTACCGCGTGGGCCGCCTCGAGTCCGCGCGAGAAATCGCCGTCGGCGGTGCGGTCGAACGCCACCCCCCGCGCCACGAGCTCGGCGATGCGGGCCGGGCCGTCGCCGACCAGCACGTCCACGGCATCCGGATCGTTCAGTCCGACCCCGGCCGTCCGCGTATCGGCGGCGTGAGATGCCACGGTGTCGGCGGGGGAGGTCACCGCGGCGATCCCGCCCTGCGCCCATCGCGTGTTGGTGTCGGGCAGGGCGCCCTTGGTCACGACGGTGACGCGGCATCCGCTCTCCACCGCGTGCAGCGCCGCCGTGAGACCGGCGATGCCGCTGCCCACCACGACGACGGCGGTCACTTCACCGCGCCGTTCGGCTTGGCCGCGAGCATGCGCTCGAGGGCGACCGTCGCGGGCTCGGCGACATCGGCCGGAACCGTGATGCGGTTGACGACATCGCCCGCGACGAGCGACTCCAGCACCCACGCGAGGTAGCCCGGGTGGATGCGGTACATCGTCGAGCACGGGCACACCACGGGGTCGAGGCAGAAGATCTCGTGCTGTGGGTACTGCGCGGCCAAGCGCTGCACGAGGTTGATCTCGGTGCCGATCGCGAAGGTCGTCGGTTCGGTCGCCGCCGCGATGGCTTTGCGGATGATGTCGGTCGATCCCGCTTCGTCGGCGGCGTCGACGACGTCCATCGGGCACTCGGGGTGCACGATCACGCGCACGCCCGGGTGCTCGGTCCGGGCCTTGTCGATCTGGTCGACGGTGAACCGGCGGTGCACCGAGCAGAAGCCGTGCCAGAGGATCACACGGCTGTCGGCGATCACCTCGGCCGTCGAGCCGCCGAGCGGCTTGCGCGGGTTCCACATCGGCATCTGCTCGAGGGGCACGCCCATCGCCTTCGCGGTGTTGCGGCCCAGGTGCTGGTCGGGGAAGAACAGTACGCGGCGGCCCCGCGCGAACGCCCACTCGAGCACGGTCCGCGCATTCGAGGAGGTGCAGACGATCCCGCCGTGACGGCCCACGAAGCCCTTGATGGCGGCGGAGGAGTTCATGTAGGTCACCGGGATCACGGGGACGAGGCCCTCGGCATCCGGGGTCTCCAGATCGCCGAGCACGTCTTCGAGCTGCTCCCAGCACTCCTCGACCTGGTCGATGTCCGCCATGTCGGCCATCGAGCAGCCGGCGGCGAGGTTCGGCAGGATCACGGCCTGGTCGGGACGCGAGAGCAGGTCGGCGGTCTCGGCCATGAAGTGGACGCCGCAGAAGACGATCGCCTCGGCCTCGGGGCGCTGCTTCGCGGCGTTCGCGAGCTGGAACGAGTCGCCCACGTAATCGGCGTGCCGCACGAGCTCTTCGCGCTGGTAGAAGTGGCCGAGGACGACGACCCGGTCGCCGAGCGTCGCTTTGGCCGCGTGGACGCGCGCGTCGAGCTCGTCGTCGGAGGCGTCGCGGTACTCCTGCGGCAGCTCGCCTTGACGCGGAGCCCCCGTGGGGATGACGTCGCCCATCGACGAGCCGGGGCCGTAGCCGGGGCGCGTGTCGAAGTCCCAGGGGCCGACCGCGAGGTCGGTGGTGCAGGTCGCGTCGGTCGAGGCGCCGGAGACGATCGCCTGGATCGCGTGGTCGACGCTGGGGTCGATGGCGGGGCGAGGCTGCAGGGTGAGAGGCGTGGCGGACATGGGCGTTTCCGATCAGTGACGGGAGGGGAGCGGGCCGCGATCGGCGAGCTCCACATCGCGGTTGTAGCGGTAGAGGCGGGCGGGTCGGTGGCTTCCGGTGCGGAAGCGCTCGGTCGGGATGAGAGTGTCGGACGTGTCGACCTGGCGACGGAAGTTCGCCGGGTCGAGGCGCTTGCCGAGGATCGTCTCGTTGACCTCGCGGAGGTCGGCGAGGGTGAACTCGTCGGGCAGCAGTCCGTGCGCGATGCGGCTGTAGCCGACCTTGTTGCGCAGGCGCCAGAGCGTGTACTCGACGATGTCGTTGTGGTCGAAGGCGAGGGCGGGCAGGTCGGTCGCGTCGAACCACTCCACGTTCTCGGGGGCGTCGCCCTCGCGGGCGTGGGCGGCCACCTGCGCGTCGACCTCGTCGGAGCGCAACAGCGCCCAGTACACGATCGACACCACGCGGGTGGGGGAGCGGTCGACTGCTCCGAACGCGTAGAGCTGCTCGAGGTAGCTGGGGGTGAGGCCGGTCGTCTCGGCGAGGGTGCGGGATGCCGCGGTGTCGAGCTCTTCGGTCGCGTCGAGCCACCCGCCGGGAAGGGCCCACCTCCCGTCGAAGGGGTCGCGCGTGCGCCGGACCAGGGGAAGCGACAGCACCGGCTCATCGTGAGCGTTCCGTCGGACGCTGAAGATCACGGTGGACACCGCGACGCGCACATCCGCGTCGCGGGATTCGGGCTGGGGGGTTCGTGTCATGGTGACCATATCTCCGGAACCGATCTTAGTGTCATGACGACTCGAAGGGCGAATCCGAGATGCCGGCGCGCGAGGTCGTCGAGAACGCCCTGTCGCGCGAGACACGGCGGGCCGCGTCGTGTCCCGCGCGGACGCCGTTTCTCGCTGAGGCCCGGTGGGTCGCAGAGGCAACGTTTCCCGCGCGGTCGCGATGGGCCGGAGAAGACCGGCGACAGCGTCAGGGCCCGCGCGTCGAAAGGGTTCTCTCAGACGGGAGCTCTAGCCTCGATGCGAAGACAGGAGGTCGGATGCCGATCGTCGACATCGTCCTGATCGCCCTTCTGGTGGTCGCACTCGCCGTTGGCCTTTCCCGGGGCTTCCTCGCCACCATCGGGTTCTTCGCGGGTCTCGCCCTCGGCGCCGTCGCCGCGTACTGGGTGACCCCGTTCGTGGGGCAGTGGGTGACCGATCTCGCCTGGCGCGGCCCGGCCATGATCGGAGCCGGTATCGCTTTGCTCGTGATCGGCTCCGGGCTCGGCAGCGCTGTCGGGGGCTTCTTCCGTCGCGGCGCCGACCGGATCAAGCTGCGCATCCCCGAGCGACTTCTGGGCGGCGTCGTGAACGTGGCCGCCGCGGCCCTCACGATCTCGTTCGTCGCCGGCTCCCTCACACCGGTGGGCGTACCCGTCGTCTCCGCCGCTCTCGGTTCCTCGGCCGTCGTACGCACGATCGATAACATCACGCCGGCGCCCGTACGCACGGCGCTCGCCGACCTGCGTGGAACGATCTTCGCCGACGGCATCCCTCGACTGGGTGAACTCATTCAGATCGGCCCGGTCCCCACCACTCCGACCATCGCCCTCGACGACCCCGCACTGACCCAGGCGGCGCAGTCGGTGGCCCGCATCTCGGGCACCGCCTACGCCTGCGGCGTCACGTCGAGCGGCTCGGGCTTCGTGGTCGCCGACAACCGCGTCGTCACCAACGCGCACGTGGTCGCCGGAGTCGATACCCCGCTCGTGGAGCTGCCCGGCAGCCCGGCGCGCGAGGGACGCGTGGTCTACTTCGATCCCATCGACGACATCGCCGTCGTTTCCGTAGACGGACTGGATGCCGCGTCGCTGCCGATTGCGCAGACGCTCGCGGTGGGAGCTCCCGCCGTGGTCCAGGGCTACCCGGGCGGTGGGCCGTTCACCTCGGGAAGCGCCCAGATCCTGTCGGAGGGCACGGTCCCTGTCCCCGACATCTACGACGACTCCCGGACTCCGCGCGACATCTACGCGCTGGCCGGCGTCGTGCGCCCGGGCAACTCGGGAGGGCCCCTGCTCACGACCGACGGGCAGGTCGCGGGAATCGTCTTCGCGCGATCCGACACCGACGACAACGTCGGCTACGCCATGACCCCGGCCGAGCTGGAGCCCGTGATGGCCCAGATGGGGTCGCTGTCGGCACCCGTGGCATCCGGGAGCTGCACGCGCGGCTGACGATCCGTCTCCCGTCAAGAGAACGTCGGGCTCACCCCTGCGGTGGGTGATGCGTCACGCGGGGTGATTTACCGGGCGAAGTTCTCCACGGGGCTCTTGGTTCGGTGCGCTTCGTGTCTACCCTTCTGCGCATGGGGGACATCTCGATTTCCGTCGACGAGGTGCGGCGGGTGGCGTCGAGGATGGGCGAGGTCGTGCCCGATCTGCAAGACATCCCGGGCTTCTCCGTCGGGGACCAACCCGACCTGAGCCTCGCCCTGGCGGAGTTCGTCGGGTGCATGAACGATTGCACCGCCGAGCGTCGGCGCAGTGTCCACGCGCTCGTGACGGGATTGCGCGAGGTGGCGGACATGTTCGAGAGCATGGATGCCCGCGCCCAGGCCGACGTGCGAGCGTTGGGCGCCGTCGAGGGGTGGGTCGTCGAGTGACTGCCGACCTCGGTGATACTCGGGACCCGGCGGTCCTCATCCCTGGAGATGTCGGCGGTCTGCACGCGACCGCCGCTGTATGGCGGTCGCGTGCACAGAGCGCGGACGAGGTCAGCGCCGCGCTGCACTCGATGCAGACGGTTCCGGACTGGACCGGCGAAGCGGCCGACGCTTACGGAGCGCGCGCGAGCACCGTGGCATCCGGGTGGACCGCGATGGCGACGGCGTTCCGAGCGGGCCAGTCCGCGCTCGAGGATGTCGCGGCCGCCATCGACGCTGCGCGAGCGAAGGCGGGAGACGCGATCGACCTCTGGGACAGGGCCAGCGTCCTCGACGCGGCGGCGTTCTCAGACGCACCCGCTGAGCCGTCCGGTTGGCTCGGGCCGGATCGACGGGCGTTCCAGGGGGCCGGGGCGCGCGCGGAAGCACGGGCGCTTCTCGCCGACGCGCGCGCCGCGGTCAGCAACGCAGCGCAGCAGGCCGCGGCGGCGCTCCGCGCTGCCATCGCCGTGCCCGGCCTCGGCGCGGACGAGTGGGCGGCCATCTTGACCGGTTGCGCGAACCCCGGCCACGTGCTCGACGCCCTCGCCGGCGCGGATCCCGCGAGCCTTGCGGCCCTTCTGCGGGCGCGACCGAGCCTCGCCGGCATCCTCGCCCAGGCGGAGCCCGCCGCCGTCGCGCCCTGGTGGGCAAACCTCGACGACTCCCAGAAGGAGGCTCTCATCCACGCGGCGCCGGCGGTCATCGGCAACCTCGGGGGAGTGGCCTACGTCGCTCGCGACAAGGCGAATCGCATCTGGCTCGGGAATCAGCTCGCGGATGCGCGGGCCGCGCTGGCCGAGGCGGAGAAGCCTCCGACGTATGAAGAGATTCTCGGCGGCCATGCCGCAGCCCAGGCGTATGCGGAGCGGCTCGACCAAGCCCGTTCCCGTGTGCGGGGTCTCGAGGACATCGAGTCGTCGCTGGCGTCGCCTGAGGGGAAGGCGCCGAGATTCCTCCTGTCGCTTACGTCGGATTCTCCACCGCTCGCGGCCGTCTCCATCGGGAATCTCGATACAGCCGACGACATCACCTACGCGGTACCCGGCATGGGGACGACCACGGAAGGGATGGGGGACTGGGCGCGTGCAGCTCAGAACCTCGTCTCTCAACAGGACCGCTCCGATAGCGGAAGCACACACGCTGTCGTCGCGTGGGTTGGTTATCGAACCCCTCCTATCCCCGTCGTAGGAGGCGGATTTGACGTCATGCGAAACGATCTGGCTCATGCTGGCGCGGACAATCTCGCTCGCGATCTTCGCGCGATCGACGCGGTGAGGCCGGACGTCGGGGTCAACGTTGTCGCCCACTCATACGGTACGACCACGTCGTCGCTTGCGCTCACTGAGCAGGGCGTTCACGTCGATAGCTACGTCACCCTCGGTTCAGCGGGCCTACCGTCCGAGATAGATCACGCGACGGATTTGGGGGCTGAAGAGGTTTTTGCTGGCCAGGCTCGAGACGTATGGAAAGTTGACCCGGCGGGAGGTGACTCGTGGGCTTGGACCGGTCGACTGTCTTCTGATCATCCTGTCAATCCCGTGGCCCCCGACTTCGGCGCGCACGCCTTCAGCGTCGACGGCGATCCAGGGCTGAAGCCCGTGCTGGATCATGGCGTCCTCACACCCGAGGGAACGGGATACCTAGACTTCGATACGGAATCGCTGCGCAATGTGGCACTCGCGACGACGGGCCAGGGGGACATGGTTTCGCCCTACGCGCCGCCCGCGCCGACGCCTCTGCAGCAGGCGCTCATTGAAGGGATGTCCCATGGCTTCGTCGATTGACGGGAAAAACTTCAGTGCACCGACCGCACTCGCCCTTCTCTTAGCGCTCCTCGTGACGGTAACGGCGTGTGCGGGGTCGAAGGAGGATGGAATGAGTCCAGAGCAGGCGAGAGACGCACTCGTCTCGACAGTCGAAGAAAGCGCTTCGTTGCTGAACGTCAGGGGTTGGACGTGGGACGGAGCGCCCGAGGTGGGGAACTGCGGGCAACGTAGCGGGGAGCGAGTCAACTACACGTACGGGTATGGTGCTCCGCCGCCTGATGGTGACCGTGCCGCGGACGCGCAGAAGATTGCCGACTATTGGCGCTCGCTCGGAATGGAAGTGCGCGTGGTGGACAAGCCGCTCATCGTGGTTTACGCGAGCGGCGGTCCCGTCGGGGGGTTGTCCTTCTCGACTGCTCCTGGCGACTACCACATCGCTGGTACCTCTCTCTGTGTGCCGGGCGATGCCTCGGAAATCCGCAAGCAGGACAACGGCTGAACGTCTCACGGCGCCCGCCGAAGCTCCGCTAGGCTGACCCCACAAGTCCACACCGGCCCCATGATCGATGCGGGAGAGCTCCGGCGAACGCAGCCGGGCACCGAAGGAGCAAGCCTCCCCGCCAATCTC
>Ga0308159_1003768_pt1 | contig 14692 bp, 12 predicted proteins | sample PhyCR1_FD_201040 | JGI IMG/M metagenome (GOLD analysis project Ga0308159, IMG submission 201040) | Phyllosphere microbial communities from UC Gill Tract Community Farm, Albany, California, United States - DLSLC.R1 | ecosystem: Host-associated > Plants > Phyllosphere > Unclassified | place: USA... | reverse complement strand
CCCTGGATCGTGAGCTCGAAGAGCTCATCCGCGAAGAGAACATCGAGCCCGGTGATCACGAGCGCTTCTCCCATTACGTGAAGAAGGACAAGATCCTCGAGTCCGCCCTCAGCGGCAAGCCGGTGCGGGCCCTGTGCGGCAAGAAGTGGACGCCGGGTCGCGATCCCGAGAAGTTTCCCGTGTGCCCGCAGTGCAAAGAGATCTACGAGTCGCTCATCAACTGAGGACTTTCCACCCCGCGTGAGGGGTCAGAAAGTCTCGCCTACGCGGGTGCGCGGCGACATTCTCTGACTCCTCACGCGTCTTCGCGTCTCACACGCGTGAGGGGCCGGTCTCTGTGGCCGAGCCGCGCGTCCGGCGACACTTTCTGATTCTGGACGCGACGGGGAACCCGTCAGGGCGCCTCGCGGTACTCCGTCGGCAACGCGGGGTCGGCCTTGCTCAGCGCGAGGGCGCGCACGGGGAGTTCCTCACGGACGCGGGAGTGATGAGCCCGCGCGGCCCGCACGCCCGCGGCGCCGAGGGTGTCGGCATCCGCCTCTCCGTTTTGCATCAGCGTGGTCTGCAGTGCGCGGGCGTCGGGGTGCTCGGCTGCGGTCGACAGCTCTTCGAACCCATCGCTGACGACGATGAGCTCCGAGGTCGCCGTGCCCGAGTCCAGCGTGCGGAACGCCGCCTTGCGGCCCCCATGTGAGGCCTTCTGCGCGGACGCCTTGGCGACCCCGACCCAGGAGCCGTCGGCGGCCTCGCGGGCCACCAGCTTGAACACGAGCCCCGCGGTCGGAACCCCCGAACCGGTCGCGACCGAGGTACCGACGCCATACGAGTCGACGGGGGATGCCGCGAGGGCGGCGAGGGCGTACTCGTCGAGGTCGCTCGTGACCGTGATGCGCGTGTTCGTGGCGCCGAGTTCGTCGAGGAGCGCCCGCACCTCGCCCGCGACGATCGGCAGATCGCCGGAGTCGATGCGCACGCCGCCCAGCTCGGTTCCGGCGACGCGGACGGCCGTCTTGACTCCCTCGGTGATGTCGTACGTGTCGATGAGCAGGGTCGTGCCTGCGCCGAGCGCCTCGACCTGCGACCGGAAGGCGTCTTCTTCGCTGTCGTGCAGTAACGTCCACGCGTGAGCCGCCGTGCCCATGGTCGGCACGCCCCAGCGGCGGCCGGCCTCGAGGTTGCTGGTGGCCGAGAAGCCGGCGATGTACGCCGCACGGGCCGCGGCGACGGCGGCCTCCTCGCTCGCGCGACGCGAACCCATCTCCGCGAGCGGCCGGTCGCCCGCGGCCACGCTCATGCGAGCGGCCGCGGTGGCGACGGCGGAGTCGTAGTTGAGGATGCTCAGCGCGAGCGTCTCGAGAAGCACAGCCTCGGCGAAGGTGCCCTCGATCGTCAGCAGCGGGGATCCGGGGAAGTAGATCTCGCCCTCGCGGTATCCGGTCACCGAACCCGTGAACCGGTAATCGGCGAGGAAGTCGAGGGTCTTGGCATCCACCACCCGGTTGTCGCGGAGGTAACGCAGCTCGTCATCGCCGAACCGGAAGTCCCGGATCGCGTCGAGAAGACGCCCCGTCCCCGCGACGACGCCGAACCGGCGCCCACCCGACAGGCGGCGCCCGAACACCTCGAACACGCAGCGGCGCGAGGCCGTGCCGTCGCGGAGCGCCGCGTCGAGCATCGTGAGTTCGTAACGGTCGGTGTGCAAGGCGGTGCTACGGCTCATCGCGCCAGCCTATTCCGGCGCCCGCGCCGCACCGGTGCGTCGCGCCGCCGCTTGACAGGGACGTGGTGTGCCGGGCTCCGGAGTTCCGGGGTGGCCGGGTGCTGACGGGGCGCGGGCGCATGGGGGGACCCGGGGTGTTCCGGAGCCCGGCCCCCGGCTCACCCAGCCCGGGCCCCGCCGTGTCCGAGCCTCGTCGTGTGCCGCGCTCCGCCCCGACCCGCCCGGCCCCGACCGTCTCCGCCCCGCCCGGCGCGGTCGTGTGCCGCGCTCCGGTTGTCTGGCCCGTGCGCCGCGCTCCACCGCCGGCTCGACCCACCCCGCCCGATAGGCTGGACCCCTATGAACGACGCGCCGATCGGGATCTTCGACTCAGGAGTCGGCGGACTCACCGTCGCCCGGGCCGTCTCTCAGCAGCTGCCGCGCGAGTCGATCCTCTACATCGGCGACACCGCCCGCTCGCCGTACGGCCCCAAACCCATCGCCGACGTCCGCAAGTACGCGCTCGAGGTCCTCGACACCTTGGTGGAGCAGGGCGTGAAGATGCTCGTGATCGCGTGCAACACCGCCTCGTCCGCCATGTTGCGCGATGCGCGTGAGCGCTACGACGTGCCCGTGGTCGAGGTGATCGGACCCGCCGTCCGCACCGCGATGTCGACCACGCGCAACGGTCGCATCGGTGTGATCGGCACGGTCGGCACGATCGGCTCCCGCGCGTACCAAGACATGCTCGAGGTCAACGAGAATCTCACCGTCTTCGCCGAGGCCTGCCCGCGCTTCGTCGAGTTCGTCGAGGCCGGCGTCACCGATTCTCCCGAGGTGCTCGCCACGGCCGAGCAGTACCTCGCGCCGCTGCGTCATGCCGGCGTCGACACCCTGGTGCTCGGCTGCACGCACTACCCGTTCCTCGAGGGCGCCATCAGCTACGTGATGGGCCCCGACGTGAGCCTCGTCTCGAGTGACAGCGAGACCGCGAAAGACGTCTACCGCCAGTTGGTGTCGCGTGACCTTCTCGCGAGTCCGGATGCCGTGCCCACCGCGCGCTACGAAGCCACGGGCTCATCGGCCGACGACTTCGTGCGCCTCGCTCACCGCCTCATGGGCCGGGAGGTGCGCGAGGTGCAGCTCGTGCAGACCGGCGCCATCGACCTGCCGCGCTGAGGCGTGGCATCCGTTTCCCGTTCCTTGGAGGACCCATGACCCGCAAAGACGGTCGCACCACCGATCAGCTCCGTCCCGTCACCATCGAGCGCGGGTGGTCGGCGCACGCCGAGGGCTCGGCGCTGATCACCTTCGGCGGCACCAAGGTGCTGTGCACGGCGTCGTTCACGAACGGCGTGCCGCGCTGGCTGACCGGCAAGGGCAAGGGCTGGGTCACGGCCGAGTACGCGATGCTCCCGCGCGCGACGAACAGCCGCAACGACCGTGAGTCCATCAAGGGCAAGGTCGGCGGCCGCACGCACGAGATCTCGCGCCTGATCGGTCGCGCCCTCCGCGCCGTCGTCGACACGAAGGCGCTCGGTGAGAACACGATCGTCATCGACTGCGACGTGCTGCAGGCCGACGGTGGCACGCGCACCGCGGCGATCACGGGGGCGTACGTGGCGTTGGCGGATGCCATCGCCTGGGGCCGCGAGAAGAAGTTCATTGGACAGCGGGCCGAGGTGCTGCGCGACTCGGTCGCCGCGGTGTCGGTCGGCATCATCGACGGGGAGCCGATGCTCGATCTTGCCTACGTCGAGGACGTGCGTGCCGAGACCGACATGAACGTCGTCGTCACCGGTCGGGGCCTGTTCGTCGAGGTGCAGGGCACGGCCGAGGGCGCACCGTTCGACAAGCGTGAGCTCGACCAGCTGCTCGAGTTGGGCGTGAACGGGTGCGCCGAGCTGCGTGGCATCCAGACGGCCGCTCTCGAGGGCTGAGATGGCGCGCATCGTCCTCGCCACGCACAACCCGCACAAGGTCGAGGAGTTCCAGGCGATCGTCGCCGAGGTGCGCCCCGACCTCGAGGTCGTCGGTTACGACGGTCCGGAGCCGGTCGAAGACGGCGTGACGTTCGCCGCGAACGCGCTGATCAAGGCCCGCGCGGCCGCCGCTCACACGGGCTTGCCGGCGCTGGCCGACGACTCCGGCGTGGCCGTCGACGTGCTCGGAGGTGCGCCCGGGGTGTTCTCGGCGTACTGGGCCGGTCACAAGAAAGATGCGACGGCCAACCTCGAGCTGCTCCTCGACCAGCTGTCCGACGTCGCCGACCCGCACCGCACGGCGCAGTTCGTGTCGGTGATCGCGCTGGTTCGCCCGGACGGCACCGAAGAGACCGTCGAGGGACGCTGGCCGGGGCGCCTGGCCACGGCGCCCGCGGGCCCGGGGGGCTTCGGCTACGACCCGATCTTCATCCCCGATGGCCAGCCCGCCGGGGCGGAGCGAACCGTCGGGGAGTGGACGGCGGCGGAGAAGAACGCCGCATCGCACCGTTCGCGGGCGTTCCGCGAGCTGGCGCCGCTGCTCGAGATGCTCTGAGCGAGACCGACACCGGTTCTCATTCCCGACTACGCCGAACCCCGGCAGTCGAGCCTGTGCCCGCTCTAGCCTGGAGCTATGCACGATCACGCGCCTTCGGGTGGCATCCGGGATGCCAGCAATCGGCGCCTTCTCGCAACGGCCCTCGCCCTGACGGCCACGGTGATGGTCGTGCAGATCGTGGGAGCGATCCTGAGCGGGTCGCTCGCTCTGCTCGCCGACGCGGCGCACATGTTCACCGACGCGGCCGCCCTGGTCGTGGCCCTGATCGCCACCGCGATCGCCGCGCGACCGGCCGACGATCGCCGCACGTTCGGCTACCAGCGCGCCGAGGTGCTGGGGGCCCTGGCGAACGGTGTGATCCTGATCGTCCTGTGCGCGTGGATCGGTGTCGAAGCGGTGCAGCGTTTGCTCGCCCCCGCCGAGGCCGAGGTGCAGGGCGGGCTGATGCTCGTCGTCGCGATCGCCGGTCTCGTGGCCAACGCCGTGTCGATGTTCTTGCTGTCTCGCGCGCAGAAGCGCAGCATCAACGTGCGCGGGGCGTATCTCGAGGTGCTGGGCGACCTCATCGGCTCGGCCGCCGTGATCGTCGCGGCGATCGTGATCGTCACGACCGGGTTCTCGCCGGCGGATGCCATCGCATCGCTCCTCATCGCGGTGATGATCGTGCCGCGGGCGATCGGCCTTCTGCGCGAGGTCGTGGTGGTGCTGACCGAGTCGGCGCCCGTGGGCGTGCACGTTGCGGAGATCCGCGAGCACCTGCGCGAGGCCGACGGCGTCGTCGACGTGCACGACGTGCACGTGTGGCAGCTGACCCGCGGCGCGCCGGTGTTCAGCGCCCACGTCATCGTCGAGGACGCGGCTCTGACCGACGGGCGCGCGGCCGCGATCCTCGCGTCGTTGCAGACGTGCCTGGCCGATCACTTCGACGTGGAGCACTCGACGTTCCAGCTCGAACCCGCTGGCCACGTGGAGCACGATTCGCGGCACGCGTGAACGTCCGACCTCCCCGATGACGCGCGTACGACACCAGCGCCCCGACAGATCCTTCCGCGCGTCCGGCGCCCTCGACCGAGGCCTTCCGGTCAGTCTTCGCGCACGACCTCGTCGGGGCTCTTGTCGGGTCGCAGTCCGCGCCACCGCGCCTGGCGCAGGATCCCGCCCGGGGTGAACTCCGCGAACTCGACCTCGGCGACGAGCTCCGGCCGCACCCACTGCGCATCACGGGCGTCGGCCGCGGGGACGCCGACGAACGGGTCGCTGTCGGCGCGCAGGGGCTCGAGCACCTCGGTCAACCGCGCGAGGGTCTGTTCGCCGAATCCTGAGCCGACCCGACCGGCGTACCGCAGGCCCTCGGCCGTGGGAACACCCACCAGGAGCGACCCGATCGTGCCCGAGCGGTTTCCCTTCCCCGGCCGGATGCCACCGATCACGACCTCCTGCGTCCGGGAGTGCTTGACCTTGAGCCAGTGATCCGACCGCGCCCCGCGACGATACGTCGAGGCCGGGTCTTTCACGACGACCCCTTCCAGCCCGAACCGGCCACTCGTGGAGATCGCGGCATCCACATCGTCGAAGACGGGCGGAACCACGACCGGCCCTCCGGCGTGAGCGGCGAGTCGTTCGAGCACATCCCGTCGTTCCGAGAGGGGGAGCGATGCCACATCTCGGCCGCCCGCCGCCAGCACGTCGAACAGATACAGGTGCACGGGGGTGCGCTGCGCCTCGCGTTCGATCTCGCGGGGCTGCGCGAGGTTCATGCGCTTCTGCAGGAGCGGGAAGCTCGGCCGCCCCACCTCGTCGAGGGCGACGATTTCGCCGTCGAACACCGCGGGGTCGGGGCCGAGGCCCAGGTCGACGCCCGTCAGTTCGGGGTAGGCGGCGGTCAGGTCGTTGCCGTTGCGCGAGCGGAGGCGCAGGCGGTCTCCGTCCCAGATCCCCAGACCCCGGATGCCATCCCACTTCATCTCCACCCAGGGCACGCCGCCCCACCGTTCGGCGGCGGCGCGGGCGATCCCCGGCGTCGTGGAGGTGGCGAGCATCGGCTTGAGCTCGGCGACGGTCGGCGGGGCGGCGACGGTCGCCGGGGCGGTGCGGGCTGGGGCGGCGGGTGGTGGGGGAGATGCGGCGCGGCCTGCGTCGGGGGAGCCGTGGTCCCGGGCCACCACGGGCTCTCCGTCGCTCTGCGGCCTGCCCTCGGCATCCGTCTTCATCCGGTGCAGCAGCCACTGCGACTTCTCGCCCTGCCCCTCGGTGCGGATGAGTGCGAGACGCACGCGCCCGAGCGGCCCCTCGTCGCGGCCCTGGAGGGTCGCGATGACCTCGTCGTCGCGCCACTTCTCGAGTTCGTAAGTACCGGTGTCCCAGACCGTCATGATGCCGGCGCCGTACTCCCCGCGCGGAATCTCGCCCGCGAAGTCGAGGTACGGCAGCGGGTGGTCCTCGGTCATGACGGCGAGGCTGTTCTTGGCGGTCGTCGCCGGCACGCCCTTGGGCACGGCCCAGCTGACGAGCACACCGTCGCGTTCGAGGCGCAGGTCCCAGTGCAAGCGGGAGGCGTGGTGCTCTTGGATGACGAAACGGGGGAGCCCCTCGGGCGCGGGTTCGCCGTGCGGGGCATCGGGCACGGGCTCGGGAGTCCTTCCCGCGGTGCGCTTCGCGATGTAGGCCCGCAGAGGCCCGTGGGCCTGGTCGAGGGGAGCCAGCGGATCGTCGGGGCGCTCGAGGACCTCGGTGAAAAGCAGGTGCCGCAGGTCGGGGTCGTCGAGCTCCTCCCACGTGCGCGGTGCGGCGATGAAGGGATGCGGGCGGCCGCGCAGCGAGTACGGTGCGATGGTCGTCTTGGAGCCGTTGTTCTGGCTCCAGTCGATGAAGACCTTCCCGGGACGCGCGGCCTTCGCCATCTGGCTGACGACGAGGTCGGGGTGGTCGGCTTCGATCGCTCGGGCGAGTTCTTTCGCCACGGCGCTGACGGCGTCGCTGGATTGACGGCGGTCGAGGCGGGCGTAGAGATGGATGCCCTTGCTGCCGCTGGTGACCGGCATCGGGTCGAGGCCGATGTCTTGCAGGATCGCCCGGGCCCACCGTGCGACCTCGGCGCACTCGGCCAGGCCGACGCCGGGCCCGGGGTCGAGGTCGAGCACGAGACGGTCGGGGTTCTGACGCTCGCCGTCGCTCGAGAAACGCCACTGCGGCACATGCAGCTCGAGGCTCGCGACCTGCGCGAGATAGACCAGCGTGGGCAGGTCGTCGACGAGGGGGTAGTCCTTCGCCCCCGATGAGTGATCGATCGGGAACCGCCGCACCCACGCGGGAGCGCCCGGCTCGAGGGCCTTGGCGAAGAACGGTTCGCCGGGGCTGGCATCCGTCCCCACCCCGTCGGGCCAGCGTTTGCGCGTGAGCGGGCGGTCGGCGACGTGGGGGAGCAGCAGCGGAGCGATACGCGAGTAGTAGTCGATCACCTCGCCCTTGGTGGTCCCGGTCTCGGGGTAGAGCACCTTGTCGAGGTTCGACAGGCGCAGGCGTCGACCGCCGATGCGCACCGTCTGCTCCGTCATCGCCCCAGCGTAGAGCGGGGGAGGTTGCGCGTGCCCCGGGGGTTGCGCGTGCCCCGGGGGTTGCGGCCAGCGGCGCGAACATGACGCAGGAGTGGGGCGGCGATCCGCCGCGGCGGGCCCCGCGTCGGCGGAGAACCCCACAGAATCTCCTGCGTTGTGTCGCTTTCGGGTCCGGTGGCTTCGACAGGCTCGGCCACCGGGGTGGGGCTCGGCCACCGGGGTGGGGCTCAGCCACCCGCGCGGGCACAACCCCCTCGGCATCCACCCCCTTTTCGGTGTTCACTGATCCCATGCGATCGATCTGGAAAGGCGCCCTGACCTTCGGCCTCGTCAACGTGCCCGTCAAGGTGTACTCGGCGACCGAGGACCACGACGTCTCCCTGCACCAGGTGCACAACAAAGACGGAGGGCGGATCCGGTATCAGCGCATCTGCGAGGTCGACGGCGAGGTCGTGCCTTACCAGGACATCGACAAGGCCTACGACGACGGCGAACAGACGGTCGTCCTGACCAAAGACGACCTCGCGTCGCTGCCGAGCGAGCGCAGCCGGGAGATCGAGGTCGTCGAGTTCGTGCCCAGCGACCAGGTCGACCTGCTGACCCTCGACAAGGCGTACTACCTCGAACCCAACTCCTCGTCGCCCAAGGCCTACGTGCTGCTGCGCAAGACGCTCGAGCAGACCGATCGCACCGCCATCGTTCGCTTCTCCCTCCGGCAGAAGACGCGGCTCGCCGCTCTCCGGGTCCGCGGGGAGGTACTCGTGCTGCAGACCCTGCTGTGGGCCGACGAGGTGCGCGAGGCGGCGTTCCCGGCGTTGGACGAGAGCGTGCGCATCTCGGCGAAGGAGCTGGAGATGTCGGCATCGCTCGTCGACAGCTTCTCGAAGGACTTCGACCCCGAGGAGTTCACCGACGAGTACCAGGCGGAACTGCGCACCCTCATCGACGCGAAGCTCGAACAGGGCGACGCGATCGACACCGACGCCACCTTCGGAAAGCAGGAGGAAGAGGACGGCGGCGAGGTCATCGACCTGATGGAGGCGCTGAGGGCCAGCGTCGAGCGCAGCCGCGCGGCGCGGTCGGGCGCGAAAGACGGCGACGCGGGAGACGACAAGGCCGCCGACACGAAGCCGGCGGCCAAGAAGAAGAGGTCGAAGGCGTCTTAGCGCGCCGGCTGGTCGCCGTCTTCGAGAGTCTTCGAGTCGAGGGTGAGGGCTTCCGCCTCGGCGGGGGTGACGGCTCCCTCGCGCTTGATGGCGGCCCGCTCACGGAAGTAATGGATCGCGATGAAGATCGCGGTGCCGGCGACCGCAGCGAGCAGGATGACGTCGATGTACTCGGTGACGATGTCGCGCACGAAGGGGATGTACCCGACCGCGTAGCCGAGCATGGTGAGGCCGATGCCCCAGATCACCGCGCCGATGAGGTTGTAGAGCGAGTACTTGCGCCAGGGCATGTGACCGACGCCCGCGGCGATCGGCGCGAAGGTGCGCACGACCGGGACGAAACGGGCGAGGATCACGGTCAGTCCGCCGAAGCGCTCGAAGAACGCGTTCGTGCGTTCGACGTTCTTCTTGCTGAAGATGCCCGACTCTTTGCGCTCGAAGATCGAGGGGCCGGCCTTGTGCCCGATGAAGTAGCCGACCTCGCCGCCGACGAACGCGGCGAAGCCGATCGCGAGCGCCACCCACCACGCGTTGAGGCCGAAGACCCCGTTGGGCGCGGCGTCGGTGGAGTGCGACAGCAGGCCCGCCATGATCAGCAGGGTGTCACCCGGCAGCAGGAAGCCGATGAGCAGACCGGTCTCGGCGAAGATGATGAAGCAGACGACCAGCAGCGCCCACGGCTGCGAGTTGGTGATGATCGCCGCGGGGTCGAGCCACGGGAGCAGCGCGGTGGTGGTGTGGATCACATCGGTCCCGTCGGGTCGGAAAGTCGGTGCTGAAAACAGCGGATGCCGTGCGGAAGGGGGGACTTGAACCCCCACGCCCGAAGGCACAGGAACCTAAATCCTGCGTGTCTACCGATTTCACCACTCCCGCGAGTGTGCCCATTCTAAGCGTGCGCGGCGCGTCGACCATGTGAAGGAGCCGTCAAGCCCGCCGGTGTCTGCCGCGCCGACACGCCGAGGGGGAATGCGGGGCGCCACGGCATCCGTTCCCTCCTGCATGAAGGCGATCACGTACTCCCAGCCCGGCGCTTCCTCCGTCCTCTCGCTCCAGGACCGACCGCGGCCCGAACCCGCGGCCGGAGAGGTGCGCGTGCGGCTCACCGTGTCGGGCGTGAACCCCACCGACTGGAAAGCCCGCGCCACGACCGGACGTCCCCTTCCTTTCGACGAGGTCACCCCGAACCAGGACGGTGCGGGAGTGGTGGATGCCGTCGGCGAGGGCGTCGACACCCTGTCGGTGGGTCAGCGGGTGTGGGTGTACCTCGCCGCGCACCAGCGTCCGTTCGGCACCGCCGCCGAGTACACCGTGCTCCCGGCCTCCCGCGCGGTGCCGCTGCCCGATGACGCGTCGTTCGAGCTCGGGGCGAGCCTCGGCGTTCCCGCCATGACCGCGCACCGCGCCCTCACCGTGCACGAAGACGGGCCTGCGCGCTTGGCTCCCGGGGCGCTCGCCGGACGCACCGTCCTCGTGCAGGGCGGAGCCGGAGCCGTCGGGCACGCCGCGATCCAGCTCGCCGCATGGGCCGGGGCCACGGTCATCGCCACCGTCAGCAGCGATGAGAAAGAGGCTCTGGCGCGCGCGGCCGGCGCCCACCACGTGCTGCAGTATCCGAGCGAGGCGCTCGCCGACGGCATCCGCGAGATCGCGCCGAACGGCGTCGAGCACATCGTCGAGGTCGCCATCGCCGACAACGCCGGCCTCGACGTCGAGGTGATCGCCAACCACGGAACGATCGGGTACTACGCCGACAACGGCGGAGACGACTTCACCGCCCCCGTGCGCACGAGTTTCGCGAAGAACATCCGCTGGCAGGGACTCCTGCTCTACACGGTGGGGGAGCGTGCACTGCTCGCCGCGGCCGAGGACGTGGCCGCCGCCGTCGCCGACGGAGCGCTGCCGGTGGGAGAGGGGGCGGGGCTGCCGCTCACGTGGTTCGCGCTGTCCGAGACCGCCGCCGCGCACGACGCGGTCGAGCAGGGAGCACTCGGCAAAGTGCTGATCCGCGTCGCGGAGTGAGGACGACGGGCGGCGCTCCGCGGAGGGGGCGCCGCCTCAGCGGGTGCGCGGCACATACCGCGGCACCCAGCGGATGAAGCCGGCCGCACCCAGGACGGCGATGAGGCCCATCGCGCCGACGCCGACCGACAGCGATGCCACGGCCGTCAGGGCCGAGACGATCAACGGGGCGACCGCGCCGCCGGCATCGGTCAACGTCCTCCACGAGCCGAGGAACGCCGCGGGCTCGGTGGGCGGAGCCACATCGGCGCCGAGGGTGAGCAGGATGCCGCTCGACAGGCCGTTGCCGACGCCCAGGACCGCGGCGAACAGGGAGTACCACATCGCCGCCGACGACAGGTCGTGCGTGAACGAGAGCGCGAAGAAGCCCGCGCCCATGAGGGTCATGGCCGGAAGGGCCGCCCAGAGTCGCCCGAAGCGGTCCATGACCTGGCCGCTGGCGTAGAAGAGGGCGAAATCGATCGCTCCCGAGACACCGACGACCACCGCGATCGTGCCGGCATCCAGCCCCAGCGAGACGCCCCACAGGGGGAGCACCACCTGGCGCGCCGAGCGCACGGCCGACAGCGACGATGCCGCGAGCCCGAGACGCGCGAGCACCCCGCGGAAGTGCCACATCGTGCGCAGCACCCCGACCCTCTCGACGGTCGGGATCGCACCCGTGACGGGTTCTCCGGTGTCTTCCGCCTCGCGCGCGTCGGCCGCTTCGCGCCGAGCGGGCGAGCCCGCGCCCACGGGCACGGCCTTCTCGGGATCGGGGCCGAGGAACACCAGCAGGATCGTGGCGACCTGGCATACCGCGAAGAAGACGATGGATGCCGTCTCGGTCCCGAAGACCGCCAGAAGAGCCGCCGAGATGAACGGACCGACGAACATGCCGAGGCGGAACGTGCCGCCGAGCAGAGACAGTGCCCGCGCGCGGAACGTCAGCGGGACGCGCGTGGTCATGAAGGAGTGACGGGCGAGAGCGAATGACGCCGCGCAGAAGCCGATGAGGAACACCGCACCGGTGAAGAACGCCAACGATTGCGCGAAGACGATGCCCAGCAGACCCGCGAGCACGACGATGCCGGCCACGCCCATCGTGACGCGCTCGCCGAAGCGCGCGACGGCCCAGCCCGCGGGGATGTTGCCGCAGAGCTGCCCGACCACGAGCGCTGCCGCCACCAGAGCTGCGAGGGCGACGTCGGCGCCGAGGTGGTTCGCGATCACGGGGATGAGGGGGATGACCGCGCCCTCGCCGACGGCGAAGAGCAGGGTGGGTCCGTAGATCATCGGTGCGAAGCGCACCAGCACGTTCCGGGGAGAGTCGGCTGTCACTGTCTCCACGATAGGCTTGATATCAAATGCTCGAACTCGATTTGACCGCCGACATCCAGGCGCTGCGCTCGACCTTCGCCGATATCCAGGCCGTGGTCGACGTCGACGCACTCACAGCCGACATCGAACGCCTCAGCGAAGAGGCCGGTGCCCCCGACCTGTGGGACGACGTCGACAACGCCCAGAAGGTCACCAGCCGTCTCAGCCACAAGCAGGCCGAGCTCAAGCGGGTCACCGAGATCGAGCAGCGGCTCGACGACCTCGAAGTGCTCGTCGAGCTCGCGATCGAGATGGACGACGACGAGTCCGCCGACGAAGCCCGCCGTGAGCTCGCTTCGCTGAAAGACGTGATCGGCCAGCTCGAAGTGCAGACGCTCCTCGACGGAGAGTACGACCCGCGCTCCGCGGTCGTGACGATCCGCTCGGGCGCCGGCGGAGACGACGCCACCGACTTCGCCGAGATGCTGCTGCGCATGTACCTGCGCTGGGCCGAGCGGCACAAGTACCCCGTCAAGGTCATGGACACCTCCTATGCCGAGGGCGCCGGCATCAAGTCGGCCACCTTCGAGGTCGACGTGCCCTACGCCTACGGCACGCTGTCGGTCGAGGCCGGTACCCACCGTCTCGCGCGCATCAGCCCCTTCGGCGGTGCCGACAAGCGGCAGACGAGCTTCGCCGCGGTCGAGGTCATCCCCGTCATGGAGGAGGCCGTCGAGGTCGAGGTTCCCGAGGGCGACATCCGCGTCGACGTCTTCCGTTCGTCGGGCCCCGGTGGGCAGTCGGTCAACACCACCGACTCCGCCGTACGCATCACGCACCTGCCCACGGGCCTCGTCGTCTCGATGCAGAACGAGAAGTCGCAGATCCAGAACCGCGCCGCCGCGATGCGCGTGCTGCAGACCCGACTGCTCCTCCTCAAGCGCGAAGAAGAGGCCGCCAAGAAGAAAGAGCTCGCCGGCACGATCACCGCGAGCTGGGGCGACCAGATGCGCTCGTACTTCCTGTACGGCCAGCAGCTGGTGAAAGACCTGCGCACCGGATACGAGGTCGGAAACCCGGCGGTCGTGTTCGACGGTGACCTCGATGGACTGATCGCCGCCGGCATCCGCTGGCGCAAGCGCAAAGACGACGACGACTAAGACCTCTCTGGCTTCGAGAGAGAGCCCTATGGATGCCGTGACACCGGCATCCATAGGGCTCTCTCGGTTTCGCCGCACGGCGCGTCCTGTCGGCGTGCTCGGAGCCCGCGCTTAGGCTCGTCGAGCCATGATCCGGTTCGAGAACGTCACCAAGCGGTATCGCGGCACCGCGAAGCCCGCCCTCAACGCCGTCGACTTCGAAGTGCAGCGCGGGGAGTTCGTCTTCCTCGTCGGCGCGTCGGGCTCCGGCAAGTCGTCGTGTCTGCAGCTCATCCTGCGCGCCGAGACCCCCAGCGACGGCCGCGTCGTCGTGCTCGGTCGCGACCTGCGCACGCTGTCGAACCGAAAGGTTCCCTACTTCCGCCGTCACATCGGCTCGGTGTTCCAGGACTTCCGCCTGCTGCCGAACAAGACGGTGCACCAGAACGTCGCCTTCACGTTGCAGGTGACAGGCGCGTCGCGCGGGTTCATCCAGCAGGCGGTGCCCGAGGTGCTCGCGCTCGTCGGCCTCGACGGCAAAGAGAAGCGTCTGCCGCACGAACTCTCCGGCGGTGAGCAGCAGCGCGTGGCGATCGCGCGCGCGCTCGTCAACCGCCCCCAGGTGCTGCTGGCCGACGAGCCGACCGGAAACCTCGACCCCGGCACCTCGATCGACATCATGCGCCTGCTCGCGCGCATCAACGCCGGCGGCACGACCGTCGTCATGGCCACACACGAGGCCGGGTTCGTCGACCAGATGCAGCGTCGCGTGATCGAGCTGCGCGGCGGCGAGATGGTGCGCGACGAGCGCCACGGTGGCTACGGCGACACCTCGAGCCTGCCGCGCCTGGCGCCCGAGGTCGAGCGCGGTGCGGCTGCGGTCGCCGCGCTGACCGCGGTGCTCGAGGTGCAGCGCGAGGTGACCGGCCTCACGGGACCGGTCGAACCGCTGACGAAGCCAGGAGCTGATGCGTCGACGGCAGAGTCTGTGGCACCCGCCGCCGCGAGCGAAGAGGCGGTGCCCGACGCGTCCGCCGACTCCTCCGCTCCCGCCACCGAGCCCCGCGAGCCGGGCACGAACACACGTTCCATCCCGGTCACCCGCCCCGACGTCGACGCTCTCGGTCTCGCCGACCGGCTCGGCTTGGGCGAGAAGAAAGACCGCAACGACGAAGTGGGACCCACGTCATGAGGTTCGGGCTCATCCTCTCGGAGGCCTTCACCGGTCTCCGCCGTAACGCGTCGATGGTGATCTCGGTCATCCTCGTCACC
>Ga0308159_1003766_pt1 | contig 14692 bp, 10 predicted proteins | sample PhyCR1_FD_201040 | JGI IMG/M metagenome (GOLD analysis project Ga0308159, IMG submission 201040) | Phyllosphere microbial communities from UC Gill Tract Community Farm, Albany, California, United States - DLSLC.R1 | ecosystem: Host-associated > Plants > Phyllosphere > Unclassified | place: USA... | reverse complement strand
TCTTCAACAACTTCAACCACTTGCGCTTCCGATCTCTCGTCAGCGGGAGGCGAATTCTACAGCGTTACACGCTGCTGTCAACACCTCTTTTTCAACTTCCTTTCGGGCTTCGATGAACTGAAGCCGCCTGCTGCCGAAACCTACATAACTCGTTGAATCTCAAGGAGTTTTCCGTTTCGACTGCGCCGGAAGTGGGGCGAATTATAGACATCTGAAATTCGCCGTCAACCTCTATTTTCATAAATCTGTCATATCAGTTAAAAAAGCCCAAAAACACGAAGGCCGACCTCATCGAGGCCGACCTTCTGTGTCACCGCCTCGCTACTTACAAGCTAGGGAAAGCGAATTGCGAAGCTTCATGACTGGCACGCTGCGGCCAGCGCTGGGTGATTGCCTTGCGTCGTGTGTAGAAGCGCACGCCATCCGGACCGTAAGCGTGCAGGTCGCCAAACAGCGAACGCTTCCAACCGCCGAAGCTGTGATAAGCCACCGGCACCGGCAGCGGCACGTTAACGCCAACCATGCCGACTTCGATCTCGTCGCAGAACAGACGCGCCGCTTCGCCATCACGGGTGAAGATGCAGGTGCCGTTGCCGTATTCGTGATCATTGATCAGTTGCATGGCCTCTTCCAGGCTGTTCACCCGAACCACGCAAAGAACCGGTCCGAAGATCTCTTCTTTATAGATGCGCATCTCCGGGGTGACGTTGTCGAACAGGCAGCCACCGAGGAAGAAGCCCTCTTCGTGACCGGCCACACTCAGACCACGACCATCGACGACCAACGTCGCGCCCGCCGCTACGCCGTCATCGACATAACCGCTGACCTTGTCCCGCGCCTGACCAGTCACCAAAGGCCCCATGTCCAGGCCACAGGAAGTGCCGGCACCGATTTTCAGCGCCTTGATCTGTGGCACCAGTTTGGCCACCAGCGCATCCGCCACCTGGTCCCCCACACACACGGCAACGGAGATCGCCATGCAGCGTTCGCCGCAAGAACCGTAAGCCGCGCCCATCAATGCGCTGACCGCGTTATCCAGATCGGCATCCGGCATCAGCACCGCGTGGTTCTTCGCGCCGCCGAGTGCCTGGACACGTTTGCCGCGCTTGGTACCCTCGGCGTAGATGTACTCAGCAATCGGCGTCGAACCGACAAAACTCAGCGCCTTGATTTCCGGCGCTTCGATCAACGCGTCCACCGCGGTCTTGTCACCGTGAACCACGCTCATCACGCCTTTCGGCAAGCCGGCTTCCAGCAGCAGTTGAGCGATCAGCAGCGTCGAACTTGGATCGCGCTCCGACGGTTTGAGAATGAAGCAGTTGCCGCAGACGATTGCCAGTGGATACATCCACAGCGGCACCATGGCCGGGAAGTTGAATGGGGTGATCCCGGCCACGATGCCCAATGGCTGGAAGTCCGACCAGGCATCGATGTTCGGGCCGACGTTGCGGCTGTATTCACCCTTGAGGATTTCCGGGGCGGCGCAGGCGAACTCGACGTTCTCGATACCGCGCTTCAGCTCACCGGCGGCGTCTTCCAGGGTCTTGCCGTGTTCTTCGCTAATCAATTGCGAGATGCGTGCTTCGTTCTGCTCCAGCAATTGCTTGAAGCGGAACATCACCTGTGCACGTTTGGCCGGCGGCGTGTTGCGCCACGCCGGGAACGCTGCCTTGGCAGCATCGATGGCTTTCTGGATGGTGGCCTGGCTCGCCAGTGGCAGTTTGTGAATGGCTTGACCGGTAGACGGGTTGAACACATCCACTGCGCGACCGTTCTCGGTCACCAGTTCGCCATTGATCAAATGCGGAATAACGCTCATCGAACACTCCTGAATTCTGGTGCGCAGACGCCCGCATGGAGCGCCTGCCATTGGTGCATCTATATAGAAGGAAAAATCAGTCGAGCTTGTTCAGCACTTCGCCGACCGCGTCGAACAGACGATCGAGGTCCTGCGGCTTGCTGTTGAAGGTTGGGCCGAACTGCAGGGTGTCGCCGCCGAAGCGCACGTAGAACCCTGCCTTCCACAGCGCCATGCCCGCTTCGAATGGGCGCACGATGGCGTCACCGTCACGGCCGGCAATCTGGATCGCGCCAGCCAGACCGTAGTTACGAATGTCGATAACGTTCTTCGCACCTTTCAAACCGTGCAGCGCATTTTCGAAATGCGGTGCGACTTCGGCGACGCTCTGCACCAGGTTTTCTTTTTGCAGCAGATCGAGTGCCGCCAGGCCAGCGGCGCAGGCAACCGGGTGCGCCGAGTAGGTGTAGCCGTGGGGGAATTCCACCGCGTATTCCGGGGTCGGCTGGTTCATGAAGGTCTGGTAGATCTCGGAGCTGGCAATCACCGCGCCCATCGGAATCGCGCCGTTGGTGACTTGCTTGGCGATGCACATCAGGTCCGGGGTCACGCCGAAACTGTCGGCGCCGAACATCGAACCGGTGCGACCGAAGCCGGTGATCACTTCGTCGAACACCAGCAGGATGTTGTGCTGATCGCAGATCTCGCGCAGGCGCTTGAGGTAACCCTGCGGCGGCACCAGTACACCGGCGGAACCGGCCATCGGCTCGACGAAGACTGCAGCGATGTTCGACGCATCGTGCAGTTCGATCAGCTTCAGCAACTCATCCGCCAAAGCGATCCCGCCCTGCTCCGGCATGCCGCGAGAGAAAGCGTTGCTCGCCAGCAAGGTGTGCGGCAGGTGATCGACATCCATCATCGGCTGACCGAACAGCTTACGATTGCCGTTGACGCCGCCGAGGCTGGTACCGGCGATGTTCACGCCGTGATAGCCACGGGCACGGCCGATCATTTTGGTTTTGGTCGCCTGGCCTTTCAGGCGCCAGTAGGCGCGGACCATTTTCACCGCAGTGTCGGCGCACTCGGAACCGGAGTCGGTGAAGAACACATGGTTGAGGTTGCCCGGGGTCAGCTCGGTGATTTTCTCCGCCAGTTGAAACGACAGCGGATGGCCGTACTGGAAGCCCGGCGAATAGTCGAGGGTGCCTAACTGTTTGGCCACCGCTTCCTGAATTTCCTTGCGGGTGTGCCCGGCGCCGCAGGTCCACAGACCGGACAGCGAGTCGTAGATTTTGCGGCCCTTGTCATCGAACAGCCAGCTGCCTTCGGCACCAACGATCAGCCGCGGGTCGCGCTGAAAGTTGCGGTTGGCGGTGTACGGCATCCAGTGCGCGTCCAGCTTCAGCTGGCTGGCCAGTGGCGACGGCGCGTGTTCAGGCATGTTCATCGGGCAAAACCTCGCAGGGCATAAGCGGCAGGGAGATAAAAAGCGTTATTGCAGCTAAGTTGCCACGGCGATAAAGTCGGTGAAATCCAACTTTTCTAACCTTCAGTTAGAACACTGCTAAACAAAGAGCCCAATAAATGAGCAGCCGCCGCCCCGATCCGCTGGCCCAGGTCAGTGATTTTGATATTCGCTTGCTGCGGATTTTTCGCAGCGTGGTGGAGTGCGGTGGCTTCTCCGCAGCGGAAACCGTGCTGGGCATCGGTCGCTCGGCGATCAGCCAACAGATGAGCGATCTGGAGCAACGCCTCGGGTTGCGCCTATGCCAACGCGGTCGCGCCGGTTTTTCCCTGACCGAAGAAGGCCGCGAGGTCTATCAATCGGCGCTACAACTGCTGAGTGCGCTGGAAAGTTTTCGTACCGAGGTCAACGGCCTGCACCAGCATTTACGTGGCGAGCTGATCATCGGCCTGACCGACAACCTCGTCACCCTGCCCCACATGCGCATCACCCACGCTCTCGCGCAGTTGAAGGAGCGCGGGCCGGATGTGCAGATCCAGATCCGCATGATCGCGCCCAATGAAGTCGAGCAAGGCGTACTCGATGGCCGTCTGCATGTCGGCGTGGTGCCGCAGGCCAGCGCGCTGTCGGGGCTGGAGTATCAGCCGCTGTACAGTGAGCGTTCGCTGCTTTATTGCGCGGTCGGCCACCCGTTGTTTTATGTCGATGACAAACAACTCGATGACCAGCGCCTGAACAGTCAGGACGCCATCGCGCCGACGTTCCGTTTACCGGCAGACATCCAGGCGCACTATCAGGCGCTCAATTGCACCGCCAGCGCTTCGGACCGTGAGGGCATGGCGTTCCTGATCCTGACCGGGCGCTACATCGGTTACCTGCCGGATCACTACGCCAGCCTCTGGGTTCAACAGGGTCGTCTGCGTGCACTGAAATCAACGACACGTTTCTATGACCTGAGCCTCGCATCGGTCACGCGCAAGGGGCGTCGCCCTCATTTGGTGCTGGAAAGCTTTCTGGAAAGCCTGGCGGCGACGCGCTGAAAATCCCCGCAAGGCCCGGCAGCGCTGGGCCTTACAGACTAAAAAACAGAATAACCTGAGCAGGTGGACAGCTTTTTGCAAAGCAGGATCAACCGATCCCTGAACAAGAAGCCCAGCGCCATGCAGCCAGATTCCGAATCGTCCAGTGAATTGATCTACGGCCTCGACGACCGTCCAAAACCTCTCGCCGCGATCCTTGCCGCACTGCAACACGTGCTCGCCAGTTTCGTCGGCATCATTACCCCGCCGCTGGTGATCGGCTCGGCGCTCGGCCTGACCGCGCACTTGCCGTATCTGATCAGCATGGCGCTGATGGTCTCCGGCGTCGGCACCTTTATTCAGGCTCGGCGGCCATTCGGCATTGGTGCCGGGATGATTTGCCTGCAGGGCACCAGTTTCGCCTTTCTTGGTGCGGTGCTGTCGGCCGGGTTTCTGGTCAAGCAGCGTGGCGGCAGCCCGGAAGACATTCTGGCGATGATTTTCGGCGTGTGTTTTTTCGGTGCACTGGTGCAGATCGTGCTCAGCCGGTTCATCGGCCAGTTGCGCCGGGTCGTCACGCCGCTGGTGACGGGCATTGTCATCACACTGATCGGTATCAGCCTGATCAAGGTCGGCATTACCGATCTGGGCGGTGGCTTCAATGCGCCTGACTTTGGTGCGCCGGGCAACCTGGCGTTGGGCGTGTTTGTGCTGCTGACGATTATTCTGCTCAACCGCTCGAACACGCCGTGGGTGCGCCTGTCGGCGATCATTATCGGATTGCTGCTGGGCAGTCTGGCGGCGTGGTTCAGCGGGAAGTTGGTGCCGCAGCCGTTGCCTGAATTGCCGCTGGTGAGTTTTCCCACGCCATTCAAGTTCGGTTTCAGCTTCGACTGGACAGCTTTCCTGCCTGTCGCGCTGATTTATCTGATCAGCACCATCGAAACCGTCGGCGACCTCACCGCCAATTGCATGCTGGCCCGCCAGCCGATCAGCGGCCCTTCTTATATAAGCCGTCTACGCGGTGGCGTATTGGGCGATGGCGTCAGCTGCATGATCGCCGCGACGTTCAGCGCATTCCCCAACACCACCTTCGCGCAGAACAACGGGGTGATCCAGTTGACCGGAGTCGCCAGCCGTTACGTCGGGCTGTACATCGGCGCGATCCTGTTCTGCCTCGGCCTGTTCCCGATGATCGGCGCGGTGCTGCAGCAGATTCCGAAACCGGTGCTGGGTGGCGCAACGCTGGTAATGTTCGGCGCCGTTGCGGCAGCCGGCGTGCGCATCCTTGCGCAGTCGCCGCTGGACCGGCGCAGCATGTTGATCATTGCGACTTCGTTCGGCGTCGGCCTGGGCATCGCCGCGCAACCGAACCTGCTGCACCTGATGCCGAAGCTGGTGCAGAACCTGTTCGACTCGGCGATTACCAGCGGCGGCTTGACCGCCATCGTTCTGTGCCTGTTGCTGCCGGAAAGCCAAACCACGGCGACTGAAGTGCCGGCCACGCTGAACAAGATCGAACAGGCGTAACGGTTTTATTGCGCAAGGACTTGTCGGATGCCTGTGGGTGCGCTATCAACGCAACTGGTTGCACCCACAGACAAACCCGGAAGTGCCTATGACCTTTGAAGTCCCCGCTCACGGCGGCAAGCCCGCCAGCCGCATTCGTCAGAAGAACGAAGAGACCATTCTCAAAGCCGCCGAAGACGAGTTCGCCCGTCACGGGTTCAAAGGCACCAGCATGAACACCATCGCGCAGAATGCCGGATTGCCGAAAGCCAACCTGCATTACTACTTCACCAACAAACTCGGTTTGTACGTGGCGGTGCTGAGCAACATTATCGAGTTGTGGGACAGCACCTTTAACACCCTGACCGCCGAGGACGATCCGGCGGAGGCGCTGACCCGCTACATCCGCGCCAAAATGGAGTTCTCCCGGCGCCAGCCACAGGCATCGCGGATTTTCGCGATGGAAGTGATCAGCGGCGGCGAATGCCTGAGCGAGTATTTCAATCAGGACTATCGCGCCTGGTTCCAGGGCCGCGCTGCCGTGTTCCAGGCCTGGATCGATGCGGGCAAAATGGACCCGGTCGATCCGGTGCACTTGATCTTCCTGCTGTGGGGCAGCACCCAGCATTACGCCGACTTCGCCACGCAGATCTGCCGGGTCAGCGGGCGCAGCAAGTTGACCAAACAGGACATGGAAGACGCCGGCAACAACCTGATCCGCATCATTCTCAAGGGCTGCGGCCTTACTCCTTCTGTATAAGACGTTTTATGCCTTTTACCCTCAGCGGTTTTTGCGAGTACCGCGAAGAGATTCGCAAAAGCCGCTTCATCACCCTCGCCGCGCCGATCGACAGCCCAAGCGATGCGCAGGCGTTCTTCGAGCAGCACAGCGATCTGAATGCCACGCACAATTGCTGGGCATGGAAACTCGGTGCGCAATACCGCAGCAGCGATGACGGCGAGCCCGGCGGCACCGCCGGGCGGCCGATTCTGGCGGCAATCGAGGCGCAGGATTGCGATCAGGTCGCAGTGCTGGTGATCCGCTGGTACGGCGGCATTCAACTGGGCACCGGTGGATTGGCGCGGGCGTACGGCGGGGGCGCGAACAAATGCCTGCAAGCGGCGGACAAGATCGAACTGATCAGTCGCGTGCCGCTGAGTTGTGCCTGTGGATTTTCCGAACTGGCGCTGGTCAAGCTACGCGTCGCCGATCTCGGCGGCCTGGTGCTGGAAGAACATTTCACCGCCAACGGCGTCGAGTTGCGTCTGGCATTGGGTGCGGCACATATCGATCTGCTGCAAAGCCAATTGGCCGATCTGAGTCGCGGGCGGATTTTGCTGCAGCGCTAGAAAGCTGCGAGCTTTTAAGGCGCAGCCGTTTCCCCTTATTCCGCCAAGTTGCCCACATGCGCTGTGCACCCGACTGTGGATAACCTGAGTACACTCGCCTGTAACCCTTCTGTCACGCGGCTTTGCGCGGTTTGTTCACTTTTCGTTCAATTTTCCTGACGAAACGGAAATTCCAAGTCCAAACAATCAGTTAGCGATGTTTAGCACCATTAGAACAAAGCACCGCAGTGCTTATGCCGAGCTTTTTGGCTTGCGCACAATAACTGTGGAACAACCTGTGGATAACCCGTTCATGACCGGCGCAGTCTCAGGTTCTGCCTGCTTCGCAACGGTTTGCTCGTTTTTTGATCAGTCAGCGATGGGCAAAACTGGAGCCCGATCAATACCTTTGCTCTGAATTGGTGCTGCGTTCCCATCCTTTTACTAATCCGAAGCTCTAGATCAGGCGCCGCCAAACGCGGCCCGCGCGCGTTCCTGACTCAATGGCCAGGAAATTGCTTTATCCACAGGCACAACTCCAAGCAGTCGAGCCTGTCATGCCAATCGCTCCGCCCGTCCCGCGCCTGCAACTGCGCCATATCAGCAAACGCTACCCCGGATGCCTGGCCAACGATGCCATCGACCTGAGCATCGCGCCGGGCGAAATCCACGCTCTGCTCGGCGAAAACGGCGCAGGCAAAAGCACCTTGATGAAGATCATCTACGGTGTCACCCAAGCCGATGCAGGCGAAGTGCTCTGGCAAGGTCAGCCGGTAAAAATCCGCAACCCGGCACAGGCGCGGCAGTTGGGCATCGGCATGGTGTTCCAGCATTTCTCGCTGTTCGAAACCCTCAGCGTGGCGCAGAACATTGCCTTGGCAATGGGCGCGGCGGCTGGCACGCCGCAACAGCTGGCACCGCAGATTGCCGAAGTGTCGCGGCGTTATGGCATGGCGCTGGAGCCAGAACGACTTGTCCACAGCCTGTCGATCGGCGAGCGTCAGCGCGTCGAGATCGTGCGTTGCCTGATGCAGGACATTCGTCTGCTGATCCTCGATGAACCCACCTCGGTGCTGACGCCGCAGGAGGCCGACGAATTGTTCGTCACCCTGCGTCGGCTCGCCGCCGAGGGCTGCAGCATTCTGTTTATCAGCCACAAGCTCGGCGAGGTTCGCGCCCTGTGCCACAGCGCTACGGTTTTGCGCGGCGGGCGTGTCGCCGGGCATTGCCGACCGGCCGAATGCTCGGATCAGCAACTGGCGCAATTGATGGTTGGCGAAGCAGCGGCGTTGATCGGTGAATATCCCAAGGTCAGCGGCGGCGCGGCGTTCCTGCAGGTGAACGGCTTGAGCTGGCACAACCCGGACCCATTCGGCTGTTCGTTGCGCGATATCGACTTGCAGGTACGCAGCGGTGAAATCGTCGGCATCGCCGGGGTGGCCGGCAATGGTCAGGATGAATTGCTGGCGCTGCTCAGTGGCGAACAGCGCTTGCCTCGAACAGACGCCGCCACCATTCGATTCGGCGCGCAAAACGTTGCCGATCTGCGCCCGGATGCGCGGCGCAAACTTGGTCTGGCGTTTGTCCCGGCCGAACGTCTGGGTCACGGCGCAGTGCCGGAATTGAGCCTGGCCGATAACGCTCTATTGACCGCTTTTCAGCAGGGACTGGTCAGCCGCGGCATGATCCAGCGCAGCAAACTCGAAACTTTCGCTGAGCAAATCATCCAGCGCTTCGGCGTGAAAACCCCGGACACGCAGACCGCCGCGCGCAGCCTTTCCGGGGGCAATCTGCAGAAATTCATTCTCGGCCGGGAAATTCTCCAGCAACCGAAACTGTTGATCGCCGCGCACCCGACCTGGGGCGTCGACGTTGGCGCTGCCGCGACTATTCACCGCGCGTTGATTGCTTTGCGCGATGCCGGCGCGGCGATTCTGGTGATTTCCGAAGACCTTGATGAGCTGTTCCAGATCAGCGATCGCCTCGGCGCGTTGTGCGCAGGGCGTCTGTCGCCGCTGCACGACACGGGCGAAACGCAGCTCAGCGATGTCGGCGGCTGGATGGCCGGACAGTTCGCGCACTCACCTTCATCGGCCACGGTTTAACGGAGTTTTCCTGACATGCTGCTTTCCCTCGAACCGCGCGGCCAGCAATCGCGCCTGATGCTCTGGTGTTCGCCGTTACTGGCCGCCGTGCTGACCCTGGCGTGCGGCTCGCTGCTGTTCATCGCCCTTGGCCACGATCCGCTGCAAACCCTGCACACGCTGCTGATCGCGCCGGTCAGCGATCTCTACGGCATTTCCGAATTGCTGGTCAAAGCGTTGCCGATTCTGCTCTGCGCACTCGGCCTGGCGGTGGCCTATCAGGCGCGGATCTGGAACATCGGCGCCGAAGGTCAATTGCTCCTCGGCGCACTCGCCGGCAGCGCCGTGGCGGTGCACATCATCGACTGGCAAAGCCGTTGGGCGCTGGTGCTGATTCTGCTCGTCGGCATGCTCGCCGGCGCCGCCTGGGCCGGGCTGACGGCGTGGTTGCGCACGCGCTTCAACGCCAATGAGATTCTCACCAGCATCATGCTCAACTACATCGCGCTGAACCTGCTGCTGTTCTGCGTGCACGGGCCGCTGAAGGACCCGGCCGGGTTCAACTTCCCTGAATCGGCGATGTTCGGCGACGCCAGCCGCTTGCCGCTGTTGCTCGAAGATGGCCGCGTGCACGCCGGGGTGTATTTCGCCCTGCTCGCGTTGGTCGCGGTGTGGGTGCTGTTGCAGAAAAGCTTTATCGGTTTCCAGATCAAAGTGCTCGGTCTGGACAAGCGTGCGGCAGGCTTCGTCGGTTTTCGCGAGAAGCGTTTGATCTGGCTCGCACTGTTGATCAGCGGCGGCCTGGCTGGACTTGCCGGGGTCAGCGAGGTTACCGGGCCGATTGGCCAATTGGTCCCGCAGGTTTCGCCGGGGTATGGCTACGCGGCGATCACCGTGGCGTTTCTCGGCCGGCTCAACCCAATCGGTATCGTGTTTTCCAGTCTGCTGATGGCGCTGCTGTACCTCGGCGGCGAGAGCGCGCAGATGACCCTCAATTTGCCGCAGGCAATCACCCATCTGTTTCAAGGAATGATGCTGTTTTTCCTGCTCGCCTGTGACGTGCTGATCCTCTATCGGCCGCGTCTGAATCGGCGCTGGACACGACGCACGTCGTCCCCCGCCATAACTGCCGGAGCGCTGTGATGGATATCGATCTCTTGAGCAATATTTTCTACGCCATGGTGCGCTGCGGCACGCCGCTGCTGCTGGTGGCTTTGGGTGAACTGATCTGTGAGAAGAGCGGCGTGCTCAACTTGGGTCAGGAAGGGATGATGCTGTTTGGCGCGGTGATCGGTTTTATCGTCGCGCTCAGCAGCGGCAACCTGTGGCTGGGCGTGCTGCTGGCGATGCTCGCGGGGATGCTGCTGTCGTCGCTGTTTGCCGTGGTTGCTTTGGTGTTCAACGCCAATCAGGTGGCGACCGGGCTGGCGCTGACGATTTTCGGCGTGGGACTGTCGACCTTTGTCGGCGCGGCCTGGGTGGGGAAACCGCTGGCCGGGTTTGAGCCGTTGGCGATTCCGTACCTGAGTGACATTCCGCTGCTCGGGCGCATGCTGTTTGCCCAGGATCTGCTGGTGTACCTGTCGTTCGCGCTGTTTGCGCTGGTGGCGTGGGTGATCGTCAAGAGTCGGGTCGGGCTGATCATTCAAGCGGTCGGGGAAAACCCCGATGCTGCCAGCGCGATGGGTTTGCCGGTGCTGACCGTGCGCACCCTGGCGGTGCTGTTTGGCGGGGCGATGGCCGGGCTGGCCGGGGCCTATCTGTCGCTGGCGTACACGCCGATGTGGGCGGAAAACATGACCGCTGGGCGCGGCTGGATCGCTCTGGCGCTGGTGGTGTTTGCCAGTTGGCGGGTGTGGCGGTTGTTGCTCGGCGCGTATCTGTTCGGCCTCGCCAGCATCCTGCATCTGGTGGCGCAGGGCTTGGGGCTGGCGATTCCGTCGAGTCTGTTGGCGATGCTGCCGTATGTGGCGACGATTGTGGTGTTGGTGCTGTTGTCGCGGGATGCGCTGCGTACGCGGTTGTATGCGCCGGTGTCGTTGGGGCAGCCGTGGCAGGCAGGGCATTGATGTTGTCAGAGCGGGCCTCTTCGCGAGCAGGCTCGCTCCCACAGGGTATTGAGTGAACCCGCTCAAATGTGGGAGCGAGCCTGCTCGCGAAAGCGTCCGCACAGGCAACACCTGAACCACATCAAACAATCCAGAGAACTTCAGGAAGCATGCGCGGCAAAGGCTGGGGTATGCTCCGGGTCGCTGCTTGATTTGCGCCGAACGCTGCAACTTCGGCACGGGCAGGCCTGTCCATTGAATCCTGAACGTTGACTCTCAAGGAACCCATCATGTCTCAGGCAAAAAACGCACTGATCATCGGTGCCTCTCGGGGCTTGGGCCTCGGGCTGGTGAAAAACCTGCTGGCCGATGGCTGGCAAGTCACCGCCACCGTGCGCAATCCGCAAAATGCCGAGGCGCTGCAAGCGCTGGGCAGCGTGCGGATCGAGAAGCTCGATATGGATGATCAGCAGGCGGTGATCGCCCTCAGTCAGCAATTGAAGGGCGAAACGTTCGACCTGCTGTTCGTCAATGCCGGGGTCAAGGGCCCGGATGTACAAACCCCGGGTGGCGCGACGCTGGCCGAAGTCGGCAAGCTGTTTTTCACCAACGCGGTGGCGCCGATCAATCTGGCCCAGCGCTTTGTCGGACAGATCCGCGATGGCAGCGGCGTGCTGGCGTTCATGAGCTCGGGGCTGGGCAGCGTGACGGTGCCGGACGCACCGGAGCTGGCGTTGTACAAGGCGAGCAAGGCGGCGTTGAACTCGATGACCAACACCTTCGTCACACAACTGGGTGAGCAGAAACTGACCGTGCTGTCGCTGCATCCGGGCTGGGTGAAAACCGACATGGGCGGTGATGGCGCTGATCTTGATGTAGAAACCAGTACTCGCGGGCTGATCGATCAGGTCAACGCGTTCAGCGGCAAGGGCGGGCATCACTTCGTCAATTACAAGGGTGAAACGATTCCCTGGTAAGCGCTGAAAATCCCTTGTAGAAGCGAGCCTGCTCGCGAATGCGGTGTGTCAGATAATGGATGTTTCGACTGATACGGCGCCTTCGCGAGCAGGCTCGCTCCTACAGGGGTAGTGCGGCGGATGGTCGGGTCGGGCTTGCCCGGCGCGCCGATTTGTTTGAAACTGCGCGCCTCGCCCGTCGCGGCGAACCTGGATCAGCAGACAGGACAACACTGAGCTGGCAACCCTGAACCCAACTTTCAGAGGAGCCGGCGACCATGCCTGCGACCCGTATCTGGTTAAAAAACCCCCTCGCCATTTTCACGGCCAACGCGCTCGACGCGCGTGGCGGTCTGGTCTTGCAAGACGGTGTCATCGTCGAAGTGCTTGCCGCCGGGCAGCAACCCTCGGCGCCGTGCAGCGAAGTGTTCGATGCCCGCGAGCATGTGATCCTGCCGGGACTGATCAACACCCATCACCATTTCTACCAAACCCTGACCCGTGCCTGGGCGCCGGTGGTCAATCAGCCGTTGTTCCCGTGGCTGAAAACCCTGTACCCGGTATGGGCACGCCTGACTCCGGAAAAACTCGCCCTCGCCACCAAAGTGGCGCTGGCCGAGCTGCTGCTGTCGGGCTGCACCACCGCCGCTGACCATCACTACCTGTTCCCGGACGGTCTGGAAAACGCCATCGACGTGCAAGTCGAAACCGTGCGCGAACTGGGCATGCGCGCCATGCTCACCCGCGGTTCGATGAGCCTCGGCGAGAAGGACGGCGGCCTGCCACCGCAGCAGACCGTGCAGGAAGGCCAGGTGATTCTCGACGACAGTCAGCGCCTGATTCATGAGTACCACGAACGCGGCGACGGTGCGCATATCCAGATCGCCCTCGCGCCGTGCTCGCCGTTCTCGGTGACCCCGGAAATCATGTCGGCCAGCGCTGAACTGGCGAACACGCTCGACGTGCGCCTGCACACGCATCTGGCCGAAACACTCGACGAAGAAGATTTCTGCCTGCAGCGTTTCGGTCTGCGCACCGTCGATTATCTCGACAGCGTCGGCTGGCTGGGCCCGCGCACCTGGCTGGCCCACGGCATCCACTTCAACCCGGACGAAATCGCCCGCCTCGGCCAGGCCGGCACCGGCATTTGCCATTGCCCGAGTTCGAACATGCGTCTGGCGTCGGGCATCTGCCCGAGTATCGACCTGACCGACGCTGGCGCACTGTTTGGGCTGGGCGTTGACGGTTCGGCGTCCAACGACGCCTCGAACATGATCCTCGAAGCGCGTCAGGCGCTATACATCCAGCGCCTGCGTTATGGCGCCGAGAAGATCACCCCGGAACGCGTGCTGGGCTGGGCGACCAAGGGCTCGGCGAGTTTGCTGGGCCGCAGCGATATCGGTGAACTGGCGGTCGGCAAGCAGGCGGATCTGGCGTTGTTCAAGCTCGACGAGCTGCGCTTCTCCGGCAGCCACGACCCGATTTCGGCGCTGCTCCTGTGCGGCGCGGACCGTGCGGATCGGGTGATGATTGCTGGCAAGTGGCGGGTGGTGGATGGCCAGGTTGAAGGCCTGGATCTCAAAGGCTTGATTGCCGATCACAGCCAGGCCGCGCGCCAGTTGATCGCCGGGACCTGAGCCGTTCATCAATCCCTGTGGGAGCGGGCTTGCCCGCGATGGGGGTGTGTCAGGTACATATTTGGTTTCTGACACACCGCAATCGCGGGCAAGCCCGCTCCCACAGGTTTTTCAGCGTTCCTATAGGCCGAGCAGGGACAGCATGATGAACGTCGCAAACAGCACAAAGTGAGTCATGCCTTCGATGGCATTGGTCTCGCCGTCGTTGAGGTTGATTGCGCTGACGATCAGGGTGATGAAGATCATCACTGTCTGCACCGGAGTCATCGCCATCTGAAAAGGCTGGCCGGTGTATAGCGCCATGGCTTCCATCACCGGCACGGTCAGGATCACCGTCGACAATGACGCGCCCATCGCAATGTTCACTACCGACTGCATGCGGTTGGCCAGTGCCGCGCGCAATGCCGTGAGAATTTCCGGCGCCGCCGAAATGGCCGCCACCAGAATCGCCGTGATCACCGGCGGCGCTCCCGTGCCTTTCAGGCCCAGCTCAAGCGTCTTGGACATCACCTCGGCGAGTGCACCAATCACCACCACCCCGCCGACCAGAATACCGATCGACAGCCCCAGGCTGAGCGGTTTCGGCTCTTGCTCGATGGGTTCTTTCTTACGTCGTTTGTCCGGGTAGCTGTAGCTGAAAAAGTAGCTGTGTGGCCCGACCTGCATGCGCAGGAACAAGGTGTAAAGCACCACCATCGCGCCAATGGTGAAAGCCGAATAGAGCTTCCAGTTGGCTTCGGGAATGAACTCCGGCACCACCATCGACACGCCCATGGCGGTGAGGATCATCACGCTGTAACTGCGTGCCGAATCGTCGTTGTAGGACTGCTCGCCATGCTTGATCCCG
>Ga0308159_1003765_pt1 | contig 14698 bp, 8 predicted proteins | sample PhyCR1_FD_201040 | JGI IMG/M metagenome (GOLD analysis project Ga0308159, IMG submission 201040) | Phyllosphere microbial communities from UC Gill Tract Community Farm, Albany, California, United States - DLSLC.R1 | ecosystem: Host-associated > Plants > Phyllosphere > Unclassified | place: USA... | reverse complement strand
TGCGCCAGCAGCATCTGCGGACTGCGGCCGATGCACAGGCCCACCCGCGCGCCGCGGGCGATGCCACGCTCGCGCAGGCGGCGCGCCAGGACGTTCGACAGGCCGTCGATATCGGCAAAGCTGTAGCTGCGTCCGCCGGCATCGACCACCGCCTCGCGCGAGGCAATGGCGGCGTCGTCCAGCGCGAGGTAGCGCGGCACCACCGTTTCGGCCGGCAGCGCTGCACGCGCGCCGTTCCACGCGTGCAGTTGCGCGATCTGCGCAGGCGATGCGAGCTCGTGCGTCGACAGCGCTTGTGCAGGCCGCAGCAGCAGGCGCTCGGCCAGGCTGAGGAAGCTGTCGAGCAGGCGCGAAGCGGTGGCTTCGGTGTAGAGGTCGCTGGCGTAGTCCAGATGCACGCGGTGCGAGAACTCGGTGTCGATGTGCATCGACAGGTCGAACTGCACGGCGCGCCGCGCGAAGCCGAACTCCTCGATCTGCAGCTCCGTGAAGGACAGGTCGCCCACCGGCGCGTTGAGCACGTTGAAAAGCACGCGCACCGGGCCCTCGGGCCGGTCGGTGCGGTCGTGGCCGAGCGCGTCGATCACCTCGTCGTAGGGCGCCTCCTGGTGCGCGAATGCGGCCATCGCCTCGCCCCGCACGCGTTTCACCAGCGCCTCGAAGCTGGGATCGCCCGACAGGTCGGTGCGCAGCACCAGCGTGTTGACCAGCGTGCCCACCAGGGTCTCCGCCTCGGTGCGCTGGCGGTTGGCGATCGGCACGCCCACGCCGATGTCCTCGCTGCCCGCGATGCGCGAGAGCAGCGCCGAGAACACCGACAGGTACAGCACGAACGGCGAGGCGGACGCCCGGCCGCCGAAGCGCGCGGCCGCCTCCCGCAGCCGCTGCGGCAAGGCCACGGACACGCGTGCGCCGCGGTGGCTGGCCAGCGCCGGCCGCACGAAATCGGTGGGCAGGTCCAGGTCCGGCAGGCCGTGCAGCCGTTCCCGCCAGTAGGCCAGGTGCGCGTGCCGGGCCTCGATGGCCTGCGCGCTGCGCTGCCAGGCGGCGTAGTCGCCGTACTGGATGGCGGGCGGCGTGCCGTGCGGGACGCGGCCGGCGCGCAGCGCTTCGTAGGCGGCCAGCAGCTCGCGCATCAGCAGCGAGACGGCCCAGTTGTCGGTGATGGCATGGTGCGCGACCCACACCAGCACGTGCTCCTGCGGCGCCAGGCGCACCACCGTGAACCGGTGCAGCGGCGCCTGGGCAAGGTCGAAGACGTGCACGGCGCGCTCGGCGATCACCGCGCGGGCCTTCTCCAGCCGCAAGGCTTCCGGCAGCGCGGCGAGATCGATCCATTCGATCGGCACCGACAGCGCGGGGACGATGCGCTGCATCGGCTCGGCCGCCTCGGCCACGAGCGCGGTGCGCAGGCCTTCGTGGCGCCGCACCATCGCATCGACGGCGCCCTGGCACAGCGAGCGATCGAGCGCCCCGCGAAGATGCAGGGCGATCGGCACGTTGTAGCCGGTCGAATCGGGCTCGAAGCGCTGGATGATCCACATGCGCCGCTGCGACAGCGACGCCGGCAGGTCCGCGCCGCGCGGCACCTTGGCCATCGGCGGCGCGGCGTCCGGCGTGCCGGCGCCCTGCTCGGCCTGCCATTGCGCGACCCACGCGGCCTGCGCCGCCACGGTGCCGAGTTCGAACACCTCGCCCAGCGGCGGCTGGGCGCCGAAGCGGTCGCGGATGCGCGAGAACACCTGCGTCATGCGCAGCGAGTTCCCGCCGAGTTCGAAGAAGTCGTCCAGCACCCCGAAGGCGCCGTGGCCCAGCACCTGGGCCCACAGCGCGTGGATGGCCGATTCGGTCGCGTCGCGCGGGGCGGTGCGCTCGACAGCAACCGTTTCGTCGGCGGCGAGCTTTGCTTCGGCGGCATCCGCTTCGAGGCGTGTGTGGCCGATCCAGTCCAGCGTACCCGCGAGGTAGGCCTCGCGTGCGCGGCTGCGCTGGATCTTGCCGCTGGACGTGCGGGCCAGCGTGCCGGCGCGCACGAGCGCGAGCGCCTGCAGCGCGACGCCGTGTTCGCGCGCCACCGCACGGCGCACGGATTCGAAGATGGCATCGGTGTCCGGCTCGCGGTGCCGGCGTTCGAGCTCCAGCACCAGCACGGCGCCCTCGCCCCATTCGGTGTCGACCGCGAAGGCCGCGCTGTGGCCCACGCGCAGCTGCGCATGGGCCTGCTCGGCCGTCCACTCCAGATCCTGCGGGTAGTGGTTGGCCCCCTGGATGATGATCAGGTCCTTGAGGCGGCCGGTGACGACGATCTGCCCCTCATGCACGGCGCCCAGGTCGCCGGTGCGCAGGAACGGGCCGCGCCCATTGGCCAGGTGGGCGCCGAAGGTCGCCTCCGTGGCTTCGGGCTGCCGCCAGTAGCCGAGGCCGACGCTCGGGCCGCGGACCCACAACTCGCCCACCTCGCCCGCCGGGAGCTCCACGCGGCGATCGGGATCGACCACCAGGCACAGCGACTCGCCCAGGGCCTGCCCGCAGCCGACCAGGCGCTGGGCCGGCGCACCGGTGGACGGCGCGACCCGGCCAGCGCGCAAGCTGGCGGCGTCGGCATCGAAGATGCGCGGCGCCGAGGGCCGCGACGGGCCGCTCACGCCCAGCACCGATTCGGCCATCCCGTAGAAGGGCATGAAGGCTTCGGGACGCAGGCCGGCCGGCTGCAGCGCCTCCAGCAGCGCCTCGACCGTCTCCGCACGGATGGGCTCGGCGCCGCAACTGAGGCTGACCAGGCTGTCGAGCCGGAACGACGGCGCCGTGCCGTCGCCAAGCGCGCTCAGGCACAGCCGCAGCGCCGAGTCCGGCGCCCCGGTGTGGGTGATTCCGAGCGCCTCGACCAGTTGCAGCCAAAGAAGCGGCCGCCGCACGAAGCTCAGCGGCGACATCAGGTGGCTGCAGCCGCCCGACAGCACCGGCAGCAGCACGCCGCAGACCAGCCCGTAATCATGGAACTGGGGCAGCCAGTTGAGCATGCGGCTGCCAGCGACGAACCCGCCCGCCCGGCTCAGGGCCTGCACATTGGCCAGCACGTTCGCGTGGCTCAGGCACACGCCGCGCGGGACGCCGGTCGAACCGGATGTGTACTGGAGGTAGGCAACGTCGGACGGTTCAGGCCACTCGGCACCCTCCGGCGCATCGTCCAGGGCATGCGGGTCGGGCAGCGCCTCCCAGGGCACCCCGGCGGCGGACGTGCCCTCCATGGCCGCCGCGGCGGCCTGCTGGAGTTCGGCCGTGGTCAGCACCTTGCTGCCCCGGCAGTCCTCGAGGATGCCCTGGATGCGCGGCAGCGCGTGGCGAAGGCGCACCGCATCGGGCGCGGGAATGGGCACCGCCACGCGCCCGGCCAGCAGGCAGGCCCAGAAAGCGCGCACGAAATCCAGCCCGGGCGGCATGGCCAGCAGCAGTCGGTCGCCGTGGCGGGTGGTTCGCATCAGCCACACGGCCAGGCGCTCGACCTGCTGAACCAGCTCGCGCCGGCTCACCCGGGAGACCACCCGCCCCTGGCCGTCGAGAAAGGCGTAGGCCAGCTGATCGGGTTCGGCTCTGCAACAGCGCCTGAGGCAGTCGCCCAGCCCGGTCGTTGCAACGGTGTCCTCAAGGGAGATGGGGGGCGCGACAGAAATGACCACGGGATGTTTTAGAACCTTCTTCCTACCATTGTCGCAAAATTGTTGCACTGCACCACAACCGGCCCTGCGTCATGAAGGGTGACAGGCCCCAAGTCGCGGCGCTGTCCGACAAGGCTGTTTGAGCGCCGCCACGACCGCCAACAAAAAAGCCCGCAGGGCGGGCTTTCGAAGGGGCGCGACAGGCCCGTCAGCGTGAAGGGCCCACCCGTCGGCTCGGGACGTCGGTCACGTCCTCGGCCGGGCCGATGCCGCTCAGCCGGCTGCCGACGCTGCCCGCCGCCTCGCCGCGGGCGCGGGCCGCTGCCACGTCCGCGGCGCCCGGAGCGCTGCCGTGACGCGCGGCAGAAGCGCGAAAGCGCTCGAAGCCGGCGCGCGGGTCGAAGCGGTTGCCGAACATCACGGTCCACGGCGTCAGCGGCCGGCCGGTGAGGCGGGCCCACCCGGCGCGGGCCATCCACACCGCGACCAGCAGCAGGGCCGCCACGGCCAGGCTGGCCGCGAACAGCAGGCCGATGAAGAACAGGAAAACGCGGATCAGAAAGCTGAACATGAACGCTTAGGCCAGGACGGAGGCGTCGGGTTCCGTCGATTTTTCGAAACCGAACGTACCCGGCGAGCGGATCGGGTCGCTGGTCACCTTGACGGTGTCCTTGGGCCCGAAGGCCCCCTCCAGCAGCAGCCTGGACAGCGGGTTCTCGATGCGCTGCTGGATCGCACGCTTGAGGGGCCGTGCACCGAAGACCGGGTCGAAGCCCACCTTGGCGATCTCGGCCAGCGCGCCGGGCGCCACCTCGAAGCCGATGTCCATTTTGGCCAGGCGCTTCTCCAGCACCTTGAGCTGGATCTTCGCGATCTGCGCGATGTTCTCGGCGTCGAGGCCGTGGAAGACCACCGTCTCGTCGATGCGGTTCAGGAACTCCGGGCGGAAGTGGTTCTTCAGTTCGTCCCACACCGCATCGCGGATGTCCTGCTGGTCGCGGCCGGCCATGGCCTGGATGATGGGCGAGCCGATGTTGCTCGTCATCACGATCACCGTGTTCTTGAAGTCCACGGTGCGGCCCTGGCCATCGGTCAGGCGGCCGTCGTCCAGCACCTGCAGCAGGATGTTGAACACGTCGGGATGCGCCTTCTCGACCTCGTCGAGCAGCACCACGCTGTAGGGCTTGCGGCGAACGGCTTCGGTGAGGTAGCCGCCCTCTTCGTAGCCCACGTAGCCGGGCGGCGCGCCGATGAGGCGCGCGACCGAGTGCTTCTCCATGAACTCGCTCATGTCGATGCGGATGAGGTGGTCTTCGCTGTCGAACAGGAAGCCCGCCAGCGCCTTGCACAGCTCGGTCTTGCCCACGCCCGTGGGGCCGAGGAACAGGAACGAACCGGTCGGCCGGTTGGGGTCGGACAGGCCCGAGCGCGAGCGGCGGATGGCATTGGACACGGCCGCGATGGCCTCGTCCTGCCCCACGACGCGTTCGTGCAGCTTGTCTTCCATCTGCAGCAGCTTCTCCTTCTCGCCCTGCATCATCTTGGCGACCGGGATGCCGGTGGCGCGGCTGACGACCTCGGCGATCTCCTCGGCGCCGACCTGCGTGCGCAGCAGCTGGTTGCCGCCCTTCTTCTCGAGGCCCTCTTCCTTGGCCAGCGTTTCCTTCAGGCGCTTCTCCAGCTCCGGCAGCTTGCCGTACTGCAGCTCCGCGACCTTGTTGAAGTCGCCGCTGCGCGTGGCCTGCTGGATCTGCGTCTTGAGCTGGTCGATCTCCTTGCGGATCTGCTCGGTGCCCTGGGCACCGGCCTTCTCGGCCTTCCAGATTTCCTCCAGGTCGGCGTACTCGCGCTCGACCTTGGCGAGCTCGTCCTCGATCAGGGCCAGGCGACGCTGCGAAGCCTCGTCCTTCTCCTTCTTCACGGCCTCGCGCTCGATCTTGAGCTGGATCACGCGGCGGTCGAGCCGGTCCATGACCTCGGGCTTGGAGTCGATCTCGATCTTGATCTTGGCCGCGGCCTCGTCGATCAGGTCGATGGCCTTGTCGGGCAGGAAGCGGTCGGTGATGTAGCGGTCGCTCAGTTCCGCCGCGGCAACGATGGCGGGGTCGGTGATCTCCACGCCATGGTGGACCTCGTACTTCTCCTGCAGGCCGCGCAGGATGGCGATGGTCGCCTCCACGCTCGGCTCGCCCACGAGCACCTTCTGGAAGCGGCGCTCCAGCGCGGCGTCCTTCTCGATGTACTTGCGGTATTCGTCCAGCGTGGTCGCGCCCACGCAGTGCAGCTCGCCGCGCGCCAGGGCCGGCTTGAGCATGTTGCCGGCGTCCATCGCGCCTTCGGCCTTGCCGGCGCCGACCATGGTGTGCAGTTCGTCGATGAAGACGATCACGCGGCCTTCTTCCTTGGCCAGCTCGTTGAGCACGTTCTTCAGGCGTTCCTCGAACTCGCCGCGGAACTTGGCGCCGGCCAGCAGCGCCGCGAGGTCGAGCGAGAGCACCCGCTTGTCCTTGAGCGTGTCGGGCACCTCGCCGGCCACGATGCGCTGGGCCAGGCCTTCAACGATGGCGGTCTTGCCCACGCCGGGTTCGCCGATGAGCACCGGGTTGTTCTTGGAGCGGCGCTGCAGGATCTGGATGGCGCGGCGGATTTCCTCGTCGCGGCCGATGACCGGGTCGAGCTTGCCCTGGCGGGCGCGTTCGGTGAGATCGAGCGTGTACTTCTTGAGGGCCTCGCGCTGGCCCTCGGCGTCGGCGCTGTTCACGCCCTGGCCGCCGCGCACGGCATCGATCGCCGACTCGAGGCTCTTGCGCGTGAGCCCGTGCTGCTTGGCGAGCTGGCCGACCTCCGACTTGCTGTCGGCCACGGCGAGCAGGAACAGCTCGCCCGCGATGAACTGGTCGTTGCGCTTGATGGCCTCCTTCTCGGTGGCCTGCAGCAGCTTGGCCAGCTCGGGGCCGACCTGGACCACGTCGTGGCCCTGCACCTGCGGCAGGCGCTTGATGGCGCCTTCGGCCGCGATGGCCAGGCCCTGCACGTTGACGCCGGCGCGCTCGAGCAGCGCACGCGGGCCATCGTCCTGGCGCAGCATGGCGAGCAGCAGGTGCACCGGCTCGATGTAGGCGTTGTCATGTCCCAGGGCAAGCGATTGCGCGTCGCCCAGTGCTTCCTGGAACTTGGTGGTGAGTTTGTCTTGTCGCATGAAAATAAACCTCCGGACTGCCGCGCATCTGCGGGTTCTACCCCCGAAATCAAGGCGTTCCTATCGGTCGAAGCCGTTTTTTTGGGCGCTTGCTTGCGCTGGATCAGGCACGATGCCGCTGGCCGCCCCAAGCAGTCGCCGTGACGGCGGCGGCGGCGAAGGCCCACAATGCGGCCCGGCCGCCGGTCGCGGGCGCAGTTCCTGCATGGCGTCGCGCCTCATCGCAGCTTTCCCATCGGAGTTTTTCTTCCATGCCTCCTTCCTCCTCACCGAAATTCTTCCTCGCCGGCGGCACGCGCCTGCTGCGCCGGACCTTCGCCGTCGGCGCCCTGCTCGCCGCCGCCGGGCTGGCCCAGGCCCAGCCCACGGGCGCACCGATCCGCCTGCTGGTGGGCTTTCCCGCGGGCGCGGGCACCGACGCCATCGCGCGCACGCTGGCCGAGAAGCTCAAGGACGAGCTGGGCACCGCGGTGGTGGTCGAGAACCGCGCCGGCGCGGGTGGACAGATCGCCGCCCAGGCGCTGCGCGCGGCGCCGGCCGACGGCCACACCCTGTTCCTCACGCACGACCACAGCATCGCCATCCTGCCGCTGGTCACGAAGAACCCGGGCTTCAACCCGGCCACCGACTTCACGCCGGTGGCGGGCTTCGCCACCTTCGCCAATGTGCTGGCCGTCTCGGGCGCCACGCCGGCCAAGACCATGACCGAGTACGTCAACTGGGTGAAGACGCAGAAGGGCGGCAAGGACACCATCGGCGTGCCGGCCCCGGGCTCGATCCCGGTCTTCCTCGTGCAGCTGATCGCCAAGAAGTACGGCATCGACGTGCAGGCCGCGCCCTACCGGGGCAGCGCGCCCATGACGGCCGACATGCTGGGCAACCAGATCGCGGCCGGCATCGCCTCGGTGCCCGACTTCATCGAATACCAGAAGACCGGCAAGGTGCGCATCGTCGCCACCATCGGCGCCAAGCGCGACCCGCTGCTGCCGCAGGTGCCCACCTTCACCGAACTGGGCTTCGAGAATCTGACCGACTACCCGTGGTACGGCGTGTTCGCACCGGTCGGCACGCCGCAACCGGTGGTCGACAAGTTCGGCGCTGCGCTGCAGAAGGTGCTGGCCATGCCCGACGTGAAGAAGAAGCTCACCGACCTGGGCCTGAACGTCGCCTTCGAGTCGCAGGGCCAATTCGCCGGGCGCGTGCGCAGCTACACGAACACCTGGGCGGGCATCATCAAGGCAAGTGGCTTCCAGCCGCAGTGAGCCGCCTCCGGGCGCTGTGCCCATTGGCCAAAGGGGTTCTTCGGAACCCCTTTTTTTATTGGCCGCCCGGGCCTCGCCCACCGTCCGCGTGACGAATCTGACCGTTTGTCAATAAATGTCGCAAAGGTCAGGTAGCGCCAAGTCGCTGCCGAGACCCTATGTCCTCCGAGCCGATTCCAGGTGGAGAAGCAGCCTGCGAGGACCCCCATGCACAACGCCGACCGAACGCCCGTACGCCACGCACGCCTCCGCCCGAAGCGCACTGGCGGCTTCACGCTCATCGAGGTGATGGTCACGGTGGCCATCGTCGCCATCCTGGCCGCCATCGCCTACCCGTCGTACCGCGACTACGTGATGCGCGGCCGGCTGGTGGACGCGACCACCGGGCTGGCCACGCTGCGCGCCAACATGGAGCGGTACTTCCAGGACAACCGGACTTACAAGTCGACAGGCGCCTTCACCTCGCCCTGCCTTGCGACGCCGGCCCCGACCTCAGGCTACTTTCAGCTCAGTTGCACCAGCGGCCAGCCGACCGACACGACCTACAAGTTGCAGGCCGTCGGCTCAGGGCCCGTCACCGGGTTCACGTTCTACGTCGATCAGACGAACACTCGCTCCACCGACGTGAGCGGCGTATCCGGCTGGAGCAGTTGCGCCAACGACTGGGTGACGAGGGCCGGCGGATGCTGACGCGCTCGCGCCCGGCCGCCCGCCCGCGCGGCTTCTCGCTCATCGAGCTGATGGTGACGGTCAGCCTCCTTGGCGTGCTGGTGATGCTGGCCATGCCCAGCATGGCCGCATGGATCCGCAACAACAAGGTGCGCACGGTGGCCGATGCCCTGCAGAACGGGCTGCGCGTGGCGCAGTCCGAGGCCACGCGCCGCAGCCGGCAGGTGGTGTTCGCGTTGACCAACAGCCCGACGCCCGCCGCCAGCCTCACGGCCGTGGCCAATGGCAGCTACTGGGCCGCCAAGACCGTCAAGCTCGCCACGGGCAACACCGACGCGGCCGACTTCATCGACAGCGGCACGCTCAACGGGACCTCCTCGGACGTGCAGATCATCGGCCCCGTCACCATCTGCTTCAGTGCCCTGGGGCGCATGGTCACGAACGCGACCCCGGGCGTGAGCGGCGGCAGTTGCGACACGGCGAGCGGCACGGCCCAGTACGACATCAAGCTCGATGGCCCGGAGGCGCGGCCGCTGCGCGTGCTGGTGAGCCTCGGCGGGCAGGTGCGCATGTGCGACCCGGCCAAGGCCCTCTCGTCCACCCATCCGGACGGATGCCCATGAACACGAAGCGCCGTCCCTCCATCGCGCAAGGCTTCGCGCTGCTCGAGGTCCTGGTCTCCATCCTGCTGCTCTCTTTCGGCATCCTCGGGATCGTGGGGTTGCAGGCCCGCGCCATCAACTTCTCGGTCGACGCCGAGGACCGCAACCGCGCCGCGCTGCTGGCCAACGAAGTGGCCACCGACATGTGGGTCTACCGCTCGGTGACGATCCCGGCCACCCTGCTGGCCGCCTGGCAGACCAAGGTCGGCACGCCCACGGCCGGGGGACTGCCTTCGGGCAGCGGCACCGTCACACCGGTACCGGGCAGCAGCAACAGCGCCGACATCACCATCACCTGGCTGGCGCCCAACCACACGACGGACGCCGGCAATGCGGGCAACGCCGGCAGCCGCTTCTCGACGCGGGTGACGCTGCCATGACGCGCGCGTTGTCGAGATCGCCGACGCGGCTGGCAGTCCGTGGCCTGACGCTGGTCGAGCTGCTGGTGGCCATCACCATCGGCCTCGTGCTCACGCTGGCCGTGACCGGCATCGTCGTCGTGAGCGAATCGCATCGCCGGTCGATGACCGCGGTCAACGACGCCAACCAGTCGGGCGCCTACGCCGCCTCGGTGCTGGACCTGGCCGTGCGCAGCGCGGGCTCGGGCTTCGTGCAAGCCGCCGACCAGGGCGCCTTCGGCTGCCAGCTGAGTGCGACCGGCGAACTGCCGCGGGCGACGCCATTTCCGGCGCCCTTCGCGAACAGCTTCCTGGCCGGCAAGACGTCGAGCCTGCGGCTCGCGCCGGTGCTGATCGCGAAGAACCAGTCCGACGCCGGCTCCGACGTGCTGGTCGTGATGCACGGCAACGGTGCCGCCGGCGACGTGCCGCGTCGCATCACCAGCCCCGGCGATGCGGTCACGCTCAAGCTCGACGCGACCACGGCCTTCAATGCCAACGACCTGGTGCTCGTGAGCCGCGCGGGCACGGGGGACTGCCTCATCGAGCAGGTCGCGTCGGTCGGCGCCGGCGCACTGAACCTGGGCGGCCTCTACTACACCGCCAGTGGCCCGAACACGCCCCTGTCCAGCTTTGCGGCCGACCTGAGCAGCTACGTCACTCCCCTGGGCAACACCGGGTCCGCCAGCGCGCCCTTCCAGCTCTTCGGCGTCGGGGCCGACAACACGCTGTACGCCTACGACCTCCCGCGCCCGACCACCGCCGACGAGTCGCAGGCACTCGCCAACGACGTCATGGAACTGCATGCCGTCTACGGCCTCGACAGCGACGGCGACGGCCGGCTGGACAGCTGGGCCAGCCCCGACGCGACCGGCAACCCCGCGGAGACCGCCATGCCCGGCTATGACATCGACACCGTGATGGCCAACCCCGCCAAGATGAAGCGCATCGTCGCGGTGCGCCTGGCGCTGGTGCTGCGCGACACGCAGTACGAAAAGGGCGACTCGCAATCCGACAAGGGCATGGTGGCCCCGATGACGCTCAGCTACTTCACCGACCTGAAGAACTCGGCCGGCGCGTCGCTCGCCGGCACCACGACGCTGGCCACCGATCCCACGGTCGACGTCGAAGCGCGCCACTACCGCTACCGCGTGGTCGAAACCACGATTCCGCTGCGCAACATGCTGATCCTCACCGCACCATGACCGCTCCCCGTTGCCCTCGATCCCCGCGAGCCCGCCAACGGGGCGTGGTGCTGCTGCTGTGCCTGGTGGTGCTGGTGATCCTCATGGCCGGGGGGGTGGCGGTCATCCGGTCGATGAACGCCTCGCTCTTCACCGCGGGGAACCTGGCCTTCAAGCGCGACCTGGTGAACCAGGGCGAACAGGCGCTGTCGACGGTGCTCGCCCAGTTCGGGCCCGGCGGCGCGCTGGCCACCGCGACGGCGACCGACCAACCCGCGCTGAACTACAAGGCATCGATGCTGCCGGCCAATGCGCAGGGCATTCCCACGGCGCTGCTCGACGACAGCACCTTCTCCGCCGTCGGCACGGCCGCCGACCTGCCCGGTGCCACACCCGACGTGACGATCCGCTACGTGGTCGACCGCCTGTGCGCCACCACCGGCGCGGCCGTGACCACCGGCTGCGTGCAGTCCGTCGGCGCACCGCCGGGCGGCACGGCCGGCACCCTGCGGCCCAGTGCGCCGACGGCCACCGTCTACCGCCTGAGCGCGCGCGTGACCGGCCCGCGCAACACGCAGGTCTTCGTCCAATCGTCCATCACCAAACCTGACTGAGTCCGCAGGGGGAGAGACACCATGCCGCCTTCTTCTTGTCTGCGACGGGCGTCGCACGCGGCGCGCCGCATCCTCGCGCCCGGCATTGCGTTGCTGCTGGCCTTGGCGGCCGCGGTGCCCGCGCTGGCGGTCACGCTGGCCGACCAGCCGGTGTTCGCCTCGTCCGACGTGCCGGGCAATCTCGCGCTGGCGCTGTCGGTCGAGTACCCCACGGCTATCAGCGTGGCCAACCTCGGCGACTACGCCGACGCCAGCGAGTACCTGGGCTACTTCGACCCGAAGAAGTGCTACAGCTACCAGGCGAACACCGCCGCGCCGGCGCAGGGCTACTTCCAGCCGGCAGGCGCCGCCAGCGGCAGCAACGGCCACAGCTGCTCCGGCCAGTGGAGTGGCAACTTCATGAACTGGGCAACGATGCAGACGATCGACCCCTTCCGCTGGGCGCTCACCGGCGGCTACCGGTCGGTCGACACCGCGAGCCTGACGGTGCTCGAGAAGGCCTGGGGCTCCGCGCAGGGCTCGCAGTCGAACTTCCCGCTGCGCGGAACCTCAGCGGGTTCGGGGCACAAGCTGGCGAGCGCCCTCATCGCATCGGTGACGCCCTTCTCGTGGAGCGCGTTCAACATGAGCATCTGGAGGCGTGGCAACCGCCTGGTGTTCAGCGGCACCAACAGCGCATACAGCGATACGAGCAAGAACGGCGCCGACTGGGTCGACACGACCACGCAGAACGACGCTGGCACGGTCTACCAGGTGTACGTCCGCGTCAAGGTCTGCGACCCGTCGAACGGCACGGGCGGCGTCGAGGCGAACTGCGTCAAGTACGGCAGCAACTACAAGCCCGAAGGCCTGATGCAGCAGTACGCCAACAAGATCCGCTACAGCGCCTTCTCGTACCTCTACACCAGCGACGGCAACACGCAGGGCGGCGTGATGCGCGCGGCCATGGGCTTCATCGGGCCGACCTACCCGCAGCCCTTGTCGACCACCGTGGTGACCAACCCCAAGGCCGAATGGGACCCCACCACCGGCGTCATGACGGCCAACCCGGACAGCACGCTCGACAGCACCGTCACCAACAGCGGCGCGATGAACTACCTCAACAAGTTCGGCCAGTCGGCGCAGGCATACATGACCTACGACAACGTGAGCGAGCTGTACTACGCGGTGCTGCGCTACTTCGAGAACCTGGGCAACGTGCCCGAGTGGACGGCCAACCTCGACGCCACCAAGCGCGACGGCTTCCCCGCACCCACGAGCTGGGCCGGCAAGGACCCGATCTCCTACTCCTGCCAGAAGAACTTCGTGCTGGGCATCGGCGACGACAACACCCACTTCGACGTCAACACCGGCGGCGGCACCCTGACCAAGTCGGGACGCACCATGCCGCCGCTGGTGGCCAGCGACAGCTTCAACCAGTCGCAGACCTGGACCCGCGCGATCGAGACGCTCGAAGGCCTGACCGGCCGCAACGCGGCCTGGGGCGACCAGGGCTCGGAGTACATCGCCGGCCTGGCCTATGGCGCACACGTGCTGGACATCCGCCCGGACCTCACGGGCACGCAGACCCTGTCGACCTACTGGATGGACGTGATGGAGTACCAGTACGCCCTGGATCGCAACCCGTACTGGCTGGCCACCAAGTACGGCGGGTTCAGCGTGCCCGCCGGCTACGACATCGCGACGACCACGCCGCTGGCGCAGAGCGCCTGGAACAGCTCGGGCGACACCATCAACATGAACGGCACGACGCGCCCACGGCCCGACAACTACTTCCTGGCCGGCAACGCGGCGCTGATGGTTGCCGGCCTGAAGGCGGCCTTCACCAACATCGCCAACGCGATCAAGGCCTTCACCACCTCGTACTCGCTGGCCAGTGCCGCGGTGCAGTCGGGCGACGCCGCCTACGCGTCGCAGTACGACTCCAAGGGATGGACCGGCGTGGTGACGGCCCGGCAGGTGAGCTACGCGACCGACGGCACGCCCTCGTCCACCGACGTGTGGAACACCACGACGACGCTGGAGAGCCAGCTCGCCGGCACTGGCTGGAACACGGGACGGCAGGTCGTCACCTGGAACGGCACGGCGGGCGTGCCTTTTCGCACCACCAACAGCGGCACGGCGACCGGCATGACCAGCGCGCAGATCGGTGCGCTGGACACCAGCTACCGCAGCGGAAACGACAGCAGCGACTACCTCAACTACCTGCGGGGCGACCGCACGCAGGAGAGTTCCTCGACCGCTGCCGGCAGCAGCAAGGCGTATCGCACACGCTCTCTGCTTCTGGCCGACATCGTCGACTCGAAGGTGGTGCCGGTCGGGCCGCCGGCTGCCCCCTACGCAGAATCGTCCAATCTGGGCTACACGGTCTTCAAGGCCAACAACACGGGCCGCACGACCATGGTCTACGTGGGCGCCAACGACGGTATGCTGCACGCCTTCGACGGCTCGCTCACCGGCAGCACGGCGGGCAAGGAGAAGTTCGCGTACATCCCGAGCGGCATGTACCTGAAGGCCAGCGCCACCGACACCGATTCGCTGCTCGGCCAACTGGGCAATCCCAACTACGTCCACCACGACTACGTCGACGCCACGCCCACCGTGGCCGACGTGGATTTCAACAAGGCCGCCGGCGCCTTCACGACCAACGGTACCGGGGCCAACGCGAACTGGCGCACGCTGCTGGTCGGGGGCCTGGGCAAGGGTGGCACAGGCTGGTTCGGCATCGACGTGACGAGCCCGGCCGCCATGAGTTCCGAGACGGCTACCGCCGGCAAGGTGCTGTGGGAGGTGAGCGATTCCACGATGGGCTACAGCTTCGGCAGCCCGATCATCGTGAAGACCCGCAAATACGGCTGGGTGGTGGTGCTGACCTCTGGCTATAACAATGCCGACGGCTACGGCTACCTCTACTTCGTCGATCCGCGCAACGGCACGATCCTCGAGAAGGTCAAGACCGGCATGGTGGCGCACGGTCTGACGCAGGCCTCCGCCTTCGTGCAGGACTTCGGCGACTACACGGCCGACGCCATCTACGCGGGCGACCTCGACGGC
>Ga0308159_1003763_pt1 | contig 14705 bp, 13 predicted proteins | sample PhyCR1_FD_201040 | JGI IMG/M metagenome (GOLD analysis project Ga0308159, IMG submission 201040) | Phyllosphere microbial communities from UC Gill Tract Community Farm, Albany, California, United States - DLSLC.R1 | ecosystem: Host-associated > Plants > Phyllosphere > Unclassified | place: USA... | reverse complement strand
GTGGCCCGTTATTAGGCGGGCCGCGCGGGGGCGCACCGGAAAGACCATGAACGACTTCAGCGATCTGTTGCGCCACGATACGGTGCTGGCGGGCGTCAGCGCCGCCAACAAGAAGACCCTGTTCCAGACGCTGGCGGCGGCTGCCGCCGGGCCTGCGGGGCAGGATGCCAAGCTGCTGGCCGATGTGCTGCTCGAACGCGAAAAGCTGGGGTCGACCGGTTTCGGGGGGGGCGTCGCCATCCCGCACGGCAAGCTGCCCGGACTGACCCAGATCGTCGGTGTCTTTGCGCGTCTGGCACAGCCGGTCGATTTCCAGGCGGTCGACGACATGCCGGTCGATCTGGTCTTTGCGATGTTCTCGCCCGCCGATGCGGGATCCGCGCATCTAAAGGCGCTGGCCCGGATTTCGCGGCGGCTGCGCGACAAGGGCTTCGTCGCCAAGCTGCGCGGGGCGGGGTCGCCCGATGCGATCTGGGCGCTGCTCACCCAGGACGAGGCGCGTGACGCCGCGGCCTGAGGGCGAGGCCGCGCATTTCCGGGCGCTCGAGACGCTCTATGCCGAAGCCCCGATTAATCGCCTGTTCGACTCCACGCTGGAGATTACCGAGCCGGGCGTCGCGCGCATCCGCTTTCGGGTGGACGATCGGCATTATCACGCGGCCGGCGCGGCGCATGGCACCAGCTATTTCAAGATGCTCGACGATGCGGCCTTTTATGCCTGCAACAGCCTGGTCACCGACCGTTTCCTGCTGACCACGCAGTTCAACCTGTTGCTGACCCGCCCGATCAAGGCGGGGGAGGTCGTGGCAGAGGGCCGCTGGGTCAGCGGGCGGCGACGGGTGTTCGTCGCCGATGCACGGCTGATCGATGCCAGCGGCGAGGAGGTCGCGCGCGGCACCGGCACTTTCATGCGCTCGCAGATCGCGCTGGCGGGCCTGCCCGGCTATCGGACGGTCTGAGCGCGATGGACAGCCGTCTGCCGAGCGGAATGCTGGTCACCGCCCTGTTGCGCCGGATGAATGACAGCGGCGGCATGGGCATGGTGCTGGCCAAGGGCGATCCGCAGGCCGGGGGCATGTTGGTGATCGTCATCGATACCGACCCCGTCACGTCGCACCGGCGCGAACGGGTGCTGGAACGGGGTATCGGCCCCGATGGCAAGACCGCGCTGATCGAATCGACGCCTGCAAACGATATTTTAAGCTATTGGCGGCGGCGCCGGGCGCGCGATCCGGACCTGTGGGTCCTGGAACTGGATGGCGCTGCGGCGGAACGCTTCACCGCTGAAACGATCCTGCAACATTGACGAACGCGGCCGGATCGGCCACGAGCCCCCCATCGTAATTTCGCGTTGTGCTTATCGGGTGCGATCCGGTGGGTTACGCAGTCGGGGGGAAGCCCGGACGAGCGCCCTTGGGCAATGCTCGGGTCCGTGATCCAACCGCATGTCTGTTTGAGTGAATGACCGTTTTCAAGCGAGTCGCGGCGTCCGCTGCCATGGCTCTATCTCTGGCGGGTCTTCTCGCCACCAGCACCCCCAGCCTCGCGACCAACGTTGCCGGTGTTGCTGCCACTCCAGTCAGTGCGATGACTGTTTCCGGGATCAACGTCGCCGATGTCGCGATGGTTCCCCAGAGCGCCCGGGCCACCATGTCCGCGCTCCCCGATTTTTCCCAGGTTTCTGAAGGCGATGAGGACGGCGACTATGACTCGCTGGCCGACGCCGTGGCCGATCAGGACGAGATTGCGTCGAGCGAAGAGCTCCGCTGTCTGGCCGGTGCCATCTATTTCGAAGGTCGCGGCGAACCGCTCGCAGGCCAGCTCGCCGTGGCGCAGGTCATCCTGAACCGCACCAAGTCGGGTCGTTTCCCCACCGGCGTGTGCGACGTCATCAAGCAGCGCGGCCAGTTCAGCTTCGTGCGCCGTGGTGAAATTCCGTCGGTCAGCCCGTCGCACACCGCCTATCGCACCGCCGTCGCCGTCGCCAAGGTCGCGCTGGCCCAGGCATGGGACAGCACTGCGGGCAAGGCGCTGTACTTCAACACCCCCGGCAACCGTCCGGGCGTGCGGGTGCAGAAGGTTGCCGCGATCGGCAACCACATCTTCTATCGTTGATATTCAAGGCCCCATTCCAGGGGCTTTTGCATTTGTTCATCAAATGTTCTAAGCGGGTGGCATGTTGGACATGCCGCCCGCTTCGTGCGTCGACGATCCGCTGTCTCCGCTCTGCGCTGCCGATGTCGCGCGGGGCGTGACCCGGATGCTGCTCCGCCACGACCTGATCACCATTCCCGAAGTCCCGCTGGAGGGCGGCCGCCGCGCCGACCTGATGGCGCTCGACGCGCGGGGGAATGTCGTCGTCGTCGAGATCAAGGTGTCGCGCGCCGACATGCTGGGCGACGGCAAATGGCCCGATTATCTGGCGCATTGCGACCGCTTCTACTGGGCGGTACCCGCCGGGTTCGACTGGTCGCCGCTGGAAAGCGCGGCGTTCCTGCCCGAGCGGACGGGGATCATCGTCGCCGATCGTTACGACGCGGCGATCGTGCGCGAGGCGCACAGCGTGCCGCTGCCCGCGCATGTGCGGAAGAAGGCGACGCTGAATTTCGCGCGCAGGGCAGGGCGGCGGATGATCGGGTTGACCGATCCGGATGCGGGGATGTGAGGCCGTTGGGCCCGGCAGGACTCCCACCCGCAACCTAGCGGTTCAGTGTGGAGAGGGTTTCGCGTGGCCTTCGACGACGCTCAGGCGGAACGGAGCTTGGGGGGAGGGGGCCGATATAAACAGCCGTTCAGCCTGAGCGAAGTCGAAGGCCACGCTCCACCGTCACCGCGTCAATATCAACGTCACCACCGACTGCGGCGGCGCGATATCCCCCGCGATATCCACGGACTTATGCACAGCGTCAGTCACGATCATCCGCCGCTGCCACCGCCCCGGCATCGCCACGCTCAGCGGTCTCGGTGACAGGCCCGGATTGACATGGACCAGCACCAGCCGCCGTCCGTCGGGTGACAGCGCGCCGACCGTGTCCATATCGTCCACCGGCACCAGCCGGTCGCCCGGCCGGATATAGCGGCTGAACTGCGCCATCGCCCAATATTTGCCCGTCACATGGATCGCATGGGGCTGGTCAGCCGCGCCCATCAGGTCGGCCTTGACGATACCCCAGTTCGATCCCTTCTCGCCCTTGCGGGTGCTGAGATCCTCGACCGCCTGCCAGAAGACCCAGGCAGCGGGCTCCAGCCGCTTGAGATCGCCGACGACATGTTCGGCAAAGGCCAGTGGCGTCGCCATGCCGGACAGATCCTCGGGATCGCCCGACAGCGGCGTGTCGTTCTCGCTCATCCACATCTTGATGCCCGAGGCGCGGGCGATGTCGCGCACGGCGGTCTGGTGGACGGTGCCATAGCTGTGGACGTTCAACTGCCCGATCGCGGCGCGGGTGGCGGGCGGATAGGCGGCCCAGTCCTGTACGAACAGATGCGAGGCGGTTTCGTCGGGGGCGGCGATGACGGTGGACAGCCGCTTGGCCTTCAGCGCGGCGGCGGTCGAGTCGATCATCTGCGCCTGGCGGGCGGGGCTCCAATGCGCGCCTTCCTGGGTATTGGCGGCGAACCAGTAATTGGTGTTGGGCTCGTTGACCGGCGACAGGGTGCGGAAGGTCAGATGGTGCCGCCGCTGCAACTCGTCGGTGACGCGGACCAGATAGGTGGCAAAGGCGGCTTCCTGACCGGGGCGAAGATTGTCGTCCGTCCCCTTTTCCGCGCCCGATACCCGGCCACTGACCGTCATGAACCAGGGCGGCGAGTTGGAGAAGGCCTCGAAGATCGGCTGCTTCACCCGCGCGGTGATGGCATCGAGCCACCAGCGCTGGTTGGCGTCCTGCCCCCAGTCCCACATGGCGGGATCGTCGGCGCGCCACCAGTCCTTGCCCGTCATCCCCGCCGGTTTCCGCCAGAAACCCGGCACCGCGCGCCCGACCTTCATATAGGGGGGCGTGTCCGCCGCGTTGCCGCCACCGATATTGTAGCGCGCGATCGTCCAGCCGAGGCCTTGCGGCCCGTAGAACAGATCCGCCAGCCGCGTCCGCTCCGCCTCGGGCCAGCCGCCGGTGACATGCGCGAACCAGGCGAGCGCGGTGCCCCAGCCCTCGAACACCGTCGACGGACGGTCGATCGCGGGGCGCAGGGTCACGGGCACCGGACGGTCGGCGGGCGGCGGGGCGGCCTGTCCCTGCGCCGCCTGGGCCGCCCCCGGACCCAGGATCAGCGCCAGCGCGGCGGCCGCCAGACGGCTTTTGCGAAGGATCGTCCCGTTCTTCACCCTGGCGTCTCCCCACGTATATCCGATCAAACGTCAGACTATAGCCGGAGGCGCGGCGGGTCCGTCAACCTGCGTCGGATCGGGCATGCACTGGCGGTCCGGAGGTCCTTTTTTTCTTGTCGAGATGACGAAGCCGTCATAAAAATCAGACAAATATAGGCGCGATCCGGTCAGGGAATCGCGGGAAGTGACAAAGGGGAGTGGGATGAAGTGGCGTTTGGCGGCCGGTGTGGCCGTGGTGGCTCTGGCGAGCCCGGCTTTTGCACAAAACGGCCCGCAGGTCGCCGCCGTCCAGGTCGATCCCAGCCGACCCGATTGGGAAAATCCCGCCGTCAACGCGCGCGGCACCCGCCCCGCCAGCGCCACCGCCTTTCCCTATGAAAGCCGCGACCTGGCACTGGCGGGCGACCGGACCCGATCCAGCCGCTTCATGAGCCTCGACGGCGACTGGTCCTTCGCCTTCTCCCCCTCTGTCGACGGCGCACCCAAGGGGTTCGAGCGGCCCGGTTACGACGTGTCCAAGTGGAAGACGATAAAGGTCCCCGCGATGTGGCAGGCCGAAGGATATGGCCAGCCCAAATACAACAACATCACCTATCCCTTCCCGGCCAACCGGCCCCTGGTGCCGCATGACAATAACGAGACGGGATCGTACCGCCGCGACTTCATCCTGCCGGACGGCTGGCGCGGGCAGGATGTGATCCTTCAGATCGGCGCGGCGGGATCGGCCTATCAGCTATGGATCAACGGGCAGGACGCCGGATATTCCGAGGACTCCAAGCTCCCCACCGAATATGACGTCACCCGGTTCCTGAAGCCCGGCCGCAATGTCGTGGCGATCCGCGTGCATCGCTGGTCGGATGGCAGCTACCTGGAGGATCAGGATTTCTGGCGCGTCTCGGGGATCGAGCGGTCGGTATATCTGCGGGCGGTGCCGAAAGCGCGGATCGACGATCTGTTCGTCCATGCCGGGCTCGACAAGAATTACCGCGACGGCACCCTGTCGACCGAGTTGACGCTGCCCGCGCTGCCCCAGGCGATGACCGCGCGCATGACGCTGCTCGACGGCGAGCGGGCGGTGGTGACGCGAGAGGTAGCACTGGCCCAAGGCGCCACCTCGGCCAAGCTGGATGCCGCCGTGCCCGGCGTGCGGAGCTGGTCGGCGGAAACGCCCCATCTCTACACGCTGCTGGTCGAACTGGTCGATGCGAACGGCCAGGTGGTGCAGGCCACGCCGCAGCGGATCGGCTTCCGCACCGTCGAGATCAAGGACGGGCAGGTCATGGTCAATGGCCGCCGCATCGTCATCCGTGGCGTCAACCGGCACGAGCATGACCCCGAGACCTTCCACGTCATCTCCGAAGCGTCGATGCGCCGCGATCTGGAGCTGATGAAGCGCAACAACTTCAACGCGATCCGCACCTCGCATTATCCCAACGACCCGCGTTTCCTGGCGCTGGCGGACGAGTATGGCTTCTACCTGATGGACGAGGCCAATATCGAGAGCCACGCCTATATGGAGCAGGGCAACCGCCATGGCGGGGAGCGGGACAAATATCAGATCGGCTTCGACCCCGCCTGGGAGGGCGCACACGTTTCGCGCGTGATGAACATGGTCGAGCGGGACAAGAACCACCCCTCGATCATCTTCTGGTCGCTGGGCAATGAGGCAGGCATCGGCCCCAATTTCGAGAAGGCGGCGGCGGCGATCCGGCGGCGCGATCCCGCACGGCTGATCTCCTATCTCGGCTGGGGGACGCTCGACTGGAGCCATCAGCCGAACAACTATGTCGATATCTATGCGCCCATGTATGACGACATCGAAAAGATGGTCGACTGGGCCGAGGACCCGACCCGGACCCAGCCGATGATCCAGTGCGAATATGCCCATATGCAGGGCAATTCGGGCGGCAATTTCAAGGATTACTGGGACACCATCTACGCGCACCGGAAGCTGCAGGGCGGTTTCATCTGGGATTGGGTCGACCAGTCCATGTATCGCTATACCAAGGACGGGCGGCGTTACTGGGGTGACGGTGGCGAATATGGCCCCAATCCGGGCGGCGATATCGAGTTTGGCGACGGGCTGAACCAGCCCGACCGGACGCCCAATCCGCAGCTGTACGAGGTGCAGAAGGTTCAGTCGCCGATCCGCTTCGACGGTTACGATGCGAAGACCGGACGGCTGACTGTACACAACCGTCATGACTTTATCGATCTGTCGGGTTTCACCTTCGACTGGGTGGTCGAGAAGAATGGCGTCGCGATGGCGAGCGGGCAGCTCCCCGCGCTGACGATAGCGGCCGGGCAGGTGCAGACGGTGGCGCTCGCCCTCAAATTCGCGCGCGAGGCCGGAGCGGAATATGTCCTGACCGTCCGCGCCCATGCCAAGGACGGCACGATCCGCGCGGTTCCGGCCAATTACGTGGTCGGCTGGGAACAGTTCGCGCTCACCGACGCCCCCGCCATGCCGGTGGTGGCCAGGGGGGAGGTCGCGGTCGCCGATAATGCCGACAGCGTCACCCTGTCGGCGAACGGCGCGGAGCTGGTCATCGACCGCAAGACCGGGCTTGTCACGCGCTATGCCGCGGGCGGACGGATGCTGGCCAAGGGCGGCCAGCCCAATTTCGTCCGTGCCGAAACCGACAACGACACCGCCAACGGGACCGTCGCCCAGCAGTCGCCCTGGTTCACGATGAACGGCCGCTATCAGGTGCGGAGTGTCTCGATCGGTCCCGACCAGAGCGTCACCATCGATCACGAAATGGGGGCAGGCGCAGCGCGCTTCGTCACCCGCTACAAGATGGCAGGCGACGGTGCGGTCGATGTCGACGGGCAGTTCGTGCCGCTGAAGGCCGACCTGCCGCCGCCGGTCCGCATCGGTCTGTGGTACACCATGCCCACCACCATGAAGACGGTCGAATGGTATGGTCGGGGACCGCATGAAAGCTATGTCGATCGCAAGAGTTCGGCGGCGATCGGGCTGTGGCGAGGGAGCATCGCCGAGCAGAATCACGATTACATGCGGCCGCAGGATACCGGCAACAAGGTCGATGTCCGCTGGATGGAATTGTCGGGTGAGGGGGCGGGTATGCGTGTTCGTGCATCCAAGCCGCTGATGATGCAGGCGCTCGCCTTCCCCTATGGCGACCTCTACCGCCGTGCGCCGGGGACGTGGAAGTCGACCGATATCGTGCCGCATGGCGAGACGACGCTGATCATCGACGCCGCGCAATGGGGTGTCGGCGGCGACACGACCTGGAGCCATGTCGGTCAGCCGCATCAGCAATATCGCACCGTCCTCGCGCCGACGCGCGTCGCCTTCCGCTTGGAGCCCTTCAGCGGCGATGGCACCACCCCCGACAAAGCGAAGCCCGCCCGCGCGACAGAGGTGCAATAGGGCTGTTCTTTACTCGGACAATAAGCCATCATGCCGCATCAGGCAGAGGAGAATCCATGAAAAGGGCAACGAAATTCCTGTTCGCGGCGGCGGTCGCCACGCTGTTCGCGGGCACCGCAACGGCACAAACCGCGCCCGCCGGTACCGCCGACACGGTCGAAGTGCATGCCGACCGTCCGGGTCCGGTCTATAACCGCCGCCTGTTCGGCCAGTTCGCCGAGCATCTGGGCACCGGCATCTATGGCGGTATCTGGGTCGGCAAGGGCAGCAAGATTCCCAACGTCAACGGCTATCGCCGCGACGTGCTCGACGCGCTGAAGGCGATCCGGGTGCCGGTCATCCGCTGGCCGGGCGGCTGCTATGCGGACGAATATCACTGGCGCGAAGGTGTCGGCCCGCAGGCCAAGCGCCTGACCAAGGTCAACACCAACTGGGGCGGCGTGACCGAGGACAACAGCTTCGGCACGCATGAATTCATGAATTATAGCGAGATGGTCGGCGCCGAGGCCTATGTCTCGGGCAATGTCGGCTCGGCCTCGCCGTCCGAAATGGCCGAGTGGGTCGAATATATGACCTTCCCGTCCAAATCGACCTATGCCGAGGAGCGCCGCAAGAACGGCCGCGACCGCCCATGGAAGCTGGCCATGTTCGGCATCGGCAACGAGCTATGGGGTTGCGGCGGCAACATGCGTCCCGAATATGCCGCCGACGTGACGCGCCGCTATTCGACCTTCCTGAAGGTCCCGGCGGGCGAAAAGCTTCAGAAGATCGCCAGCGGCGCCAACAGCGACGATTACAATTGGACCGAAGTGATGATGCGTGACGCGGGCGGCGCGTTCGACGGCATCGGCGTCCATTACTACACCATTCCGGGCAATTGGGACAAGAAGGGCGCGGCCACCGGCTTCGACGAGGAAAGCTGGGCGCGCACCCTGTCCAAGACGCTGAAGATGGAGGAGCTGCTCACCCGTCACTCGGCGATCATGGACAAGTACGATCCGAACAAGCGGGTCGCGCTGCTCGTCGACGAATGGGGCACCTGGTATGACGTCGAACCCGGCACCAATCCGGGCTTCCTGTACCAGCAGAACTCGCTTCGCGACGCGATGGTGACGAGCCTGAACCTCGACATCTTTGCCCGTCATGCCGACCGCGTGCGGGGCGCCAATATCGCCCAGATGATCAACGTCCTCCAGGCGATGATCCTGACCGACGGCGCGCGCATGGTGAAGACGCCCACCTATTGGGTGTTCGACATGTACAAGGACTATCAGGACGCGACCGTCCTGCCGGTCGATGTCCAGTCGCGCTGGTACAATAAGAACCAGTGGGTGATGAAGGCGGTCAGCGCCTCGGCCGTTCGCGACAAGGCGGGCGTGGTCCATGTCGGCCTGACCAATGTCGATCCCAACCAGCCCGCGACCGTCTCGGTCAAGCTGGACGGCGTGACCGCGGCGCAGGTGTCGGGCCGGGTTCTGACCGGCGCGACGATGGACGCACACAACAGCTTCGACGCGCCGAACCAGGTCGCGCCGCAGCCGTTCAACGGCGCGACGCTGTCGGGCGGCACGCTGACCGTGCAGGTGCCGGCCAAGTCGGTCGTCATGCTGGACCTGCGCTGATGAAGGCCCGCGCCGGAGCGCTGCTCGCCGCCGTCCTTCTTACCGGGGCGGCGGGGTCCGCTGTGCCCCGGCGCGATGTTCCATGGAATAGTCCGGGGGCGGGCAATCCGCTGCTCCCCGGCTATTTCGCCGACCCCTCCATCGTTCGCGATGGGGGGCGTTGGTATATCTTCGCCACGATCGATCCGTGGGGCGATGATCGTCTGGGGCTATGGACCTCGGACAATGGCCGCGACTGGCGTTTCTCGCAGCCGAACTGGCCGACCAAGCAGGCCGCGACCAGCCCAACCTCGGGCGATGCCAAGGTCTGGGCCCCCTCGGTGGTCAAGGCGCCGAACGGCCGCTGGTATATGTATGTCTCGGTGGGCAGCGAGGTGTGGGTCGGCTCCGCCCCATCCCCGGCGGGGCCATGGGCCGATGCCAATGGCGGCAAGCCGCTGATCGCGCGCGACTTCGCGCCCCAATATCACATGATCGACGCCGAGGCATTCGTCGATGATGACGGCCAGGCCTATCTCTATTGGGGATCGGGGCTGAACTGGGTCAACGGCCATTGCTTCGTCGTCAAGCTGAAGCCCGACATGGTCCATTTCGACGGCGCGCCGAAGGACGTGACCCCGGCGAATTACTTCGAAGGCCCCTTCATGGTGAAGGAGAAGGGGCGTTACCTGCTGACCTATAGCGACGGCAACACCACCAAGGATACGTACAAGGTCCGTTATGCGGTCGGCAAATCGCCGATGGGCCCGTTCATCGAAGCGACGAACAGCCCGCTGCTGGAAACCGATGCCGCGCGGCAGATCATCAGCCCCGGCCATCACGCGATCTTCGCCGGCAAGGGCAAGTCGTACATCCTCTATCACCGTCAGGCGCTGCCCTTCGTGATGGGCGGCGAGCGCGTGCTGCGGCAGGTGTCGGTCGACCCGCTGATCGTGCGGGCGGACGGCACGTTCGAGAAGGTTCGACCCAGCCATGATCCGGTGACCCCGGCCTTTGCGGCAAAGCGCGATCGCGGGCTGCGCTGGACGGGCAAGGGCGTGGACGCGCTGGCGGCGGACGACAATTACGCGACCGCGTGGCGGCCCGAAGCCGGGCAGGCGCCGGTGGTGACCGCCGATCTGGGCGGATTGCGGGACATACGCGAAAGCCGGGTCCGTCCGGCCTTCGCGATCCAGCCGCAGAATCTGCGGATCGAGGCTTCGCCGGACGGCAAAAGCTGGCGCGACGTGGCGGCCGAGACGGGCGTGAGCGGCTCACCGATCACGCTGCGCCATCCGGGCAAGGCCCGCTACCTGCGCATGACGGTGACGGCGAAGGAACCCGCGATCCTGGAGTGGTCGATCTTCTGATCCTGAGCCCCTCCCGCAGGCGAGTTTCAGGTCGGTCATGCCCCCGGCATGACCTAAACGATGCGGGGCATCGTTTACCTGAAACTAGGCTTGGGGAGGGGAGGGCCGCGAGCGATGGTCTCTGTGAGACCCCTTGCCCTCCCCCATCCCCTCCCGCCTGCGGGAGGGGCGTGCCTGGGGCGAGCGGATCGTACCCCAAACCCCCGTTCAGCCTGAGCGAAGTCGAAGGCCAAGGGCAGACCTTTCCCCAAACCCCACAACAACCGTAACACAGGGCGTGCTAGGACGGACCTGCATGGCGACACACACATCGAACCCGATGGAAGGCCCCCTCACGCCCTTCCTGTCATACTGGACGGCCCCCGATGGCTGGGTCCACCGCCGCTATGACCGCCCGCACGAGCCGGGCACCGCGCGGCGGGGCAGGTTGCTGTTCCAGACGGGCCGCGCCGACATGATCGAGAAATATGGCGATGCGATCGATCATTTCCGCGCACAGGGCTGGGACGTCACCGCCTTCGACTGGCGCGGGCAGGGTGGGTCGGGACGGCTGACGGGCGACGGGACCGGGCATATCGACCGGCTCGACCGGCTGGGCGAGGATCTGGCCGCCTTTTATGCCGGGTGGGTACGACCGGGCGAGGGGCCGCATGTCGTGCTGGGCCATTCGATGGGCGGGTTCGCCACCCTGTCGGCGCTGGCCGGGGGCGGGATCGCGCCCGATGCGGTGGTGCTGGTCGCGCCGATGCTGGCGCTGCGCTCACCGGTCGGCCAATGGGCAGGCGCACGCTTTGCCCGCTGGCAGGTCGGGCGCGGCGATCCGCTACGCCCCGCCTGGCGACGGCTGGAGACGCCCGCCGCCGCCGCCGCGCGGCAGAAAAGGTTGACGCACGACCTGACCCGCTTTGCCGACCAGCAGGCATTCCGACAGGCGCAGCCCGAGCTGTGTCTGGGATCGCCCAGCTGGCATTGGGTGGCGGAGGCCTTTCGCGCGACGGCGGCATTGCGCGACGATCCGACGCTGGCGCGGATCGCAACGCCGGTGCTGATGCTGGTCGCGCTCGCCGATCGGCTGGTCGATGCACGCGCGGCGGCGCGGGTGGCGCGGCGTCTGCCGCAGGGCGAGCTGGTCGCCTTCGGTCGCGGCTGTGCGCATGAAATCCTGCGCGAGGCCGATCCGGTCCGCGCCAACGCCTTTGCCGCCATCGCCGCGTTTCTTGACCGGCGTGCGCCGGTTACTTGACCCCGCAGCGAACCGGACCACCGCCCGTAATCCGGCATTTTGGGGTGCCCGCCACCGTCACCTTGCCCAGCCCGCCATTGGCGACCGCCGCCGTATAGCGTGCCCGTGCGGCAATCTCGCCGGGGCCGTCGAGCGTGACGGTCAGGTCGCCCGCCTCCAGCGCGTCGGCCGCAATGCTCGCAGGCCCGTTGGCCGCCAGCCGCGCCTTGCCGACCCGGCCGCCTTCGATGGTCAGCCTGGCGGGGCCGAACAGCATCGCGGTCAGCTGATCGCCATCCGCCCGACCGATCCGCACCTCGCCCGTGCCCGTGACCGACAGGGTAAGCGCGCTGCCCTTCATCGCCTGCACCGTCACCTGCGCGCCGCCGATGACGGTGACGCCGGAGAGCGGCGGCGCGGCGAGGGCCAGCGTCACTGGTGCATCGCCTCCGCCCGAGCGTCGCACGACCAGGGTGCTGCCCATCACCTGCGCCTCGACCTGCCGCAGCGCCGCGCCGTCACCGGACAGGGTGCCGCGCGGCGAGGGGGCGGTGGTCATGGTGACGCGGAACGGCCCCTCGACCCGCAATTTGTCGAAGCTGCTCAGATCGACGCGCCGCTCGGCGGCAAAAGCAGGCGCCGCAATGAGCATGGAAAATAGAATAGCGGAAGCAGCGCAGATCGACATCGGCGTCATCCTCGCACCGCCCCGCCGGCGTCGCAAGCAGGTCCCCGTTACAGCGTCCGTCCGCAACGCGCCGTGCCCGAGCCGCCCTTGTTCACGGTGCAGATCGAGTTCGGCCCCAGATCGGCATCGCCAGATCCGCCCAGCGACACCTTGGCCGGGCCGTCGACCTGAACCGCGACGCGGCCCGATCCGGCGATCCCGACCTCGGCGCGTTTCGCATGGAGGCCACTCCCCAGCACATTGCCCGAACCGGCGATCCCGATCTTCAGCGCGTCGGCCGTGCCGCTGGCATTCACCGAGCCGGAGCCCGCCACGCCCAAATCCGCTTGTCGAACCCGCATGGCGCCGATCGTCAGGTCACCCGATCCGGCGATCCCGCCCTTGAAGCTGTCGCCCTCCACCCGGTCGATGCGCATCTGCCCCGATCCCGCGACACCCGCCCCGGTCAGGCGGGGCAGTGTCACCGAGATGCGGACGTTGCGGCGATTGCCCCAATGCACGCCTTTCTTCATGCCGATGCGCAGCGTGTCGCCATCGCGTGCGATCCGCAACTGGTCGAGGTCGGCCGCCGCCCCTTGCGCGCGTACCGAGAAATCGCCGCCGACCCGGATATCGACCGGATCGCTGCCGTCGCTGGACACGGTGGTAAAGCCCCGCACCGCATAGCTGCGCGTGTCGCCAGAGCCTTGCGCGGGGACTTCCTGTCCCTTGGTGTCGCCCTCGAACGAGCAGGCGGCGGTGGGGATGGCCAGTACCACCAGGCCGAGAAGCGTGGAAAGCGTGACGGACTTGGGCATGAGCGACCTCCTGTGTATTGAACGAATAATACACATGCTCGGGTTGCCGTTGCAAATGAAAAGGGGCGGCCCCGCCCGGGACCGCCCCTTGTTCGTATCGGCAAAGACCGACCGCTTATCAGGCGGCGGGCTTTTCCTTGTTGTAGATGGCGGCGGCAGCGCGCAGGATTTCCAGAATCTTTTCCTGGGCGCGCGGCTCGTCCACCTCTTCCATCGCGGCGAGTTCGCGGGCGAGGCGGCTGGTGGCCGCTTCGAAAATCTGCCGCTCGGAATAGCTCTGCTCGGGCTGGTCGTCGGCGCGGAACAGGTCGCGGACCACTTCGGCGATCGACACCAGGTCGCCCGAGTTGATCTTCGCTTCATATTCCTGGGCACGGCGCGACCACATGGTGCGCTTGACCTTGGGCTTGCCCTTCAGCGTTTCCATCGCCTCGCGCATGGTCTTGTCCGAGGACAGCTTGCGCATGCCGACTTTTGCAGCTCGATAACGCGGCCCACGCCATGTTTGGGATACACGACATAGTCACCGACGTCGAAGTGGAGCGCCTTGGCAGCCATTGGGGGCCTTTCCGGATCAGGGCCTTCGCACGAGCGCCGAACGAGCGGAAATGGGTCCACTGATCAAGTCGGCCTCGGGAAGGAAGGGTCGAACACATCAAAGGCGGGCGGTCGCGGAAACAGCTATGCCCGTCGCGGAACCATATAGCATGGTCGCAAGAAAATTACCAGCATATGTGCAGGGTAGCGGAACCATCCGGTGCGGGCGGCCTACGCATCCCCATTCCCTCTTTCCTCCCCTGTAAGGGGAGGGGGACCATGCGCAGCATGGTGGAGGGGTGTCCCGCCATCGAAAGGGGGTACATTCCTCCGTCAGGCCTACGGCCTGCCACCTCCCCTGAAAAGGGGAGGAATGGTCGGGATCAGTCGCCCTTGCCGGGCGCGTCCCGGTTAGTCGCCCTTGCCGGGCTCCGGGCTGAAGAACTGGTCGTACTTGTTCTCGACGCCCTTCATCGCATCGGCGTCGGGCGGCGTCTGGTCAAGCTTGCGGGTGACGTTGGGCCACTGGGCGGAGAAGGTGTTGTTCAGCTCCAGCCACTGTTCCAGCCCGCTCTCGGTGTCGGGCAGGATCGCCTCGGCCGGACATTCGGGCTCGCACACGCCGCAGTCGATGCACTCCGACGGGTTGATGACGAGCATGTTCTCGCCCTCATAGAAGCAGTCGACGGGACACACCTCGACACAGTCCATATACTTGCAGCGAATGCAGGCATCGGTGACGACGTAGGTCATGACAACTCCC
>Ga0308159_1003760_pt1 | contig 14714 bp, 11 predicted proteins | sample PhyCR1_FD_201040 | JGI IMG/M metagenome (GOLD analysis project Ga0308159, IMG submission 201040) | Phyllosphere microbial communities from UC Gill Tract Community Farm, Albany, California, United States - DLSLC.R1 | ecosystem: Host-associated > Plants > Phyllosphere > Unclassified | place: USA... | reverse complement strand
GCCGAGCGCACTATCCACGGCCTGTGGGACGCCATCGGCCGCATCCTCGGCCTGTACTCGCCACAGGAGTGTGTCAACTACTTCGCCAACGCCGGATACGATGCAGACTGATCGCAAACCGCTCTAGACCGGGGTCGCTTCGTCTGGCCGGTGACCGCAACGGGCACGGCGGTGCTGACGCCAGCCGTCTTGAGACTGAGCGCGATGCGCCTGTTCCCGAGGCAGCCAGCAGCGGCATAGCAGCTCGGCCGGTGCACGTCCGCAGCCTGCCGGGAAATCTGCCGTGCGAGGAGGTCGTTAACGAACCGGCATCGGGGCCTGCACCTGCCCGGATTGTGGCGGTGCTGCACCGCTGCCTTCAGCGGTATGACATCTCCCGCCTGCCAAATACCGAATGCAAGCTCTATATCTTTGTTGCTATGGATCGGACGAGCAAGTCTGCGGTCACCCAGCTGATTGACAAGTCCGACAAGCGGACAGCTTGGGAGTTCCCCGAACACCTGCTGAAAGCCGTGCCTTACCGCATTCACATGATCGATCAGGCGCCAAGACTAAACATTTAACCTTCAACATCACGTTTGCTCGAGTTCGGCACTTAGCACGGCCGCGGTTTGGTTGGCCGCCCGGTCCCAAGTAAAGGCCCACGCAACTGCACGGTTGCGTTCGATGATCGCTGCCTCCGTGGCGGCGTTGCGAGGGGTGGTGGCGACGCGGATTGCCTCTGCCCAGCCGTGGAGGTCCGCGGGCGAGACCATTGGGATCAAAGCTCCGCTCGCAACCTCCACCAGCGCCTCGGCCGTAGAGCTTATCACCGGGGCACCAGCGCGCATTGCCTCCAGTAGCGGCAGCCCAAAACCCTCATAGCGCGAGGGCACCATCACTAGGCCCGTGTCCGCATACAGCGCTCCCAGCGCATCGTCGCTGATACCGCGAAGAATCCGTACCTCTCGTATACGCGCCGCTTGATCTGCAATATCAACCGATGACCGCAAATCGTCATCAGGCATGACGATTGTTAATTCCCATTCAGGCACTGCGGCGAGTGCCCAGGCATCTAGCAGCAGTGACAGATTCTTGTGCTCTTTGGAGGCCGCAACGACCAATGCGGAGCGTCGGCGTGTCACATTGGCGACTAGGCGCGTCATGCCCTGATGGTCGATACCGTGATGCACCACAGTTGAAGCAACGGGCTGCCCTACCCATGCAACGAACTCACGCGCGGTAAAACGGCTGACGAACAGGACATGCGCAGCGTCGCGCCTTACCTTAGCAAAGGTTTGCGTGGCCGCAAACCGCCTGGCGTTTGAAGCGGGGAAGCGGGGATCGAGATGCATCAGGTCGTGAACCGTCGTCACTGCCCGCCCTTTCCAGCGGAGCGGCATCCAATAATTGGTGAACCAAGTCAGGTCGTACCCGGCCGCCAATCCAGGCAGCTGCAACTGCTCGGCGAGCGAAAAGGGGCGGATCGTGCTTGCAACTATTCGGACGTTACTGCCAAGTTCGGCATCGTATGCGCGAGCGACGTCGGCAGGCGAGACCAATAAAGAAAAGTCGACATCCGGCAATCGCGTAGCGACGCCCGGCAAGATGTTGCGGACATAACGTCCGATCCCTGATCCCCAGGGCAGCCGCGCATCGACCAGAACACGCCGTTTCATCATATCTGCCCCACTTGCTCACTACGCTGCAAGGCTGGCGTACGGATTGGGGATGCTACTAGCGTGGTCATCTTCAAACGATGTTCGCGCTCGATCGACAAGGCGCCAAGCGCCAACGCCATTACAATCCAAGGGTAAGCGAAATTAAGCTGTACGCCGAACAATGCAGCAAGCGGCGGATAAGCGCTGAGAAGAAAAATCCATGGCCGCGAACGCAAGGCACGGAGCAAAGGATATGCGTAAATATAAAGCACGAAAAACGTCAGGGGAATCCCAAGTTCGGCAAGATAACCAAGCAAGCCTAAACCATGCAAATCCCATATTTCAGTACGTGGCAAGCCAAGTAAAATGTTTGGATCATTACGAATGAGGCTATAATTCCCAATACCAATACCGAGAACAGGATGAGCTTCGACAATTCGCGGAAGTAATACTGACGCCATCAACCGCCCATTAACCAGATTTCCGTCGGTGGACCGTTCATACGCCTCATAACGAAAATTCGAAAGGTTTTCGTAATAACCACTAAGGCCTTCCACAAGATTGCTTGCGATCGCGACTGGCAGGATCAGTGCAAAGGCTACGAAAATCAAGCTACCTCGGCGCTGCTGAAGAATACTGAGTAACGCGAGTATTATAATTACTAAAACCGCTGCCTTGGATTGTGACCCAACGATAGCGAGGATAATAACGGCCGTGCTCAACCAATAGCTACGCCGAGAGATGTAATGGAGAACAAAACCACGGATATACTGTACCAGCGCCCCACCAGCAAGATAGACGCCAAGCGGACCACCTTCGTTGAAGAAACCCGATACACGTGGAATCTGAGAGCCCAACGTAATGCCAGGTAATGACATCCCGGCATAATGCATGCCAAAGGCGAAAAGCCCCCATAACGCATTGACGATCGCCGCCCATCCGTAAGCTGCCAGAATCAGCTTCAACTTACGTGGATCGTTACGGATCGCAAGCGCGACTACGAAAAGAGAACTTATCGAGATTGTGACTTCGATCAAACGTGCAATCGTTGCATAAGGGGGGCGCTTCAGTAACCCAATATCGCTTGGCGGGTAAAAATGAAGCCGCAGTGATAGGAACGAGCCACACGCGATCAACGTCAGCATTAGTAGCACGCGCGGCAATAAGTCGATGATGATGCCAGGCCCTTCGATCCGCGCGTGCTGCTGCGGTTGAAGAAAGGACAAAGCTAGCGCGCCGACAATGACGATCTCAACGCTTTGGATATCACCCAGGCGCACGTCGGTGAAGCCGCTTAGAAACGCGATCAGAGCAGCCAATCCCACAAGCATGTTTCTTATGCCTCACCTGGAATGGTTTTTGGCGCCACCATAATCCCGTGGTCGCGAAGGACGCGGGTCATGCCCGCGGTGAATGCCTTTTTATCGAACCGTGTAGCGTTGGCGATGCAGGCTGGCCCACATGTTTCGGCCAATCCCGATGCTTCAAAGGTTTGAACAGCAGCAGCTAGGCCCTCAACGCTTTCGTCGTCGTACAAAATTCCGGTTTCACCAGGTCGAACCGTTTCGAGTGCACCTCCACGTGCCAGCGCAATTACCGGTCGGCCCGATGCCTGGACCTCAACCGGTACCATCCCGAAATCTTCTTCTCCAGAAAACACGAGCGCACGGCAGCGCGCCATGTGATCGCGAAGCGTGGCGAACGAAGCCTTACCCAGGAAAGTGATGTTAGGTCCCGCACGACGTTTAAGCTGTGCCAGCTCTTCGCCCCCTCCTATGACGACTAGGGGAAGGCCGAGTGCATTGAAAGCATCAATGGCAAGGTCCGGTCGCTTGTAAGCGACCAGTTCGCCGCACCACAAATAGAAGTTGTCGACTTGCCCGGATCGCGACGGCGCAAAGGCCGCGATGTCAACGGGCGGATGTACAACCGCTGCTTTTCGCCGGTAAGCTTGGTGAATACGATCGGCGACAAAATTGGAATTGGCCACAAAACCGTCGACGCGCATAGCCGACACCGCATCCCAGATGCGAAGATAATGGGCCAATAGCGGTATCATCATACGCGTGAAGCGGCCCGCCCGCGTACGGTAAAAATGATACTTGTCCCAGATATAACGCATGGGAGAATGACAGTAGACGATCTGCGTCGCGCCGGGTCGCAGAATTACCCCCTTGGCTGGCCCAGCCTCACTGCAGATCACCAAATCGTAAGCCGACAGATCAAGCGCTTCGATCGCCAACGGCATTAGCGGCAAGTAACGTTGGTACCAACGTGCCGCCCGCGGCAGGCGCCCTACGAACGTTGTACGGATGGAATGCCGTTTCAGCTTGTCTGACAGATGCTCGGGGGCGAGGGCATGGGTATAGATGTCGGCATCCGGAAAAATGTCGCTCAGCGCCTCAAGCACGCGCTCGCCCCCACGCATATTCACCAGCCAGTAATGAACCAAGGCAACGCGTCGCGGTGTTCTGATCGCCACATGACCAGTATTGCATTCAGCGGGAATCATTAATTCATCCGTTCAAGCAGCACGGTTCGCAGCATCACGGATGCCGCAGACGTTCCCGTTTGGATGAGTCCATATAGCTCAAGTTCTGGAAAATTGCAGGCGACCCGGCCAATTCCTACCAGCTGTGCCTTCCCACCGGAACCGGTACTGACCAAATTAAACTCAGCCTTGCTGCCGTCCGTGCACAAAAGGCGGAAACCTATCCGGTTAGCAACGGTCGACATTGGCGGATCGGCGGTAACGACCAAGCGATAGCGTCCGGCGCGGGCAGTGGTGCGCTGGCTGGCAAAGGACGGCGTGCCGCGTCCACTCCAATCGATGCTCATGAAGCTGCCATGATCGTCACGCCCGGCATCCACAACATAGCCGCTGCCGCTTTTGAGCTGCCATTCGAAAGGAACCGGCAGCGTGTCTGCCGATACTGGCCCTGCGGCAAAAGCGAAATTGGTATCAGTCAGCGGCATTGACACTCCGGCCGCTTGAGTCCCCCAGAGAGCGAATGCCTGTTCGGGTCGACCAATGCCGATCAACTTGGGCAGAACTGGGGCTATTTCGTTGCGCGCCAATCGCCCACCGCTACGCTGGATGGCTCGCATCAGCAGGTAACGTCCCTCGATCTGGTCGGGTCGCGACAAATCGGATGCGGACATCAAATAGTAAAGCCGCCACGGCGGGTGCCGAGCCAGCCTCCTAGCCAAAATGGCGCGAAACGCCGGATCGGTCGTCATTAGGTTGAGAACCGGATAGACCTGCCCGAGCAGTTGTTCGCGGCGCAGCAGCGCATCAAGCGTGTCCATCATCAGCGGCAGGTCGGTTGGGCTAGTAGTGCCCGCCAGCCATAGCAGGTTTTGAAGCGCGTTAGTGTTGCGCCATCCTAATTGACGCAGCAAGGCCACCTCACGCCTGGCACGACCGATGTCCCCCGTTGCGCGCAACCGCGCTGCAATGACGCCATTCACGATCTTTTGATCGAGGGGGTTGGCGGCGAGAGCTGGCACATTCGCCAGCGCGGCGCGACCGACGGGTGGCCCACTACGTGGCATTCCAATCAGATTATTATCCGTGTTTCCCGACAGTGATACCGTTCGCCGCGAAAAATCGACGAAGTAGATCAACGCAGCCAGCAGCGATACCGCTAGAATTAGCGGAAAGAGCGCCCGCTGCTTTACCAATGAACGATTCACCGCGCCCGTCATTAGGATTCGTACCGGTACTCATAGGCGTAATCGTGGCCGTAGCCGTAGCCTAGGCGACCTGGATCATATTTTGTAAGCAGCGCGCCCGCCAAGCTGCCTCCACCGCGACGAAGGCGGGTCAGCGCGTTAGTTACACCGCGTACCGTGTTGCGCCCCGCCTCGACCACAAATACCGTTGCCTCAACTTCGCTTGACAGAATGATCGCATCCGCGATGCCTAGAACCGGCGCTGAGTCGATCAACACCACGTCATATTTAGTCGCGAGTTCGGTCACTAGCTTAATAAATTGAGGACTATTGACCAGTTCGGACGGATTGGGCGGAATATCACCAGCAGGCAGCAGTGATACTCCATCGCCGCGGGGAGATCTGATCGCCTCGGTTACGGGAACTAAACCAGCAAGCACGCTGCTGAGCCCGTTCTGGTTCTTGACACCGAACAAACGATGAGCGTTCGGCCTGCGAAGATCCGCATCAATCAACAAGACAGTTCGATTAAGCCGCGCCAAGCTGAGCGCGAGAGCATGGCACGAAGACGACTTGCCTTCGCCCGCCTGGCTGGAGGTGAACAGCACCGTCTTAGGCATGCCGCCTTCAGTCAAGGACAGTGCGGTACGCACGCTGTTAAACGCTTCGCTGACGGCCGATTTAGGATCAGCCATTTCGGCATCGATGTCATCGGTATCGGGTACGCTGCCTAGCAACGGCAGACGCAGACGCTCGGTGATATCGTCTGGAATGCGAACCGCATCAAACAATTGCTCGCGTAACACTACGCATACGAACGACAGAAGCAGGCCAATAAAGATGGCAAGCGCGAGGATCAGCGGCAGCCTTGGCCAGGATGGCGCTTCGCTGATTGTCGCCGGATCTACGACGCTCAGGTTGTTGGTCTGCACGCCGGATTCGGCGTTCAGCGCATTGTAACGGCGCAACAGTGAGTCATATTGTTGCCGGCTAGTGTCAGCTTCACGACGCAGAATAGACAGCTGGATGCCCTGACTCTGCTCGTCAAGAGTGCTGCTTTTAAGCTGGTCAATCTGGCGTGCTAGCGTCTGCTCACGGCTTAGCGCGATATCATACTGGTTTTTAACAGTATCGCGGACATCGCGCGCGATGGCACGGATTTGACGATCATATTCACGGTTTTGTGCCGATGCCTCTAGGACCGTGGGATAATCGGCCTGACGCGTGCTCAGCTGCTGGCGGTAGGTGGCGGCCGTCTGGGCACGCTGCTGTAGCAACGTTTGCACCGCGGGATTCGCAAGGACTTCTGGCACCTTGAGGTCCGGCAGCACCCGCGTCCGTTGCCACTTCTGCTCGGCTGCGATACGGTCAGCAACCGCGCCAGAATACGCTTGGTTAAGTTGAACTAGCTGCGCCGACAGAAGCGATTGCGACGTGCCTGCGACGCTGCCAGCCGCATTGCTGGGATCAACAAGGCGCAGCCGACGCGCATAGGCAAGCGCTCCGCGCTCCGCTCGTTCAAGCCGCTGCTGCGCTTCGGCCAGCTGATTGCGTAGAAAATCAAGCGCGTAGGTTGAACTGTCGAACTTGCGCGAAAGATTGTTGCGGATGAAGGCGTCGGCATATGCATTGGCGACCCGAGCGGACAGCTTGGGATCGGGGCTGACAAAGGTCAGATCTGCGATGCGCGTATTGCCACTATATTCAACATCGACATGCGCCATCAGCGCCTGTTCCACCTGTTCCCGATGCAGCTGCTGGAGGGACTGGTTTGGGGTTCCTGCCTCGGCAGGCTCGACTTTCATCGCTTTAAGAAAGGCATCGCCGCGGTAAAGGCCTAGGTTCTGAGCCACCGTGGCTGCGACGCCGCGGCTGCGGATGATTTCCAACTGCGTCTGCAAAAAGCGATCAGAGTCGTTTTTGGAAGCAGCCCCCTCACGGTCCGCTTCGGTGCCTAACACCTTTTCGGCTTCCTGCCGTACCTCAATCGAGACCTGACTCTTGTAGAGCTTCGTCGTGAGCAGCGAGTAACCAATCGCCAAGGCAATGCAGGTCGCCATGATGAGGCCGATCCATAAGCGCGAACGATAAACGCTCGCCCAGATCTCCCTCAAGCTGAACGCTTTGGCCCCATCGGCTGGGCGCTGCTCCTGCGCGATCTCGAAACCCGCATCGGGAGCCATGGTAACTTTCATGAAAGAACGCCCGCTAGATCAGCGCAGCGCGACGAACACGGCCGCCGCACTGGGAAGGGTTGTTACGATACTGCGGAACAGCGCGGCGGCATAGTTGTAGCCTACAACAACCGTGTCGCGCTGCCTTAACTGGAAGTCCGGCGCTCGCCCTGCCCGAATGTCGTTCATATCAAACCGAGCAGCATAACGCTGGCCGTTTATGTCGCGAAACACCACAACTTCCCTCATCCGGGCGAACTCCGTGCCCCCGCCAGCGAGTGCCAACGACTGGGACAACATCAGCTGCCCCGGGATATCATATATGCCTGGCTTGGCGACCGCACCATCGACAGTGACCGTATAATTGGTCGCGGTGACCACCGAAACTGCCGTACGCGCGTTGCGCAGATACCGAGCATTCAGGCGGGTGTCGATGTCGTGAGCCAACTCCGCCCCGGTCTTACCGGATGCAGGCAGCGTCCCGATCAGCGGTATGGAGATAGTTCCACCGCTCGACACCGGCAGCTGCTCGAAGCTGAGCTTGGGTTCGTTAAATACTGATACCATCAGGATATCCCGCGGTCCGATCCGGTATTCCGTTAGATCAGCTGGGGTAGGAACTTGCACCGGTGTCGCCACCGCAGGAAATGCGGCCGCACCGGTCGGCAGATCGGACTTAGCCGCACAGGCAGAAAGAAGGGCGGCAATACTCGCCACCGACATGCACCTGACAATCACCGCGCATTCCTTGGAAGGAGATAAAAAACTAAGGTATATCCCGATACCAAATCGGCACAAATCCTAACCGCTCACCCTTTGCGTCTGCGACGGACAAGACCCGTCGATGCGGTCAGGTCGCCGCGTATAACCAATATCATGGCCAAAGCAAGAATCGGCAGCACGGCCGGTCGGCGAAGCGGATAGTCAACTCCGCTATGAACCGCGATCAGCATCAAGATTATGGCACCGCAAAAGAGCGGCAACCGATAATCGGCACCGTCGAACCAGACGCGCATGCCCCGCTGAATCAGCCCCGTGATAAGTGCGATCAGCATCGCGACGCCCGGAATCCCGGCTTCCAGCAGCAGTTGCGGGTATTCGTTATGGAGTTGGTTTACGAAAGTCGGCTTTACCCACGCTAGGTTCTCGCTCACCATATACAGGGTACTGAAGCTACCGATCCCTGATCCCAGCAGCCAATAACGCTCGATCAACGGTTGGCTAGTCCGCAGAAACTGCCAGCGCAGGTCCTCGTCGACATCGTTAAAGCGGCTGAATACCTGTTCGAAGGCGGAGGTGGTACTAATGACCAGCACCCCGATCAGTGCGAGTGCTGCAATCGTAATAATATGGATCGGCCGTACCGCGCGAATGTACAGGGTACCGAGCAGTAGCACGGCGGTGATGCCAAAGCCGATGCCGGCGCGGCTGTTGGTCGTTACCAGTGCCACGAGCACGATGCTTGCAAACAAGCCAAGCCAAGTCCGCGTTCCCTCCGGATGCTCGCGTGAGCCAAGGAGATAGGCAACGATCGGAAGGGATGCGGCGAGCACCAGCGCCGCATGATTCTTGTTAGCGAAGAAGCCGATCAGCGCACCATGATCAGAGGCGGCGTAGAATTGCAACATCTGCCCGCCCGAAGCGACCTGAACCAAGCCGATAAGGATGTTCAATGTCACCAGCGCTACAATGAGCCAAGCGACTCGACGTACTTCGCGCGCGGACAATGTCAGCAGCAGGAGCACCAGTGCGACAAATACGATGGAGACCACCGCTGCAGCGGCGGTGAACAAAGGCGTGACGCTGAGCGGCTGCCAGCTGTCCGCCTGCCCGGTGAGCGCCAAAATCCGAATCCGCAGTTCCTGTCCTGGCAAAATATGCCATAGCGATGGGGGCAGCGGCACAATTTGCACAAGCGGCAGAAGCGCAATTCCGGTCAGACCGAAGCGCATCGCTCGAGGTTGCACACGCAGCGCCGTTCGCCAATCAACGCCAACAAGAGCACTCAGCAATGCAAGACCGGTAACGGCGAACAGGCTGGTCGCGCCGATGCCGGGGATCGGACCGCCAAAGATCATCAAGGCGGCGACCGCTAGCATGGCAACCAGGCTTGCGCCTGACCGCTGGCTTAAGGGACTCCGAAGTTCCCTATTCCGGAAACCCACACCCCGTAACAATGTGGCCAGCTTTTTTGGGGAACGATGCCCCCCCTTTTTGGGTCCCACACGGATGCGAGTTCGCGACGGGCCTTGTGCTGCGTTCACGTTCTTCAACCCTCAATATCCATTCGCACCGGCCGCCAAGCCCCAGCAGCATAGCGCCAGCCGATCACCGGCCGTTGCTCTTCCTTAGTACGTTCACCACCGCTTGTCGCCAGATTGACGCTCCATGCTCCTGGTGCAGCGGGTGCCGTTGGGGGACCCCAGCCAGCAACGGTGCCACCCACAACGGCATTGTCGCTCGCACGGGCGTCATGAACAGGACCGCGAATAGTTAAGTTACCTGTAACAGTGCCAGCGAGACGAAGAACCACGCGTTGCAAGACCAGATTTCCTTCGATCCGCGACGATGCATCCACGTTCACGAATTGGTCAACACAGGCAAGCGTACCTCCTTTGGCGATTAGGCGGCTGTTATTAAGAAGGTGCAGCCCCCGCAACCGCCCTGCCCCAGATATGGTTGAGTTCTCAATCCGCGTGGCGTTCAATACTAGTTCGCCTTGATCGCTACCTCGCTGCGGAGCAAGTTCTCCCACTGAGCAACCGGTCAGGGTGGACCATACGCCTGGTGACATGAACCCTACCTCTAGCCGGTTTACCCTACAGCCCGTTAAGTTCCAGCCCCCGCCCATCCCCAATACGGAAACTACTCCGCCGACGATGTTGACGAGGCCGTTCTGGTTGAGCGCCGGCAGCAGCACGGCACCAGGGTTATGAAAATTCACACTTCCGCCGCTCGCATCAACAGTGACGTGCAAGCCACCTTCAGCACGCAAGTTGCGAAACTCAGTCTGGTTGCCAATCACCGCCAAAACGGCTGCGGCGGGGTTCATCGCGGAAACCCGAACAGAATCATAGGTGCATGATCCACCCAAAACCCACGTCGGAATCCCCTCGCGTGCGATCGCCCGCTCGCTATGGATTTTTAGAAAACTACATGACAGCGCGCCTGGGTCAACGCGGATTGCACCACCTACCGCCTGCTCAACATGAACACGCGCCCAAGTTGTTTCATTACAAGTACGGCGTGCATCACCTGCGACCTCGAACGCATATAGGTCCTCGCGCCCGCAACGTTCTACGCTGACCGAAAGAAAGGTAGAATCCCAACATTGCATATGGCGGATGCCAAATCCCGCTAGATTGTTGACGCGAACTGAACGAACGGTGGATAGAGCAAACGGCTCGTCGTCCGAACCGAAGGCGATGCCGTTGATCTTAGGTCTGCGGTCTCCCGCGATCCGGCCATCCTCGGGAATGTCCACCGTTCCCTCGCCGGTCAGCGTTACGCAGAAATCCGCAACGCTACCCAGCACGGTCAGCGCAGTGTATCCGGAGCCCGAGGCTACAAAACCGGGTGCCCGTGCCCCGCCATAGCTTGCAGGCTCGAACACGATACCAACTCCTCGGCTTCGCAAGGGGCCGGTAATATGCACAGTAAGCGCTCCAAAATTGGCAATGCGTCCTCCCATTTGGGCGCAAAGATCAAGAAAGGCCTGCACAGCGCGAGTATCATCGGTCAGGCCATCGCCCACTACCCCATAGTCCTGCGCCGCCAGCGGCAGGCTTGCGACTACAGCTGCCAGCGAGCCGCGTCGCGTGCCAACTCCTTCCGCCCCAGCCGGCCGCGCCAGATCTGCGAGCGAGGCAAGCAGCCGCGTTGGGGCCACGGTTTGCTCCGCACTCAACTGATCACCCACCAGTGGCACAGCGAGCGCCGCCCCTGCCGAACCCAACAACACCCGACGGCTAGGCAGGTTGGCATCGTCTCGTGTCATTCGTTCACCATGGCTTGCTTGAAGGTTTCGGGCGCATCATCTTCTTCGTCGCCGATGGAAGCATGACGAGGCGCGGGTTCAGGGCATTCCAGCAGGAATAATATCCTCCACCGGATGATCCAAAGCGCGTAGCCGATCAAGCACCTCGCCCGGCTCATAGAACCGCGCATTCCGAACCAGCAGAGACCGCTTTAAGAAAGGAAAGCCCGCATCCAGCAACGGCAGTGCGGCGAATACACTGGGATCGCCAGCACGCCGGTTGTCGGCATACCACAAGGCACCTACTGACATCGACCGCGCGGCCGTTGCCGCAAATCGGGATTCGAGGCCGTAAACGGCGCCGCGATAGGTATCAAAGGCGGTGTCACGGGAAAATACCTGACTGAGTTGGCGTAACCGAGTCGGCGTCCAGTCCCTAAGAAAAAACGCATATGACTGAATGTGGTTTTCGAGTTCGGCCGAAGCCGTGAAGCCGCTCAAGTCCCAGTGCATGTCAGGCCATAGGCTGTCCACGGGCACGAACGGACCAAACACCGAATCGTTAAGCACCAGCACGTCCGCGCCTGGACTGTGCTCTGCTACTTCATGGAGAGCCATAGCATAGGCGGAAAAATCAAACCCGCCCATCCCCTTCCAATACAGGGCATCCGCTTTGTGGTGGAGTTCCGCAGGAACGGCGTCGCTGTGAGGAGTGGCGCAAACGATTGCCAGCCGGGCGTCAGCAGCACGCAATCGTTCCAATGTGAAACGGTGTGCTGCAGTGACTTCGCCCGTGGGCAGGAACATAAAGTAGATGATCCAGCGCGACGCTGGCTTGATCGGAATCAACGAATTGCTGGCAGGCCCAGGCACTCGCCCTTCCGTGGCGAGCAGACGCACCAACATCGTCACACCATCAGGCATGGAGCGCCGAAAGGTCCAATTACGCACCAGCGCATCGGTACCGACGCGCTGGCGTAAGGGTGGGCGCTGTCCCAGCAGCCGGTATATGGTCCGTTTTAATTTCATGGAATAGCCTAAGCGCGATACCCGCAAACCATCGAAAGACGCCTGCATAAGAAGCTTCTCGCGTACCACAAGGCGCCTGCGAAATCCCCTTCAGAGGTGTTGGCCGTAGGAAGCATTACGCCTATTGGCAAGCTTTCACCGTTTTCCGCCGCGTCTCGGCGCGGACACGAACACATGATCAGGCCATTTGTATGAACCTCGTCGTCACCATCACTTTCAACGCGGTCAAGCACGACATTCTTGACGGATTTTTCCGCTCGATCCGGGAGCAGCGCGATCATGATTTTCAGCTGCTAGTGATCGACAACGCATCCACCGACGGCACACGCGACTACCTGCATGCACTTGACCTACCCAACTTGCGGTTGATCCTAAATGATGAGAATGTCGGCTTTGGTCGTGCCTGCAACCAGGGGATCGCACTCGCGCGTGAACTCGGCGCCAGTCACATAACCTTCATCAACAACGATGTAGAGTTTGATCCCGACCTGATCGGCGGTATGGTCCGTTCACTAGAAGAGAGCAACGCGGCGGTATTGTCGCCGCTCATCACCCCCTTTGACCAGCCAGACCATATCTGGTTCCTGAGCGGCAGCTTTCGAAAGACGCGCGGCATGGCGCCGTATCACGACTGGATCTGGCAACCCCGTAGCGTAGCCCCGACCAACAGGTTCCAGCGCACCGACTTCGTCACCGGCTGCTGCCCGGTGTTCCGCATGGAGGTGTTCGATGCCATTCCGGGCTTTGATGATCGCTTCTTTGTGTATTGGGAAGACGCCGACCTTTCGATGGAAATGAAGAAACGCGGCTTCGAAGCGGTCACCGACACGTCGTTGGTGTGCCGGCACAAGGTCAGCGTCTCGACGGGTGGATCATACAGCGCCTTTTCGGTTTATCATGCCGCACGCGGTCACATGCTGTTCGTACGCAAGCACTACAGCGCAGCCGTCCAGAGCTATGTGGCGGCGCTGATCGTAGGAAAAATGGTATTCAATATCCTCCGAGGCTGCATGCGTCCGCAGGAAATCCGACCATGGTTCCGCGGCCTTTTATCGGGCCTGCGTGACTAAAGGACGGCAATCTCGCACCTGTCCGAACACTAATCCATTGTCCGTTTCGGTTATGACGGCTAGTTCGCACTCCATGAGCCCCGTTCAATTGATCCGCCCCAAGCGCCACGGCGATGCCCGCGGCTGGTTCACCGAAGTACATTCGGTTCCGGCCTTCGCCGCGCTTGGTATCGCCTGCAACTTTGTACAGGACAACCACTCCTACTCCGCCCCCGCCTTCACCCTACGCGGTCTGCATTTCCAGACGCCGGACCGCGGACAGGATAAGCTGGTCCGCTGCATTCGCGGGCGGATTTATGACGTGGCGTTGGACGTACGGCGCGGCTCGCCGACATACGGTCAGTGGGTGGGGGCGGAGTTGTCGGCCGAGAACGGGCATCAGCTATTCATCCCGATCGGCTTCGCGCACGGCTTCCTTACGCTTGAACCCGATTGCGAAGTCACCTACAAATGCTCGGACACTTATGCGCCACAGAATGACGGCGGCATTCGCTGGGACAGTGTCGGCATCGACTGGCCGATGCCGGGCGACACCATCCCGGAACTGAGCGAGAAGGACAAGGTGCAGCCGACGCTGGCCGAGTTCGACAGCCCCTTTGCCTATGACGGCCACCCGCTGGCCCCGATTTCCTAAAAGGAACCAAGATGCGCATCTTTGTCACCGGCGGTGCCGGGTTCATCGGCTCGGCGCTCGTCCGCCATCTGATCGAGAACACGACCCATGAGGTCCTGAACTTCGACAAGCTGACCTATGCGGGCACCCTGTCCACGGTCGAGCGGGTGGCCGACAGCAACCGCTATCGCTTCGTCCAGGGCGACATCTGCGATGCCGAGGCCGTCCGCGCCGCGATCGCCGCGTTCAGGCCCGACGTCATCACCCATCTGGCCGCCGAGAGCCATGTCGATCGCTCGATCGACGGGCCGGGCGCGTTCGTCCAGACCAATGTCGTCGGCACCTACACGATGCTGGCCGAGGCACGCAGCTATTGGCTGAGCCTGGACGGAGAGGCCAAGGCCGCCTTCCGCTTCCACCATATCTCGACCGACGAGGTGTACGGGACGCTGGGCGACACCGGCCTGTTTACCGAGGACACGCCCTATGACCCGCGCTCGCCCTATTCGGCGTCGAAGGCGGGGTCGGACCATCTGG
>Ga0308159_1003755_pt1 | contig 14723 bp, 13 predicted proteins | sample PhyCR1_FD_201040 | JGI IMG/M metagenome (GOLD analysis project Ga0308159, IMG submission 201040) | Phyllosphere microbial communities from UC Gill Tract Community Farm, Albany, California, United States - DLSLC.R1 | ecosystem: Host-associated > Plants > Phyllosphere > Unclassified | place: USA... | reverse complement strand
GTCATCAAATAGAGAGTTGAACAACTGCGGTACACGCGTCATCGAAAACTCGAAAATGGCAGGCCCGTTCATATAGAGATCGGCGTCGGACCGAACATTGCCGCTGTCGTCTTGATATTCAGCGGGCTTCTCGGTAGCGCTCAATGGGCGGCGTGCGCCACCCACCGGGACAATGAGATTATCGGCACCCGCGCCATCGCTGCCATAGCGGAAACGTTCCAGGTGCGGGCGATCCTCGACTGCCTGCAGAAGAGTGACTGCCGCTGCGTCACCGAACAAGGTGCGCACACTCTTGTCCTGTGGATTGATATAACGGCTGTACGTCTCGGCAGTCACCAATAGCACGTTCTTGCATTGACCGGACTCAATCAGCCCTTTGGCAATCCCCAACCCGTAAACGAAACCAGAGCATCCCTGATTGAAATCAAAGGCCGCGCATTGAGTGGGCAACTGCAATCGGTGCTGCAAAATGCAGGCCGTCGCAGGCAGCACGTAATCAGGGCTTTGGGTGCAGTAGACAAGGCCGTCAATATCGTCACGGCTTATCTCGGTGTTGGAAAACAGCTTTTCGCAGGCACGAAACGCAAGGTCCGATGCGGTCTCTGTTTCGGCAACAATATGCCGCTCATTGATACCGGTTTTAGAGAATATCTTGTCAACATCCCACTCGGGAAAGTCTCGGGCCAGCGTCGCATTATCAAGCAACTGAGCGGGTAGTTCGTATTCAATGGCTGAAATTCGAGCGTAACGTCCCATAACTTTTTTATCCTGATATGCGTTTGGCGGGCACGCCGAAAACCGTGGTTCCCGGTGCTACTTTGCGCAGCACGACACTGCCAGCACCAACGATAGCCTGGGCACCTATACGAACACTGGGCAAAACAGAGGCGTGCGAGCCCATGAACACTTGTTCTTCCAGCACCACTCCGCCCGTGACATCGCAGTGACCACTCAAGGTCGCGAAGTCACCAATCGAACTGTCGTGACCAATGGTGCAGGAAGAGTTGATGGTGACAAAGGCGCCCACCACCAGGTCAACCGATAAAATTGTGTACGGGCAGACAACCGAACCCTGGCCTATCTGGACGTTCTCGCCCATGACCACCGACGGGTGCACCAGCGTAAAGAACTGCGCGCCTTTGGCGAGCAACTTTTCGACGACGGTCTTCTTGTCACCAGGTTTGGCGATAGCACACACGAGATAATCAGTGGGCGACGGTTCATAGGCATCAATCGTGGACCGGATATCAGCGTAATGATTAAAGCGATTCAATGAGCCTGCGGTATCGTCGATAAATCCGCCAATGGCCCAGCCTGGGTTAACCGCTATCCAGTCTTTAAGCCACGCATGCACTTCACGCCCAAACCCACCCGCGCCAACGATAATCAGATGCTTGGTTTTCATGATGCCAGGTACCCCCCATCAACAACCAGTGATGTTCCTGTCACCCAGCGGGCGGCTGGGGATAGCAGATAATTGACGGCATAAGCGACGTCCTGGGGCGTTCCAAATCCCAGCGGGTGCTTTTGCTCTATCGCATTCATCGAGCCTTCGCCTACCAAGCCTTCCAGCTTCGCCGACATTTCGGTTTTTACTACGCCTGGCGCGACTGCATTGACCCGGATACCCTCACGGGCCAATTCAATGGCAGCCGCACGAACCATGGCCTCCACGGCACCTTTGCTCGCGCAGTAACCCAGCAATGCAGGTTCACCGACCTGGGCCATCACCGACGACAGAAGCACAATACTGGAGTCGCGATTGCAGACGCCTTTCTGCCTGAAGGCCTTGATCAGAGAAAACCCTGAAGTCACGTTGGTTGCGAACAGCTTTTCCCAGTGGTCGAGGCTCATTGCCCGGATGGGCATGGGCATCTGCACCCCTGCGGCATGGACAATCCCGTCGAGCGCACCGGTTTGACGTGCAAGATTCTTCATCCACGCGGACGTATCCTGCTCGCCAAGAAAGTCGAATATCTCAATGCTATGGTCCGGGCCTTCCAATTCAAACCGCGTGCCTTCGAGCCTCTCGGGATCGCGTGCAACGAGAATCAACCTGGCACCCTGCCTACTCAACCAGATGGCCACTTCTCGGCCGATACCAGATGATGCACCGGTCACCATGATGAGCTTGCCCGTCAGGGAAAAAGGGTTATCGCTCACTGGGCGCCACTCCCTTGATCATGTGTAAACACCAAGGGGCTTATCCATGTATTGGAAAACTGCACATTGCATCCGGCCCAGGAATAGCCCACCCCGAAACCGGCCAATAGATAATTGCCCGTCAACCCTGTTGCCGGGTCATGACTGAGGCATAACGCCAACGGAATAGAAGCGCCACTGGTGTTACCGACATTCTTGATATTGAGAAGCACCTTCTCGGCGGGCAGTTTTATTTTCTTCGCCAGGTGTTCCAGCATGAAGGTGTTGGCCTGGTGAAAAACATAACGATCCAGTTCCTGACCCTTATCGGTCGCGATACTTTGCAAGCTTTTAACCAGACTGGGAATTCTGGCCAGGGTAAAGGCAAATACCTCTGCGCCATTCATATAAAGATCAAACGGGCCGCGCACACCCTCTTCCGAGGATGACAAATCCTGACCTTGACGATCCCGAAAGCCGCCAGCCGGGACGATAAGGTTTTTTTCGCCTCTCCCATCAGTGCCGAGTATGAAAGGTATTTCAGGCACCTCGGAATCAAAATCCAGAAGTGTTGCCGATCCGGCATCGCCAAACAGCGCCGCCACTGCCCTGTCTCCCTCGGCCACTAATTTGCTGATGGTGTCGCCCACCAGTAACAGGACCCGACGGCTACCTCCCCCAGAAATCAAGGTAGACGCCAACCACAATCCGTAGACATAACCGGAGCACCCCAGCGCGACATCAAAAGCCGCAGTGGAGATTGGCAATCCCAGCCGCTGCTGCAAAGTACAGGCCGTTGCGGGCAGTGTGTAATCTGGAGTCTGGGAGACAAAAATCAGTGTATCGATGCTGGCCTTATCAATCGCCATGTCCAGTATCAGTTGCTCGGCAGCTTTGACACAGAGATCGGACGCGCATTCGTCTGCGACCACGTGGCGTTGTTCGACACCGGTACTGGAGATAATCTTCGTGATGTTTTCTTCGCCAAAACGGTCCGCCAGATCAATGACCCTGGAAACCGTGCCAGGCAATGCACAGGCAATACCGGAGACATTTACATTTTGAGCCGTGCGCACTGGCGCACCGGTGTTCAACATTGAGTTATCGCTCATAGGACCTCCTTCACGATACTTCCTGAGTCAGCCCCAACAGAGCCGCCCGTTCAGCACACGAAGCTCTGAAGTGCAAAAGTTTTTCTTCCAGCACATTGACATAACGCGGCGGCTGCCAGGACCAGGTGTCAGCGGGCACCCGCTTGCAAATCGAATGATCTTCCTCAAACACTTGGCGATTGACCGCGGCGGTAGAGGTAATAAAGGCCGATGCAATCTCCGAATACCGCTCATTTGTCAGTGGGGCGGGATACAACTGACTTGTGAAGTAGGTCAGATCGGCACGCATGGCCGGGAAGAAATTCTGCATGGAATACGAGTAGCCGAAAGTCGACGACAGCATCGAAAACGGATAAATGAAAATACTCATGTAGCCCTGATAGGGCTCATCCACGCTGAAGTATTTATTCAGGCTGGTGAGACGTCGCTCGACTTTTTCATTTTCAACGGGGGCATACCAGATGGAGTTCTGCCCTGAAAAGTAATTGTGGCCAACGCCCAGTTTCAGGGTGGCGAGGGTGTCGCGATGCACCATCGGGATATGGTAAGGCTCCAGTGCATTTTCAAGCGAAATAGGCCAGTCACTTTCAAAGCCGTAGCGATTGAAATCAGCGCACGCGTCCAATCCAGTGGTTATTTTCTCAAGCAAGGTGAAGATGTCTTCGCCCAACTGCGCTTTCAACGAGGTTTCGGGAGTGACGGAAAAAAACACCAGATCACCGCATACCGAGAGCTCGAAAAAATTCAGATTTGCTTTGCCGATGTCACAGCCTTCGAAAGACTTGGCATTCGGGACGCGCAACGTTCCTGATGCAAAACTCCAACCGTGGTAAGGGCAGATGATTCTCTGATTACCCTGATCCTCGGTAAAAAATCTCGTGCCACGATGGGGGCAACGATTATCAAAGGCTATTAAATTACCCTTGTCGTTGAAGACCACCACTTCAAAATCAAGCACATTGAAACGTACAAAATCCTTGTCAGCCGAAATCTGGGTCCGCATACACAGCGGATGCCAATAAGCATTGACCAATGTTCGCGAAATTAGCTCAGACGCCGAACTTTTCATTCACCCTACCTAAAACACTGCACTTGTTTCTCATATGTCCGCATCGAATGAATCGTGGCGGTTAAAACCAGCTCGATTTACAGCGCCTGGCTATCCACGGCCAGCGGCACGCCCAATCTGGTTTTAACGCACCGCATCACCCGGCGACTGGCTCTGCCTCGAGAAAAAGGATTACTGCTCAGCCACCAGAGCGACCACATCATCGACCGTGACGCAGCTGGTCAATCGATTGGCTGAAAGGGTTTTATCCAGATGTTCATCAGCCAGCGCCATGAAGGTCACAACGGCGATGGAGTCCCAGTCCAAAGGCTGCCCCAGCTTCAGGGTACCGGTATCTGCTTCCATGGCCTCTTCGATCAACGCTATGACTTTGTCTTCCATCTCTACTGCTCCCACACTCAAAAATACCGGATTCGACGTGTGCAATTGGTTCCTGACACGCTAGAAGGACGAAAGCAATAATCGAACCAAGGAGTGCGAGCCCCTCCAGGAGGCCTAATCCGTAAGGCTCACGGTTTTCCCTGCCCCGAGGCCGCTGCCCTATAGCCAAAAAAACGGCGCGGCACCGTCTGACAGGTTATTCAGAAGTGGAATTGAGACTCATGGAAAAACAAACAGAGATGATTCGCCCGTCAGCTAGCGACAGGCAAGGCGCCTGCCGTTGCAATCATAGAGTTCAGGGCAGATAGAGACTGAACGCCCCCCCACCCAGCGCCCCGCCATTGGCCAGCTCAATCCGCCCACAAACACCATTGCGCTGGTGCCGTGCAGCGATTTGCGCAGCGAAGTACAGGCCCAGGCCGGTGCTGCCGCTGACGTGATTGATGCCTTGCACATAGTCGGACTGAAACTCGATCATGCTCGGCGGATAGCCGGGACCGTCGTCGTTGATGGTGATGACCACCTGTCCTTCTTCTTCGCGGACGCTGATCAGTATCGAATGCTTTGCAAAGCGGATGGCGTTGATGATGACGTTGGCGACGACCGAGCCGATCAATTCGCGATCAAAGAAACCCAATGGGCAGAGGCTGTCCACGTCAAAGGTCGCAACCAGGCCACGACTGCTGAGCACTTCTTCATGCCAGGCGAGCTGCGCTTCAATGAAATCGTCCATTTCATGGTATTCAGGCCGAAGGGGAAGCTGGTTGACCTCCAGCTTATACAGCCCAAGCAGCTGCACCATCATGCCGTTGAGACTGGCGAATTCGTAGTCGATGACACCGCGCTCGGGTGTGTTTCTCTGCTCTTCGCTCAAGCGCCCCTGCCACTGACCGTGGGCCTGCATCAGTGACGCCAACGAGTTCTTCATGTCATGTACGGTAGAGGCAATGACCATGGAGAAATCCAGACCTGCATCCTTTTCGCTCATGCTCCAAACGCCTTGCTCTGTAATTTTTGAAATCGCTCGAAACGCGGATCGGTAGCTGGCATCTTGCCGACCATTTTCAGGCAAGTCCGACATTCCTCAAGCTTCGCCGCATCAGGGACGGATGCCAGTGAGTGCAGCAAGGCCTGCGCCAGATTAAGCGCGATACTGATGTTCTTGGCCTGAAGCGCCAGAGCACGGCGGAACAGATCCTGAGCCTCAGCCAGATTGCCGCCCTTATAGCTGCGCACGCCCTGAATATTGAGATCGATTGCCGCTGTATTGGCACCCAGAATCGCAGGATCATCGGTCTGTTTGGCGATACCCTGCATGACCGCCGGATCATCACCATAGATCTCGGCACAGGTCTTCAGCACGCCAGCTCCGGCGTCCGCGTGGCCAAGTTTTTTCAGTTGCGTAGCCACTGCCAGCGCGGCGTTGGCACTGAGAAACTGATCCATGTTCTGCAGGCGCCCCATGGCGTCCTCGGTCAGCTTTGCTGCCATTTCCGGATCTGAATGCTGCACGCTGGCGGCCTTCATCAGTCGCGCCCGGACCTGGACGCCCTGATCATCGCCGTTATCTTTGGAGACTTCACCCAGGGTCTGATTGATCTCGACACGGGTCCTGGCATCCAGCCCCTGGTCACCGCCACGGGCAATCAATGCCTCGGCAAAGCCGAGGTTGGTTTCCGGGTTCTTGAAACGCGAGAACTGCCCCTGGGACACCGCCTGACGATAGGCCCGGGAAGCGCCGTCAAAATCCTGATTGTCCAGCGCCAGCTTGCCCAGCAGCGTTTGCCGACGCACCGCCAGCGGCGAGATTCGCACGGCGTCTTCCAGCACTTTCTGAGCGCGCACTGTGTCACCCCGTGCAACCAGCGCTTCGGCCAGGCCATCGTAAAGAATCGGCATGCCGGAGAAGGCTTTTACCGCGGTTTCAAAAACCGTCTGCGCTTCGGCCGCCTTGTTGCGCTTGAGCAGCAAATTCCCCAACGCGGCAAAGGCCCATGGAGTCGGGCGATCAGCGAGGATGGATTTGAGGAAGGCTTCCAGCGGCTCATATTGTTTCAAGTCACGCAGCGCATCAGCCTTGTAGCGCAAACACAGGGGCGCATAACGCGGATCTTGCGTGGTCAAGGCAACACAGGCCGCCAGCACCTCGGAAGGTTTGCCGCGATCCAGCGCCTGCAAAATTGGCTTGAGCATGGTCTTGCGCTGCACCAGCTTTTCAAGACGCTGGGCCAGACCCGCGCGGTTGAATGGCTTGGTCAGGTAAGCATCCGGCTCCCACTCCAGCGCGCTCATCACCATGGCCTGGCTGTTTTCGGCCGTGACCATGATGAACACCGCTTCATGGCTCAACAGCCGGTCGACCATCAGGTCTTCGAGCACGTGCTGGCCGTTCTTCTTCCCGTCACCCAGATTGAAGTCATGCAAGACAAAGTCGTAACGCTTCTGCGCGCACATTTTCAGCGCCTGCTCGCCGGTGTCAGCTGTATCGACTTCCTTCACGCCCAATTCGCGCAGCATGCTGCGCACCGAACTGCGGAAGTCGGAGAAGTCATCGACGATAAGAAACTTTTTTTGGTTGTACGCCAGCATCAGGGGTCCTGTCGGGGAGGAAATAAGATGAGCCCAAAGGCAGACAGATCGAAGGGTCCCACTTCGCGGCTCATTTGCGACGCTTAATGACTAGCCAATAGCATTACGCCAGCACAGGGATTCTACATCAAAGCCCCACTCCAACGCTTTGGCGCGGCGCTCTTCGCAATCTAGACAGGTTATCGGCGCGGCGCCATTTTTCTGGAGCCGGAATAATGGCGAGGGATTGAGAATGCTTGGTTGCCAGCGACGGCTGTATTGCGCTGTCGCGCAGCAGACACGATCCCTGTAGGAGCGCACGAGCACCGCGAGGCCGCGATGGCGGTGTATCAGGCAAACCGCTATCGCTGCCTCGCGGTGCTCGTGAGCTCAGAAAATCTCAAACATTCAGATACGCTCGCTTATCCACAGTTGAGCCCAGCCTGGGGCTTCGGAAAATGAGATCTGAAAAAAACTCCACGATCCCTGTCCCTTTTTTTCGCCTCACCGGTCATTCCAGGTAAGTGAACAAAATACGAGAGCTTACTTCCATGCCCCCAGCTTCGCCTTATCGCTTGCGACCCTTGCTGCACTTCAGCCTCCTGATGACGTTGAGTTGCAGCCCACTTCTGATTTCTTCCAGTTGGGCCGAGTCAACTGAACGGCGCACCTACGAGGTGCCCGCTGGCAGCCTGGGTGCTGCATTGACGCGCTTTGCCGGGCTGGCCGGCGTCAATCTGTCGGTAGATCCAGCGCTGGTGAGCGGCCGCAACAGCGCAGGCTTGTCGGGGGATTACGCCGTTGAAGAAGGCTTCTCGCAACTGTTGCAAGGCTCAGGCCTACAACTCGTACCGGTGGCTGAGCACGCCTACATCCTGAGCCCGGCTCCAGAAAGCGGCAGCCTGCAACTGGCACCCACCTCGATTCTCGGTGCCAGCGGTTCAACCGATGGTCAGGCATATGCCGGTGGCCAGGTCGCGCGCCGTGGTTCGCAAGGGTTGCTGGGCTCGCGGGACTTCATGGAAACGCCCTTCAGCATGACCACCTACACCAGCCAGACCGTCAAGGATCAGCAGGCCCGAACCCTGGGCGACCTGATCGCCAGCGACCCGTCGGTGCGCGCAACCAACCCGGCAGGCGGACGCTATGAACAGTTCACCATCCGCGGTCTGAGCCTGTTCAACAGCGATGTCTCCTATAACGGTCTGTATGGGATTCTGCCGACCTACACCATCGACATGGAAATGGCCGACCGCGTGGACATCCTCAAGGGCCCGAGCCAGTTGCTCAACGGAATCTCGCCACGAGGTAGTGTCGGCGGCGGCATCAATGTGGTGCCCAAGCGCGCGACTGACAAGGACATCACCGAATTCACCGGCAGCTACGCCTCGAACAATCAGCTAGGCACCGCTGTGGATGTAGGTCGCAGATTCGGCGACGAGGGCAAGTTCGGCATCCGCTTCAATGGCGTGAAGCAATCGGGTGACACCGAATGGGATCACCAGAGCGTTGACCGCGAGATGGCCGTGCTGGGCCTGGACTTCCGGGGCGAACGCCTGCGGCTTTCGACCGATATCGGACACACCGAACGCAACACCGATGCACCCCAGGAACGCGTCCAGATCGGCGCCAACGCGAAAGTGCCCAACGCCAATGACGTGCACCGCAACTATGCTCAGTCCTGGAGCAAGGCGCGTACCGAAGATACCTTTGGCGCAGTGAACGCTGAATACGATGTCAGCGATTCGGTGATGCTATACGGCGGCGTGGGTGCCCGCAAAAGCGACCACGACTTCCTGCGCCATGGGGTTCCCATCACCAACGATGCGGGTGATTTCAGCGTCCAGCCCCGTGACTTTACCCGCGACGAAAATGTCCGGACCGGCACCGCGGGGGTTCGCAACTGGTTTCACACAGGCCCCGTGAGCCATGAAATCAATTTGGCTGCCAGCTACTTTTACATGGACTTCGAGAACGGCGGCGCTCGCTATGCGGCGTCACCCAGCAACCTGTACAACCCGGTGACAACCCCCACTCCCGCCAACCCCACCCGCCAGGACGCCAAGGTTTATACCGAAAACCGTTTCAGCGGCGTGGCGCTGTCCGACACTCTCGGCTTCTTCGATGACCGCTTGCTACTGACCCTCGGCGCACGCTGGCAACGGGTGAAGGTGGACGACTGGTCAGACGGCGTCAAAGGCGACACCGCCTACGACGAGGAAAAAGTCTCGCCGTCGGGGGGCGTCCTGTACAAGGTCACCGATCAACTGTCGGTGTACGCCAACTACATGGAAGGCCTGAGCCAGGGCAAGATCGCTCCGTCGACTTCGGTCAACGAAGACGAGATTTTCCCGCCGTTCATCAGCCGCCAGATCGAAGTCGGGACCAAGTATGACTTGGGCGCCTTCGCCCTCACCGCCAGCGTGTTCCGCATCAAGCAACCGGCGTACGAGACCAACGCCACGACCCGGGTCTTCGGCCCGAACGGCAAGCGTGAGAACAATGGTGTGGAACTGAGCGTATTCGGCGAGCCGCTCAAGGGTTTCCGCCTGCTCGGCGGCGTGATGTATATCGACAGCGAGTTGACCAATACCCTCAACGGCACCTTCGACGGTAAACGGGCGCCCGCCACGCCGGAATACAACGTCAACCTGGGCGCCGAGTGGGATATACCTAACGTACAGGGCCTGACCCTGACCAGCCGCGGGATCTATTCCAGTTCCCAGTATCTGGACCAGGCCAACAGCAAGGAAATCGACTCGTGGGAGCGGTTCGACGTGGGCGCACGCTATGCCTTCAAGGTCGACGGCAAAGCCATCACCCTGCGCGCCAACGTGGAAAACGTGCTGGATAAACGCTATTGGAGTTCGGCTGGCGCCTCGGATGACAGCGAGCCAGGCTTGACGCTCTCCACCCCGAGAACCTACCTGGTGTCAGCAACCATCGGTTTCTGAGTCTCGGGACTGCACTGCAAAGGGCCTGCGTCCACACAGGGACGCGGCGCCTATACCCCCAGCCGAGCCAGCGCTGAAGTGCGGCAAACATCCAGGACTTCATCAGACAACGGCGAATCATCCGGGCACGCCCTTGAAAGGATGATCGCCCCCACCAGATGAGCTATCGCATCAATCCGGCCCGCGCGCACCACCCGCTGCGCAGCCGCGTCCCTCTCAACGCCGTCGTTTGTAAGTGTTTCCAACAGACGCTCAATGCCATCGGCAAACACCTGTTTGACCGCTTCTGGCTGGCGGGATGCATCCGTGCAGAGTGCAGCCATCGTGCAACCCGCTGCCGGATTATCTCGATGCTCGCGTGAGAGATATTCGTTGATGAACGAGGCCGGATCGACTCCGACGACTTTATCGGCCATCTCTGAAAGGCTGCACTCAGCGGCCTCCGCCATGAGGTCGGCCTTGGATCCGAAGTGTTTGTAGAAACCACCGTGAGTGAAGCCCGCTGCCCCCATCAAGTCCGCCAGACCAACGCCATCGAAACCGCGCTCACGGAATACTTCCGATGCGGTCTCAACGATATGTGCCCGGTTTGCCTGTGACTGCGCTTTGCTGACCTTCATATCAAAACTCGCCTGATTCAATGAAACGGAACAGTTGCCGAGTATACATAGATGATGGGTGACATCATAAATATTGACGTTTTAGATTTAGATCATCATTATTAAATTCGCTCCTGTATTTGACTCCTTACGACCCAAACCAATGGCCGCTCAAGCGCTCTTGGGCCTTCCTGCCCAACTCTTTTCAAACTTCGACGATGGTGAAACACAGCATGAAAGCCCTTACCTTCAAACGTTATGGCAAGGAGCCGGAGATAGGTTTCGCTGAAATCCCCTGCCCTGAAGTCGGGACGGATGAGTTGTTGGTTGAGGTCCACGCCGCGGGCCTGAATCCCATCGACAACATGATTCCAGCGGGTACCTTCAAGGCCGTCTTACGCTTTCAACTTCCAGCCACGCTGGGTAGCGATCTGGCTGGCGTGGTCATCAAAGTCGGCAGTCGCGTCACCCGCTTCAAGCCAGGCGATGCCGTTTTTGCCAGCCTTTTCGATTCCGGCAATGGCTCAATTGCAGAATATGCGGTGGTCCCCGCAAGCGCTGCGGCCCTGAAGCCTGCAAGCCTGGACTTTGTGCAGGCGGCGTCTATTCCGATGGTAGGCCTTACCGCCTGGCAGGCCCTGAAAGAGCGCCTCAATCTTCGTGCGGGCGAGAGAGTCTTCATTCCCGCAGGGTCTGGAGGGATCGGCACGTTCGCTATCCAACTCGCCAGCTACATGGGCGCCAGAGCGGGAACGACGACGAGCACTGGCAACGTCGAATGGGTCTGCAGCCTCGGTGCCGACGAAGTCATCGACTACAAGAAAACAGAATTCGAACACGTGCTCAGCAACTATGACGCGGTACTGGGCACCATCAGAGGCGACACGATTGAGAAATCTGCGGGGATCCTGAAGCCAGGCGGCAAGATCGTCTCCCTCGTCGGCCCCTTGGATCCTGACTTTGCTGTCGCACGAAAAATGGGGATTTTTTTCAAAGTCGTGTTCGGGCTGATGAGCCGCAGGATCAGGGCATTGAGCAAGAAACGCAACGTGAGCTACGCGTTCCACTTCGTTCGTCCGGACGGCAAACAACTTGCCAGCATCGGTCAACTTCTGGATGCAGGACACATCAAGCCGGTGATAGACAAGGTCTTTCCATTCGAGCAGGCAAAGGATGCGCTGACCTATTTGGCACAGGGTCGATCCAAGGGAAAAGTGGTGGTCAAAGTCAGGTAGCGAGATGGTGTCCCAGGGCAGGTTCGAACTGCCAACCTTCCCCTTAGGAGGGGGATGCTCTATCCAATTGAGCTACTGGGACACAATGGTCAGCACCAGAATGGGCGCCAACGAGACGGCGTGCATGTTAACGGCACCGGTCGCTTTTGTCATGTCGTCTTTGGCTTACAGGGCTGTGGTCCTTTTCCGTTTAAACAGGGGTTTTGCGCGTCATCATGCATTTTGCACTACCCCAAAAAGCCATCATTGCAAAACGCATGCAATGCCCCGCGAATCGTCCAATTAACTCATTGATTTATATGGATTTTTATCCCTATTAAAGTTGGCATGCAGACTGCAATACTCTCTTCAACAAAGACCCTTCTTAAAGAAAGTTCCGTTGGAGGAAACCGAAAATGAACATAGCCCTATCAGTGTTGAATGCAGCAGCCCTGGTCGCATTGGTGGCGTTCCATTTTCAGGACGACGGAAAAACCGAGCAAGTTGCCGCCCAGGCACAGCCACATCATCTGATACGTCAGGCACCGCAATTGGCCGTGATGACCGAGCGAAGCGGTCAGGCTGCAATTCTGGCCAATGACAACGCGGTCAACATTCCAGTGGCGACCGGCGAGCAGCGCTGGGTTTTCTGATAATCCACTCCCCCAGTGATACCCCCGAGACCACCCACCAAAGAGAACAGCCATGTCCAAATCTGCTTTGTCCTTCATCATCCTGGCCATCATGGCTGTAGCGGTTGATCTTCTGCTTCCTGCGACAGCGCAGAGCTTGAGCAGCGTGATGAAAATTGCAGCTGGCCTGTTTTCCGTTTTATTCGTTGTCGCTTTGATTCTGGGCCGACGCTTCAAATTTGACCCCGTTCTTCGCTGATCCCGAAACACCCCTGCGCCACACCACTCCCATCTGATCTCCGGTTATTCCAAGCCCAGGCCAACGCCTGCCTGCTGCTTCAGCGGCGGCGAGCGGACACCCGGCATTACGCCCGTCGGCAAGCATTAGTATTTTGTGGATAACCCTCTAAGCTGACAGATAGCCATCATGGCAATTTGCATTCAGAGGGACAGCGTGAAATTCGCAGGACGCTTGAGCGGTAGCAATCTTTGCAGATCCGCTCGCAATTCTGATAATTGGTGCTGGCTAAACGCCTTTATCTGAGTCAATATTTGTCACAGAATTGACGCCAAGGATCCGGCACATTGAGGCATGATGCTGGCCTCTTTGATAACACGGTTGAACATTTCGCCAAAAAGACTGTCACAGGATGACATCTTGCGGCGACTTGCTAGAACCGCCTTCCCCTGAACTAACCGGTTAAATATATGAGCCCTATGAAACAGGCTACTTATTCCAGCCGTACGGCTGACAAGTTCGTTGTACGTCTACCTGATGGCATGCGTAACCGCGTGCAAGAGGTAGCTAAAAACCACCATCGCAGCATGAACTCCGAGATCATTGCTCGTCTCGAACAAAGCCTGATTCAGGAAGGCGCACTGGGCGATGAGCCTAGCCTACGCCTTGATAGCCCTGAGCTGTCCATGCATGAACGCGAGTTGTTGCAGCGTTTTCGCCAACTCTCCCACCGCCAGCAGAATGCACTTGTTTCCCTGATCGCTCATGACACGGAACTGGCAGCAGATAACGAAGACTGACCGCTGTAGCTAAATTCTCAAGCCAGCGTAGTTGCTGGCTTTTTATTGCAGTCCGATCGCCTTAATTGCTGTAGGACCTTTCCGCAATAATAAAAAACCGCCCAACTAGGGCGGTTTTTTTGTGCTGCAGACTCAGAGAACGAAGTCAGAGCAGGAAGATAGTCGCCAGCCCGAGGAAGATGAAAAATCCGCCGCTGTCCGTCATGGCAGTGATCATCACACTCGCCCCCATGGCCGGGTCTCGTCCAAGCTTGGCCAGGGTCATCGGGATCGTAACCCCCATGAGCGCCGCCAGCAGCAGGTTGAGGGTCATTGCCGCCGTCATCACCACACCCAGCGACCAACTGCCGTAGAGCAAGTAGGCCACCACACCGATTACCCCGCCCCACACAACACCGTTGATCAACCCCACCGCGAGCTCTTTACGCAACAGCCGCTGAGTATTGCCGGTATTGACCTGGTCCAGGGCCATGGCCCGCACGATCATGGTGATGGTCTGGTTACCCGAGTTACCGCCGATCCCGGCGACAATGGGCATCAGCGCGGCCAGCGCCACCAGCTTCTCGATAGAGCCTTCGAACAGACCAATCACCCGAGAAGCCACGAACGCAGTGATCAAATTGACCGCCAGCCAGGACCAGCGGTTACGCAGCGAGCGCCAGACTGAGGCGAAAATATCTTCCTCTTCTCGCAGACCGGCCATGTTGAGGACTTCGGTCTCACTTTCTTCACGAATCAAGTCAACCATTTCGTCGATGGTCAGCCGGCCGATCAGCTTGCCGTTCTTGTCCACAACCGGCGAGGAGATAAGGTCGTAACGCTCGAAGGCCTGGGCGGCCTCATAGGCGTCACCATCCGGGTGGAAACTCACCGGATCGTTGGCCATGACTTCCGACACCTGTTTATCAGGGTCGTTGACCAGCAGACGCTTGATCGGCAGCACGCCTTTGAGTACGCCGTCGTAATCGACTACGAACAATTTGTCCGTGTGGCCTGGCAACTCTTTCAGGCGGC
>Ga0308159_1003752_pt1 | contig 14736 bp, 18 predicted proteins | sample PhyCR1_FD_201040 | JGI IMG/M metagenome (GOLD analysis project Ga0308159, IMG submission 201040) | Phyllosphere microbial communities from UC Gill Tract Community Farm, Albany, California, United States - DLSLC.R1 | ecosystem: Host-associated > Plants > Phyllosphere > Unclassified | place: USA... | reverse complement strand
AGGTGCCGGTGGCAACAAATTCTGCATAGCGGGCTCCGGCTTCCTCGGACGCACTTTTCACAGTTGCCAGTTGTTGGCTGAGGTCTGAGAGCTGGCGCATCTGAACGGTGTTGCGTTCGTCGATATGGACGATGTTATTATCGGCCTTGAATTGGGCGACTGCCTCTTCTGCTGCATTTAGCTTCGAGCGCAACTCCACGAGACGGTCGGTCAGCGCGCGGGAGGCGTTGACATTGGCACTGCTGCGCAAGCCATTCTGGTTTGCCGCAAAGGCGGCTGCGATCTCGTTGGCGATCCGGGCCGCATCGTTGCCGTTATCTGCGTGGTAGGAAATCTTGACGAGATAGGTGGCACCCATTCGCTCGATATCGATCTTCTTGCGCAATTTCGCCAGTTGCTTGATTTGGTCTTCACTACCTGTCCAGGGCTGACCGTCTTCGAGGAGATGGAGCTTCTGGATGAGGTCGATCAGGAAACCGTCAGACCGTACGATTTGGACCATACTTTCCAGCACGGCGGCGTCTGTGCCTATCGCGGGTAAAACCTCCTGCTGCATCGTGACGTTCTGGTCGCGTGGATCGACGAAAACCACGGCCGTTGCGGTGTAAGGGAAGCTGACCAGCAAAACCGTGGTCAGGAGGACAGCCACTATGACCGTGGCAACGATAGCGATGAGAACGCCCTTGCTGGCCAAAAAACCCAGAATGCGAGTGATATCGAAAATCGCGTCACTCTCCTGGTGATGTGATTTCGTGTCACGGGAGCTGCGCCGCGGAACAGCGGCGTTCGGCGATCGCTCCGATTTACCTGACATATCCCAAGCCGACATAGGATTCTCCTGCATCTCAGACCGACATCTCATCCGCCGGTGGTGCTATTTATGGGCGCAATTATTAAACCTCCAGTTAACCTATCGGTCACCGAAACCCGATATTCTCGGGACATGCTGGGAGACGTTGAACTGGCACCATGCAAGGCAGGCGATATGGGCAGTTCCTGAGATGCAGATACCGCAGGTAGATAGGGGCTTATCCAATCGCGGCGGCTCGACGACGGGTTATTTCATCAGGGATATCGAAGGTTCGGTTCTGACGCTGATGGCAGCCTTCGTCATCGTGGCGTTGCCAATCGTTGCACATATCGTGCATCCTCTTCTCGGAATACTGACCGTCCTGTTGCTTGCAACGATATGCGCGATCGTCGCGCCGGGCGTCGCCATCGTGACGATCCTTGCCTCGTTCACGTTTCAAAATCTCGTCGTCTCGCTCGTTTCGAACTGGGTTCATTCGAAGGCCGAGTTCGACGTCATTCGCGCCTACAACTTCCTGATCCTGTGCACGTGCTGGCTGACGATTGCGATCCGGTTCCTCATGAACTGGCGAACCAAGCCCGGTAATATCGTTATATTCCTGAAAGTCACCACCGCGGCACTCACTGCCATCGGCGTATACTTCGTTGTAGGCTTCGCGCTTTACGGAACCGCGGCGATCGTCAATCTGCGCAATATCGCGATGCCGCTGCTGCTATTCCAGATATGCCTCGTCGTGTTTGCCGAGCGGCCGGTGCGGATCACGCCAGCACTGACGGGTCTTGGGATATCGGTGATTTTCTGTGCCATCACCGAAGTCCTGTTTCGAGATCAGTGGCTGACCTACACGAACAGCGAGAAATACTGGTCGCTTTTCAACGGGCCGAACTGGGCGACGCTACAGCTTGACGAGCACGCCAGAAAAACCGGGCAAGTGATCACCACACTCACGGATACGTTCAGGATTTCCTTCTTTAATTCCCCGCTGCTCTCCGATATCGGCGTTCCCGTCATGCGCATATTCGGCCCGAACATGCACGCCATCAGCTTTGCCTATTGCCTGATCATGTTCGCCATCTTCACGCTTTATCGCGGGCGACTGCTGCAGGCGACAGTCTTTATTGCACTTGCCGTCCTGTGCAGCGTCAAAGGGCCGGTCATAGTGTTTCTCATGGTGGCGATCAGCTGGTCGATCTACTGCATAATTGGCTCCAGGCTTGCCTTCGCTTTCCATTCCATCGCGGTCGTTGCTTATGCGGTGGTCGGGGTCATCGTGGGTTCGCGGATCGGCGATTACCATGTGCTCGGATTAATGTCGGGCTTCTACAATTTCTTTGAGAACCCGATCGGTCGTGGGATCGGCATCGGTGGCAATCTTTCTCCGCTGTTTAACACAATCGACTTCCAGCAAGCGCAAGCAGTCGGCCATACCCCGTTTCCGGTTGAAAGCTCGGTGGGTGTGCTTCTGTATCAGATGGGAATCTTTGCTCTGGCACCGATCGGCGCCTATGTGTGGCTGTCGTGGAGGCTTCTGAAGCTTGGCGGCATCACGCAAAATGGCCTTCATGTTGCCATGGCATTCACCCTGCTTTCCATCGTCGCCAACGGCCTGTTCCAGGAAGAGGCGTATTTTGCACCCCTATCGCTGACCAGTTTCCTTGCGCTCGGAGGCATGATCATCGGAGCCGGCGTCCGCGAAGGAATGACCGGGTGAACCGGCGTCGTCAGTATTCTGTGGGAGCACCTAATCGGCATCCCGTAGCGCCCGCATGATACCGGCATCAGGCAATCGGGTCTTGCGATCGATGAGGCCGAAGCCCTGCTGGAAGTCCCAATGCGTCCAGCCGAGACATCTTTCCCGAGCCAATCGGTTCACGGTCGCCAACCAGTTCAGCCTGGATTGCCGGTCAACGACGAAATCCAGAACGCCGAACTCGTTGATGATCACAGGCCTTGAATAGGTCTTCGCCCAACCAGCCATAATGTCAAACGCCTCACGCAGCGTGTCTTCGTTCCAGTCACGATCGAGGCTCTTGCGGATCGCCGTCGCGGCTTCGAACTGCTCTTTCGTTTCGAGATCAGCCAGGATCTTCACGATGCGGGCATCCCTGAGCGATGCCGGAAACGGCAATCCTCTCATCACGGGGAGAGGATCGGTTTCTCGTCCCCAGGTCGCGCCCTGATGCGTGAACAGGAATGGATCGTAATAGTGGATCGCATACACGATATTGGGGTCTTCGAACGGCTGCATGCCGGAGAGCGTCTCATGCCGCTGCGGCCCGGAGGGGCCGACGATGATCGTGTGTTGTGGCGCGATCTGCCGGATCGTATCGATCAGGCCGTCAGCTGCACGCATCCAGTCTTCCTGTCCGATATTGGGTTCGTTAAGTAGCTCCAACGCGACCTTTTCAGGGTCCAGGACCTGTGCCATCGCGGCCACTTTCTTCCATATGCTTTGCAGATACAGGAAGCCGGTTTCATATCCCTCAGCGAACTTCTTTGAAACGGCGTCATCCGCGTGAAGATCGAGCGAGACAACATATCCCATGCCAATCAGCGAAATCAGCTCTTCATAGATCTCGTTCAGATAAACACTCGATGACGCGTCGCTCAGTCGGTTGTTGTTCAGCAGCAACCGAATATGCGTGAATCCTTGTGCCCTGAGAGCTTTGAGGGCCATGGCTCCCGGCCGCTGCGAACGATCGGAATGATCCCAATCCGGAAGATTAACGCCGCGCTGTAACGCATTCAGAAGGACAAGATTTGGAAAGTGATACGGCGGGGTGCAGGACCCTTGAGCGAAGGCTGCATCAATGGACAAGACCGATAGGATCAATACCAGAACAACTGCCTTGACTTTACCGGGAGATCGCTTCCTCAGCGTGCCTATCGAGCAGAGGATTTTGCCCTTATTGGAGTAACTCCGCGACGCAATGTCCACACTCAACGACCGCGACACGTTACGCGTCCTCCTTGCAAGGTTAAACATCACATCCAGCCTCTTTACCGAGGAAGACGACGCGTTGGTGAAGGCGAAGCGTTGGGTTCCCCCCTCAATTGGGAGTAAGGACGCCTGCGCTATCGCTCGAACCGCCAAAGCATTTTCCTCAGTTGCGCGTTCTGCAATCGAAGCTTTTCAGCCAGTTGGCCCCTGAGCACCCTGATCTCGTGATCGAGGCTTAGCGGATCGTCTAACGGGCTGCTTTGGTCAGGCGGGACAGGCGCTGTTTTAACTGGCTTCGGCTTCCTTGCTCGACCCCTCTGCTTGCGCGGTTTGCTCTCTCCTCGCACCTGCAAATTCGCTGCGTTCGGAAATGGGATGACGGCGATGTCCGGGAGATCGGAGGGCGTCAGATCATCATCAGCGACAACGTCAGCTACGACATTGGCTGGCATGTCATCAGCTCCGCTTGCAGCGCTTGCAATCGAACGAGGCCCTACCGAAACAGGATCCGATCTATCAGTCGGTGGCAGCTCAGCAGCTGCGCGTGCGCTTGAGACCGATGGGCTCTCCTCTGCAGCGGTCTCCGCCGGTCCGGGAAGAGCCAAGACATCAGGCTTCCCGCCGGCAACCTCAGCGTCGTCCTGCTTCGGCTCGCGTCTGCGTGGCACAAGTCGGCTTAGAAACTTCCAGGGAGATGCCATGAGACAGGCCTCGCATCTGTTATTGATCTATGCGGGTTCGGCCCGGCGACGGTCTGATCGCCGCCAAGCTGACTATCGAGATTAGAGATATGAGAAGTTCCCGGCCGCAGCGGTCAAATCAATCGAGATTGAGCTTTTTGCGCAAATCAGCATTTTCAGCACGAAGCTTTTCAGCCAGCATCTTGCGGAGCTTTTGATTCTCCGCCTCCAGCTGCAGAAGATCAGCCATTTCGTCGCCTGCCGAGGTCGCAGCGTCATCAGCGATCCGGTCAGGCGTCGGAGCAAGCTTCGGCTCCGAGGGCTCGACCGGCGTTGAGTCTACGTTCACGCGTGGCTTGCGGCCCCGCTTTTTGCGGCCATCGGTACCGGCTGTACCTTCTGCTGTCGTTGCGACAACGGAGGTCTTCTTCGCCCGAGGCTTACGCAGCTTCTCTGCGGCAATAGGCGCTTCTTCCGGCGCGGGCATTTCAACATCGTTCATTGTCTCGGTATCGTCGGCCATGAGCATCTCCTTCGGTTCTTCAGCAATTGTCGGCGTCGCGTCAAGTAGTGTCAATAAAGGCTGAGTGGGTTCCACCGGCGCTAGTGAGTCAAGGCCGGCTTCATCCGCCACCAGTCCTTCCGGCAGCAATGGCATCGCCTCCTCCTCTACATCACGGGCAACGGACTTGAGGTCCATATTTCCCCAGATGGAGTTGGGCTTGGCGTCAAGTTTCCGGCCGCCGGATTTGTACGCGACGGCAAAACTACGTTGCGGTTTTTTCACTCAAAACGCTTTCAAATCATCTGGAAGGGACAGGAACACCGACGCGACAAGCTCGGGCTCACCTGCTTCACAGTATATATCCATTTCAATCTGAGATTTGCAACGCCCGGCATTCGGTCCTTCTTTCGCAAAGGGAACATTTCTCCAGAACATTGATTAGTAGGCGATCAAACGCTGATTTTTGCGGCACCCCTTCCACAACCTCAGCCAATGCTTAGCAGGCCAATCTCCATCGGTCCTTATGAACTCAATACGGTGTACCTTGACTGACGACTCGCACCTTTCCTCTATCGAAAAACTGACTGAATATTTGAAGCTTTTGAAGCTTTTGAAGGAAAGATCAAAGACTGGTGCCAAAAACAGATCTCAGGTTGAAACAGTGATCGAAACTCTTCGGCGAATGGGTCGACGCTCCGACCGAGATTACAAAGCTGAAGACGAATAACGCCGCTAGATGGTTTTTGGACGTTTCGGTATTTTTTCGGCGTGTACACAATGCCGATATTCCATTCCGATTTAAAGCGACCTTTGCCTCGTTTCAGCCCGTAGCATTCCCGGAGTTCGAGACGGCCCTTCGCTTCTTCCTGCCGACGCGGCCGAGAGCAAATCCAAACGTCGCCGCAATGAAGTCTTACACTTGGACAGTTTTTTGGCAAAAGTTGCGAGCAGTACGGTCGTCAGGTCCCCCACTAAATCATTGTATGATGGCTGCTATTTTAAATTGATTATTTTGTAGCGGCAATTTCTGCGCGATGGTAAGCTGCGGACTGCTGGTATTTCCCGGCTAGGGGCTGCGATGAAACACAACGAGCCCACCTGGTTGATGCCAGTGACGATACAAATTGCCTACGGTGAAGTTGAAGTCATTGCGGGTCCACATGAAGCACTTGAGTGTCTTCTAAGCCGATGGCCAGCAGACTCCGGTATGTATTTCGAAATGGCCAAGCGGAAATGCGAGCGCTTCGCAAAACGTACCGTGACCTCTCAGGAAGCTCGAGACGCTTTCATCGCTGCCGCGATTGAAGCGTTTGTCTTAGTACCATGAAGCGCCGGAGCATCCATGCCGAGATATAAGTTTCAAATGCGATTTACGGACCGCTTTGTTGAAGACGACGAGGGCGCAGCATTTTCGGATCTTCACGCAGCAAGTTCCGATGCGGCAAATGTGATCTTGGAGGTTGTTGCCGAGCAACTTCGATCGGAACGGAATGTAGATCTCGTAGGTATCACCGTCATCACCGAGATCGGGACTGTTGCGGCGCATATCGAGACCGCAGATGTATTGGCAGGGGCAATACATCTGCTTGTTGCGAGGATTGGCTCGCCTTACTAAGTAACATCAATGCACTCGGCGGACCCCAGCGAGTGTCAGGTCAGCAACTTCCACAAGAAAATTGCGTCGACAACGAGAGCGAGGCATCGTGTCGTCAGTCATCGTTATGGTCTCACTGCTCAAAAAACAGTTTGAGGTTACGGGGTGGCGGATGGCTGGACCCGCTGCAGTGAGATGCTGCATATCTGACTAACTCACCCAACTCAGCATCAAGTACTGGTTTTGATATGACGCCAAGCGCGCCATCAACCCCACCAGAAACTTCGTTGGGATTACCGGTCATGAAGATGACGGTCTTGCCAGCTGCCGCTAGCGCGGCTCCGATCTCTGGCCCTGTTCTTCCATCGCGCAAATTGATGTCAACCAACGCGATGTCTGTTTGCGGCACAAGGTCCATTGCCTCCTTTTTGCAGGTTGCCAATCCACAGACCTCAAAGCCAGCTTCAATTACAGCATCCTCAACGGAGATAGCGATCAGGTACTGGTCCTCGACAATGAGGACATTCTGGCAGGGTTTTTTCTTTTCCATGCCGCTAGAAGCGTCGAGGGGCCAGAACGTTCCGGTCGACATGTCGTTTCGGGAGCTGGGACACATGTCTGTAGGGTGCAAAACAGTCGTAGCGTGGGCGGTGAGCTATCAGTTAGGTTTGAACATCAGACGTGGCCAGCGGCCTTGACTGACTCGCGCCCGTTTACATAGGGGTGTGGCGGGAAAGGAGTTCAGTATGCGCAGATTTCTCGAAACGGCGTTCGGACCACAAGAGTTATTGCTTGTCGAACAGGCGTTCAACGACTGGCTGAATATCCAAAAAATCCAAAAGGATAGTCCTGAGGGTGAGCTCGCCGCCGCAATAGTTATCAACCTGTACCGTGAGGGACATGACACCAAGAACGCTCTAGAGCTTGCTATGGCCGACCATCGCGGTCTCAAGGATTTGATCGACTTAGCGTCCTGAACCTAGTTGCACACCGATGCGGTGAATGCCGGATCCGTGAAGCATCATTCTGCTCTGGGTAAATTAGCGGGCTGATGTACACCGGACCTCCGCCTGCGCCTCCGCATCAAGCGACCTGCCGGAACGAGTTATGCGTAGATGCACGCTCCGGGGGCGCCGCTGCTGAGTAGCACACAAAAAGAGCTCGTTGTCACTTTGCTCTGGCTATCCTCCGCACTCGGCCAGCTTGCTCTCTCGATTCCACAACCGTTTTTCTTCCTGCCCGGACGTTCCTCAGAGGACAACGCGCCATTCTTATCTCTGTCCAGTCGGTCGAAACGACGGTCGAGAACAGCGTTCAATTCTTTGGCGTCGATGGATCCATCTTTGTTTGCATCCATCCTTGCGAACCGCTTTGCACGTTTGTTTGCCAGGGCGGCAGCACGGTGGGTGTCAAACTCCTGCTGACTGACCATACCGTTGCCGTCAGCGTCCGCTTGAAGGAAGCGCTTCGTTTGTCGCGCTTCGTATTGCTGCTTGGAGATTTCAGCTTTCCCATCTGCGGCAAATGCCGTCGACGTGACATGTCGTCGTCGTCCTCTACCGATGCGTACTTTTCGCCTCCCTCCACCCCGAGACCGATGATGGCGAGTTCGCTTTTGGTGACGTTCATGTCTGACGGAAGCGACGCTATCGCTCGCCAGCTGCGCTGTCTGTTGAGCGCGACATCGCTGATCAATCCCGCGGCTGGTTGATTGCTTTGCTTTGCTTCAACTATGGTGAACTTGAAGCGATCGCAGTCGGCGAGGGAAGTGGTTATTGACCCCCACGACCTACGGCTACGTCGCTGTACCAGGATGCGGGTTTCCGATCGACCACGTCTCGGCATCCCGAGCGCTATGGTTTCGGCAACCATTGCAGGAAGTTTTTATCAATGCACTTGCTAAAATTGTAGTATGCTGGGACGCTGATGCAGCGTCCTGACGATTGGAGAGCAGATGCCAAAGTTCAATTTGCACATTATGGACGGCAAAGAGGCGGAAGTTGAGATCGAAGCCATGCACTCGCATGAGGCCATTGAGACAGGCGTAACCGCGCTCGCTCAGTTTGTCTGTAACCACTTCCCGCCGCCTGAGAATTTACAGGTGGACATCAGTGATGAACAAGGTCGATCCGTCGCCACAGTCAGTTTTGCCTTCAATATAAAAATAACTCCAGGTGTGGCAAACTGACCTTGTGTTCAGAGCCGGGTCCTTTCGAGACATAGGAGAGCAGTTAGCGCCTCTATCGAATGTAATCGATGACTGCCTGTGCTATGGGCAGCTTGGCTCTCGTTGAGTCGCGATTGAAACACGAGGGACTGATGAGCCGAGGCAAAATGAACGCTGAGGGCCCGCACCCTGTCGATATTCACGTGGGCCGCCGCGTCCGGATGCGGCGAAACGAGGTAGGAATGTCTCAGACAAACCTCGCGGACGGGTTGGGGATTACATTCCAGCAAGTGCAGAAATATGAGCGAGAGACGAACCTTATAAGCACGTCGAAGCTCTACGAGATAGCGATCGCTCTTGAGACGCCAATAACGTACTTCTTCGAGGATCTGGCTCTCAGCGACAAGATGGTTGGAGAATCCATTGCAAACCTCGAACGTCAACAGTCGTACAGATCGAGCAAAGAGGGATACGACGTCATCGATGCAATGAGTAAGCTTCCCCGTTCGACAAGATCGAAGATACTATCGCTCCTACTGGTACTTCAGCCTGGACAGGACGCGGACGACTGCGGTGGTATAGACGCGTAGCGCTCGGCGGTTCCGTCCTCGTTGTATCGATTATAGCCCAAAGTCAGCTGCGAGTGAGGGCGTTCCCGCCCAGTGGTCGCTGAAGCTTGTTCTGAATGCTTGCATCATTGTTCGGCTGAGCCGATAAGCCTGCGATCCCTTTATAACCGGCAGGCAGAATGTCCATCTCCTATCGCAAGTCTAAATTCATACGGCGATCTCGCCTGTTTCGCGGATCGTTCAAGCTGTGGAACCTCGTCTGATCTTTTGGACTGGGGCGATGGCAATCGGAGTGACGAGCGTTGCGTTTGCTTGGGTCGCCGACATGGCGCAGAACGCTTTCTTAAGGATCACGACATCGGGTGGTCGTACCCCTCTCCTGCCGCTTGTCGTAACACCGCTCGGTTTTATCCTGTCCGCTTGGCTCGCGATAACTCTCTTTCCAAACTCCCAAGGAAGCCGCATCCCCCAAGCTATTATTGCTAGGCACCTGCATGACGAGGCAGACCGCTCGGCTCTCCTGTCACTCCGTATTGCATTTGGCAAGATTGGCTTGACCGTCCTCGGTCTCTTTTGCGGTGCCTCAATCGGACGAGAAGGTCCAACAGTTCAGGTAGGCGCTTCCTTTATATTAGCCGCAGCCCGCTTTGGTGGAATGGCCCAGGCGCGAGGGCTCATTCTGGCAGGCTCTGCCGCCGGTATCGCAGCAGCATTCAACACGCCGCTTGCAGGCATAGTCTTTGCGATCGAGGAAATGAGCCGGGCCTATGAATCACGCGCCAACGGGATCGTGCTGACGGCGGTCATCTTGTCGGGCCTTGCAGCACTCGGCCTGTCGGGTAATTACAACTATTTCGGGACGGCGAAGGCTGCTCCTTTCAATGTCATAGATTGGCTGCTTGTGCCGATTTGCGGGATCGGCGGCGGCATGCTCGGCGCCGCGTTTAGCGGGTTCGCACTGTACTCGGGTATTCGCATTCGTCGATGGGCTCAGCCCTCCCCTCGTAAGCGCATGATTCTGCTCGCGGGCATATGTGGGCTCGGCGTAGCCGTCGTCGGTGTCGTGTCTGGCGGTGATACCTTCGGCACAAGCTATGATCAAGCGAGTGGTGCGATTGAAGGTCACCCTACACAATCGCTGTTTTTTTGCTGAGAAACTGTTAGCGAGTTTCCTGTCGATGATGTCTGGAATCCCAGGTGGCATATTCGCCCCGTCACTTGCTGTGGGCGCGGGTTTCGGCAGCACCGTTGGCTCACTTCTTGGAACAAGTATAGCGCTTGCGGCTATTCTCGGTATGGCCGGATACTTCGCTGGGGTCGTCCAGGCCCCGATGACAGCCTTCGTCATCATTCTGGAAATGACCGGAGATCGTCAGGCCGTTATCCCAATCATGGCTGTGTCTATGCTGGGATATCTCACTTCGCGCGTCCTCTCGCGCGAGCCGCTCTATCACGGTTTCCCACGCAATTTCATTGCAGCGGCGATGCGTGCCAAACGTGCGAAAAACCATGCGGCCTTGAACGAACAGCAGGGACGTGATCAAACCAACAATCCATAGCGATATTGGCCTAACTTAGTCCAGTGTGACTTTGTGGCTCAAAGCGACCTGGTCTCGTATTACGGCGGAACGTTGGCCTTATCGCCGGTCTTTCTACTGTCATCCCTCGTATCTCAGACAAGGTGGTGCCTAAGGAATTGCGCACACAAGCCTTTGGCACTCGCGCCTAGCTCTCAAGCATGTTGAAAACCTACAATCGCCTTTGTCAAATCGGCCGCTCGGATCCGACTTGTGTATCCTCCTCAACCCTTCCAGAAAACCAGTTAGCCAAAAGCGCACCTGAGATATTGTGCCAAACGCTGAAAATGGCGCTTGGGACGGCGGCAAGAGGCGAAAAGTAAGCCGTCGCCAATGCCGCACCAAGCCCCGAATTTTGCATTCCCACCTCGATGGCGATCGCCTTGTGCTTAGCAAGAGACATTCCACTTGCTCTCGCTGCAAAATACCCGAGCAAATAACCTAAACCATTGTGAAGAACGACGACCGCAAAGATCATTAAGCCAGACTGCACGATCGCGCCCTTCGAAGCCCCGACAACGGCTGAAACAATCAACACAATACCGATGACGCTGATGAGTGGCAGCGCAGGAACTGCGGCCTTGACTACACCGGGAAGCAATCTTTGCAAGATTGCACCAAGAGCCAGCGGCATGAGCACGACCTTGACGATGCTCAAAAACATCGCCCATCCATCGACCGGAAGGAACTGGCTGGCAAACAACCAAACCAAGAACGGCGTCACCAATGGCGCGGCAAGCGTTGTCACCGACGTGCAGGCAACCGACAAGGCCACGTCGCCCTTTGAAAGATATGTCATCACATTGGATGAGGTTCCGCCTGGGCAACAACCGACCAGAATAACACCGGCCGCTACTTCTGGGGAAGAACGGCGAGAAGGGGCATGATTAGAAACTGACATAAGACGCCGATACCCACGTCTACCGGACGCTTTACGACTTCACGGAAGTCATCGACCGATAGGGTCAGGCCCATACCGAACATAATGATCGACAGTAGTGTTACGATAAAGGGAATGATCTGTTTGAACGTATCAGGGAGAAAGAACCCCAGAACCGCAAAAAGAATCACCCAAACGGCGAACGTCTTGCCTACAAATGCCGATACGGTTGCTATCGATTTCATGCCCTACTCCCATACTTCCGCAATTCGTCACGGGGGTCCTAGTCGGGTGCGTTGTGGTGTCAAGGCCAGGATAAGCTAGCAACGACTACATTGGTCAAATGAACGGTCGTTCATACATCTAAGTCGCGAATTGTAATCCAAACGTCTGGACCGAAAATCGTACAGACTTAAGTTCCCGTGTCATCTGCCGAGGAACCTGAGTGTCGTCTACGGACTGCAGCAATGACCTGATAGCTCCAGACAATCAGAGTCACCACACCAAGCGTCCCTGAAGGCGGACGGTCGAAGAAGTTAATGTAGCTGCCGTTCGGTGGCCTCGTTTCCGCATATAGCGCCAATAAAAGCGGAGTTGCGGCTGACGAAGTACCTTGCGATTGCCTATGCAGCGGAAAAGACATGAGTATTGGTAAGGACGGCGAAATTGAGACATTCCCGTCGTCGCCGGCGCGCTAACATCACGCTTCGATATGTGTACGCTTCCTTGCGTCTCCAACGCTACGCTAGAGAAAGCTACGCAGGTCCGGTGGTCCCTTCCCGCTAGATATGTGCTCCAACAGAAAGACTTGCCTATCCGATCCCTGCGAGATTCAAATCAGCGGCATGGCAGCGCATAAGTTTATGAGCAGTTGATGATAACAACCAGTCGAGACTGTGTAGTTAACCGTAGATCTGGAGCAGCCGGGTGTAGAGCAGTATCAGCCCTCAAAAAGGCGGTATTCCTACCGCCTTCCTTCATGCCTTGTTACTTTCAATAAGGCGAAACGCACTGAGCTAGATGACCTACACGCGGAACGTATGTGTTGTCGGACGCTCGGTAGGTCCGGTAGCGGTTCGCGCACCATGACTGATGACTATTACCGGCATATGCCGGTCGCGATGGGCTAGCGAGAGCACCGCCGATTATCGCACCTGCTGCCAACCCACCTATAATTGCGCCAGCGTTGTTGCGATGATGACGGCGGTAGTGCCGACCGTAGTGTCGATCACCGCGGTGGTGGCGGTAATGGTGACGGTGTCCGCGATGATGTCTGAATTGATGGCGTCGGTGATGCCGGTGATTTCGAAATTGCACCTGCTCGACATCGCTGACCTTTGGAGCTGAGACCGCGGGCAACGGCATTGCCGAAACGGAACCTAGCGACGTCAAAGTTAACATAACCGAGATCGATAGGGCAGAAAAAGCTTTCGTCAGTTTACGCATTGGTGTCTCCTCATGCAAGAAATCAGAATGCATAGCTGAGGACATGTGTTCCACGAACGAGGCACGAGAGTTTATCTGCATTTGCAGAGGCAAAAGGCTCGATCTAACTGCGCGCAGATCGTTTTGTCCCCAGGTGCGGGTGTTTCAGACTGGTGCGATTAGTAGATACAGGCACCCATGACACGTTGATCAAGCCCTGTCGCTGGTACGTGGCGGTTCCTCGGTCCAGTGTTGCTGTCGGCAGGCCTGGCCAAGCAGAATTTGCAGCGGATGGCTTGAAGCGGTATATCGAGACAAGGAAGGGAGATCTAACATGCTTTTGAAGAAGTACCGCGAAAACAAGGAAGCTCTAAAGCAGATTGGCCGTGAAGCTATTGCCGAGAGCCGTCGCATGGGTTTGTCGATCTCCGCTAAGGACAAGCAGAACGAGGCAAAGGATCGGTCGGCAACCGAGCGCAAGGATCGCGCCCCGGCGACGGTGAGGTAGCAGTCGCTTCATGCCGGAATTGTCGTGCATACTCCTCGCAGGGCCGAATGGCTCCGGCAAGTCTTCCGCGTTCGCGAAGCTCGATCTCGAAGGTGTCTGGATCAACGCAGATGAAATTGCCAAGGCGATACCCTCGGACCACGACGGCAGATCGACCGACTTGCAGGCTGGCAGAGCCGCACTCCTGAAAATTGCCGAGATGATCGAAGCTCGGCAAAGCTTTATTTTCGAGACTACACTGAGCAGCCTGCAATCAATACGGTTGATGCAGGAAGCAAAGGCGGCCGGGTTCACAGTAGGACTGTATTACGTCGCCCTGGATTCCGTCGAGACGAATGTCGAGCGCGTTAGGCAGCGTGTACTCAAGGGCGGTCATGACATTCCTGAAGAAAACATCCGCCGGCGGCATAAGGGATCACTGATGAAGCTGACCGAAGCCCTGAGGATCGCGGATGAAGTCCTGCTGATCGACAATAGCGGCCTTGAACCTCATGAGGTCTTCGCAATTAGCTCCGGCGTGGTCCAGTCATTCGACATCGACGACAGCCAAGAGTTGCACGTTCAGATGGTGGCCAGGGTCTGCGAGGCCTACGATCTCGTCCGCGTAAAGGAGGGCTTTCGATCTACGGAAAAGGTTCAAGGATCCGGAGGAACATCCAGTCGGATCCCTAGCCTATAAGCATTTCGGGTCTCAGTCTAAAGCCTGCTGGCGTGAATGAGAGCGGAATGTTCGTGAGACACAAGCCGCGGAGGCAGTTCATCAGCTCATTAGTGGAGGAACGCTGTGTCAGCCTGCCGAGGAATTACGAGTTGGCGGGTCGATGAGCCTACGCCCTCCGCAATGACGACCAGATCGTACTGTTCGATCTTTCCGCTTGCGAAGGTAACCGAGACGGCATCTGCTACCTCATCGCTCTCGATCGGGTCAAAGGGCGCAAGGTCGGCTTTCAGCAACCACGCTTCGGCCGCTGTCAGCAGTTTCTTCTCGTCTCTCATTCCTTCCTGGAACAAGCGGAAAAGCAGCATCGCGAGCTCGTCGGGATGCGTGTCGTGTATCGGCACTGCCTGCGCAAATACTC
>Ga0308159_1003751_pt1 | contig 14744 bp, 7 predicted proteins | sample PhyCR1_FD_201040 | JGI IMG/M metagenome (GOLD analysis project Ga0308159, IMG submission 201040) | Phyllosphere microbial communities from UC Gill Tract Community Farm, Albany, California, United States - DLSLC.R1 | ecosystem: Host-associated > Plants > Phyllosphere > Unclassified | place: USA... | reverse complement strand
CGACGTCGATGTACAGCAGGTTCAGGTGCAGGCGCGACGAGGGGCTGTAGGGGCTGCGCTTGCCCGGCTCGTGCGGGAACAGGGCGTGCAGCGGGTTGAGCCCGATCGCCTGCGCACCCAGCCCCGCGGCAGGCGCCGCCAGCGCGGCCAGGTCGCCGAAGTCGCCGATGCCCCATTGCCGCGCGGACCGCAGGCCGTACAGCTGCACCGCGATGCCCCAGTGGCGCGGCTCGGGCGCGTCGCCCTCGTCCTGGCCGGGCACGTAGCAGCGCGCCGGCGCGGCGATGACCAGGGCCTCTTCCGGCCGGCCCTCGATGCGCAGCCGGTGGTAGCCCATGGGCAGCGCGTCGGCGATCGTCGCCACGCGCTCGGTGATCCATTGCCCGTCCAGCTCGCGGCGCTCGCGCTCCTCCATGCTGTCGAGGGCGAGGCTGCCGCGCAGGACCCCGCCCTGCTCGTCGGTCAGCGACCAGTCGGCGTGCGCCAGATCGGCCGGCAGGCGCAGCGGCAGCCGCAGGGGCTCGCCGGCGTGCACGAGCTGCACGGGTGGCAGCGCACGCCGCCACTGCGCGGCCTCGCGGGCGGCGAGCTCGGCCTCCCAGGCCGGCGCATCGTCCGGCGCGTGGCTGCCGAAGCCGAATTCGGCCAGCAGCACGGCCAGCCGGTCCGGCGCGACCTCGACCCGCCGGCCCCAGACGTCGTGGTAGTAGGTGGCGATGCCGGCCCGCAGGCAGGCGCGGTGCAGGGCCTCAAGCATGCGCAGCGTCCTCGATGGCCACGCGCAGTCCGCCCGGGCCGAGGTGCAGGCCACCGGCCTCCACCTGGCAGGCGCGCTCGTAGATGGCGCGGCCGGGGGGCGCCGCAGCGTGCGCAGGCTCGGTACCGAGGTTGAGCACCAGCTGCAGGTGCGCCGGTGCGCTGCCGCCGTCGAGCAGCCACTGCAGGTACAGCACCTGCCCTTGCGTGTGCCAGCGGCCGCTGCCCGGCCGCGAGGGCAGCCGCGGCGCGATCTCTTTTGCACGCACGGCGAGCACGGCGCGGGTGTTTTCCAGGGCCTGGGCATGCATGCCGCCCTGCGCCTCGCCGGCGTTCAGCCGCGAGGCCTCGAAGGTGGACGGCGCGTTCGGGTCGGGGATCTGCGCCAGCGCGGCCTCGTTCTCGAAGGCGGCGAAGCGGCCGAACTCCTCGCGCCGGCCGCGCGACACCGCCTCGGCCAGCTCGGGCCCGAAATCGCAGAAATACAGGAAGGGCGAGGTCGCCGCGAACTCCTCGCCCATGAAGAGCATCGGCGCGTGGGGCGACAGCAGCACCGCGGCGCGCGCGCCCTGCACGCGCGCCGGGTCGGCCAGCGCGTCGATGCGGTCGCCGAAGGCCCGGTTGCCGACCTGGTCGTGCGTCTGCAGGAAGGAGACGAAGGCGCCGTGCGGCAGGCCCGACGGGTCTTCGCCGCGGCGCTCGCCGCTGCGGAAGGCCGAGGCCTGGCCGGTGTAGAGAAAGCCCTGCGCCAGCGCGCGGCCGAACTGCTCGGCAGGCTCCTCGGCGAAGTCGAGGTAGTAGCCGTCGGTCTCGCCGGTGAGCAGCACGTGCGCCGCATGGTGCAGGTCGTCGTTCCACTGCGCGGTCGCGACCTCGGCGATCCCTTGTGGATCGCGCCCGAGGAAGCGGGCCTGGTTGAGGTCGTTCTCCAGCACGATGTGCAGCGCGCGCTCGCGCCCCGGGCCCTCGCGCAGCGCCCGGCAGATCGCCGCCACGATGTGCTCGTCGGAGTCGTCGCGGATGGCGTGCACCGCATCGAGCCGCAGGCCGTCGAAGTGGAACTCCTCGATCCAGTACAGCGCGTTCTGGACGAAGAAGGCGCGCACCGCCTCGCGGCCTTCGCCGTCGAAGTTGATGGCCGCGCCCCAGGGTGTCTTGTGGGCCGGGTTGAAGAAGGCCGGGCAGTAGGCGTGCAGGTAGTTGCCTTCGGGGCCGAAGTGGTTGTAGACCACGTCGAGCAGCACCATCAGGCCGAGCGCGTGCGCCTCGTCGACGAGGGCGCGCAGTTCGTCGGGCCGGCCGTAGGCGCTGTCGGGCGCGAAGAGCAGCACGCCGTCGTAGCCCCAGTTGCGCCGGCCGGGAAAGTCGGCCACGGGCATGAGTTCCACCGCGGTAATGCCCAGCGCCGCGAGCTCCGGCAGGCGCCGGCGCGCGGCCTCGAAGGTGCCCTCGGGGGTGAAGGTGCCCACGTGCAGTTCGTAGATCACGGCTTCGGACCAGGGGCGGCCGCGCCAGGCCGCGTCCTTCCACGCGTAGGCCGCCGGGTCGACGACCTCGCTCGGGCCATGGACGTCGTCGGGGTTGGCGCGCGAGGCCGGGTCGGGCACGCGCAGGCCATCGGGCAGCGCGAAGCGGTACAGCTCGCCGGGCAGCGCATCGGGCGCATCGAGCTCGTACCAGCCGCCGCTGCGCGGCACCATCGGCTGCGCGTCCCAGCGCGCGTCGTCGCCGCTGCCGGGCAGGCGGCGTTCCAGGCGGACGCCGTCGAGCACGTCGATGCCGGGCGCCCAGAGGGCGAATCGCACGCCGCCGCCGTCGAGCACGGTCGGACCGAAGCGCATGGCCGAGCCATGGGTTTTCATGGAGAACTTTCGGAAAAAACGGACGGGGATCAGATGGGTGGCGGCGGGTCGCCCGGGCGCCGGGGAATCAGCGGCTCGCCACCGCTGCGCCGCGGCGCGGCTGTGCGCAGCGACTCCTCGGTGCTCGCCAGCGCGTCCACCGGGGCGGTGGCCGCTTCCTCGGCCAAGCTCTCGCCGGCCCGCGCGGCACGCTCGCCGGGCGTCGGCGCGGGCGGCGGCACGCCGTCGCCCGGCAGGCCGTCGCGCGGCAGCCATTCGTCGATGCGGCGCGCCGCCCAGTCCTTGCCCGCGAGGCCGAAGGCCAGCGCGATGGCGAACACGAAGCCGGCGAGGATCACGATGAAGCTCTCGCGCACGATGTCGCCGCCCACCTTGACCTGGTCCAGCGCGATCAGGATCACGAAGACCAGCACCGCGTACTGCGCCACCTTGGAGAAGAAGAAGGCGTCGCGCACGCCGACGTTGCGGCAGTAGGTGAGCACCGCGTCGCCGACGAAGCGCGCGAAGTACGAGCCGAAGGCCAGCACCAGCAGCGCCACGAAGATGTTGGGCACGAACCAGACCACCCGGCCCAGCAGGTCGGTCACGTAGGTCAGGCCCAGCCCGTTGAAGGCGACGATCAGCGCCGCCAGGATGACGACCCAGTACGCCAGCACCCCCACCACGCCGGTGGTGTCGATCTTCATGCCGCCCTGGCGCAGGAAGCCGTCGAGGCCCGCACGCTCGGTGAGCACCGGGAAGTTGATGGCGCGCAGGGCCCGCGTCACCGCGAAGCGCACCACCTTGGCGATGAGCCAGCCGGCCACCACGATGAGCGCCGCGAACAGCAGGCGCGGAATGAAGGCGCCGATCTGGAACAGCATCGCGCGCACCGGTTCCAGGTGAAAGCCGAAATCGTTCATGCCCGTCCTCCTTCGCGTGTTGCGGATGGCGCCGGCCCGGCCAGCGCCAGCAGGCCCTGCAGCGGCACCTGCACCCAGTCGATGCGGTTGTTCAGCTCGTAGCGCAGCTCGTACAGCGCCTTGTCGATTTCGAACAGGCCCAGCAGCGCCTCGTCGATCGGCGGGCCGCCGGCCAGGGCCAGGGTCTCGAGGTAGCCGCCCAAGAAGGCCGCGCGCACCTGCTCCTCCCACTGCGACGCGGTCGCGCCGAGCCGGGCCAGGTCCTCGGCGTTCTGCGCGACGCGGCGCAGCGCCGACCAGCGTGCGTAGTTGAACGAGCGCAGCATGCCGGCCACGTCGCGCAGGGGCGAGCCCTTGGTGCGCCGCTCCTCGAAGGGCCGCGCCGGTTCGCCTTCGAAGTCGATGATGACGAAATCGTTGCGCGCCACCAGCACCTGGCCCAGGTGGTAGTCGCCGTGGAAGCGTGTCTTGCGCTGGTTGGGCGGTGCCTCGCCGTCGAGGGCGCCGATGCGCGCGGCGAGCGCGGCCTCGCGCTCCAGCAGCTGGGCGACGTCGGCCTGCGCGCCTTCGGCCAGGCTGCCCGAACGCTCGCGCAGCAGCGCCAGCGTGCTGCGCACGGTGCCTTCGGTGTCGGCGCGCAGGGCGCTGCGGTCCTCGGCCGAGAAGGGCTCGGGCGCGAAGGCGGCGTCGTCCGCCGGCGCCTGCGCGAAGGCCAGGTGCATCTCGGCGGTGCGCTGGCCCAGCAGGCGCATCAGCGTCATGAAGGCGCCGTGGTCCGGCGGCGGGGCATCCTCGGGCGCGGCCTGGCGCTCGGCCAGCACGCGCTCCAGGTAGGCCAGGGTGTACTCCCAGGCGTCGCCCTGGTTGGGCACGTAGGCCTGCAGCAGCCCCAGCGTGAGCACCTGGCCGTCGGTGCCGTGGTATTCGATCGCGCCGGCCACCGGCACCGCGTTGGCGAAGCGCGCCACGTCGGTCAGGTAGCGGCCGATCTCCAGTTCGGGATTGAGGCCGTCGCGCACCTGGCGGTAGCACTTGAGGAAGAGCTGGTCGCCCAGCGTCACCGCGGTGTTGCTGCTGGCCACGGTGGGCCGGCTCACTTCGAGCGCCTCGATGTCCTCGGGCGCCACGCGGCGCAGCTCCTCGGAGGCGGTGAAGCGCACCTCGCCCTGCGCGGCCGGCAGCACCAGCCCCTGCACCATGGCGACGGCGGCGGCGCGGCAGAACTCGGGGTCGAAGAGCGCGTCGCCCATGAGCCCCACCTGGGCCTGCTGGCGCACCTTGGCGACCACGGCGGGGGCGAAGGGGCCGATGCGCTCGTCGTCCACGTCCTCCCACACGATGGCCAGCGGCATGAAGTAGCGCGCGCCGCCGCCGGCGCCGCGCACGTCGAGCAGCGGCAGCACCCACTGCCGGTCGCGGTGCGGCCACACGGCGTGCTCCACCAGCGCGGCGCGCTCGATGGTGTCGGCCTTGGCGGCGTACCAGCGCTGGCCCTGCAGGTGGTGCGGCAGCACCTGCACCTCGAACTGCTCGCGCAGGCGCTCGGCCATGGCCATGCGCCAGGGCATGACCTTCTCGCGGAACAGGCTGTCCCAGCCGTCGAAGAGCACCAGCGTCGACAGGTCGCGCAGCGGCCGGCCCTCCTGGTGCCAGGTCGGCTGCGGCACATCGGTCGCCAGGCGGAACCAGAAGAAGCCGTACGAGGGCATCGTGAGCAGGTAGGGCAGCTCGCCGATGGGCGGGAAGGTGGTGCGGCCGAGCATCTCGACCGGCACGCGGCCCTTGAAGGCGCCCAGCTCCAGCTCCACCGGCTGCGCGGCGCGCGAGAGGTTGAAGACGGTGAGGATGACGTCGTCGCCGTACTCGCTGAGGTAGGCCAGCACCTTGCGGTTGCCGGGCTTGAGGAAGGTCTTCCTGCCGCGGCCGAAGGCGCTGCTGGTCTTGCGCACGGCCAGCATGCGGCGCGTCCAGTGCAGCAGCGAGCTGTTGTCGCGCATCTGCGCCTCGACGTTGACGGCCTCGTAGCCGTACATCGCGTCCATGATCGGCTGCAGGTACAGGCGCTGCGGGTCGGCGCGAGAGAAGCCGGCGTTGCGCTCGGGCGCCCACTGCATCGGCGTGCGCACGCCGTTGCGGTCGCCCACGAACACGTTGTCGCCCATGCCGATCTCGTCGCCGTAGTAGATGATCGGCGAGCCGGGCATGGACAGCAGCATGCCGTTCATGAGCTTGATGCGGTCCTTGTCGTTGTCCATCAGCGGCGCCAGGCGCCGGCGGATGCCCAGGTTGATGCGCGCGCGCAGGTCCGACGCGTAGGTCGTGTACATGTAGTCGCGCTCGCGGCTGGTCACCATCTCGAGCGTGAGCTCGTCGTGGTTGCGCAGGAAGATCGCCCACTGGCAGCCCTCGGGGATGTCGGGGGTCTGCTGCATGATCTCGACGATCGGGTCGCGGTCTTCCTGGGCGATGGCCATGTACATCCGCGGCATGAGCGGGAAGTGGTAGGCCATGTGGCACTCGTCGCCGTCGCCGAAGTACTCGCGCACGTCCTCGGGCCACATGTTGGCCTCGGCCAGCAGGAAGCGGCCCTCGTACTCCGTGTCGATCATGGTGCGGATCTTCTTGATCACCGCGTGCGTCTCGGGCAGGTTCTCGTTGCTGGTGCCGTCGCGCTCCACCAGGTAGGGAATGGCATCGAGGCGGAAGCCGTCCACGCCCATGTCGAGCCAGAAGCGCATGACGTCGAACACCGCCTCCAGCACCGCCGGGTTGTCGAAGTTGAGGTCGGGCTGGTGGCTGAAGAAGCGGTGCCAGAAGTACTGCCTGGCCACCGGGTCCCAGGTCCAGTTCGAGGTCTCGGTGTCGGTGAAGATGATCCGCGTGCCCTGGTAGATCTGGTCGGTGTCGCTCCAGACGTAGAAGTCGCGCTCGGGCGAGCCCGGCGGCGCCTTGCGCGCGGCCTGGAACCAGGGGTGGTCGTTCGAGGTGTGGTTGATGACCAGTTCGGTGATCACGCGCAGGCCGCGCTTGTGGGCCTCGTCCATCATCTCGCGGAAGTCGTCGAGCGTGCCGTACTGCGGGTTGACGTCCTTGTACTCGGCGATGTCGTAGCCGTCGTCGCGCAGCGGCGAGGGGTAGAAGGGCATCAGCCAGATGGTGTTGACGCCCAGCTCCTTGACGTAGTCGAGCTTGGCCGTGACGCCCTTGAAGTCGCCGATGCCGTCGCCGTTGGTGTCGTAGAAGGCCTTGACGTTGAGCTGGTAGATGACCGCGTCGCGGTACCAGTTCGGGTCCTGCGAGGTGTCGACCTCGGCGGTTTCGAGCGCCAGGCGCGGCACGGGAGCGTTCATGCGGCCTCCAATCCTTCGTTCTCGTCGTTCACTGGAAGTAGTCGAAATCGCGTTCGCTGCGCACGCGGCGGCGCACCTGCATCACGTGGGCCGGCGCCTGCCAGGGGTTGAGCTGGATGTAGTGGTGGTGGCCGCGCCAGCGGAAGCGCTGGCCGCCCAGGCGGTCGTCCATCAGGAACCACTGCTCGTCCTCCACGCCGAAGAGCGCGGGGTCGAGCACCAGCCAGCCGCTCTGCGTGTTCCACGGGTCGAGGTTGACCACGGTGACGACGACGTCCTGGCCGTCCGGGCTGGTCTTCATGTACGCCAGCAGCTGGTCGTTGTCGATGGGCAGGAACTTCAGCCCGTCGTTGCGCTGCAGCGCCGGATGCGCATGGCGCACGGCATTGACGTGGGCGATGAAGCCTTCGAGGCTGTCGGGGCGCGCGAGGTCCCAGTGCCGGATCTGGTACTTCTCGGAATCGAGGTACTCCTCGCTGCCGGGGGTGCGCGGCAGGTGCTCCTTCAGCTCGTAGGCCGGCCCGTAGATGCCGTAGCTGGCGCTCAGGGTGGCCGCCAGCACCAGGCGCAGGCGGAACTGCGCGTCCGAGCCGCTGTGCAGCGACTCGTGCAGGATGTCGGGCGTGTTGGGCCACACGTTGGGGCGGAAGTAGTCCAGCCCCGGCGCGCTGCTGAGTTCGGTGAAGTACTCGGTGAGCTCCTGCTTGTCGTTGCGCCAGGTGAAGTAGGTGTACGACTGCGTGAAGCCCAGCTTGGCCAGCCGGTGCATGACCTTGGGCCGGGTGAAGGCCTCGGCCAGGAAGAGCACCTCCGGATGCTGGCGCTTGACCTCGGTGATCGCCCACTCCCAGAAGGGGAAGGCCTTGGTGTGCGGGTTGTCGACGCGGAACACGGCCACGCCCTGCTCCATCCAGTGGTCCAGCACGCTCTTGAGTTCGGCCCACATCGCGGGCCAGTCCTCGCTCTCGAAGTTGAAGGGGTAGATGTCCTGGTACTTCTTGGGCGGGTTCTCGGCGTACTGCACCGTGCCGTCGGGCCGCCACTTGAACCACGCCGGGTGCTGCTTGACGTAGGGATGGTCGGGCGCGCACTGGTAGGCGATGTCCAGCGCCAGCTCCATGCCCTGCGCGCGGGCGGCCTGGACCAGTCGGCGGAAGTCCTCGTGCGTGCCCAGGGCCGGCAGGATGTCCTTGTGGCCGCCCTCTTCGGCACCGATGGCCCAGGGGCTGCCGACATCGCCGGGCTCGGTCACGAGCGCGTTGTTGCGGCCCTTGCGCTGCAGCCGGCCGATGGGGTGGATGGGCGGGAAGTACAGCACGTCGAAGCCCATCTTCGCGATGCGCGGCAGCTGCGCCTCGACGTCGCGCAGCGTGCCGTGCCGCCCCGGTTCGGGCGAGGCGGAACGCGGGAACAGCTCGTACCAGGTCGAGAAGCGCGCGCGCAGCCGGTCGGCCACGAGCGGAAAGCCGGGCGCCAGCGTGGTCGCGTGCTGGCGGTCGGGGTGGCGCTGCGCCACCTCGGCCAGCGCCGGGTCGAGCGCACGGGCCTTGAGCTCGACCGCGTCGAGCGCGCGGTCGGCAGCGCCGGCCTCGAGCGCCGAGGCCCACTCGCGCAGCAGCTTCGCATCCTGCGCATGGGCGGTCGCGGCGCGGCCGGCGGCGGCCCGGATCTCGGCCGCGCCCACGCGCGCCGCGATGCGGATGTCCTCAGGGTCGACGCGGCGCTCCAATTCGTGGTGCCAGGACTCGAAGGCATCGACCCAGGCCGTGACGGTGTAGCGGTAGCGGCCCGGCACGGGCGGCGTGAATTCCGCGTGCCACTCGTCGTTCCACTTGAGCTTCATCGGCACTTCGGTGCTGCGGGCCTCGCCCTCGCGCTGCCACTGCAGCATGACCCGCAGCACGTCGTGGCCCTCGGCGAAGCAATGCGCCTCGACGTGGAAGGGCTCGCCGGCCACGCACTTGGCGGCGAAGCGGCCGTTGTCCACGTTGGGAAGCACCGCGTCGATCACGGCGCGCTGGCGGCCGTCGGACACGCCGATGGGGATCACGGAAGGCTGGGTCAGTTGCATGTCATCAGGTCTCGTGGGTGGGCCGCCCCGGTGCACTGTCGCCCCGGAGCATGAACGATGCCCGGGCCGGTGCCAAGCGCCTCAGGCCGGCCCTTTCAGGTACAGCGTGGACAGGGGCGGCAGCGACAGCACCAGCGACTGCGGCCGGCCGTGCGAGGGCACCGGCGCCGTGTCGACGGCACCCAGGTTGCCCCAGCCGGAGCCGTCGAACTCGCGCGCGTCGCTGTTGACGATCTCGCTCCAGCGGCCGGCGCGCGGCACGCCCAGGCGGTAGTTCTCGCGCGGCACGGGCGTGAAGTTGCTCACCACCAGCACCGGCGGCGCGCCGTCGCGGCCCTTGCGCACGAAGGCATAGACGCTGCGCTCGGCATCGTCGGCCTCGATCCATTCGAAACCCTCGCCCGAGAAGTCGAGCTGGTAGAGCGCGGGCTCGCTGCGCAGCGCCTCGTTGAGCTGTCGCACCAGCCGCTGCGTGCCGCCGTGGCCGGGCAGACCGGTGACCCACCACTCGAGCTCACCGTCGTGCGTCCACTCGCGGCGCTGGCCGAACTCGCCGCCCATGAAGAGCAGCTTCTTGCCCGGGTGCGCCCACATGTAGCCGAACATGGCGCGCAGGTTGGCGAACTGCTGCCAGTCGTCGCCCGGCATCTTGTTGACCAGCGAGCCCTTGCCGTGCACCACCTCGTCGTGCGAGAGCGGCAGCACGAAGTTCTCGTTGAAGGCATAGACCAGCGAGAAGGTCATGCGGTGGTGGTGCCAGCGCCGGTGCACCGGCTGCTCCTTGAGGTAGGCCAGCGTGTCGTGCATCCAGCCCATGTTCCACTTCATGCCGAAGCCCAGCCCGCCCATCTCGGTGGGGCGCGAGACCATCGGCCAGGCGGTGGACTCCTCGGCCACGGTGAAGGTGTCGGGATGGTCGCGGTAGACGGCGCGGTTGAGCTCGCGCACGAAGTGCACCGCCTCAAGGTTCTCGCGGCCGCCGTGCACGTTGGGAATCCACTGCCCCGGCCCGCGCGCGTAGTCGAGGTAGAGCATCGAGGCCACCGCGTCCACGCGCAGCCCGTCGATGTGGAAATGCTCCAGCCAGTACATCGCCGACGAGAGCAGGAAGCTGCGCACCTCGTTCCGGCCGTAGTTGAAGATGGCCGAGTTCCACTCAGGGTGGAAGCCCTGGCGCGGGTCGGCATGCTCGTACAGGTACGTGCCGTCGAACTGCGCCAGGCCGTGGGCATCGGTCGGAAAGTGCGAGGGCACCCAGTCGAGGATCACGCCGATGTCCTGCCGGTGCAGGTGGTCGACGAAGGCCATGAAGTCCTCGGGCGTGCCGTAGCGCGCGGTGGGCGCGAAGTAGCCGGTGGTCTGGTAGCCCCACGACCCGTAGAAGGGGTGCTCGGTGACCGGCATCAGCTCGACGTGCGTGAAGCCCATGTCCTTCACGTAGGCGGCCAGCCGCGTCGCCAGTTCGCGCCAGCCCAGGAACTCGCCGTCCTGCCGCTGCCAGGAGCCGGGGTGCACCTCGTAGATGGCCATCGGCGCATCGAGCGCGTTGCGCGCGGCGCGCCCCACCATCCACTCGGCGTCGGTCCAGGCGTGGGCGCCGCCCCAGATGCGCGAGGCCGTGGCCGGCGGCAGCTCGGTCTGGAAGGCCAAGGGGTCGGCCTTCTCGAGCGTCTGCCCGTGCGGGCCGACGATGCGGTACTTGTAGGTCTGCCCCGGCTGGGCCTGGGCCACCGTGCCTTCCCAGATGCCGCTGCCGTCCTCGCGCGCCTGCAGCGGGTCGGCGTCGCTCCAGTAGTTCCAGTCGCCGATCACGTGCACCTGGCGCGCGTTGGGCGCCCAGACGGCGAAGTGCACGCCGCCGCGCGGCTGCAGGTGCGCGCCCAGGCGTTCGTGCAGGCGCGTGTGGGTGCCCTCCCGGAAGAGGTGCAGGTCGGCGGGCGAAAGAGGGGCGTGGCTGATCGGCATGGGACGGAAGGGACAGAACCCGGTTATAGGGCGCCGCCGCGCGGGCACGCGGCGGGGTTCGCCTGAGAGGCCTGTCGGACGACGCCCCTGGTGGGCAGGTCGGCGCACGCGCCCGGCACAGGGCCGCGGCGCAGCGCGCACGGGCGCGGCGGGCCGGCGGCGTGGCGGCCCCCGGCGCCCGTGCGGCGGCTCATGCGGCCACCAGCACGAGCATCGAGCGCGCGGTCACCGTGTACGAACTGCCGGCCTCGAACTGTTCGCCCGGCTCGGGCGGCTCCTGCGCGGTGTCGATCTCCAGACGCCATGCCGAGCCGTCGCTGGCGGGCGGCAGCACGAAGTCGATCGCGTCCTCCCAGGCGTTGAAGACGAGCAGCACGCTCCGGTCCGGGCCGCGGCGGGCGATGGCGGTGGCGCGCGCATGGCCTTCGAGCAGCATGCCGAAGCAGCGCGTGCGCGGATCGTCCCAGTGCGGCTGCTCCATCTGGTTGCCGTCGCAGGCCAGCCAGGTCACGTCGCGCAGCTGCAGCTCCTCGTCGAAGGCGCCGGTGAGGAAGCGGTTGCGCCGCAGCACGGGCAGGTCGCGGCGCAGCTGCGTGAGGCGCTTCACGAAGGCGATCAGCGAGCGGCCGGCATCGTCGATGCCTTCCCAGTCGAACCACGAGATCTCGTTGTCCTGGCAGTAGGCGTTGTTGTTGCCCTGCTGGGTGCGGCCGAACTCGTCGCCGCCCAGCAGCATGGGCGTGCCCTGCGCCAGCAGCAGCGTGGCCAGCAGGTTGCGGCGCTGCCGTGCGCGCAGCGCGTTCACCGCGGGGTCGTCGGTCGGGCCTTCGGCGCCGCAGTTCCAGCTGCGGTTGTCGGAGTGGCCGTCGCGGTTGTCCTCGCCGTTGGCATCGTTGTGCTTGTCGTTGTAGCTGGTGAGGTCGGCCAGCGTGAAGCCGTCGTGCGCGGTGATGAAGTTGACGCTCGCCCAGGGCCGGCGCCCGCGCCGGTTGAAGCGGTCGGCGCTGGCCGTCATGCAGCCGGCGAGCGCGGGGGCCGTGCTCTCGTCGCCTTTCCAGAAGGCGCGCACCGTGTCGCGGAAGCGGTCGTTCCACTCGGCCCAGCCGGGCGGGAAGCCGCCCACCTGGTAGCCGCCCGGACCGCAGTCCCAGGGCTCGGCGATGAGCTTGACGCTGGAGAGCACCGGGTCCTGCCTGCAGCTGTCGAGGAAGCCGCCGCCTTCGTCGAAGCCGTAGGCCTCGCGCGCGAGGATGGTGGCCAGGTCGAAGCGGAAGCCGTCGACGTGCATCTCGGTGACCCAGTAGCGCAGGCTGTCGGTCACCATCTGCAGCACGCGCGGATGGCTGAGGTTGAGCGTGTTGCCGGTGCCGGTGTCGTTGATGTAGTAGCGCGCACCGGGGCCGCCTTCTCCGTCCGGGCCGCCCGGCATCAGGCGGTAGTAGCTCGCGTTGTCGATGCCCTTGAAGGAAATCGTCGGCCCGAGCTCGTTGCCCTCGGGCGTGTGGTTGTAGACCACGTCGAGGATCAGCTCCAGCCCGTGCGCATGGATGCGGTCGACCATGCGCTTGAACTCGTCGATGCTGGGCTCGTGCAGATAGCGCGGCTTGAGCGCGAAGAAGCCCAGCGTGTCGTAGCCCCAGTAGTTCTTCAGCCCCTTCTCCTCGAGGAAGGACTGCGAGACGAAGCGCTGCACCGGCAGCAGCTCGATGCTGGTCACGCCCAGGTCGCGGATGTGGCGCAGCACCTCGTCGTTCGCGAAGCCGGCGAAGGTGCCGCGCAGGTGCTCGGGCACGGCGGGGTGGCGCATGGTGTGGCCGCGCACGTGGGTCTCGTAGACGATGGTGCGGTCCCAGGGTACGCGCGGGCCTTCGGGCTGCTCCCAGGCGAAGCGCGAATCCACCACCACGCACTTGGGCACCAGGTGGGCGCTGTCGCGCTCGTCGAAGCTCAGGTCGCCGTCCTCGTGGCCGACGGTGTAGCCGAACAGCTCCGGCCCCCACACCAGCTCGCCCATGTGCGCCTTGGCATAGGGGTCGAGCAGCAGCTTGTTGGGGTTGAAGCGGTGGCCGTTCTCCGGCTCGTAGGGCCCGTGCACGCGCAGCCCGTAGCGCGCGCCCGGCAGCAGGCCCGGCACGTGGCCATGCCACACCTCGTCGGTGTATTCGGGCAGCGTGACGCGGCCGACCTCGTTCTCGCCCGCATCGTCGTAGATGCAGACATCGACGCGCGTCGCGTGGGCGGAAAAGACCGCGAAATTCACCCCTTCGCCGGTGTACGTGGCCCCCAGGGGGTGGGGCTGGCCTTCTTCGACTTGCATGGGTTCCTTGGCTGATGGGCGCGTGATAGGAGGAACTTAGAAGGATGCGGCGGTGCAGCATGTAGGACGGCGCTGCGAAGCGCGCACGAGGACGGCGCGCGGGCCGCACCGGCGGCAGACGCCGACGCGTCAGGGCGCCCTGCGCACGCCATGCAGAATGCCCCCGCTGCCCTCGTCGGCCGCCCAGGAGACCGCATGCCCCGCCCCGATCCCTCGTCGCCCCCGGTGGCCATCCGCGCCTCCGCCACCGTGCTGATGGTGCGCGACGGGCCCGCGGGGCTGGAGGTCTTCATGATCCAGCGGCATGCCGGCTCCGACGTGCATGGCGGCTCCTACGTCTTCCCGGGCGGCAAGGTCGATGCCGCCGATGCGGCCCCCGCGCTGCACGCGCGGCTGGACCTGCCGCCCGAGACCTTGCGCGTGCGTCTGCACGAGCCCGGCCTGGACGCCACCGCGGCGGCGGCCCTGCACGTCGCGGCCGTGCGCGAGGCCTTCGAGGAATGCCGCGTGCTCTTTGCCGACGCCGACGCGGGCACACGGGCCCGCGCACTCGCGGCACCGCCCGCCGAAGCCTTCGACGCGTTGCTCGCCCGCCTGGACCTGCGGCTGGCCACGGCCGCGCTGCGGCCCTTTTCGCGCTGGATCACGCCGGAGAACTCGGTCTCGTCGCCGGGCAAGCGCTTCGACACGCGCTTCTTCGTCGCCGCGCTGCCCGAGGGCCAGGACGCCACGCACGACAACCACGAGGCCGTGCACAGCGCGTGGCTGCGCCCGCGCGATGCGCTGCAGCGCTACTGGGACGGCGTCATCGTGCTCGTGCCGCCGCAGATCATGAGCCTGGCCCAGCTCAGCCGCGCGCCCGACGTCGCCACGCTGCTGGCGCAGACCGATGCCCGCGCGCCGCACCTGGTGCGCCCCCATGTCTGCCAGGTCGATGGCGTGACCACCATGGCCTACCCGGGCGACCCGCTGCATGCCGAGGCGACGCGCGTCATGCCGGGCCCGCTGCGCCTGTTCGTGCGCGGCCGACGCTTCGAGCCCGCCGAGGGCTTCGCGGGCTTCTGCGACTGAGTGCTGCCCGCGGGTCACGCCGCGGCCAGCCGGCATTGCCTATGCCGGGCATAGGATGTTTTTAATCGCCTTGCCACGGCGCCTCGCTCAGAATCCGGGCTCCCTTCCCCACGACCTGTAGCCAGGAGCCGCCCCATGAGCAACGACAAGACCGAAGCCAAATGCCCGTTCCACCAGACCGCCGGCGGCGGCACCACCAACCGCGACTGGTGGCCCAAGCAACTGCGGCTGGACCTGCTGAGCCAGCACTCGGCCAAGTCCGACCCGATGGGCGCGGACTTCGACTACGCCGAGGAATTCAGGAAGCTCGACTACGCCGCGCTGAAGCAGGACCTCGCCGCGCTGATGACCGACTCGCAGGACTGGTGGCCGGCCGACTTCGGCCACTACGGCCCGCTGTTCATCCGCATGGCCTGGCACAGCGCCGGCACCTACCGCATCGGCGACGGC
>Ga0308159_1003750_pt1 | contig 14748 bp, 10 predicted proteins | sample PhyCR1_FD_201040 | JGI IMG/M metagenome (GOLD analysis project Ga0308159, IMG submission 201040) | Phyllosphere microbial communities from UC Gill Tract Community Farm, Albany, California, United States - DLSLC.R1 | ecosystem: Host-associated > Plants > Phyllosphere > Unclassified | place: USA... | reverse complement strand
TGGGATGGCGCAGCACCTCGCGCATGGCTTGCGCGAAGCGCTCGGGCAGCAGGTTCTCGGCGATCTCGCCGTTGGCGTCGACGATGACCGCCGGGTTGTTGATCGCGCCCAGGGCAATGCGCTGGGCCAGTTGCTGGCCGGCTTCCCAGCGGTTGAACGCATCGCTGTCCTGCGCCAGCAGCGTCAGCAGCGCGTCTTCGCTGTAGTCGTAATGCAGCGCGACCGGCGCGGTGAAGCCGCGCAGCAGCGAGGGCACGGGTTCGAGCGCCACGTTGCTGAACTGGAACGACTGCTCGGCTTCGCTCAGCACCAGCAGGGAGCTGGCGGCGGGACTGCGGGCCACGCCCGCGGCATCGAGCAGCTGCACGGTCTGCGCTTGCCCGTCCTCGGTCAGCAGGCCGACTTCGACGGGAATCACGAACGGCAGCTTCTCGGGCTGGCCGGGCGTGGGCGCGCAGCTCTGGCGCAGCGTCAGCGTATAGGTCTGGGCGGCGGCGTCATAGCTGCCGCTGGCCGCGACCTGGGGCGTGCCGGCCTGGCTGTACCAGCGCTTGAACTGCTCCAGGCGCTGGCTCAGTTCGCTGCCGGGGTTGGCGTCGGCAATGGCCTGGGCGAAATCGTCGCAGGTCACGGCCTGGCCGTCGTGGCGTTCGAAATACAGCGCCATGCCCTTGGCGAAGCCTTCGCGGCCGACCAGCGTGTGCATCATGCGCACGACCTCCGCACCCTTCTCGTAGATCGTGACGGTGTAGAAGTTGTTGATCTCGAGGTAGCTGTCGGGGCGCACCGGGTGCGCCATCGGGCCCGCGTCCTCGGCGAACTGCACGGTGCGCAGCACGCGCACGTCCTCGATGCGCTTGACGGCGCGCGCCGAGGGCGTGCCGGCCAGGTCCATGCTGAATTCCTGGTCGCGAAAGACCGTGAGGCCTTCCTTGAGGCTCAGCTGGAACCAGTCGCGGCAGGTGATGCGGTTGCCGGTCCAGTTGTGGAAGTACTCATGGCCGACCACGCTCTCGATGTTCGCGTAGTCGACATCGGTGGCCGTGGCCTGGTTCGCCAGCACATACTTCGTGTTGAAGATGTTCAGGCCCTTGTTCTCCATCGCGCCCATGTTGAAGTCGCTGGTGGCGACGATCATGAAGCGGTCGAGGTCCAGCGGCAGGCCGAAGCGCGCTTCGTCCCAGGCCACGCTGGCCATCAGCGAGTTCATCGCATGTTCGGTTTTCTCGAGGTCGCCGGGGCGCACGAAGACCTGCAGCAGATGCTCCTTGCCGGCGCGGCTGGTGATGCGCTGCTCGCGCGCCACCAGCTGGCCCGCGACCAGCGCGAACAGGTAGCTGGGCTTGCGGTGCGGATCGACCCACTTGGCGAAGTGCCGGCCCTCGTTGCCCGCGCCGGCCAGATCGCCGCTGTCGACCAGGTTGCCGTTCGACAGCAGCACCGGGAACTGCGCCTTGTCGGCGCGCAGCGTCACGGTATACATCGCCATGACGTCGGGGCGGTCGAGGAAGTAGGTGATGCGCCGGAAGCCCTCGGCTTCACACTGCGTGAAGAACGTGCCCTCGCTCACATACAGGCCCATGAGCTTGGTGTTCTTGAGCGGCGAGCAGGTGGTGAAGATCTCCAGCTCGACGGGCTCCTCGCCCGCGGGCAGGTTCTCGAGCACCAGCGCGCTGCCATCCATCTTGAATGACGTGCCGCCGCCGTTGACCATCACGCGCGCGAGATTCAACTCGTCACCGTCGAGACGCAGGGCCTGTGCCGGCACGCCGGGGTTGCGGCGCACGCGCATGCGGTTGAGCACGCGGGTCTTGGCCGGGTCGAGATCGAAAGTCAGGTCCACCGTGTCGATCCACCAGGCAGGGGCCTGGTAGTCGGCACGTTGGGTCGGTTTCGCTTGTCCTTCACGCAGCATGATGTTCCTCCCTTAGATGCCTTGCTTGAGCGAGGCTTCGATGAACGCGTCGAGGTCGCCGTCGAGCACTTTCTGCGTCGCGGAGATTTCAACGTTGGTGCGCAGGTCCTTGATGCGGCTGTTGTCCAGCACATACGAACGGATCTGATGGCCCCAGCCGACGTCGGTCTTGGTGTCTTCGAGCTTTTGCTGCTCTTCCATGCGCTTGCGCATCTCGAAGTCGTAGAGGCGCGAGCGCAGACGTTGCCAGGCCACGTCGCGGTTGCTGTGCTGGCTGCGGCCGTCTTGGCATTGCACCACGATGCCGGTCGGGATGTGTGTCAGACGCACTGCCGAGTCGGTCTTGTTGATGTGCTGGCCGCCCGCGCCCGAGGCGCGGTAGGTGTCGGTGCGCACGTCCGACGGGTTGATCGTGATCTCGATCGAGTCGTCGATCTCGGGATACACGAACAGCGAGGCAAAGCTGGTGTGGCGGCCGCCCGAGGAGTCGAACGGGCTCTTGCGCACCAGGCGGTGCACGCCGGTTTCGGTGCGCAGCAGGCCGAACGCATACTCGCCTTCGACGCGGATGGTCGCGCTCTTGATGCCGGCAACGTCGCCCGGCGTTTCTTCCTGGACTTCGGTCTTGAAGCCCTTGCGCTCGGCGTACTTGAGGTACTGGCGCAGCAGCATGCTGGCCCAGTCGCAGGCTTCGGTGCCGCCGGCGCCGGCCTGGATGTCGATAAAGCAGTTGGCGGCGTCCATCGGGCCGGAGAACATGCGGCGGAATTCCATGTCTTCGACAATGGCGCGCATGCCCGCGGTGTCAGCCTCGATGGCTTCGATGGTGTCGTCGTCGCCCTCTTCGCGGGCCAGCTCGAACAGCTCGGCGCCGCCGGTGAGGTCTTCGTCGAGCTTGGTCAGCGCCAGCACGACGGTTTCAAGCGACTTCTTCTCGCGACCCAGCTCCTGGGCGCGTTTGGGATCGTTCCAGACCTCGGGGTTTTCGAGTTCTTTATCGACTTCAACTAGACGTTCAGATTTGACGTCGTAGTCAAAGATACCTCCGAAGGTCGTCGGCGCGCGACTTCAGGTCGGCCAACGTGTTCTGGATGGCATTGAGGCGTTCTGCTTCCATGGTGCAAAAATCCGGTCGGAAACCGGAAATTATAGCGGAATCAAGGGGTTTCCCGTCCGGTTGGAACTCCAAAACGGCCATTTTCTGGGCTGCGCGCCGGGATTTGTGTGACTGCCGCGGGCGTCCCGCGTGGCTTCAGTTAGCATGACGACCAATCCATATGGCTTTTGGCGCCGTCCGATGATCATCCGCTCGCTGCTCGATACCGATCTGTACAAATTCACGATGATGCAGGTGGTGCTGCATCACTTTCCTGGCGCGCACGTCGAATACCGCTTCAAGTGCCGCAACGCGGGTGTTGATCTGGTGCCATTCATTGACGAGATTCGTGCGGAAATCCGCCATCTCTGCACCCTGCGCTTTACCGATGCGGAACTCGATTACCTGCGCGGGATGCGCTTCATCAAGAGCGATTTCGTCGATTTTCTCGACCTGTTTCATCTCAACGAGAAGTACATCGACGTGCGTCAGGCGCCCAGCAACGATGGGCAGATTGAGATCGTCATCGCGGGGCCGTGGCTGCACACGATCATGTTCGAGGTGCCGGTCCTGGCCATCGTCAACGAGGTGTTCTTCAGCCGCACGCAGACGCACCCGCAGTGGGAGGAGGGCAAACGCCGCCTGACCGACAAGCTGGCATCGCTGAAGCGCCCCGGCCTGGAAGAATGCCGCATTGCCGATTACGGCACCCGCCGTCGCTTCTCGCACACTTGGCACGAACATGTGCTGCTGGAGACGTGTGCGCAGCTCGGCGCCCAGTACGCGGGCACCAGCAACGTCTACTTCGCCATGAAGCACGGCATGACGCCGCTTGGCACCATGGCGCATGAGTACCTGCAAGCCTGTCAGGCACTCGGTCCGCGCCTGCGCGATTCCCAGACCTTTGCGCTGGAAACCTGGGCCAAGGAATATCGCGGCGATCTCGGTATCGCGCTGTCGGATACCTACGGCTTCGACGCCTTCCTGCGCGACTTCGACATGTTTTTCTGCAAGCTCTTCGACGGCGTGCGCCACGATTCCGGCGACCCGTTCGAGTGGGGCGAGCGCATGCTCAAGCATTACGAGGACATGCGTGCCGAGCCGAAGTCCAAGGCGCTGATCTTCTCCGACAGTCTCGACATGCCCAAGGTCATCGGCCTGTATGAGCGTTTCCACGGCCGCTGCAAGCTGGCCTTTGGCGTGGGAACCAACCTGACCAACGACCTGGGCTACACGCCGCTGCAGATCGTCATCAAGATGGTCCGCTGCAACGGCCAACCGGTGGCCAAACTGTCGGATGCGCCGGAGAAGACCATGTGCGACGATCCGGCCTATCTCACGTACCTGAAGCAAGTGTTCGGCGTGCAATAAGGCTCACGCCAGCGCCGAATAAGTTTCAACGGCGTTGGCTGATCGTGCTCGAAGCGGCTCGTATAATCGACCGATCTTTCGGAGCCGCCATGGAATCACAACCGGACACCCCCGTCGACCCGCTCGACACCAGCCGTGCACGCGATGCCATCTTTGGGCGCATCCGCAATGCGCAGCATCGTCCCGAGAAGCCGACACAGGGTGAGCACGACGCCGTGGTGGATTACCTCGCGCGCCATCCCGCCGGCCCGCGCCCGCCAGTGCCCGAGAACCTCGCCGCGCATTTCGCCGAGCAGGCACTGAAGATGGCCTCCACGCTGGATACGGTGGGCGCGCTATCCGACGTGCCGGGCGCTGTGGCCCGCTATCTGTCTGGCTTGAACCTTCAACCGCAGGCGGTGGCTTGGACAACGTTGCAATCGCTTGACTGGGCGGCGGCCGGCATCGGCGTCGAATTCCGTCCGCCCGTGCGTGAAGCAAAAGCCGATCATGAACACAGCGATCTCGTCGGCATTACGGGTTGCTTCTGCGCGATTGCCGAGACGGGCTCCCTGATGCTGCTGTCGGGGCCGGAGAATGTCGCCTCCACGGCGCTGCTGCCCGAGACGCATATCGCCGTGGTGCCGCAGTCGCGCATCGTCGCCAATCTGGAAGACGCCTATGCGCTGATGCGAGCGGAGCGGGGCGAGCTGCCGCGCGCCACCAACGTCATCAGCGGGCCGTCGCGCACGGGTGATATCGAGCAGACTATCGTGCTTGGCGCGCATGGCCCGTACCGCGTGCACGTGATCGTGGTGACGGCTTCCTGAGACAGCGTTCGGGGCTCCTTGCTGCATCAAACCTCTGTGGATGTTTAAGGGGCGACAGACCTCTGGCGTTTACACTGGCGTCTTTGTTTGTGTGGCGCAGTTGCGTTTGCGATGTGCGCCCGCGATTAGGAGAACGCCTACGTGAAACGCCTCTGGCCCCTTGTCTTCCTGTTTGTCTGTGGCCTGGCGCGCGCCGCTGATGTAAGCGGCGCTGAGTTGCATCTGCTGTGGGGTGTGCCGTTTGCGGGCATCCTGCTTTCGATTGCCATTGCACCGCTCGTCGTGCCAAAGCTATGGCACGACCATTACGGCAAGATCGCAGCGGCGTGGGCGTTGGCGCTTCTGGTCCCGTTCGGGATCGTGTTCGGCTCTGACGCGGCCATCGCTTCCGTCAATCACGCAGCCCTTGCTGAATACATTCCCTTCATCGCTCTGATCGCCGCTTTGTACGTTGTTGCAGGTGGCATCTGCATTCGCGGCAATCTGCACGGCACGCCAAAGCTCAATACCGGCTTGATCGCACTTGGCACGGCCCTGGCCAGCATCATGGGGACGACCGGCGCGGCCATGCTGCTGATTCGGCCATTGCTGCGCGCCAACGAAGCACGCCGGCATCGCGCACACGTCGTCGTGTTCTTCATCTTTCTGGTAGCCAATGCCGGTGGAGCGCTTACGCCGCTGGGCGATCCGCCGCTATTCCTCGGCTTCCTGCAGGGCGTTGATTTCTTCTGGACCACGCAACATCTGTGGCGCCAGACGCTCACGATGTGGGTGCTGCTGCTGGCGATCTTCTTCGTCATCGACAGCTACCTCTATCACACGGGCAAGGAAGAGCTGCCCAACATCACCGACGCCACGCCGGACGACGCCGGCCCGGTACGCTTCGAGGGCAACGTCAACTTTGTGCTGCTGGCAGGCATTCTCGGACTCGTACTGATAAGCGGGCTGTGGAAGCCCGGCATCGTCTTCTATGTGATGGGCACCGAGGTGCTGCTGCAGAACGTAGTGCGCGACATCGGGCTGGTGGTGATCGCGCTGCTTTCTCTGTGGCTCACGCCTGGGGGCGCGCGCGCCGGCAACGAGTTCAACTGGGAGCCTATTCTGGAAGTCGCCAAGCTGTTTGCCGGCATCTTCATCACGATCGGGCCGGTGATCGCCATGCTCAAGGCTGGCGTGGACGGTCCTTTCGCGGGCATCGTCCATCTCGTCAACGACAGCGCGGGCCAGCCGAACAACGCAATGTACTTCTGGGCGACGGGGTTGCTGTCGTCGTTCCTCGACAATGCGCCGACGTATCTCGTGTTCTTCAACACCGCAGGCGGCGACGCGCGCATGCTGATGAGCGAGGGCGCCTCCACGCTGGCCGCCATTTCCGCTGCGGCCGTGTTCATGGGCGCCAACACTTACATTGGCAACGCGCCCAACCTGATGGTCAAGGCCATCGCCGAAAGCCGTGGCCTGCAGATGCCGAGCTTCTTTGGCTACATGTTGTGGTCTGTGTGCATTCTCGTGCCGATTTTCGTTCTGATGACCTTCGTCTTCTTCCGCTAACCGAACGTGTGCTGAACGTATGAAACCCGGAATCCTTGTCACCCGCGCGATGTTTCCCGAAGTGCTCGAGCGCTTGCGCGAGACCTTCGATGTGATCGACAACCAGGCGGACGTCGCTTATCCGCCCGAAGCGCTGGCGGAGCGTTTGCAGGGTCGCGTGGGCCTGCTGTCCAACGCCGCCGACACCATCAACGCCGATCTGATCCGCCGCGTGCCGACCCTGCGCGCGGTGTGCAACATGGCCGTCGGCTACAACAACTTTGACCTCGCGGCGATGACGCGCGCCGGCATCCTGGCCACCAACACGCCCGATATCCTGACCGAGACCACCGCCGACTTCGGTTGGGCCTTGCTCATGGCCGCCGCTCGCCGTGTGTCCGAATCCGAACGCTGGCTACGTGAGGGGCATTGGAAGCGCTGGACTTACGACGCCTTCCTTGGCGCCGAGGTGTACGGCAGCACGCTGGGCATTCTTGGCATGGGCCGTATCGGCCAGGCGCTGGCGCGGCGTGCGAGCGGCTTCTCGATGCGTGTGATCTATCACAACCGCAGCCGGCTCTCGCCGGAAGTCGAACAGGAGACGCGCGCCACGTACGTCAGCAAGGATGTGCTGCTGAAGCAGGCGGATCACCTCGTGCTGGTGCTGCCGTATTCCAAGGAAAGCCACCACGCCATCGGCGCCGCAGAGCTGGCACAGATGAAGCCGACCGCTACGCTGGTCAACCTCGCGCGCGGCGGCATCGTGGATGACGCAGCGTTGGCGCAGGCGCTGGCGGACAAACGCATCTTCGCGGCCGGCCTGGATGTGTACGAGGGCGAGCCGAAGGTGCATCCGGCGTTGCTGGAGGCCGAGCACGTGGCGCTCACACCGCACATTGCCAGTGCCACCTTGGGCACGCGCCTGGGTATGGCCAACCTGGCGGCCGATAACCTGATCGCTGCGCTGGGCTTCGGCCCGCACGCCGGGCAGCCGCCCAACTTGTTGAACCCGGATGCGCTCGCGCAGCGCGCGTCCTCCTGATCGAAAACTGATATGGATTGGCTGGCTTTACTGACCTTGCTGGGCATAGCCGTGGTGGCTGTGCTATGCGTGTTGATCTGGCGTGGCGTGTCTCGCCCGGCGGAAAACGATGCGTCGCCGATGCTCGCGGCACTGCGCGATGAACTCATCCGCGGCAACGAACGCATCGAGCGAGAACTGCGCGGCGAAATCGCTGAGACGGCCCGCATCGGCCGCAGCGACGTCGCACAGCAACTGGGGCAGTTCCAGCAGGTGCTGGCGACACAGCTCACCAGCGTCGCCACGCTGCAGAACAACCAGATCGACACGTTTGCGCAGCAGCTCACCAAGCTGACTGAGACGAACACGCAGCAGCTCGAAGCCGTGCGCCAAAACCTGCAGCAGCAAGCCCAGCAGGCACGCGAGGAGCAGGGTAACGCGCTCCGCCGCTTTGGCGAGACGATGCAGCAGCAGCTCTCCCAATTGGGTGAGGGCAACGAACGCCGCCTGGCTGAGGTGCGCGCCACGCTGGAACAGAAGCTCAAGGACATCGAGGCGAACAACGCGACCAAGCTCGACGAGATGCGCCGCACCGTCGACGAAAAGCTGCACGCCACGCTGGAGCAGCGCCTGGGCGAATCGTTCAAGCTGGTGTCGGATCGGCTGGAACAGGTGCATCGCGGCCTGGGCGAAATGCAGGCGCTGGCCCAGGGCGTGGGCGACCTGAAGAAGGTGCTGACCAACGTGAAGACGCGCGGCACCTGGGGCGAAGTTCAGCTTGAGATGCTGCTGGAGCAGATGCTCACGCCCGAGCAGTACGGCAAGAACGTCGAGACCGTGCACGGTACTGGTGCGCGCGTGGAATTCGCCATCCGCCTGCCCGGCAAGACCGATGCCGATCACGATGCAACGGTCTGGCTGCCGATCGACGCCAAGTTCCCGAAAGAGCAGTACGAACGCTTGCTCGACGCGCAGGAACGGGCCGATGCCGACGCCGCTGCCACCGCTAGCCGCGAACTGGAAGTCGCGGTGCGCAAAGAGGCGCAGACCATCCACGAGAAGTACATCGCGCCGCCGGCCACGACCGACTTCGCCATCCTCTTCCTGCCGACCGAGGGCCTCTATGCAGAAGTGCTGCGCCGTCCGGGCCTGACGGACGAGTTGCAGCGCAAGTTCCGCGTGACGGTGGCAGGCCCGACCACGCTTACGGCTATCCTCAACAGCCTGCAGATGGGTTTCCGAACACTGGCGCTGGAAAAGCGCTCCAGCGAAGTCTGGCAAGTGCTCGGCGCCGTGAAGAGCGAGTTCGGAAAGTTTGGCGATGTGCTGGCCGCGACCAAGAAAACGCTGGAGCGGGCCGTCAGCAACATCGAGCAGGCCGAGGTGCGGACGCGCCAGATGAACCGCAAGCTCAAGGCGGTGGAGGCGCTGCCGAGCGATTCCGCGCAGAGCGTGCTGGGGCTGGAAACCGCCGTGCCGCAGGACGACGAAACCGAGGCCGAGTAAAGCCGGGTCGAACAGAACGTCGGCATCAGCAAAAGAAAAGGGGCGGATATTTCCGCCCCTTCTTCTTGAACCGCGCAGAAGCGATCAGGCTTCTTCCGGCACGTCGCGCAGCAGGATCTCGATACCGCCAAAGCGCTCGGCTACCCAGTTGTAGGCGTGGCAGGCGAGCCACAGCGCACCAAAACCCACCAGAGCATTGAGGATCAGGCCGCTGAGCACGACAATCGTCGGCAGTTCACCGTAGCGGACGAAGCCGACGAAGAAAAACAGCCCTACGACCGGCAGCGAGAAACAGAGATACACCAGCACCAGCGCGCGTGCGGTGTGGGCCGGGTGAAGATACGCAATCTCCTTGGTCATCATGGCAGTGCTCAAGCTCAAATCCGAAACAATCAAACTGGCGCAGAGTGTAGCGAATCGACCGATGCGCCGATACCCGCAGCCAGCAGGTGACGCAAAAAACCGACAGCATGCGGTGTTGCAGCCGGCACAAGAGCCGCCGTCGCCACGCCACTCAGACGAGGCCGTCGAATAGCAATACCTGCACAGCGTCACCGGCGTTGACCTGGCCTTGTTCGTGGGCGAGCACGACGAAACAATTTGCTTCGCTCATGGAACGCAGGACGCCCGAACCTTGCTGGCCGGTCAGGCGGACTTCAAGCTGGCCGCGAGCATTCAGGGCGGCGATTGCGCGCTGGTATTCCGTGCGCCCGGGGCGCTTGCGGATTGGGGTAGCGCTCACGGCCGGCACCAGTGGTGCGCCGGCGTCGGTGGCGCCCATCATGCGCAGCAGCGCGCCGCGTACGAAGTGATAGAACGTCACCATCACCGCCACCGGGTTGCCCGGCAAGCCAAAGAGGAACGCGCTGCGGCCATTTGACGCGATGCGCCCGAACGCCATCGGCCGGCCCGGGCGCATGGCGATCTTCCAGAACGTCACGTCGCCGAGCTTGGCCATCATCTGTTTGGTGAAGTCCGCTTCGCCGACGGAGACACCGCCCGAAGTGATGATCGCATCGGCGTTTTCGGCGGCGGTGCGGAAGGCGGCTTCCAGCGCCGCCGGGTCGTCGCGCACGACGCCCATGTCGAGCAGTTCCACGCCCAGGCGCGAGAGCATGCCGTGCAGCGTGTAGCGGTTGGAGTCGTACACGCAGCCGGCGTCGAGCGGCTCACCAATGGAGCGCAGCTCGTCGCCGGTGGAGAAGAACGCCACGCGCAGCTTGCGGCGCACAGACACTTCGGCGATGCCGAGGGATGCGAGCAGGCCAATATCGGCGGGGCGCAGCGTACGGCCGGCGGACAGCGCGGCACTGCCTCGCGCAAGGTCTTCACCACGCAGACGACGGTTGTCGCCGGCGCGCACGGCATCGCGAGCAAAGCGGACGGTCTCAGCATCGCCTTGCGTGAATTCCTGCGGGATGACCGTATCGCAGCCTGCCGGCATGACGGCACCGGTCATCACGCGCACGGCTTCACCTGCGCTGGGCGCACCATCAAAGGCGACACCCGCGTACGCCGTACCGATCACGCGCAAGGAGACTTCGCCTGTCTCGCCTGCAAGTTCCGCGCTGGCAAAGGCAAAGCCGTCCATCGCCGAGTTATCGTGCGAAGGCACATCGATGGACGACAGCACGTCTTCGGCCAGCACGCGATCAAGCGCGCTGCGGATGGGCACGCGGGCCACGCCGCTCACGGGCTGCACGAAGTCGCGCATGATGGCTTGCGCTTGCGCGACGGGCAGGGCGTTCGGATCGTAATCGGACAGGCACGAAACGACAGAGGCGAGGGTGGTCATGGCGTCGATGAGGGATCGGATGGCGTTGGCGCTCTAGCGGCGCTCCGCCAGATGGTGCAGCTCTTCCAGCGTATTGATGTTGGCGAAGGCGGTGCTGTCGTCAAACAACACGTCCACCGTCGCGTGGCGCGCGGCCCAGGTTTCGATCTTGCGGCCGCCGCCTTGCAGATAGGCGATCAGGTCATCGGCCAGCAGGGCATCGATCAGACAGAATACCGGCTGCACTTGCCGACGCAGTTGACCTTGCGCATCCGGCTCCATCGTCACCGGCATGGCGATGCGCGCGTTGGCCTCCTCCATTGCCTGCGAGAGCTTGGCCGCGAGGTCGGTCGGCACGAAGGGCGAATCGCAAGGCGCGGTCAGAAGGTAGCGCGTCTGGCATTGCTCCAGCCCGGCCAGGATGCCCGCCAAGGGGCCGGCAAAGTCCGGCACCGAATCCGCCACCACCGGCACGCCAAACGATTCATACGCGGCGAGGTTGCGATTGGCGTTGATCAGAATATGGCCGACCTGCGGCGACAGGCGCATCAGCGTGTGCATCGCCATTGGCGCGCCGCGAAATGTCTGGAGGCCCTTGTCGACGCCGCCCATGCGGCTGCCCCGGCCGCCGGCCAGGATCAGGCCGGTGATGTCGGATGTTGGAATCATGTCGTTGAATGCTGGCGGGTTCAGCCGCCGATGTAGGACATTTCGATGCGCCGGCCGGCCGGATGGGCCTCGCCGCTGGCACGCAACTCGGAGTAGCGGTCGGCGCGGCCTTGCCAGACCGTGCGGATCGCGTTGGAGAGTTCGAGATCGGTCGCGCCGCTGCGCAATAGGGCGCGCAGGTCGAAACCTTCTGTGGCGAACAGGCAGAGATATAGCTTGCCTTCGGTCGACAGCCGGGCGCGCGTGCACTCGTGGCAGAACGCCTGCGTCACGCTGGAAATCACGCCGATTTCGCCTGTGCCATCGACGTAGCGCCAGCGCTCGGCGGTCTCGCCGCTGTAGTTGGCCGACACGGGTTCAATCGCAAACTCCGCCGAGAGCCGCTTGATGACCTCCGCTGAGGGCACGACAGAACGCATTTCCCAGTGATTGGTCGTGCCCACGTCCATGTATTCGATAAAGCGGACGATGATGCCGCTGCCACGGAAGTGACGCGCCATCGGCACGATTTGGTCATCGTTGTCGCCTTTCTTGACGACCATGTTGACCTTGATCGGTGCCAGTCCGACCTTGTGCGCCACTTCGATGCCATGCAGCACTTCGCCCACCGCAAAGTCGACGTCGTTCATGCGGCGGAAAGTCGCATCGTCGATGCCGTCAAGGCTGACGGTTACGCGGCTGAGGCCCGCGTCCTTGAGCGACTGCGCCTTGCGTGCAAGCAAGGCGCCGTTTGTGGTGAGCGTCAGGTCCAGCGGCTTGCCTTCGGCCGTGGTCAGGCGCGCGAGCATCTCGACCAGGCGTTCGATGTCCTTGCGCAGCAGCGGCTCGCCGCCGGTCAGGCGGATCTTCTCGACGCCGTGCTCGATAAACAACCGCGCCATGCGCTCGATCTCTTCGAACGACAGCAGCTCGGAATGTCGCAGGAAGCGGTAATCCTTGTCGAACACGTCCTTCGGCATGCAGTAGACGCAGCGGAAGTTGCAGCGGTCCGTCACCGAGATGCGCAGATCGTGCAGCCGGCGGCCGCGCGTGTCCGTCAGCGTGCCCTCTGCGGGGACGAGCACATTGGGGACATTAGGCACCGTGGCGCGATGGTGCTGGCCATCACGCAGATCGTAGAGGGGGATGACGGTTTCGGTCATGGTGTGGTGCGGTGCGTCAATCCGCGAAGCGGGACTGTTGCATCCGATACAACTTCGAGTGTAGCGCAGCCCCCGTTCCGCGCGGGCGGTGGGGTTTCATACTCGATATATCGCGCACAGGAAAAAGGGCGGCCGAAGCCGCCCTCAAGTATTTGCCCCGGCGGTTACCCGCCGGTGTGCTGCTTACTGCTGGTCTGCACCACCCGCCGGGCGGTTGGTTTCGACCAAAACCATCGGGCCGTGCTGGACCGGCGGCAGCGGCTTGCGCTCGCGCGGCACACGCGGTGCCGTAACGGTGCGCGCAGCTTCTTCCTGCGAGGCACGCAGCTTCTGATCGTCAGTGTGGACCCATGTCATGCCAGCGTTGTCCAGCACGCTCTGCAGCGTCTCGATCGGCAACGGTGAAGCCTTGGCGATCGTGCTGACCGGAGCCGGCACCGGAGCCGGCACTTCGGCGAAGGCCGTCACGATGGCCTCTTGAGGCGCTTGCACTTCTGCGGCAGGCGCTACGGTAGCGGTTGCAAGGGCAGGCTCCGCGGGCTGCACTTGCGGCAGGGCCGATACAGGTGCGACAGCTTCCGGAGCATGCACCGGTTCGTGTACCACCGGAGCCGGGTTCTCAACAGGTGCGAACGACGTCGTCTGCACGGGTTCCGTCACGGTCGCGGGCAGCACCGGCTCGGCATGCATTTCGGCGACGGCTTCGTCTGCGTGTTCAGCGCCTTCGTTTTCACCTTCACCTTCACCTTCACCTTCACCTTCACCTTCACTTTCTGCACGGACGCCTTCCGCACCCTCGCGGTCACGACGATAGCGGTTGCGGCCACGGCGGCCACGACGGCGGCGCTCTTCACCTTCACCGTTGCCTTCCACGCCAGGAGTCACGCCTTCGCCCACGACGCCTTCTGCCGGCGCAGCGGTGTCGAGCAGCGGTTGCGGCACTTGCGATGCGGCGGTCGGGTCGATTAGGGCTTCGGCGGCCACGGCTGCGGCTTCCTTGGCTTGTTGGTCGCGCTCGCTGCGGCTTTCGCGCGGCTCGCGGTTTTCACGTGGCTCGCGCGGCTCACGACCCTCACGGGCTTCACGCGGCTGGCGTTCGCGGCGTTCCTGATTGCGCTCGCGGCGGCCTTGGCCCTGGTTCTGGCCCTCGCCGCGCACTTCCTGCCCTTGCTGCGGCTGACGAGCTTCAGCCGTCTCGCGAACAGCGCCTTCGACCTGGGCCGGCTGGCGGTTGCGATCGCGGTTGCCGCGCTGACCGTCACGCTGGCCGTCACGTTGACCTTCGCGCTGGCCTTGTTGCTGACCTTCGCGGACTTCGTTGCGCTCGCGGCCCTGGCGGTTGCCATCACGGCCGTTTTGGCCTTGACCTTGGCGCTCGCCACGTTCGCCGCGCTGGCCACGGCCACCACGGTCCTGACGATTGCCACGGCCTTGGCGGTTGCCTTCTTCAGCACGTTGCTTCGGTGTTTCGACGGGCGCAGCCACCACCGGCTCGGCCGGCTTGGCGCCAAACAGCGATTTCAGCCACGAAACGAAACCACCCTGGGCGGGCACCGGAGCCGGCGCCTGCGGTGCTGGAGCGGCTTCAGTACGAGCCGGACGCTCAGCGCGCGGCACCGACACGGGTGCCGGTTGGTCCGGCGTGATGCCCTTGACAGCGGCTTCCTGGCGCGGCTTTGCAGCTTCCTTACGGGTGCTGTAGGCGGTGTCGGCTTCCAGTTCCTTAGCGGCCTCTTCGGCCATCTTGTAGCTGGCCTTGTCGTCGTCCAGACGCGGATCGTCGTGGCGCAGGCGCTCCAGCTTGTAGTGCGGCGTCTCCAGATGCTTGTTCGGGATCAACAGCACGTTGACCTTGAAGCGCGTCTCGATCAGGTTGATATCCGGGCGCTTCTCGTTGAGCAGGAACGCAGCCACC
>Ga0308159_1003749_pt1 | contig 14752 bp, 12 predicted proteins | sample PhyCR1_FD_201040 | JGI IMG/M metagenome (GOLD analysis project Ga0308159, IMG submission 201040) | Phyllosphere microbial communities from UC Gill Tract Community Farm, Albany, California, United States - DLSLC.R1 | ecosystem: Host-associated > Plants > Phyllosphere > Unclassified | place: USA... | reverse complement strand
TTTCACCAGCGCCAGGCCCAGACCGAGGCCGCCCTGGGCCCGGTCCGGGGTACGCTCGGCCTGGGCAAACAGGTCGAACACGCGCGGCAGCAGCTCGGCCGACATGCCGATGCCGTTGTCGGTCACGGACATGGCCACTTCGCCACTGTCAGCGCGGGCTTCCAGCGCCAGCACCACTTCGCCGCCCTGCGGCGTGTACTTGGCGGCGTTGTTGAGCAGGTTGGCCAGCGCCTGCACCAGCCGCGTCCTGTCGCCGCGCACGTGCAGCTGGCCCGGCGGCAGGCGCAGCACCAGCGCGTGGTGGCGCGCCTCGAGCAAGGGGCGCGATTGCTCGACAGCGCCGTTGACGATGGCCATCAGCTCCAGGTCCTGCTGTTCGAGCTGCACCAGACCGCGCGTGACGCGCGACACATCGAGCAGGTCGTCCACCAGGTCGGTCATGTGCTTTACCTGGCGGATGATGATGTCGCTGGCATGCTGGATCGGCTTCTCGTGGCTGCCGCGCAGCTTGAGCAGCTGGGCGGCGGTGCTGATCGGCGCGAGCGGGTTGCGCAGCTCGTGGGCCAGCATGGCCAGGAATTCATCCTTGCGCTGGCTGGCCTGGCGCCACTCGGACTCCGCCAGCTTCTGTTCGTGGATGTCGGTGCAGGTGCCCATCCAGCGGATGATGTGGTCGGTGTCACCGCGTATCGGCAAGGCGCGCGCCAGCACCCAGTGATAGCGCCCCGAGACATGGCGCAGCCGGTACTGGATTTCGTAGGTCTCCCCCGTGGCCAGGCATTGCTGCCACAGCGCCCACGCGCGCGGCTGGTCGTCCGCGTGCAGCAAACCGTTCCAGGCCTCGCCGTGGGTGGAACCGGGCGGCACGCCGGTAAAGTCGTACCAGCGCTGGTTGAAATAGTCGTGCATGCCATTGGGCAGCGTGGACCACACCATTTGCGGCATGGCGTTGGCGATGGTGCGAAACCGCGCCTCGCTGGCGCGCAGCGCGCTCTCGCTGCGCAGCCGTTCGCTGGTGGAGCGGGTGCGTTCGGCCACTTCGCGGATCAGGGCCAGGTCGTCCTCGCTCCAGCAGCGCGGCTGGTCGCTGGCGACGAAGATCATCGCCACCAGCGTGCCGCGCTCGATCACCGGCACATCGACAAAAGCGCCAGCGTGGCGAGCCTTGAGTTTGACGGCCTTGTCGCGCGTGCGCGGATCGAAATCGACATCGTCGATGGCGATCAGCCTGCCCTGGCTGAGTTCTTCGAGAAAATTGCCGTAGTCACTGAACTTGAGCGTGGTCGGCGGCGCCTGCAAGCCTGGCGCGGACCAGTCGCGCGCCACGGTAAAGGTCTCCGTATCGAGATCGACGCTGCCGTACCCCACCCGGCTGGCGCCCAGGGTCTCGCCCAGGATCACGCAGGCCTGAATCAGCAGATCGTCGGGTTGGCGTACGCGGCGTGCGGCGTCCCCCAGGCGTACCAGTGCATGGCGCCGCAGTTCGCGCAGTGCACGATCGGTCACGTCGATCCCCTGCACCAGGATGCCGGTAACGAGGCCGTCGCCGTCGCGCACCGGCTGATAGACGAAATCGATGTGGCGCTCGGCGGCGGGGCTGTGCGCCGTGGCGGGCATCAGGTAGCGGGTGCCGTTGGCGACATATGGTTTGCCGCTGCGGTATACCTCGTCGAGCAGCACGATAAAGCCCTGGTCCGCCGCTTCGGGCAGACCTTGCGCCACGGTCAGTCCCAGTACCTCGCGCTGGCCGATCAGTTGCAGGTAGCCGGCATTGACGAAGGTGAAGCGGTGCGCGGGGCCCTCGAGCATGGCCATGAATACGGGTGCCTGCTGGAACAGCTCGGCCATCGAATGATGGTCGCGGATGGTCTGCGCCTGCGCCACGAGTTCCGCGCGCATCTGGGCAGCCTGGTCGGCCTCGCGCACACGCTGGGTGACTTCCTCGGCGTGCTGGATCACGTATTTGACCTCGCCGTCGGCGCCCAGCACCGGCACGTGCACCGGCTTCCAGTAGCGCTCCACGAAGCCCACCCCGTCTTCGGCCGGCACGTCGTAGCGCTGGATCGGCAAGGTGTCGGGCGCCTTGGTCTGTATCACGCGCGCAATCGCCGCGCCGATATTGGCAGAGCCGTCGGGCTGATCAAGATCGGGATTATCGGGAAACGCATCGAACAGGTGGCGGCCCAGCAGCTGCGCGCGCCGGCCGCCGGTGGCGCGCAGGTGGGCATCATTGACTGCCACAATCACCAGGTCGGGCGTGACTGCCAGGCATGGCGTGGGCACGGCATCGAACAGCGCCGTGAAATCGGCATCGGGCGCAAATGCGGCGGGCGGAACGGGCGGATCGATGTTGCTCACTGGACTAGCCTGGCGGAGGATGGACCGACAGTCTACCGCAAGCAATCGCTTGTGGTCACACCCGAGACGGCTTACATCCGGTAGTCGAGGCTTACCAGAACCGAACGCGGTGCACCATAGCGGTCCAGCCCACCCGACCACGAATAGCCGAGCGCCGAGTAGTACCTGCGATCGAACAGATTATCGACGTTGACGCGCAGTTGCCAGTTCCTGTCGATGCGGTAGCCGGCGCTCAAGCCGGCAATCGCATACGCGCCCTGCGCGGTGTTGTAGCCTGTCTCGCTGCGGTAAATGCGGTCCTGCGCATACACCGAGCCGCCGAGATTCCACTGTCCCAGCCGGTAGCTGCTGAACAGCTTGAACAGGTGGCGCGGCTCGTCGGTGGCGGTGCGCTGGCCGACGTTGGCGGCGTTGCTGTCCTTCGTGTACTTGGCCAGCACATAGGTGTAGCCACCGGTCAGTTGCCAACCCGGCGCCAGTTGGCCCGAGACTTGCAGATCGACGCCTTCGCTCTCGACCTCGCCCGCCGCGCGCGAGCACGACAGCCGGCCGCCGGTCGGGCAATTGACTTCGTCGCGCATGGCGCGGTTGGTCTGATCGATGTGGAACACGGCCGCGCTGGCGTTGAGCTTGCGATCGAAGTACTCGCCCTTCACCCCCAGCTCCAGGTTGGTGCCGGCCAGCGGCGGCAAGGTGTTGCCGTTGACGTCCATCGCGCTTTGCGGCTGGAAGATTTTGGTGGCGCTGGCGTACAGCGAATGCTGCCGGCTGACGTCATATACCAGGCCGGCGTACGGCGTGAATCTGGCGCTTTCGTCGAGGCTGCGTTTCCAGGTGGCGGCCGTTTCGTACCAGCCCGTCACGTCCTGGGTGTACCAGCCGAAGCGCCCGCCCAGCACCAGGTGCAGCGGGTCGGCCAGGCTCAGGTTGGCAGCAGCATACAGCCCTTTTTCACGGGTCTTGCGGCCCCAGTTATACGGCGCCACCACGCCGCCCACCATCTGGTACTGGTACGGATTCCAGTTGCCGATGGCGACCGTGCGGCTGGACAGGCTGTCCCACGACTGGGCTGCGGTGGAAGCGTCGCTGCGGTAGCTGGCGCCGGCCAGCACTTCATGGCGGCGGCCGAACCACTGGACCGGGCCGCTGATGCGCGCGTCCGCCACGTTTTGCCGGGTACCGTACTTCCAGCCGGTTTCAGTCTGGTTCAGCTGGTACGGCTGGCCGTCGATGCGGTTGTTGGTGGTGTTGCGGGTGTCGGACGAGGCATCGATATGGGTGGCGGCAAAGCGGGCGCGCCAGCCGTTGGCCAGCTGGTGTTCGAGGTCGGCAAACAGCACGTCGTTGTCGCGGTCCTGGAACGAATCGGCATTGTTCAGGTACGTGGAGCGCGGCAGGTCCATGTGGCGGCCGTCGGCAAACGTGGGCAGGCCCACGAACACGCCATTGGTGCGGCTTTGCTGGGTGGAGAAGCCCACGGCCAGCGTGGTAGCAGGCGTCAGGTCGCCTTCGACGATGCCGTACAGCGTGGCGTTCTGGTGGTTGACCACGTCCACGAAGCTGTCGCTGTCGCGCCAGCTGCCGGCCACGCGTGCGCGCAGCGTGCCGGTCTCATTGAGCGCGCCGCTGACATCGGCGGTCAGCTGGCGGTCCTGCCAGCTGCCGACGCTGGCCGAGGCGTTGAACAGCGGCACAGCAGTCGGCCGCTTGCGGATCAGGTTGATGCTGCCGGCCGGCGCCCCGGCGCCCTGCATCAGGCCGGTGGCACCGCGCACCATCTCCACCCGGTCGATCATCACCATGTCGGCCGAGACGTTGCGCTCGTTAAAGCCGGTCACGTCCAGCCCCAGGCCATCGACGCTGACCTGGCTCACGGCAAAGCCGCGCGCGTAATACGTGGTTTCCTGGTCGGAGACAGCTTGTCCCTTGCTGTAGATGCCGGGCACCGCTTGCGCCACGTCCTGCAGCGTGGTCAGGTGAAAATCGTCCATTTGCTGGCGGCCCACCACGCTCACCGACTGCGGCGTTTGCCGCTGCGACAGGGTCAGGCCGGTGGCCGTATTCATGGCGGCGGACGTGTACAAGCCGGTGCCTTCGGTGCCGGGATCGGCCTGGGCGCTCACGGTGACGGCCGACAGGGCCGCCGGGTTGTCGGCAACGGCCGGCTTGCGCAGCGTGTAGCTGCGATTGCCCTGGTCCACCAGTTCGAGGCCGGTGCCGTCCAGCAGGCGGGCAAAACCGTCGCCGGCCGTGTAGCTGCCATTGAGGCCGCGCGTGGTCTTGCCGGCGACCAGGTTGCTGTCGATGGCGATGCTGGCGCCCAGCGCGACGGCAAACTGCGACAGCGCCGGCCCCAGCGCACCGGCTGGAATCGCAAAGTTCTGGAGCGCAGTGCTGGCCTGGGCCATTGCCGGTTGCGCGGGCAAAGCCAACAGCATGGCCCATGCCGAGAGGACGGCAAGCGCGGCGGACTGGAGGCGGGGTGGAGACTGCTTCATGAATTCCCTTTCGTCGATCAGATGGTGTCATATGGTCTGACGTGCCAGCCTGCAAAAAGGGACACTTTATTCATGCGGGTTCGAGGCTGACCCAGAAGCGGGTGCGCTGGCGGATGCGCACCGGCAGCGAGCGTTGTAGCAATTGCAGGATGTTGTCGGTATCGCGCAACTGGAATGCGCCCGACACGCGCAACCGGGCCAGCGCCGGATCGCAGCGCAGCACGCCGGACCGGTAGCGCGCCAGTTCGGCCACGAAGTCGGCCAGCGGCGTGTCGTCGGCCAGCAACACGCCGTGGACCCACGCAGCCATGCCGCCGCGCACGGCGGCAGGCATGGCGATGGCGTGTTCGGTCATTGCCGCCTGCCAGCCGGCGCCGAGCACCGTCGCTTGCAGCGGCGCCCTGGCCGGTCGCAGTTCCACGGCGCCCTCGAGCGCCGCCACCTGTGCGGATGGCGCCAGCACGCCATGATTGGCGCGCACGCAGAACCGGGCGCCGAGCGCGTAAACACTGCCGCTGGCGCACTGCACCACCAGCGGCGGTACCCGGTTGTTGCGGTCCGGCGCGGCCGCCACGTGGATTTCGCCTTGGTGCAGGCGCAGCAGACGGGTGGTGGCGTCGAAAGCGACATCGACGGCGGTGTCGGTATTGACGGCCAGGCTGGTGCCGTCGTCCAGCATCAGGGTGCGGATCTCGCCGGTGGACGTGCGCACATTGGCAAACCAGTCCTGCCACGGCGCGGCGCGCACCGTGGCGTAGCCGGCCAGTGCCGCCGGGCCGGCGATGATCAGTGCGGCCAGCACGCGGGTGGCGGCGCGCCGTTCCACTGCCGGGCGGCCCAGCACGGGCGCGGCGATGGCCGGCGGCACCATGCCCAGCGTGCGGAGTACCAGCTCGGCGCGCTGCCAGGCCGCTTCGTGGACCGGGTCGGCAGCGCGCCAGGCTTGCCACGCCTGCACGGTGGCGGAGTCGGGCCGAGCCGCCTGCTGGTCCTCGTCGCCGTGCCGGCCGGTCTGTCCGCCCCGCCTCTGTTGCTGGCCGCTCTGCCTCTGTGGCTGGCCGTGCTGGTCGTTGTGGCCGTTCAGGCGGATCAGCCATTGCGCAGCCTCGCGCGCGGCACGGGCGTCGACTTGTGGCATGGCCAGGATGCCGGTCATGCGATCAGCACGATGCAGCGCTCGAACGCCTGCACCATGTAGCGTTTGATCGTGCGTTCGCTGGTGCCCAGGCGGGTGGCGATGTCGGCATAGGTCAGCCCTTCCAGCTGCGCCATCAGGAACGCCGCGCGCACCTTCGCGCCCATGCCATCGAGCATGCGGTCGATCCGGTCCAGCGTTTGCAGCAGTTCGAGCCGGTCCTCCGGCGACGGCGCCAGCGGCTCGGGCAGTTGCGCCAGCGTGTCGTGCCACGCCTGCATCAGCGACTGGTGGCGGTAATGGTCGATCACCAGCCGCCGGGCCACGGTGGTCAGATAGGCGCGCGGTTCGCGCAGCGATGGCACATCGGCGGGCGCGGTGAGCAGGCGCACAAAGGTTTCCTGCGCCAGGTCCGCCGCCTGGTCCGCGCACGACAACTTGCCGCGCAGCCAGCGCAGCAGCCAGCCGTTGTGCTGGATATAGATGTCGGCGATGGAAGGGGGAGATAGCGCGGCGTTCACACAATACCCGGTCATTTGAGAATAATTCTCATTATCACATTGACCAAATTTCCCGTCAACCAGTTGCGGTTAGCGTAACATTGGCGCAACTTCATCGACGATGGCGGGGTCATGTTCGAATTCGGCGCATTTCTTGCCGGTCAGCCATTGCTGGCCTTGTTTCTTACCATCGCTGCCGGCTACTTGCTGGGGGCGGTCAGTGTCAGGGGTTTGTCGCTCGGGTCCGGCGCGGTGCTGTTTATCGGGTTGGCGGTGGGGGCGTTCGCGCCCACGCTGGTACTGCCAGCCATCCTCGGCAACCTGGGCCTGCTGTTGTTTCTGTACGGCGTGGGCATTGCGTATGGTGCGCAGTTTTTCCGGGGCTTGACCACTGCCGAGGGCCTCAAGGCCAACCTGGCGGCGCTGATCGCGGTCGGCGCGGCACTGGCGGTCACGCTCGCTGCCGCGCGCTGGCTGCCAGCCATCGACTTGCCGCATGCGCTGGGCGCGTACGCCGGCGCCGGCACCAGCACCGCTGCGCTGCAGGCGGCGCTGGCCGTCTTCGGCGCCGCGCCTGCCACCAGTTATTCAATGGCCTATCCGATCGGCGTGGCCGTGCCGATCCTGCTGCTCGGCGTATACAACGCCGTGTTCAAACCCACGGTGGCCAGGCGCGGCGCATCCGCGCTGCATGTCGAGGAAATCGCCGTCGACGAGTTTTATGCGATCGGCATGACGCTGGCGGACGCCGCGCGCAACCTGCCGGCGGGCGTGGCAATCGTCGCCATTCGCCGGGGCCACCACAACCTGGTGGCCGACGACGCCATGCGCATCGAGCGCGACGACGTGCTGCTGGTGACAGGCACCGACCGCGACCAGTTGCACGACGCCGCCACCCGCTTCGGCCCATCCCGGCCGGGCCGCATGCTGCGCGACCGCAGCGACCTCGATTACGAACGCTTCTTCATTTCCAGCGCCAGCGTGGCGGGCCAGCCGCTGGCGGCGCTGGTACTGCCGCCGGCGCTCAATGCGCGCATCCTGCACCTGCGCCGGGGCGACATGGAACTGCCGCTCAGGCCGGACCGGCTGCTCGAGTACGGCGACCGCATCGGCGTGATGGCGCCGCGCGCCAGTTTCGATGCGCTGCGGGTGCTGTTCGGCGATTCGATCCGGGGCACGGGCGAGATCAGTTACATCGGCATCGGCGTGGGCGTCACGCTGGGCCTGGCGTTTGGCGCCATCCACTGGCCGCTGCCGCTGCTGGGCCATTTGTCGCTGGGCTTTGCCGGCTTGCTGCTGGTGGCGCTGCTGCTCGGCTGGCGCCGCCGCACCGGGCCATTGCAGTGGGCGATGCCGCTGTCGGCCAACCTGGTGCTGCGCAATTTCGGCCTGACCCTGTTCCTTGCGGTGGTGGGCATATCGTCCGGCGCCACCTTTGCCGCCACCTTTGCCGACAACGGCCTGCTGTACCTGCTGCTGGGCAGCGCCATCGTGGCGACGCTGGTGGCCGTCACCATGCTGATGGCGATGCTGGTATTCCGCCTGCCGTTCGACAGCGTGGCCGGCATCGTCGCCGGCGCCACCGGCAACCCGGCGATCCTCGCGTTTGCCAACCGCATCGCGCCCACCGACCGGCCCGACATCGGCTACGCCATGATCTTCCCGTCGATGACGGTGTTAAAGATCGTGCTGGTGCAAATCGCCGGACTCTGGGGAGCGTGACCACGATAGCGCCGGGCGTGCTAACATCGCCAATTAGAAACTCTTGCCTTGACCAGACATGAAGCACCGGCTATTTCTGTTTGACCTCGACGATACCCTGCTCGATTTCCGCGCCTCCGAACACCTCTCGTTCCAGCACACCATGCAGGTGCTGGGCCTGGACACCGTCCCCGACGGCCTGTTCAGCCAATACCAGGCCATCAACGTGGCGCTGTGGCGCAGCCTGGAACTCGGTGAAGTGACCACCGAGTTTCTCAAGGTCGAGCGCTTCCGCATGACCTTCCTGGCGCACCAGATGGACCTCGATCCCAAGGAAGCCAGTGACATCTACCTGGCGTCGCTGGCCAACTCGGTGGTGCTGATCGACGGCGCCAGACAGGTATGCGAAACGCTGGCCGCGATCGGCGAAGTGGGCATCATCACCAACGGCGCGGAACATATCCAGCGGCTGCGCATCGCCAGCTCCGGCCTGCAGGATTACATTTCCTTCGTGGCCACCTCGGAAGGCTCCGGCCACGCCAAGCCCGACGTGCGCTTCTTCGAGTACGCGGCAAAGATGGCCAAGCCGTTCAGCAAGGACCAGGCCATCATCATCGGCGACCGCCTCGACGCCGACATCCTCGGCGCCAACCGCTACGGCATCGACAGCTGCTGGTTCAACCGCGACCGGCTGCCCAATACGTCGCAGGCGGTGCCCACGTTTGAAGTGGGCGCGCTGGACCAGATCGTCCCCGCGCTCGAAAAATCGCGGTAACAGCAGGTCGGCAAGCAGAAAGCCAGGTTCGAGCGGTACGACGCGACCCCGGTCGCCTTTCAGGTCGGGTACCAATGCGCCTTGCAGTTCAGCCGTGAATTTGCGCGCTACGCCTGGCCGTTGCCGGCGTAGCGCAATGCCTGCGCCAGGTCGCGCGAAGGCGGCAGCCCGAACAGGCGAGAATATTCGCGACTGAACTGGTTGGGGCTCTCGTAGCCCACGCTGAAGGCGATCGACGTGGCGCTGCCCTGGCCGGCAATCAGCTGCGCACGCGCATGCAGCAGCCGTAGCCGTTTTTGATACTGCAACGGACTCAAGGCCGTCACCGCCTTGAAATGCCGGTGAAAAGCCGACACGCTGAATGCCGCCATCTCGGCCAGCGCCTCCACCCTCACCTGCTCGGTAAAATTATTGCGTATCCAGTTGATGGCGACAGCGATGCGCGACAGCGCCGTGTCGGGCGCGGCGATGTCGCGCAACATCCAGCCCAGCGGCCCTTGCAGCACGCGGAACAGGATCTCGCGCTCGTAGGCGGGAGCGAGCACCGCAATCTCGTTCGGCCGCTCCATCAGCCGCAGCATGCGTATCCATGCATCGAGCAAGTCGTCGTTCACCGGCGCCACCGAGAATCCGGAACCGGACAATGTGCTGCATATCTGCACCGGCAAGTCGCGGATCAGCGCCGCGACAATGGCCGGATCGAGCGTCAGGCTCACGGCCAGGTACGGTTCCCCTGTGGCGGCGGGATGCACCGCCCCCACCGCCGGCAGATCCACCGACATGACAAAATACGTGGCCGGATCGTAGTGCAAGGTGCGGTCGCCCACCGTCATGGTTTTCGAGCCGGTCAGGATCAGGTTGATCATCGGGTCGTATACGGCCGCCAGCAGGTGTTCCGGGATTGCGCCCTGCACCATGGCCACGCGCGGAATGCCGGTGTCGGTACGGCGGTTTTGCGCACCGGCGGCCAACGCCCGCAGTGTTTTCATTTTATCTTCCATGTTTAGACACTAACAGGCGGCGTCCTGCCCTGCAATCAAAAAGCAGAAATAGGCAAGTTTGAAAGAGCTTCAGGTGAGTGAGCGAGGAGCGCCGCCCCTATCATCAATCCTTTGATTAGAGGAGAACCCATGCTCGACCACGTTTTTATCTCCGTCAGCGACATCGCTCGCTCGATCGCGTTCTATGAAACAGCACTGGCCCCGCTGGGCATCGCCCATGTGCTCGACTACGACGGCAAACAGGGCCCCGCCGGCCATCCCGATTTGAAAGGGTTCGGCGTTAATGGCCGCGTGTTTTTCTGGCTGCGCGCTGGCACGGTGGAAGGCCGCGCTGCCCACGTGGGTTTCGTTGCCAGCGACCAGCGCGCGGTCGATGCCGCCTATGCGGCGGCCATGGCGGCCGGCGCCACCACGATCCATGCGCCCGGACCGCAGTTGCACTACGACCCGCGCTATTACGCGGCCCAGGTGCGCGACCCCGACGGGTACAGCCTCGAATTCGTCTACAAGGAATGGCAGCACTGACATGAAAAAACTGATGATCTATGGCGCGACCGGTTACACCGGTCGCATGGCGGCGCAGAGCGCCGCAGCGGCAGGCACACCGCTGATCCTGGCGGGACGCAGCCAGCCGGACCTCGCCGGGCTGGCCGCCAGCCTTGGCGTGGAATACCGCGCATTCGCACTGGACGACAATGCCTTGATCGACCGCTCGCTGGCGGACATCGGTGTGCTGTTGAACTGCGCGGGACCATTTGCTGCCACCGCTGGGGTGCTGATGCGGGCCGGCATGCGCAATGGCGTGCATTACCTCGACGTGGCAGCGGAGCTGGACGGCTACCGGCTGGCCGAAGAAATCGACGCCGAAGCCCGTGCCGCCAACGTGATGCTGTTGCCCGGCAGCGGCGGCAGCGTCGCCATGCTCGGTTGCCTGGCCGGCCATGCCGTGGCGCGAACCAGCCATCCCGTGCGCATCGCGGTCGCCATGCATGTCGCTGGCGGCCTGTCGCGCGGTTCGGCCATCAGCGCCATGGCCGGCGTGACCAACGCGACGCTGGCGCGCGCCGGCGGCAAGCTGGTGGCGCAGCCTGCCGCCACGATCAGCCAGTTCGACTTTGGCAAGGGGCCGGTCGAGTGCTTCCAGGTCACCCTGCCCGACCTGGTCACGCTCTGGCGCGCCACCGGCGTGGCCGACATCGCGGCCTACGTCCACGTGACCGGTCCCGGCTTTCCGCAGGGCGACCTGGCGGCGCTGCCCGATGGTCCCACCGAACACGAACGGCAAGCCAACCGGTACCAGGCCGTGGCCGAAGTGACCGGTGCGGACGGCACCGTGGTGCGCTCGATCCTCGACACGGTCAACGGCTACACCTTCACTGCCACCGCTGCCGCCGAGGCAGGCCGGCGCGTGCTGGCCGGCGAATACCGTCCCGGCTTCCAGACGCCGGCCACGCTGTTTGGCAATGGTTTTGCCGCGAGCATTGCCGACACCACCATCATCGACATCGAGGAGTAACTCATGGAAAAGCTGGTAAACCAGTTTATCGAGAACGCCAACGCCTTCGACGTGGCGGGCACGCTGGCGCTGTTCAGCGCCGAAGCGGTCGTCGAGGACGTCTCGGTGGGCGATGCCTTTATCGGCACCGACGGCATCCGCCGCTACCTCGCGCAGTACTTCGTCGGCTATCACACCAGCACGAAACTGCTGGCGCTGGAGCGGCTGAGCGACAGCGCAGCCACCGCCCGAGTTGAGTTCACCGGCGATTTCGGCCACGAAACAGGCTGGCTCAGGATCAGGCTCGGTGCCGACGGTTTGATCGCTCGCATCGACGCCGCACTTGAATAACCAACGCACCTGCAAGGGCGCACATCCCGGGCATGGCGGCACTCCGACCGCCACCCGCACCAAAAAGGACAACCCATGACCAACTCACCATCGTTCACCGGCGACACCGCCGACAAGCTTATGGCCGTCGATGCCCTCTATCGCTTCGCTGCCGGCATCGATCTGCGCGACCAGTCCTTGCTGGCGTCGGCGCTGGCGGAAAACGCCATCTCCGATTTTCGTCCGGCAGCCGCCAAGGCGGGCTTCGACTACCCTGTCATCGAGGGCAGAGACGTGATCGTCGCAGCCTTGCGCGCCTCGCTGGCAACGCTCGATACCACGCACTCCGTGACCAACGCGCGCGTGACCATCGACGGCGACACGGCGCGGCTCGATGCACTGGTGGAAGCGCAGCACGTTCCGCGCAGCGATCCCACCCGCCATTACCTGATGAAGAACCGGTATGACGTCGAGCTGGCCAGAGCCGGCGATGGCTGGGTCATCACGCGCAACACGGTCGATAACATCTGGCGCACCGGCGACATTGCGGTGCTCGCTGGCATCTAGCCTAGCGGCCGCGGAACCGCTGGATCGCTGCGTCCACCATGCCTTCGGCACTGCCGCTGCGGTCGTATTGCTGGCGCAAGTAGTGGGCGTCGCTGCCTTCGTGGGTGGCGCGCACCAGGTGCTGCAACCCTTCGGTGCCGCCCAGCGTGACGCCGTACGGTTCCATCTTGCGCAGCGTGGTCAGAATGTCCTCGCGCAGCGACAGGCTTTCGTAGGTTTTCGGGTGCACCAGCGTGCCGTCCAGGCCGAAGCGGCAAGCCTGGAAGCGGTTGTAGTTATAGACCAGGTAATCATCTTCGGCCGGCGCCTCTTCGCGCCGTTCCAGCAGGTAGGCGCACAGCGCCTGCAGGTACGCGGCCAACGCGGCGGCGCGTTCCACCGTTAATGGCGTATCGCACACGCGCAGTTCGATGGTGCCGAACTCGGGCTTGGGTCGGATGTCCCAGTAAAAGTCCTTCATGCTCTTGATCACGCCCGTGTGTTCCATCTTGGCGAAATACTCGTGCTCGAAACTGTCCCAGCTCAGCGTAAACGGCGCCCGGCCGCTCATCGGGAACGCGAACACCGAGTTCAACCGCGCTGAATTGAACAGCGTGTCGTTACCCTGCACGAACGGCGACGACGACGACAGCGCAATAAAGTGCGGCACGTAGCGGCTCAGCGAGTGCAGCAGGAACAGCGCATCGTCGCCGTTGGCGCAGCCGACGTGCACGTGCTGGCCGAAGATGGTGAACTGCTTGGCCAGGTAGCCGTACAGCTCGGACACCTCCTTGAAGCGCGGCTTGGAGAAGATGCGGCGCTCCGACCATTTCTGGAACGGGTGGGTACCGCCGCCGCAAATGCCGATATTGAGTTGCTCGCCGGCCTGCACCAGCGTGTCACGGATCACCTGCAACTGCGCGACCAGCTCGTTGTGGCGGGTGTGGACGTCGCTGTTAATCTCGATCATGCTCTCGGTGATCTCGGGCGTGACGTTGCCGGGGAACGGCTTGCGGCCCAGCAGGTGCAGCAGGTCGGGGCTCGACGCGGTCAAGTCGTAGTCGGACAGGCTCACCAGCTGCAGTTCCAGCTCCACGCCCAGGGTCAGCGGCTCGGAATTGTTGAATTTTTCCAATGACATGTCAAATCTCCTTCTTGGTCGTTTCGGCAGCCCAGATCAGGGCGCGCTGCGTGAAGATCGGTCCCAGCACTTCCAGCACCAGGGTCATGGCGGCCAGCGCGGCCAGCTCGTCGACCAGCACGATACCCATGTAGCGGGTTTGCTCGAGCAGCAAGGTGACAAACACCGACATCGGCGCCAGCGCCACGCCGGTCAACATGCCCTTGCGCCACGAAATGCCGCCCACCTTGGCAAACACGGTCATGCTGGCGGTCTTGACCAGGAAGCGCGCCAGCAGCAGCACCATGCCCAGGCCGGCGCCTTCCACCACGCGGCTCCACTCCAGCGTGGACACGGCAAACACGAACAGCAGCACGGTCAGCAGTTCGCCGATACCACCGAAGTTGCGCTCGGTACGGCTGAACGCGACGCGGCTGTGGCGCGCGGCCAGGCCGAACGTGAGCGTAGCGAGCACCGGCGACACCTCGAACGCCGACGAACCGGCCACCAGCAGCACCACGCCCAAAGCAAACGCGATGGTGCCATCCTGCGCCAGCGCGCCCAGGCGGCGCAGCACGGCCGGCACCAGGAAGCCGAGGATGGCGCCCATGGCGGCCGAAATGAGCAACTCGATCAGCGAATGCGAGATTGCTTGCGTCAGGCTGCCCGAAGTCTCGAACACCCAGAAGCCGACCACGACCTTGAAGACAAACACGGCCAGCACGCAGTTGATGGCCACCAGGTGCAGCACGCGCTCGGTGACCTGCCCCGAACTGTTCTGCTCGTTAATCACGCGCAGCACGCCGGCCGGCGACGTGGACATGGCCAGCGAGGCCAGCAACAACGACGTCAGCGACGGCATGCCGGACAGCGTGGCGATCAGGTACACCACGCCAAAGGTGGCGGCCGATTCGACCAGGCCGGTGACCAATATCCACGGATTGATGCGCAGCCAGCGCAGGTTGATGCGGTAACCGAATTCGAACAGGATCAGGCCAAAGGCAAAGTTGGCCAGGGTGGTGACGGTGCTGGAGGCGCCGCTGGTGAGCGCCTCGGGAAACGCCTGTGATAACAGGAAACCGACAATGCCGTACACGCTGATGCGCGGCAGCTGGGTCCAGCGGTGTATGAATTCGCCCAACAGCCAGGCAAGAGCGATGGCAAGCGGCCAACCAAGGTCGGCCAGGATGACCTGGAATTCCGGCATGTAGTTCTCCTATTTTTTGCAAAACACTTAACGTTACTAGTAGTATTATGGCCGATTACGCCACCGACTACTGTTCCATAAGAAAC
>Ga0308159_1003747_pt1 | contig 14757 bp, 18 predicted proteins | sample PhyCR1_FD_201040 | JGI IMG/M metagenome (GOLD analysis project Ga0308159, IMG submission 201040) | Phyllosphere microbial communities from UC Gill Tract Community Farm, Albany, California, United States - DLSLC.R1 | ecosystem: Host-associated > Plants > Phyllosphere > Unclassified | place: USA... | reverse complement strand
ACGTCATCATGATCGCGCCCAAGGGCCCCGGCCACACCGTGCGCAGCGAATATGTGCGCGGCGGCGGCGTGCCCTGCCTGATCGCGATCCATCAGGACGCCAGCGGCAATGCGCATGACGTGGCGCTGGCCTATGCGAGCGGAGTCGGCGGCGGCCGTTCGGGCATCATCGAGACGAACTTCCGTGAAGAGTGCGAGACCGATCTGTTCGGCGAGCAGGCCGTGCTGTGCGGCGGCGCGACCGCGCTGGTCCAGGCAGGCTTCGAGACGCTGGTCGAGGCAGGCTATGCCCCCGAAATGGCCTATTTCGAGTGCCTTCACGAGCTGAAGCTGATCGTCGACCTGATGTATGAGGGCGGTATCGCCAACATGCGCTACTCGATCTCGAACACCGCCGAGTACGGCGACATCAAGACCGGCCCGCGCATCATCACCGAAGAGACCAAGAAGGAAATGAAGCGCGTCCTCGCCGACATCCAGTCGGGCCGCTTCGTGAAGGACTTCGTGCTCGACAACCGCGCCGGCCAGCCCGAACTGAAGGCCAGCCGCATCGCCGCCAAGCGCCACCCGATCGAGCAGGTCGGCAGCGAACTGCGCGCGATGATGCCGTGGATCGGTGCGAACAAGCTGGTGGACAAGGCGAAGAACTGATTTGTTCTGGGGGTGGGCTCGGTGAGGCACCGTGGCCCTCCCCCACCCCAGTTTCAGGTAAACGATGCCCCGCATCGTTTAGGTCATGCCGGGGGCATGACCGACCTGAAACTCGCTTGCGGGAGGGGCGTGCCAAGCGGACGCCGCAAGCGCTTCAATGAGCCCATAGTTTGCGGAAATGGCCGAACGCCCGCCCAAAACCTCTCCCCTCCCGCAGGCGGGAGGGGCTGGGGGAGGGAAAGGGGCCTCGCAGAGACCAACCTAGAAACGCATCGTTGCGACCTTGGCCTTTGACGTGCGTTCACCGCACGGCCCAGAAAGGCCACCGTTCAACAGGGAGTCTACCCATGCGTTTCGTCCTTCCCGCCGCTCTGGCGCTCGCCACCATCGCTGCGCCCGCCATGGCCCAGACCGGCACGCCCGGCGCGCCGGTCGCTTCGCGCGTCGTCGCGGGCACCTATGCCGTCGACCCCGCCCACACCCAGGTCACATGGTCGCTGAACCATATGGGCTTTTCGATGCTCGAGGGGCAGTTCGGCGCGTCGGAGGGCACGCTGACCCTCGATCCCGCCAAGCCGCAGGCCGCCAAGGTCGATGTGACCTTCAAGATCGACAATCTGTCGGTCACCGCCGCGCCCTTCGCCAATCACCTGAAGTCGAAGGACTTCTTTGATGCCGCGACCTATCCCACCGCGCGCTTCGTCTCGACGGGCGTGAAGGTCATGGGCAACAAGGCCGTCATCACCGGCAACCTGACCCTCAAGGACCAGACCAAGCCGGTGACGCTGAACGCGACCTTCTTCGGTGCGGGCACCAACCCGATGTCGAAGAAGCTGAACATCGGCTTCCGCGCGACGGGCAAGATCAAGCGTTCGGACTTCGGCGTCGGCGCCTATGTGCCCGTCGTCGGTGACGAGGTCGACCTGACGATCAACGCCGCCTTCACCGCCCAGTAAGCGGTCGTTGCCCTGCCCCGGTCGCCCGATCCCAGGGGCGGCCGGGGCCGGATCAGAATAACCGCTTCAACCCGGCGAAACTCTCGAACGTCGCGCGAACCTCCGGCGCGGCCGACGCCGCCAGCCTGGCGATCCGCTCGATCAGTGCGGCCTTGTCCTCGCCCTTGATCGCATAGCCCATCGCCCAGTCGCCGAACTCGCGCGTCTCGACATGGCGATCCGACAGGACGACCAGGGCGCGATGCCGCGGGTCCGCCGCGATATGGCGATACAGGCGTTCCACCGCCTCCGCCTCGCCCTCCAGCGCCTGGAGGAAACGTCGCCCGTCGAAATAGAGCAGGCCGGTGACGCCCGCCTGCGCATTGTTGCGGCGTGACGCGATCAGGATCGCCTCGGGATCAATGGCCGCCGCCGAACCCTTCACGCTGCTGATATAGACGAGTTGGCGCAACATCCGTGTATCCCGCTGCCCGGCCCCCCTGCCGGTCTTCGCTGCCGTCGATGGCGGGTGGCGCTTTAACAAAGCGTTCACGCGGTGCGGCGGGATATGGACAAGCCCGCCCCGACGCGGCATGAACCCCTGCATCATGATCGCCGCGCTGCTGCTCCGTTCGCTTCGACTTATCCGCCCTTAGGGGAGGATCGGCGTGGCCATGCGCGACTTCCCTAAGGGCGGAATGAAACGATAAGCCTGTCCCCGCCGCGCCCTGGCCTGACGCGGCCGAGAATGCTGGAAGACCCGATCATGTTGCGCGATCCCTCGACCAAATACCGCCCCTTCCCGACTATCGCCCTGCCCGACCGGCAATGGCCGAACCGCACGATCACGAGCGCGCCGCGCTGGCTGTCGACCGACCTGCGCGACGGCAACCAGGCGCTGATCGACCCGATGGACGCCGAGAAGAAGACGCGGATGTTCGACCTGCTGGTCAAGGTCGGGCTGAAGGAGATCGAGGTCGGCTTCCCGAGCGCGGGCGCGACCGAGTTCGATTTCATCTCCGGCCTGATCCGGGACGACCGCATCCCCGACGACGTGACGATCCAGGTCCTCACCCAGTCGCGCCGCGACCTGATCGAGCGCAGCTTCGAAAGCCTGGAGGGCGCGCGCACCGCCATCGTCCATCTCTACAACGCGGTCAGCCCGGCCTGGCGCAAGATCGTCTTCGGCATGACCCGCGACGAGGTCCGCAAGATTGCGGTCGAGGGCGCGAAGATCCTGCGCGACGAGGCGGCCAAGCGCCCCAACACCGACTGGTTCTTCGAATACAGCCCCGAAACCTTCTCGACCGCCGAGCTGGATTTCTCGGTCGAGGTGTGCGCCGCCGTCATGGACGTGCTGAAGCCGACACCCGACCATCCGTTGATCCTGAACCTGCCCGCCACGGTCGAATGCGCGACGCCTAACGTCTATGCCGACCAGATCGAGTGGTTCGGGCGCAACATTCCGAACCGCGATTCGGTGGTCATCTCGCTCCACACGCATAACGACCGGGGCACCGGTGTCGCCGCCGCCGAGCTGGGCGTGATGGCGGGCGCGGACCGGGTCGAGGGCTGTCTGCTCGGCAATGGCGAACGGACCGGCAATTGCGATCTCGTGACCGTCGCGCTCAACATGTACACCCAAGGCGTCGACCCGAAACTCGACCTGTCGGACATCGACGAGGTGGTGAACACGGTCAATTACTGCACCAATCTGCCCGTCCATCCGCGCACGCCCTATGCGGGCGACCTGGTCTTCACCGCCTTTTCGGGCAGCCACCAGGACGCGATCAAGAAGGGCTTTGCGGCGCAATCGGCGCGCAACGACGATCTGTGGGAAGTCCCCTATCTGCCCATCGATCCCGCCGATCTGGGTCGCAGCTACGAAGCCGTGATCCGCGTCAATTCGCAGTCGGGCAAGGGCGGTGTCGCCTGGGTGATCGAGCAGGACAAGGGGCTGAAGCTGCCCAAGCGGCTCCAGGCCGATTTCAGCCGCCATGTCCAGACGATGGCCGACGCCACCAGCCGCGAGCTCAACGCCGCTGACATCTGGGGCGGGTTCGAGGCGACCTATCTGCCGCGCGAGGGCGATCGTTTCGTGCTGCGCGACTATGAGGAAAGCGGCTCGACGGGGCAGCGGACCTTTATCGGCCGCGTGCTGGTCGATGGCGAAGAACGTTCGATCTCGGGCCGCGGCAACGGCCTGATCTCCAGCGTGATCGCCGCCCTCGCCGACACGACCGGCCCGAACCTGGAAGTCATCGACTATAACGAGCATGCCATCGGGCACGGCGCGGACGCGCAGGCGGCTGCCTATGTCGAGGCGCGTACCCCCGATGGGCGGGTCGTCTTCGGCGTCGGCCTCGACACCGACATTGCGACCGCCAGCGTCCGGGCGGTGCTCTCCGCCGCCAACCGGGCCTGATGCGCCCTGCTCTTCTCGGCTAAGACGACGCGCCATGCGGGCCATCGGAGCGTCGTCTTTTCCTCTCCTGCAAGGGGAGGTGGCAGACCAAAGGTCTGACGGAGGGTTGTCCCGGCTCCTGGTGTCTCCGTCATGAGCGTCGACGCCCCTCCCTCCCGGTGGTCGTTCATTCCCGAACGCTACCGCGAGACACTGCGCGAGCGGGGTGCGTCGATCACGCTCACCGTGCTCGCGCATCTGCTGCTGGCCTGGCTGCTGTTCCATCTGGCGCCCAAGCTGATCGACCCGGAGAAATCCTCGGTCCTCAACACCTTCTCCGTCTCGCCCGACGATCAGCAATCGGGCGCGCCGGTGCCCAGAACCCGCACGGCGACACGCAAGCCTGCCGCGGCGGGCGGCTCCAAGGCGCCGGTCACGGAGAAGCAGCCCGACACGCCCAAGCCCCCGACCGAAAAGCCCGTCGACACCTCCACCCCGACGCCGTGGCAATGGGGCGACAAGTCGCTGTTCGTGGCCGGTGATATCGGCGCCCTGCCCAAGGGCGAGGGCAAGGGCGTCGGTTCCAGCAACGGCGACGATCGGGGCGAGGACAGCGCCTCTGCCTATGGCCCGGGCGAAGGGCCGGGCGGTCGGCGGCTATACAATGCTGAGTGGTTCCCCCGCCGCCCGAGCGATGCGGAATTGAACGGCTATCTGCGCAGCCCGCCGCCGCCGGGCGGCTGGGCGCTGATCGCGTGTCGCACCATCCCCGGCTACCGCGTAGAGAATTGCCAAATCCTGGGCGAGTCGCCCGTCGGCTCCGGGCTGGCCCGCTCGATGCGCGAGGCCGCCTGGCAGTTCCGCGTCCGTGCGCCGCGCGTCAACGGCAAGGAAATGATCGGCGAATGGGTCCGTATCCGGATCGACTTCACCACCAAGGGCGGTGGTTGACGCGTCGGTCGGTGATGGCGTCGCATTACATCAGAGCGTGCCCCCCCTTTAGGGGAGGGGTGTGGATAAATTCCTCGTCCAACTCTAATACGTGAATTGCAGCTGGGTCCGGATCAGGTCGCCGGTTGCGCGGCCCGTCCGTCGCGAATCCGCCTCGCGCCGTTCCATCCGGGCAAAGGCGATGGTCAGTTCCAGTGCCTCGACCAGCTGGATCTCGGTGCCCAACTCCCACTCGTCGGTTTCCAGCCGGGGCGCGTCGACATTGGCCTTCCACCCGCCGCGATAATGCTGCCACCGGACATAGGGGATGGCGCGGCCGACCGGCGTCTTGCCGACATTCGCCATCAGCTGGACATAACCGCCACCCAGGCGGCTGGAGCGGATTGCCCCCGATGCGTTGTCATATTGCGGCCCCCAGCCCGTCGTCCATTCGGTCTGGATACCGAAGGGCTGCGGATAGAGGATGGCGTGGACGGCGACGCGATCGTCGCGATAATCGACCGAACTGACCCCGCCGCTGCGCAGCTCTGGCCGGAAACGGTTGAACATCGCCGAGCCGCCGACCTCCAGCACCTGGTCGCGGAACAGCGGCCCAAGCCCATCGAGCGCGAAGGGCCAGGTCGCCATCGCGACCTTCATCAGATTGTCGGTCCGCTCGGTCCGGTTGGTCCCCTGCCCGTTATAGACGGCCAGACCGAAGGCGCCGTAATTGCCGAACAGCTTCTGCTTGTTCTTGGTCAGCCGGTCCCAGATCGCCTGGACCGGCGCAGGCGTGTAATAGACGTTGATCCCGACATCGCGCTCGCCGGGCACGCCGCTGTTGATCGCATCCGATCGATCGAGCGGCAGGCGGTTGGACGATGATTGCAGATTCTCCCAGCCGAACGGCACCTTGGACTGGCCGAAGCGCAGGCGCAGGCGGCGCTCGGGGTCGAGAAACCAGTCGGCATAGACATCGCGCAACTGGCCGAAATTCTCGCGCCGCTCGGTGCTCGACTGGTTGTTCACCGCCGCGCCGAAGTCATGCTGGAAATAGAGTTGCAGCCGGTCGGTGATATCGCCCTGCAGCACCAGCCGGACCCGCCGCAGCAGGAAGCCGCCGTCATCGTTGATCGAGGCATCATGTACCGAGCGCAGCCGCGAGCCACTGGCCCCCGGCGCGTTTTCGCTGTCGAACAGGGCGTTGTAGCGAAGCTGCGTATAGCCGCGCAGACGCATACGCTCGTACCAGGGCGTCCGTGACGATACCGGCTTGGGTGCGCTCGCCACCCGCTGCGGCACAGGGGCCGGAACGGGCGCGGGAGGGACAGCTGCCGCTGCCACGACCGGCGGGGCGGCGGGGGCAGCCGGGACGGGCGCTACCGCCCCCTTCTGCGCATCGGTCAGCACCTTGATCTGCGCCTTCAGTTCGTCGATCTGGCGCTGTAATTCCTGCACGGTCTGCGCTGCGGCGGGTGCCGGGCAGAGGGCCAGCATCATCGCGGCGGCGATCCCGGTACCGGCCCGCTGGGGTGTCGAGTTGATCGCCATGCTATTCCGCCCTTTTTGCGGCGGCGACTTAGGACGGCTCCGGGCCCTTTCGCAACAGATTGATGACAGTTGCGTGATATTATCGTGACAAGACGTCCGGCGTCAGCGGCTGCGCTCTATCTCGCAGCCTATGCGGGCATCGGGATAGATGTCGGTCTTGGTCGACCGCACCGTCACCGCCGTCACGCGCGGATCGGCAAGACATAGTGCCGCCACCGCCTCGCACAGGCTTTCCTGCAATGCGAAGCCGGGGCCCCGCGCCATCGCCAATATGCCTTCGCGCAGGAAGTCATAGTCCAGCACTTCCTCGATCCGGTCGGCACTGGGCGCGGCGGGATAGGTGACGGTCATCGCGACCGACAGGCGGACTGGCTGGGGTGCGACCTCATGCGGGTAGATGCCCAGATGCATCGCGACCGTCATCTCGTCGAGCAGGATTCGATAGGTCGCCGTCACGCCCGTCCCTCGAACATCACATCACCGTCGCGGCGGCAGAAACGCTGACCGCAATCGACATACAGGGTCTGTCCGCGAAGCCCCCGCGCGCCGAGGAGAAAGGACACCGCCTCCGCCACCGCCCCCGCGCCGATCGGGCGGCCGAGCAGGTTCTTCGTCGCCGCCTCGGCGAACTCGGCATCGCTCTGGTCGCCGCTTTGCAGGGTCAGGCCGGGGGCCACCGCGTTCACCGCGATGCGGGCCCCGAGCGCCTGGGCCAGCATCGTGTTCGCCCCCGCCAAGGCGAATTTGGCGCAGCTATAGGCGAAGAAGTCGGGATTGGGGTTGGCCAGCTTCTGGTCGAGGATGTCGACCACCGCGCCGTCCGCCACGTCATCCTGTCGTGCCAGCGCCGAGGCGAGCAGCGCGGGCGCGGCGGCGTTGATCGCATAGAGTTTCGCCATCAGGCCCGCATCCGTCTCCGGCGGCCGGTCGAACTCGAAGGCCGAGGCGCTGTTGACCAGCCCGTCGATCGGCCCACCCGCCGCTTCCCGCGCACGGGCGAACAGGGCGTCGATCGCGTCGATCCGTGACAGGTCGCCCTGCACCATCGGCGCATCCAGCTCCACCGCCAGCACCGCCGCATCCTCGCCCGAGCCGTTGTAATGGATCACCGGCCGATGCCCGTCCGCCGCCAGCCGCCGGGCGATGCTCGCGCCCAGCCGCCTGGCCGCGCCGGTCACCAGCACGGTGCGCCTGATCATCCGGCCATGCCCATGAGCGAAAGCACTTCCTTGCGGCTGCGATCGTCGTCGCGGAACACGCCCATCATCCGGCTCGTCACCATCGACACGCCCGGCGTGCGCACCCCGCGCGAGGTCATGCAGCCATGCGTCGCCTCGATCACCACCGCGACGCCCAGCGGCTTGAGGTTCTCCCAGATGCAGTCGGCGACCTCGGCGGTCAGCCGCTCCTGCACCTGCAAGCGACGCGCGAAGCCATGCAGCACGCGCGCCAGCTTGGAAATGCCGACGACATGGTTGCGCGGCAGATAGGCGATATGCGCGCGGCCGATGATCGGCGCCATGTGATGCTCGCAGTGGGACTGGAAGGGAATATCCTTCAGCAGCACGATCTCGTCATAGCCGCCGACCTCCTCGAACACCCGCGACAGGTGGACGGCGGGATCGTCGCCATAGCCGCCGCAATATTCGCGCCACGCCCGCGCGACGCGCTTGGGCGTATCGATCAGCCCCTCGCGCGTGGGATCGTCGCCCGCCCAGGCGATCAGCGTGCGGATGGCATCGGCGACATGGTCGGGGACGGCGATCTTGCCGTCCGCGCCCATCAGGTCGCCATCCTCCGGATCGCCATGCGCGCAGCTCATATTCTGTCCTTTACGTCAAAGCCGGTGCGATAGCGTATCGATTGCGCGGGTGCAAAACTCCCAAAGCCAGCGAGACGATCCAGTCCTAACGCCAGCTCAGTCCAAGCCATGCCGCAAGTAAGGACGGCCCATCGGCCGCTATTTCCCGCTCCCCAGTCGCGCGGTCCGTCGCGCCACGGTCCAGGCCTTTGCCGCAGTGGACATGCGGGGGAGGTAGCAGGTGCGGAATTCGGCGACGCTATTGGCGGACTCGCTGCATGGCAGGGCGACGTCACATGCCAAGCGATCCAGTTCGGGATAGCCGCTCGATTTCGTGACGCGGCACATCATCGCCCCCGTTTTGTGGTCTCGTCGAGTTTCGAACTTGAAGCGCTTCAACCGCTCGCCCATCACCACGATCTCCTCCTGGGTCAGTTCAGGCTCAACGGGCAGGGGTACCGGCTGCACCTGGATCAGCGCGACGATCAGCACATTCAACATCATTCCATTTCTCCCCTGCCCTGACGCCCGCTGCCCACTGGACTGCGTTCAAGCCGAACGGCGGTCAGGGGTTACCCCGCAATCGTTCCGCCGCCCAGGCGACATGGTCGGCCATGAAGGTGGAGATGAAGTTATAGCTGTGATCATACCCCGGCTGCATCCTGAGCGTCAGGGCGATCCCCGCCTTGTCACACGCCTCGGCGAGCAGTTCGGGACGCAACTGCTCGGTCAGGAACTGGTCGCCATCGCCCTGGTCGACCAATAGGTCGGGCAGTCGCGCGCCGTCCTCGATCAGTGCGACGGCGTCCGCCTGTCGCCATGCGACGCGGTCCTGCCCCAGATAGCCGCCCAGAGCCTTCTCACCCCAGGGAACCTGGCCCGGCGCGACGATCGGGGCGAAGGCGGACACGCTGCGGAAACGATCCGGATGGCGAAGGCCGATGGTCAGCGCGCCGTGGCCGCCCATCGAGTGGCCGGTGATCGCTTGCGCGCCCATATCGGCAACCGGGAAATGCTCGGCGATCAGCGCGGGCAGTTCCTGCTCGATATAGGTTCGCATCCGGAAATGCGGTGCCCAGGGTTCCTGCGTCGCATCGACGTAGAAGCCAGCCCCCTGCCCCATGTCATAGGCGTCGTCATTCGCCACACCTTCCCCACGCGGCGAGGTGTCGGGTGCGATGAAGATCACACGGTGCTCGGCGCAAGCGGCTCGATACTCGCCCTTGTCGGTGACATTGGCATGGGTGCAGGTCAGCCCTGACAGATACCAGAGGACGGGCAGCTTCTCCCCCTCCTCATGCTCCGGCACGAAGACCGAGAAGGTCATGCGCGTACCCGTTGCTTCGCTGTCATGCGCGTACACACCCTGCACGCCGCCATGCGCCTTCGAGGTCGACATCGTCTCGATCGTCATCGGAACACCACCGTCCGGTTGTCATTGAGGAACACCCGCCGCTCACCCACCCAGGCGACCGCGCGGGCCAGCACCTGCGCCTCGATATCGCGGCCGATGCGGATCAGGTCGTCGACGCTGGCGCGGTGATCGACCCGCTCGACCGCCTGTTCGATGATCGGCCCCTCGTCCAGGTCCGCCGTCACGAAATGCGCGGTCGCGCCGATCAGCTTCACACCGCGCGCATGGGCGCGGTGATAGGGCTGCGCGCCCTTGAAGCCGGGCAGGAAGCTGTGATGGATGTTGATGCACCGCCCCGGAAGGGCCGCGACCAGCCGCTCCCCCAGCACCTGCATATAGCGGGCGAGGACGAGATAATCGGCACGGCTTTCTTCCATCAGCGCCAGCATCGCCGCTTCCTGTTCGGCGCGATTACCATTGTCGACCGGCAGATGGTGCCAGGGCAGGCCATGCCACTCGACCAGCGGGCGCAAGCTATCGTGATTCGATACGACGCCGACGATCTCGACCGGCAGCGTGTTGGTCCGCCAGCGATGCAGCAGGTCGTTCAGGCAGTGCGAGCCCTTCGACACCGCGATCAGCATCCGGGGTCGCTCGGTGGCGGGCGCGACATGCCAGTCGAAGCCGAACCGTGCGGCGGGCTCGGCCAGCGCCGCGCGCACCCCCTCGACCGAGGTCGGGAAACGCTCTCCCTGCCCGGTGAAGACGATGCGCAGGAAGAAGCGCCCCGTCTCCAGATCGGCATATTGCTGGCTGTCGAGGATGAAGCCGTCGATCCCCGCGAGCGCACCCGACACGGCGGCGACGATGCCGACCCGGTCCTGGCACGCCAGCGTCAGGATATAGTCGCTCATGCGGCAGGTGTGGGGGCTGGCAGGCGGCAGCCCAGGCAGAGCTTGTTGCCGTCCGGATCGCGCAGATAGCCGAGATAGGCCGGACCCATCGGTGTCAGACGCTCGCCCACCGGCGCCTCGATCGCGGTGCCGCCATTCGCCACGGCCGCCGCATGGGCGGCGTCGAGCTGTGCTGGATTCGCCGCGCCCAGCCCGATGGTCCCGCCATTGGCAAAGGTCGCGGCCTCTCCGTCGATGGGGCGCGTCACCATGAAGGCCGCGCCGTTATGCCGATAGAGCAGGCGTTCGCCCATCTGCATCCCAGGCTGACCACCCAGCGCGGCGAACAGTGCGTCGTAAAAGACCTTGGAACGCGCGATGTCGTTCGATCCGACCATGACATGCGTATACATCAGGCCGCCTCCACCAGATGCCGGGCGCACAGCTTGTTGCCGGTCGGATCGCGCAAGTACGCCAGATAGACCTTGCCCACCGGCACGTTGCGGATGCCGGGCGGATCCTCGATCGCGGTGCCGCCATTCGCGAGCCCTGCCGCGTACCAGGCATCGGCCTGCTCCGGCGAGTCCATCGCGAAACCCAGCGTCGCGCCATTGGCATGGGTCGCAGGCTCGCCATTGATCGGCCTGGAGATCAGGAAGCGGCCGCCATGATGGCTGTAGACCAGCCGTCCCGCCGCATCGACCACACCCTCGGCCGCGCCCAGCACGCCCAACGTCGCATCGTAGAAGCGCTTGGCCGCCGCAATGTCGTCGGCGCCCAGCATGACATGGCTGAACATCAGAAGATCACCACGCTGCGGATGCTCTCACCCGCGTGCATCAGGTCGAAGCCCTTGTTGATCTCCTCCAGCGTCAGGCGGTGGGTGATCATCGGGTCGATCTCGATCATGCCGTTCATATACCAGTCGACGATCTTGGGCGTGTCGGTCCGCCCGCGCGCGCCGCCGAACGCGGTGCCGCGCCAGTTGCGCCCCGTCACCAGTTGGAACGGCCGCGTGCTGATCTCCTTGCCCGCCTCGGCCACACCGATGATGATCGAGGTGCCCCAGCCGCGATGGCAGGACTCCAGCGCGGTACGCATCACCTCAGTATTGCCGGTCGCATCGAAGCTGTAGTCCGCGCCGCCATCGGTCAGTTCCAGCACCTCGGCGATCGTCTCCTCGCGGCTCAGCCCCTTGGAATTGAGGAAGTGGGTCATGCCGAAGCGGCGACCCCATTCCTCGCGGTCGGGATTGATGTCGACGCCGATGATCCGCCCGGCGCCCGCCAGCTTCGCGCCCTGGATCACGTTCAGGCCGATGCCGCCCAGGCCGAAGACCACGATATTCTCACCCGGCTGCACCTTGGCGGTGTTGACCACCGCGCCCACGCCCGTCGTCACGCCGCAGCCGATATAGCAGCTCGTGTCGAACGGCGCGTCCTCGCGGATCTTCGCCACCGCGATCTCGGGCAGGACGGTGAAGTTCGAGAAGGTCGAGCAGCCCATATAATGGAAGATCGGCTGCCCCTTGTAGCTGAAGCGGGTCGTGCCGTCGGGCATCAGCCCTTTCCCTTGCGTCGCGCGGATCGCGGTGCACAGGTTGGTCTTGCCCGACAGGCACGACTTACACTGGCGGCATTCGGGGGTGTAGAGCGGGATGACATGGTCGCCCGGCACCACGGACGTGACGCCCGCGCCCACCTCGCGCACGATGCCGCAGCCTTCATGGCCCAGCACGCTGGGGAAGATGCCCTCGCTGTCGAACCCGTCGAGCGTATAGGCGTCGGTGTGGCAGATGCCGGTCGCCATGATTTCGACCAGGACCTCACCAGCCTTGGGGCCTTCCAGATCGAGTTCGACGATTTCGAGCGGCTTCTTGGCTTCGAAGGCGACGGCTGCGCGGGTCTTCATGGGGTTCCTGTCTCCTTGGCTGGCCGCCCTGATGCCCCGTGGCGCGCGCCGGTGCAACCAACGAAAGCCTCGAGGGATTTATGCCGATCACAACCCCAGGAGAGCGACGATGACCGAGTTCAAAAAAGGCGATCATGTCGAATGGAACAGCCATGGCGGCACGGCCGAGGGCAAGGTCGTCAAGAAGCAGACCAGCGACACGACCATCAAGGGCCATACCGTCCGTGCGTCGAAGGACGAACCGCAATACATAGTAGAGAGTGACAATGGCGGAAAGGCAGCGCACAAGGCGGACGCGCTGAAGAAAGCGTGATTCACGCGCGTCCCGCCAAAGGGCTGGGACGCTGAAGGATTATAGGAAGGAACATCATGGCCACCGCAACCACGGGCACCGGCATCCACGCCCCGGTCCAGCCGTCCGAGGAACTGGGCGCGATCGTCGGCAACGAGAAGCTGCCGCGCAGCCAGGTCATCAGCAAGGTGTGGGACTATATCAAGGCCAACAACCTGCAGAACCCCGAAAACAAGCGGGAAATCCTGGCCGACGACAAGCTGAAGAAGGTCTTCGGCAAGGACAAGTGCACCATGTTCGAGATGAACAAGTTCATCTCGGCGCACCTGAAGAAGTAAGCCTTCGGCAACGCCCCGGCCACCGCGCCGGGGCGTAACCCCTCACCGCCCGCGCCGCTATCGCAGGTCCAGGACCAGCGGCTTGCGCGCGGGCGGTGGCTGGGACGGATTTTGGGCCGCCGCCGGTGCGCGACTCTGGCCACGTGTCGCTGCAGGCGTCGACGTCGCCGCAGGGGCCGGATCGTCCGCCCCCACACGCCCCGCCTCGATCTGGTTCAGCCTCTGCTCGACCAGTTGCGCATCCAGCAGCTTGCGATCCCCCTGCATCGCCGCCACCTGCGCCTCCAGCGCCACCAAACGCTGTTCCAGCATCTTGACCCGCACTTGATCCTCGGTCTGCGCGACCATGTCCTTCGCGACCTTCTCCTGGCGGGAGCGCTCCTGCGCGTCGGCGTCGGCAAGGCGCGCGTCGGCACTTCCGCGCTGATCGCAGGCGGTGATGGCGAGGATCAGCAGCAAGAGGGAAACGGCACGGCGCATGGGTGGTCTCTGTTCGAACTATTCCTCCCCTGCAAGGGGAGGGGGACCGCCGCGAAGCGGTGGTGGAGGGGTGTAACCGCCAGCGATGGGTCACGCCATCGGCCGCGACACCCCTCCGTCAGGCCTTTGGCCTGCCACCTCCCCTTGCAGGGGAGGAATTATTTATCGCGCAACTTTACCCAGGTCGGGGCATGGTCGCTCGCCTTTTCCCGGCCACGATAGCTCTTGTCGACGCCCGCATCGACCAGCCGGTCGGCGGCCTGCGGGCTGAGCAGCAAATGGTCGATACGGAACCCCGCATCACGCTGCCACGACCCGGCCTGATAGTCCCAGAAGGTCCACACCCCGCCCTTGGGCGCGCGCGTCCGTAGCGAGTCCGTCCACCCTTGCGCCAGCAACCGGCGATAGGCCTGACGGCTTTCCGGCTGCATCAGCGCATCGCTCGCCATGACGGGGATGGAGAAGGTGTCGTCGTCATGGGGGATGACGTTATAGTCCCCGGCCAGCACCGCGGGCACTTCCTCCGCGAGCAACGCCCGCGCGCGGCTCGCCAGCCGTTCCATCCAGCGCAGCTTGTAATCGAATTTCGGTCCCGGCTGGGGATTGCCGTTGGGCAGATAGAGCGAGGCGACGACCAGACCATTCACGTCGCATTCGAGGTAGCGGCTATGTTCGTCCTCATCCTCGCCTGCCAGCCCGCGCTGCCGCTCGACCGGCTGGGCACCGCGCGCGAGGACCGCGACGCCGTTCCAGCTCTTCTGCCCGTGCCAGACCGCGCCATAACCGGCGGCCTCGATGTCCTTGATCGGAAAGGTTTCGTCGCTGGCCTTCAGTTCCTGAAGACAGACGATATCCGCATCCGCCTCGGCCAGATATTCAAGCAGGCGAGGAAGACGGGCCTTGATCCCGTTGACGTTGTAAGTGGTGATCGTCACGTCAGACCGAGAAGCTGGTGCCGCAGCCGCAGCCCGAGGCCGCGTTGGGGTTCTTCACCTGAAACGCCGCGCCGCCGAGGGACTCGACATAATCGACCTGCGCGCCCCGCACGAGATCCAGGCTGATACTGTCGACGACCAGCGTCACGCCATCGGTCTGCGCCACCGAATCATCCTCGGCGGGCGCATCGGCCAGGCCGAACTTGTACTGGAAGCCCGAACAGCCGCCGCCTTCGACCGACAGACGCAGGATGGCGGGCTTGTTCTGCCGCTCGGCGATCGT